>Ga0070741_10007818_pt1 | contig 21879 bp, 16 predicted proteins | sample Coa_R1_4_FD_66440 | JGI IMG/M metagenome (GOLD analysis project Ga0070741, IMG submission 66440) | Surface soil microbial communities from Centralia Pennsylvania, which are recovering from an underground coalmine fire - Coalmine... | ecosystem: Environmental > Terrestrial > Soil > Unclassified ... | reverse complement strand
CGGTTCTTTAAGCAGGGCGTCCAGCTCGTCGCGTAAATTGGCTTCCTGGTGGGACCAAAAAGCTTGGTCCATGCCCCCGTGTTCGGCGCGGATGACGCCCTTACGGTCGATCATGAAAACATAAGGCACAAAGAAACTCTGTACCGCCGAAATATCGGCGAACGTCCGCACCATCGTCGGGTCGCCCACCCCGATTGGATAGGTGGCGGCGAAGCGGCGGCGGAAATCGTCAATCAGATGGATGGCTCCGGGATTAATGGCCACGGCAAGAATTTCGAGCCCACGCGAACGCCATTCTTTATAGATCGGCTCAATAATGCCCGCCGTGTGCTGGCAATGAGGACAGGTAGTCTGAAAGAACTCGAGCAGCACGACTTTGCCGCGCATACTAGGAAGGGAGTAGGAGTCTTGACTGCCAAGGGCGGCGCCGGGCGGGGCACATCGCCGGCCCGCAAGAGCGCGGCGAACAACAAGAATACAGTCAACGGCGCAAACTCGAATCTCACCTGGCGAGGCATGTGAACAACAATTCTAGATACGGGCTCTCCAGAAGTTCAACCCCCGATCGGCGCCTTGTCACAATCGGAACGCGGCAGGGTTAAGCAGATCCCGCCAAAATGAAGAGGGGCGCCGCGGCTTAGGGCATACCCTCTACGCTTGTAAAAACCGCTCCGTGCTGCGACCAGGCGAAGCGTCCGTCGTCGCCGGCTCCGGTCGCCTGATGGCCTTCACTGCCGGATACGGTCATGTGCTTCCATTTCAGGCCGCAAACCTTGCGGTAATCCTGAAAATAGCGGCTGGCGTCGGCGTCGCTCGACCACTCGACCGCGTAGCCCAGCACGTCCCGGTGTCCTTTTTTGTCCTCCCAAAGGACGTAGCGGCTTCCCCTCCATTTCGGAGCCAGGTCGCGGGCTTCCTCTTCGCCCAGGAATTGCCGGAGCAGAATCTGGAAATCCAGTTCCCCCATCGTTCCCTCGGCGATTTTCTTGTATCCGGGGGGCAATTCTGCCCGCGGCAAAGCCGGCTTGCTGGGCATGGAGCGGGCAAAATAGCGCTCTGGATGGAGCACCTGCTGCGTACTCACCGGTGCGTGCTTGAAAACTTCCGTGAATGCCTCGCGGCCCAATTTCTGGATCACAGCCTGTTGAAACAGCATTCCCTGGGTGTAGGGAAACATCAAAGTCTCCTGGAGGTAAAGCGGAGACTTGCCGAAAACGGGATATTCCTTGGCGCCCTCGGCGGTCGCTTCGAGCGCGGAAGCGGCAAGCTGCGGAGCATCTCGGAGCGATTTTCCCATTTGCCGGAGCATGTACTCCGTCATCACCCAGGAGGCCTGGCCCTCGACCACGGCGCCGCGGGCGGTGGATGCGTCATCGTCGTCGCCGCTCTTTTCAATAAACTTCTCCAGGTTGAAGTGCTGATCGGCAAGGGCGTGGGCCAGCTCGTGCACCAGCGCAACGTCTTGCATGCCCGAGGGGGTCCAGGAGGCGAGATAGAGCTTCTTTTCCTTGAAATCGTAAAATGCCGCCGCCTGCTCGGTAAGCAGATCGACCGTCTGGGCCTTCAGATCGTAGTCCTGCGGAATGAAGCCGAATTTTTTTAGGACGATCTCTTCCACCCGCAAGTCTTCAGGCGGCAGCGTTTCGCTCATGCGCTGCTCGATGTATTCCCGGATTTTTTCCCGGCTGATGACTGCGCGTGGAACCTTCCGGCGGATCTTGAGGCCCATGATTTGGCTGGTTTCATTGAAGATTTCATCGATGCGGGAGAAAAGCTGCGCTTCCTGCCCCGCGGTAATTTGCGTGTCAGCGGCGGCTTGGGGAGCGCTCGCCGCTGGCCGGTGGATGAGCGCGGCCAGAAGTACAGCAAGCAAAAGCCACGGCAGCGCGAGCCGCTTTTTCATTGATTCACCTCGAGAATCGATCGTTGGAACTGATGCAGCCGCGCGCGAAATAGTAAGCCGGCGGCAAGGCAGAACACACCGCCCGCGGCCACCGTGGCCGGCGGGCCGAAGCGGTGAGCCACAGCGCCGGAGAGCAAGCTGCCAAACGGGCCAAGCCCGACCACGGTCACCGTATAGAGCGCCATGATCCGGCCGCGGTAGTGATCAGGGATCAGGCTTTGAATCAACGTATTCGTGGCCGCCATCTGCCGCAGCGTGCTGAAGCCCAGCACCACCATCACCGCAACGGAGAGATAGAAATTTCGGGAGACGGCCAGCGCGATCAGGCTCGCCGCCAATCCAAACGAGCCCACCAAGATTACCCGAACCAGGCCATCGCTGGTGCTGCGGCCGGCCAGTACGAGCGTGCCGATCAAGGCCCCGATTCCCATGCCGGCGAGCAGAATGCCAAGACCCCACGAGCCCTTTCCCAGGATGTCATTGGCGAAAAACGGCATCAGCACCAGAGCGGGCACGCCCGCCAGCGTGCCGGCGCCTAACAGCAGAAGCAGGTACCGAATGTGCAGCGTGTGGTAAGCGTAGCGGAACCCCTGGATCAGATGATCCCAGGGCGAGTCGGCCACAGAGCGCTCAAACGGCTGCAAGCGCATCAGCAACAGGCTGATAATGACGGCGATAAAGCTGGCGCCGTTCAGGAGAAAGCAAACGCCCTCGCCGAGCCAGCCTACCAGCACCCCGGCAATGCCGGGACCGACCACGCGGGCCGCGTTGAACATCGAAGAATTCAAAGAGATGGCGTTCAGCAAATCCTCCTTGCTGGTCATTTCGACGATGAAGGCTTGCCGCGCCGGCATATCGAACGCATTGATGCATCCCAGCGCTACGGCAAGGGCGAGTACCTGCCAGACCTGCACGCGGCCGGAGACAGTGAGAGCGCCGAGCAGGAAGGCCTGGACCATGGAGAGCGTTTGCGTGGCAATCACAATCCGGTGGCGCGATCTGCGGTCTGAGACGATGCCGCCCAAGGGCGCCAAGGCAAAGACGGGGATTTGCAGGCAAAAATACGTGAGGCCCACCAGAAACTCGGAGCGCGTCAGGCGGTAAATCAGCCAGGTCTGGGCGACATTCTGCATCCAAGTGCCGCAGAGTGAAATGATCTGGCCGAAACAGAACAGCCGGAAGTTCCGGTGGCGCAGAGCGCGAAAGACCTGGCGAACCCCCTTCTGCGGGAGCACCGCGGCTTCGCCCGAAACGCCTTCCGCAACACCCGAAGGGACGGCGGGGCCGCTGGCCAGTTCCGCGCCGCCCCCCAGCGCGGCGGACAGTTCCTGCTCACCAGTGGATTCGCCCATGAAGCCAGAACTCCAGGATAAAGCATCACCGCCACAACGCAACCCCTCAGTCGGAGCAAGCCCGCGCAGACCGCAGCCGGAGAGGTCTCAGCGCACAACCGGCTGCGCCGCGCCGGCCATCCATTCGGCGAGATTGCGTTGATCGCGGACGACTGTGCGGGAACCGAGATACAACACGACACCGGTAAGCAGTTCGAGCGCGGGGATGAGGTACATAGCCTGGTGCAAGCCGGCGGCCCGCGCCGTTTCAGACAGCGCCGCGGCGCGTGCGGCGCGTCGAGCCAGCAAGTCGCTGGCCTTGCCCGTAACGACCGGCCCGGCGGCGCCGCCGAGCGCGTACATGGCCAGGAAATAAATAGCCATGGCAGTGCCGCGAAGCGATGGCTCAATCACGTCGTGAATGGATGAGTAAACCACGGAGTAATACACGTACAGAAGCGCGCAGCCCGGCAGCATCCACAAGAGAAATCGATAGGGACTGCCGGGCTGCTGACCCAGGGCGGCCAGGCTAAGCGGAACGGCGGCAAACAAACAGACTGCACCGAGCCACAGGCGCGCATTCGCCCGGGAGCGGGCGAGATAATCAGCCAAACGCCCTCCCAAAAGCAGTCCCGCGGCGCCCGCCGCGCCGAAAATGACGCCCGAGACGAAGCCGGCCCGCCGGAGGTCCAGCCCGTGAGAGCGAATCAGAAAAGACGGCAAAAACTGCGCAAGCGCGTACATGTTGAAGTTGTGGAGCGCGCCGGAGATTATGATCCACCACATGGTTGGAATTTTCAGAACCACCAAAAACGCAGATCCGGCCCGGCGCCGGGCGCCCACATTCACAGTTTCGGCAGCCCCTCTTGGCGGGTCGGCGAGGAGCTTCCTTATCAAAAGCGCCAGAATGCACCCCGGCGCGCCTGCCACAAAGAATGCCGCCCGCCATCCGAAGCTGTAGGCAATGGCTCCCGTGCCGAAGAAACTCAGCGCGGCGCCGGCAGGCAAGCCCAGCATGAAGACCGACATTGCCCAGGAGCGCCTCGAGGCGGGATACAGATCGCCGATCAGCGACGACGCAACGGGCGCGCAAACGGCCTCCCCGATCCCCATCCCTAAGCGGGTTGCAAACAGGGACCAAAAGCCAGCGGCGGCTCCGGAAAGAGCGGTCAGCACGCTCCAAAAGAACAGCCCGGCGGTCAACAACGCTTTCCTGCTGAACCGGTCGGCAAGACGTCCGAATGGCACTCCGACCGCGGCATAAAGAAGAATAAAAGCCGCGCCCAGCCAGCCCAGTTGTGTATCGGTAAGACCCCACTCGCGGCGGATAGGTTCGGTTACGGCGCCCAGAATATGGCGATCATAAAAATTCAAAAGATTGATCGCAAACAGCAGCCCGAGCGCAAGCTCAGCGCGTACCGGCTTCCTCGCCACATCCCCTCCGGTCAAGCCCTAACATAGCAAAGAGAGAATTGCAGCCGGAGAAAAATCGCAGAACATTAGGGCGGGTGAGTTTCGCCGGAAGCTTCGGGAGCTTGCCGCGCAATCGAGCGGCCTTCGGCGCGCCGGGCTCGCGCATAGTGTAGTATTGATTTTTCACTCTATAATGGACCTCACACCTGTGAAAATCGGCATTATTGGAGCGGGCGGAGTGGCCCGCGGCGTCCATATCCCCGCCCTGCGCCGGATCGACGGAGTCGAAATTGCGGGTATCGCCCGCGAGCATAAATCAGAACCGGTTGACGGCATTCCAGTCACAAAGCATTACCAGGATCTGCTTGCCCGCGCGGATATCGGCGCGATCATCAACACAACGCCCAACCACCTGCATCGGCAGATTACTCTGGACGCCCTGGCCGCCGGCAAGCACGTTCTCTGCGAGAAGCCGCTGGGGCTCAATCACGGGGAGACGCTGGAAATGCTGGCAGCCGCCGAGAAGTCCGGACTGGTCCACATGACCGCGTTCACGTTCCGCTACGCGCCGGGCGTGCAATACCTGAAGCATCTGATTGAAACGGGCGCACTGGGACAGATCCGCAGCGTGCGGGCCGCCTACCTGATGGCGCTCTCGGAACATCTGACCGGCTGGCGATCGCAGCGGCCTCTGGCGGGGTCTGGCGCGCTCGCGGACATCGGCTCTCACGCTATACACATCGCCCAGTTTCTCGCCGGCCAAATTGCAGCGGTTTCCGCCGCCGGACGGTCCTTTTACTCCGACGTCGACGACTGGATCGGCTTTCTGGCGCAATTTGCGTGCGGCGCAATGGCCACATTCGAGATTTCCCGCGCGGCGCCTGGACGCGGCGACGAGATCACCGAAAACATGTTTATCGAAATTTACGGGACCAGGGGCGGCGCGGCCTTTTCCATGCAGGATCCTTGGGCGCTGATGCTCTGCATCGGGGAGCGGGCGCGCGACGCGGCGGCCAATCTGGAACGCACGCCGGCGCCGCAGGAATTCCTGAAGCTGCCGGGCTCGCCCCGCGATATTCACGCCGATGACCCGCGGTGGGGCTATCGTTATGACCAGGATTTTCAGTTTGTCGATAGCATCCGCCAGAGAGAAGTTCGGGAGCCTTCCTTCCGGGCCGGCGCCGAGTGTCAGGCGGTGTTGGATGCCGTCTTGAAATCCTGTGAAGACGGGCGTTGGACGCCTGTCGCCGCGCCTTGATTCGCAGAAGCCGGAACGGCGCTTTTCTCGCGTCTCGCGGCGCCTGCGCCAATGGTGAAAATCCGCAGATCACCGGCCCCCGCCGGTGTGCTAGATTGCGCTGAGTGGAACGACAGAAGCCGATTGCGCGCCTAGCGGGCGCCGCGCTGGGAACGGCCGCCGTCCTGATCTGGCAATGTTTGACCGTTCATTACAACTACCAGGGCAATTGGACTGCGCTGTTCTACACGGGCTCTTACAACGCCGGCCCGCCAAGCCTCGCTCAAGAGAATATCTATACTTTCCCGGACAGCATAGGCTACGACGGGCAGTTTTATCACTATATTGCGCATGATCCGCTCTTGCGAACCGGCATCCGCGCACACGTCGACAACCCGAGGCTGCGATGGCGCCGCATTCTGGTTCCGGGCTTGGCATTTCTTCTCGCCGCCGGGCGGCCAGAGAGCGTGGATGCCGCCTTCTTCGCGGTCACCGCCGGCTTCTTTTTTCTCGGCGTGTACTGGTCCAGCCGTTTTTGCGAGCGCTGCGGAATCAATCCCGGCTGGGGCCTTTGTTTCGGGCTGATTCCCGGGGTGCTGACCTCGATCGACCGGATGACCATCGACATCGCCCTGCTGGCCCTGTGTGCAGGATTCGCCCTGTATGGAGCAGCCGAACCATCCCGCAAAGTTCTGCTCATATTGGCGCTGGCGCCCCTGGCACGAGAGACCGGCGTGTCTCTGATTCTCGGATATTGCCTCTCTCTTGCGATTCGAAAACAGTGGCGGCCGGCGCTGTACAGCCTGCTGGCCGCTCTACCCTGGCTCGGCTGGGTCATTTTCGTGCATCAAAGGACAGATCCCGATCTCACCGTGTGGGGCTCGGTGTATCCGTTGGCCGGCATAATCGGCCGGACATTGCAGCCGGTGCAGTTCGCCCTCACCGGCCGATGGCTTGTGGCAGCGGCGACTCTGGACTACATCGGTCTCCTGGGAATTTGGGCCGCGCTGTTTCTGGCTGTCCGGCTGGCGGCGATGGCGGCCAAAGCGCCCTTCGGCCCGCTCGAAGCGGCCATCGTTTGCGCAGCTCTGCCGGTTCTGTTTGCGGGCAAAAGCGACATCTGGTCAGGCGGCTATGAATTCGGCAGGACCATGTCCCCTCTACTCGCTTTGCTGGCTTTGCAGGGCGTCCGGTCCAGATGGTGGTGGAACCTTCTGCCCTTGTGTATGACAGCCCCTCGCATTCTGTTTCAGCTCGAGCCGCAATGGAAGGGCGTAATCCGGGGTATGCTGCGCGCCTTGTGAACCGCCGATTCGCAGGGCGTCAGAGGCGATCATACATCCCTCTCACCTTGCGGCAAAGAGGGCTTCCCATGCGTGTTCCAACGCTTACGCGGGAACCCGAAGCGCTGTTGTCAGACTTGCACGCGAATGCCAGACTTCAGGCCGGCAGCTTGCTCTCCCCCATCAGATATTGATCGATGGCGCGGGCGGCTTTGCGGCCTTCCGAGAGCGCCCATACGACCAATGACTGGCCGCGGCGTGCGTCTCCGGCAGCGAATACGCCGGGAACGCTCGACATGTAGTTTTTATCCGCCGCGATATTCTGCCGCTCGTCGAGCTTCAAGCCGAGGTCCTTCACAAGACCATCCTGAACTGGCCCTAGAAATCCCATGGCAAGCAAGACCAGATCTACGGGAAGCTCGAATTCCGATCCGGGGATTTCTTTAAAGTTGCCGGCGCTCCACTCCAGACGAACGCCGTGCAGCGTTTTGACATTGCCGCGCTCATCGCCGGTGAACCGCTTGGTATTGACGCTCCATTCCCGGATCCCTCCTTCTTCGTGCGAGCTTTCCGAGCGCAACATCATCGGCCACATCGGCCAGGGAGTGCTAGGGCTGCGGCTGGGCGGGGGCTGCGGCAGCAATTCGAATTGATGAACCGAAGCGGCCCCCTGGCGGTGAGAGGTGCCGAGGCAATCGGCGCCCGTATCGCCGCCTCCGATAATGACCACGCGTTTATCTGTCGCAGTAATACTTGCTGCGGGATCCACGGGCAGGCCCGCCACCCGGCGGTTCTGCTGGGGCAAAAACTCCATCGCAAAATGGATGCCTTTCAATTCACGGCCGGGCACAGGCAGATCGCGCGGCCGAGTCGAGCCGATGGCGATCAGGACGGCGTCAAATTCCTTCCGCAAATCTTCGGCGGCAATATCAACGCCCGCATGCACGCAGGTCTGGAACGTGATCCCCTCCGCCGTCATCTGTTCCACGCGACGCTCAACAATTCGTTTCTCGAGCTTGAAATCGGGAATACCGTAGCGCAGCAGCCCGCCGATACGGTCGGATTTTTCAAAAACGGTGACCCAATGGCCCGCCCGGTTCAGTTGCTGCGCGGCGGCCAAGCCGGCCGGGCCCGAGCCGATCACGGCAACCTTTTTTCCGGTGCGAACCGAAGGCGGCTCCGGAACGATCCAGCCCTCTTCAAAGCCCCGGTCGGCGATTGTCTTTTCGATCTGCTTGATGGTGACTGGGTCGTTGTTTATCCCGAGCACGCAGGCCGCCTCGCAAGGCGCCGGGCAGACGCGGCCCGTAAAATCGGGGAAATTATTTGTCGAGTGGAGAATCTTCAGGGCGTCTTTCCAACGCCCCTTGTAAGCCAGGTCATTGAAATCCGGGATGATGTTTGTAAGCGGGCAGCCGGTATGGCAAAAGGGGATGCCACAATCCATGCAGCGCGCCGCCTGGTCCCGGAGGGCCGATTCGGGAAACGGCTGATAGACTTCGAACCAGTCCTTGACGCGTTCTTCCACCGGACGCCGCGGCGGAGCGACGCGCGGGATTTCGAGAAATCCGGTTACTTTACCCATCTCAATCCCGTTCCCGACAAATCCGCGGGCCCGAAGCCGCACACCCGTGCGCCAGGCGCCGGAAACGACCAAACGCTCCGTTTCCCGCAGCAAATCCTATGCCTGCTCATAGGCCCGCTGTAAGATTGCAATATCAATTTTATCCATTTGCAGCATGGCTTCCATGACTCTGCGCGATTTTTCCGCGTCTTTATCTCGCAGCATTTCACCAAGCAGAGACGGAACGATCTGCCACGACAAGCCGAATTTATCTTTGAGCCAGCCGCACCGTTGTTTTTCTCCTCCTTCCGAGAGCTTTTCCCAAAGCTTGTCCACTTCTTGCTGCGTCTCGCAGCTCACCAGAAATGATACGGCGGGCGAGAACCTGAATTGAGGCCCGCCGTTGATCGCGATAAAATTCTGGCCTTCGATCTGAAATGCGGCCGACATCACCGTTCCCTTCTTTCCAGGACCGGCATCTCCATAGCGGGTAATGCTCTGGATCTTCGAATTTTCAAAAATCGAAGTGTAGAACCGGGCAGCCTCCTCGGCCTCCCCATCGAACCACAAGAATGGCGTGATTTTTTGCATCGGACTATCCGATCGCCTCGCTCCTCACGCCATCTTCACGTGCGAAGGGCGCTCGCGGGAGGCAGGTTTGCGGCCGCCAGAGCAGGCTGCACGGCCTGCGCCTTCTGCTTTTCGATCACCTTCTTGTACTCTTTGGGGAATACCTTGACGAACTTCGCCAGCATGGAGTCCCAATTGGCCAGGACCCACTCGGCTTTGGGGCTGGCTGTATATTGATAATGCTTTCCAATCATGGCTCGCAGCACGTTCACATCGGCCTCATCGGCCACCGGCTCGAGATCGACCATTTCGAGGTTGCAACGCTTCTCCGCGAAGTCGCCTTGCTCATCGAGCACGTAAGCAATGCCGCTCGACATGCCGGCCGCGAAATTGCGGCCTGTCGCACCGAGCACGACGACGACGCCCTTGGTCATATACTCACATCCGTGGTCCCCGACGCCTTCCACGACGGCGCAGGCGCCGGAGTTCCGCACTGCGAACCGCTCTCCGGCCATTCCATGCAGATAGACCTCGCCGCTGGTCGCGCCATACAGGCAGACATTGCCGACGATGATGTTCTCCTCCGGCACGAACGTGGAGGCTCGCGGCGGGTAGACGATGATTTTGCCGCCCGAAAGGCCCTTGCCCATGTAATCGCAGGTGTCGCCTTCCAGCTCGAGCGTGACTCCCTTGGCGAGAAACGCCCCAAAGCTCTGGCCGGCTGAGCCGGTGAACTTGCAATAGATTGTGTCTTCCGCCAGGCCTGCGCTGCCATATTTGCGGGCGATTTCCCCGGAAAGCATCGCCCCAACCGTCCGGTGGATGTTCCGGATCGGCATCTCGATCTTGACCGGCTCGCCGTGATCGAGGGCGTTCGCCGAGGCGTCGATCAGCGTCCAATCGAGCGCCTTCGCCAGACCGTGATCCTGCTGCTGGCAATGGTAGCGCGCCACGCGCTCGGGCGCCGGCGGGCGGAAGAAGAGGCTTGAAAAATCGAGACCGCGCGCCTTCCAGTGATCGATGGCCCGGTTCACGTCGAGCATGTCCGAGCGGCCGACCATCTCGTTCACGGTTCGGAAGCCCAGCTTGGCCATGATCTGCCGGAGCTCTTCGGCCACGAAAAACATGAAATTGATCACGTGCTCGGGCTGGCCGGCGAATTTGGCGCGCAACACCGGATCCTGCGTCGCAATGCCCACGGGACAGGTGTTCAGATGACATTTGCGCATCATGATGCAGCCCATCGAAACCAGCGGGGCGGAAGCGAAACCGAACTCCTCGGCGCCGAGCAGGCAGGCGATCGCCACGTCCCGGCCGGTTTTCAACTGGCCGTCCGTCTCGACTACGATGCGCCCGCGCAGATCATTCATCACCAGAACCTGCTGCGTTTCGGCCAGGCCGATTTCCCAAGGGATGCCGGCGTGTTTGATCGAGCTGAGGGGAGAAGCGCCGGTGCCGCCGTCATGGCCGCTGATCAACACGACATCCGCATGAGCTTTCGAAACGCCCGCCGCCACCGTCCCCACGCCGACTTCGGCGACCAGTTTCACCGAAATGCGCGCCCGCGGATTGGCGTTTTTCAGATCATAAATAAGCTGCGCCAAATCCTCAATCGAGTAAATATCGTGGTGTGGGGGCGGTGAAATCAACTGTACGCCGGGAATGGAGTGCCGCACGCGGGCGATCACTTCGTCCACTTTGTGCCCGGGGAGCTGGCCGCCCTCGCCCGGCTTGGCGCCTTGCGCCATTTTGATTTGGAGCTCGTCGGAGTTGACCAGATAATTCGTAGTCACCCCGAAACGCGCGGAGGCGACTTGCTTGATTGCGCTGCGCCGCCAGTCTCCGTTGGGATCGCGCTCGAAACGGATTTCGTCCTCTCCGCCCTCGCCCGTGTTTGATTTGCCCCCGATCCGGTTCATCGCGATGGCGAGCGTTTCGTGAGCCTCCTTGCTGATTGAGCCGAAGGACATCGCGCCGGTCTTGAATCTCTTGACAATTTCCGCGGCCGGCTCGACTTCATCAATCGGAATCGGCGAGGCCTCTTCGAATTTGAAGCGAAACAGGCCGCGCAGCGTGCAAAGATACTCGGCCTGGTTGTTGATCAGCTCGGAATACTGCTGGAAGGTCTCGAAGCTGCCGCCGCGAACGGCATGTTGAAGCTTGGAGATCGTCATCGGGTTGAACAGATGCCGCTCGCCGCGTACACGGTATTGGTACTGCCCGCCAACGTCCAGATCGGTGTCCGACTCGGTGCGCGGGCGATAGGCGAACTCGTGCCGCATAGCGGCTTCCTTGGCGATCACGTCCAGGCCCACTCCGCTGATCCGCGAAGGCGTGCCGGTGAAATAACGGTCGATGAAGTCCTGGTTCAGGCCGACCGCCTCGAAAATCTGAGCGCCGCAGTAGCTCTGGAGGGTCGAAATGCCCATCTTGGAAATGGTCTTCAGCAGTCCCTTTTTGATGGACTTGATATAGGCCGCCAGAGCTTTCTCGAACGTCATCTCGGCCGGCAGCAGCCCGTTCCGGAGCATGTCGGCGAGCGTTTCGAGCGCCAGATAAGGGTTCACCGCGCTGGCGCCATAGCCGATCAACAACGCGAAGTGCATCACTTCCCGCGGTTCGCCGCTTTCCACCACGAGGGCCACCTGGGTCCGCAGCCGGTCGCGGATCAGATGATGGTGCACGGCGGACAGGGCGAGCAGCGAAGGAATCGGCGCAAGGTCGCGGCTCACGCCCCGATCGGAAAGCACCAGAACTGCATATCCCGAGCGCGCCGCTTCGCTCGCCTTCGCGCACAGTTCGTCGAGAGCCCGCCGCAGGCCTTCGCCGTTCTCCGCGACCTGAAACAGCGCGGGAAGGGTGATCGCGCGAAAGTCTCCCTGGTTCACGCAACGCAGCTTCTCAAGATCGCGATTGGTGAGAATCGGGTGCGGCAGTTTCAGCGTGTGGCAATTCTTTGGCGTCTCATCCAGGATGTTGCCTTCTTTTCCGATGTAGCTCACCAGCGACATCACCAGCTCTTCCCGGATGGGGTCGATCGGCGGATTCGTCACCTGCGCGAAGAGCTGCTTGAAATAGTCAAACAGCAGCCGTGGTTTGTCGGAAAGACAGGCCAGAGCCGCGTCGTTGCCCATAGACCCGACCGGCTCCTCGCCTTGCAGCGCCATAGGCGCAAGAATGATCTTCAGGTCTTCGTCGGTGTAGCCGAACGCCCTCTGGCGCAGCAGAATTGTGTCGTGATCGGGCTCGTGCACATGCTCCGGCTCCGGCAGGCTTTCGATGGTAATCAGGTTCTCCTGAAGCCATTGCCGATAAGGCCGGCGCGTGTACATACGCTCCTTGATCTCTTCGTCGCTGATCACGCGGCCCTCCACCGTATCCACCAGAAACATGCGCCCCGGCTGAAGACGGTCCTTGTGCTTGATGTTTTCCGGTGCGATCGGAAGAACGCCGGTCTCCGAAGCCAGCACCACAAAGCCGTCATGCGTGATCGTGTAGCGGCACGGCCGCAAACCGTTGCGGTCCAGCGTCGCGCCTATGTATTTTCCATCTGTAAAAGCAATAGCCGCGGGGCCGTCCCACGGCTCCATAAGCGATGCATGGTATTCGTAAAAGGCCCGCTTGTCCGGATGCATGTGCTTCTGGGTGCTCCATGCCTCCGGAATCAGCATCATCATGGCGTGCGGAAGCGAGCGCCCGCCCTGTACGAGCAGCTCAATGGCGTTGTCGATATTCGCGGAGTCCGAGCCCCCCGGCGAAATAATCGGGAAGATTTTCTGCATGTCGCCGTTGAAAAGCTCAGAGCGCAGCACGCTCTCGCGCGCGTGCATCCAGTTCACGTTGCCCTTCAGCGTATTGATTTCGCCGTTATGGGCGATATAGCGGTAGGGGTGCGCCAGCTCCCAACTCGGGAAGGTATTGGTGGAAAACCGCTGGTGCACCAGCGCCAGAGCACTCACCACGCTGGGATCGGAAAGGTCGCGGTAAAACGTCTTGATCTGCGTCGCGATCAACAGACCCTTGTAGACGATCGTAACCGAGCTCAGGCTGGGCATGTAGAAACGGGATACCTTGTCGCCAAGATCCCGGACGGCTTTTTCAATGCGCTTTCGAATGACGTAAAGCTTGCGTTCAAACTGTTCCTCATTGAGGCGGCGGGCGCGCCCGACGAAAATCTGGCTGATAAAAGGCTGCGATGTCTTGGCCACCACGCCGAGAGGCGTGTTGTCCACCGGCACGTCGCGCCAGCCGAGAACCCGCTGGCCCTCCTGCCGGATCACTTCCTCGACCACGCCCTGGCAGAGCAGGCGCTGTGTGCGCTCCACCGGAAGAAACACCATCCCAACGCCGTACTCGCCGGGGTTGGGAAGGCTGAAGCCGGCCCGGTCGCATTCGCGCGCGAAAAACTCGTGCGGAATTTGCAGCAGTACCCCTGCCCCGTCGCCGGTGTCCGGGTCGCAGCCGCACGCGCCGCGATGCGCCAGGTTCACCAGCACCTGGATTCCCTTTTCGATGATGTCGTGCGACCTGCGGCCGTTCACGTTGACTACGAAGCCGACACCGCAGGCGTCATGTTCGAACTGCGGATCGTAGAGACCTTGCTTTTCCGGCAAACCGTTGGGCTGCATCGACACGATCCCCATTTATCCTGTGGTATTCAGAGTAACCATGGTCACGATATTAAAACAAGGAAAAGTATTTTGGGATTGAAATAAGGACTGCTTATGGCAACGGGTTATCTCTTATGGAATGTAAGCTTCTTATTCTAAAAGCCTTACCCGTCGATGACACAGACGGAATGGTTTTGGGGACCTCCAGATTGGGGGCTAAGTGGCGATTCTCCTTCGCCGCCCCCCACTTTGTCAATGCGTTCCCTCACCTTTTCGATAACAGTCCGCTAACCAGTTGGCCACGGTGACCTCGAAAGCACGGCGGGTGAAACCAGGAAGAACGAAGCCGGCAAATGCACGCCGAAGGACGGTCCAATTCTCACCGCTGGCGACCAGCGTTGAATCGGCATCCAGCGCCTGATAGCTGGAGCTCTGCGGTATATACCGCAGAAACTGAAGGCATGTGACGCCCGGCCGGAGGCGCGGGAATGCGAGGGGATCAAAGTTTACGTGACCGTCGGGCAGGTCCAGCGAGCCGCCGGGCCTTGTCACCACAATGTCGAGTCTTCCCTATTGCCGACGGCTTCGGATGGGTTTGGTTTTGGCCCACACTTAACTCCTTTACAGCCTGAGCATTCGCGGCCAATTCACCGGGATATCCGCCTTCTTATCATCGCCTGCGGCGTCGAAATGGAGGCGAGTCAGTGCGGCGGATGCGACGGCGGCGAACAAATCCGCCTCTTCCACCATGCGCCGCAGGACTCCAACACCGCCTTCGGCCGCTTCCCAATAGAGGATTGCCCGGCGGTCGCCGGAGCCAATGCGCTCGGAGGCAAGCTCGCCTTCCTCGATCTGAAAATGCTGTTCCATCCCGCGTTGAAGCGCGAATTGGAGCGATGCCATGGCACAGTCGTCCTGCTGGATTTCAGAGGATTATGGCGCCGCGGTGCGCGGACGAACCATGCCGACGTGATTCGCGAGGCGATTGCCGCGAAAAAGAACATCCTGGTCGTCGGCTCGACCGGCTCCGGGAAGACGACGCTCGTGAACGCGATTCTCCGCGAGATGGCCGAAATCTGCCCGCAAGATCGCGTGGTTTGCATCGAGGACACTACCGAGCTTCAATGCGCCGTGAAAAACTACGTGGATTTGCGCGCGGTTGGCAGCGTGACCATGCTCGATTGCCTGCGTGCTTCTATGCGCCTGAAGCCCACACGAATCATCGTCGGAGAAGTGCGCGGCGCCGAGGCTCACACGTTGCTGAAAGCATGGAATACCGGGCATCCGGGTGGCGCTGCGACGATCCATGCCAACGATGCTCTGAGTGGCCTGGTTCGGTTAGAAAGCCTGGTCGCGGAAGCGACGGCGGCGCCGCAGCAAGTGTTGATCGCGGAAGCCGTCGACGTGGTCGTTTTCATTGACGAGGACGCCGGTCTGGACGCAGGTCGAAAAGTGAAGGAAGTTGCGCTCGTCACTGGCTACCGGGATGGCCGGTATCAGGTCGAGTTTGTCTGAAACCAATGGAGGTGAAGCCTATGAAGAATCGAAATGGAATGCTCCTGGGGCTGTTGGTCCTTTGGGTTTTGGCGCCGGCGGCGAATGCCGGTACAACCGGCGGGCTCCCCTGGGAGAGTCCCATGCACTTGATCGCGCAATCGCTCACCGGCCCGGTCGCATATGCGCTCGGGCTGATCGGCATTGCCATTAGCGGCGCCTCCATGCTGTGGGGCGGCGAATTGACGGAGTTCGGACGGCGGGCGGCGATGATCGGTCTGGTCGTCTCAGTCCTCGTCTTCGCCGCGCCACTGCTTTCGAGCGCGCGATCCTGATCGACGCTGAAGAGGCCCGAGCCATGCTCGACAAAACTCGCAAGAAATGGCGCTCGCGCATTCGGGGATAGGACCAGATTTTCCGAACGCAGACGGAAGCCGTCAACCTCTATGCGCAAGAGATGGTCGCCGATGCCGAGGAGGCGATGAGCGTCGCGAGCGCTGGGGATGTGCAATTCGCGCAGTACTCCTCGAACCTTGTCTGCCTCGACGAAGATGCCGAAGCGCTCGACCAAAATGTGCGCCTGGCTATGAAGACAATCCAGAACCTGGGATTTGCGTGCAGGCTGGAGACAGTCAATGCCGTCGAGGCCTGGCGTGGCACGCTGCCCGGCGAATGGATACCGCAATGTGCGCCGCGTTCTGTTGCACACGCTCAACCTGGCGGACATGTTGCCGATCACGTCTGTGTGGGCGGGCTTGCGTGAGAACCCCTCGCAATTGATGCCGCGCCACAGCCCTCCGCTCATGTATGCCTCCACATCGGGCGCGACGCCGTTCCGTCTTAACCTTCACGTGTCTGACCTTGGCCACACGGCGATGTGCGGCCCTTCCGGCGCCGGGAAATCTACGCTTCTGGCGATGGTAACGGCGCAATGGTTCCGGTATCCCGGCACGCAGGTGTTTGCCTTCGACAAGGGCTATTCGCTGTACGTGCTCACGAATGCAGCCGGGGGCGAGTTCTACGATATCACCGGCGAGAAAACGCACCTGGCTTTCTGTCCGTTGCGTGAGATCGATTCAGATGCCGATCTGGCCTGGGCGGTCGGCTGGCTGGAAGGACTGTGCGTGCTCCAGGGTGGATTTTCAGGTGATGCGGGCGACGCACGCCAGCATCGGACACCGTCTGAAGCTCGATCCGAAGGTGACGGCAGATCAGCGGGGCCACGGCGTGGGTGTCGCAATCGCGGAGTACACGAAAACGTCAGTCAAGGACCGCGCGATCGCGGCCCGGAAACTAGAGCAGGAGGTGCTTGGAAAACCGAAGGTCGTCAAAATGCCTCGTCGGAAGGCGTCTTAATGGAGTGCAATGGAGTGCAGCGTTTTTGGGTGTCGCTAACTTGTTGAACATGGAGCGGGAGACGGGGATCGAACCCGCGACATTCAGCTTGGGAAGCTGACGTTCTACCGCTGAACTACTCCCGCCGGTGCAGCCGGAAGCTTGCTCTCCGTAACTCAATCACTATAGCATACGGGAGAATACGTGACGGGCGCGGCAGAAGCTGGGCCGTGTCCCGCTTGTCATCCCACGCCAACCCGGCAGGGGCAGCCCTCCAGAATCCAAAATTGATTTTTCGGATCCGCAGGCATGCGCAACGGCGCGTGATTTTTATGGCCTGGCATCTGGCCGGACATAGTTACTGACGTGCGTGCCATTCTGAGACGACTCGCAATGATTCGTGAAACCGTGCCTGCCGCGTGTTCTGCATGAGCTGCTCCCAATGGATCCTACCGTAAACTGTTTTCGCGTGAATGTCCGCCAACCGGACTTCGCCTGTCCAGAAGCGCCGATGAAAGTCCCTGAGTTCGGGCAGGGCCTCCCTGTAGTCTATCGGCTTGCCCGATGAACCCAGGAGTAGGAAAGCCATGGAGTAGAAGATGTGGGCAATCTGCTGCATAAGGAAGAATCGGGCTAGTCGGCGCCGATCAGGCGGCTCTCCGAATTATTCCTGAAGATAAAGCCGTTCCTCTGCGTCATTGGTGACAATCAGATTCGCAACGACCGCCAGGTCGGCGTACCGATCATTCAAAAAAGCAGTTTCCCAGTCCACCAGCCATACGCGGTGTCCGTCGAAAAGAATATTGTCCGGCTTGAACAAGTCGTTGTGACTCGATACCATATCCGGATCGTCAAGCGGGTAAACCGCAGCCACCTGGTCGTACCGAGCGAAAAGTTCGCCGGTTTCGCGTTTAGGCAGAATGTTTGCCGCCCGAAACTGCTGCATGAATCCGTCCAGGGCAGCCCCCTTGTTTAGCAGGAATGTACATGAAGTGTTGATATGCTTCGGCGCTGCGGGAAACGGCGGCAACGCGTGCAGCTTCCGCAGCGCGGCGGGTACGCGAACCAGCGCGTCCGCTACCGAAAAGGGTACAGCCTCCACAAAATCAGTGATGGAAATCCGATCTTCGATGCTCGTATACCAGACGTGCGGCGCCAGACCTGCCTCCGCCGCCGCCCTCATGCAGGTGAAGTGGCGCGTAAGGTTGCCTGCACGCAGGTTGATCCGCAATAGGAATGCAGATCCTCGCACGACGATGCGGAACACCGGGTTTGAGGCTAACCCCCTGCTCAAGTCGCGGATGTCCTCGAACTCTGTTGTCCCGAAAGCCTCGCGCAGGCCGCGAGTCACCGCCGCGCTCTTCTCGTGCGGAATCATGACGTCCTCCACAGGCATTTGGAATGGACGGGCTGCGTCGGAAATGACGAAGCTCCATCAGTTGCAACGCGCGCAGGCATGCCTTCCCAGCGACATGCTGTAGCTCAGGCCCACGGGCAAGCAAGGCTCCAAAAGAAGAATACTGGACAACGGGAAAACACGTGTCGATGCTACCCGAATACAGGGTTGAAATCTAGGGTCTAGTTACCAAAAATGGCGACACAAGATCTCTTGTAAATACGAAGGCATGTTCACTGCTAATGAACTTTCGTGGCTGCGGTCCAGGCGACTGATCGCGTCCAGATGGCAGGACCCGGTTCCGACATACGGAAGACCCCAGACACGAGCCGCAATGCAATCCATCCGGCTCGGGGACGCCTGCCCCTCGGAATCAGCGGAAAGGCGTCAGTTCCGAAGCCGCAAGGCTCAACGCCGCCGAACCTAGAATCACCCAGATCGTGTCTAACGGCGTGGCAATCAGGGTGAGGCAGCTTGCCGCCGCAATGATGAGCGGCAACGCGCCCGTGACAGCGTCCTGCGCCAGAGGAATGCTGGTGGCAAGCATCAGTCCGGCGCTCGAGACTACGACCGCTTCCAGAACATTTTTGATCCGCGGGTGCTCGGTGCTGCGGCCCAGGTAGTGCAGCAGGGGGATGACGAGAAACGCCGGCGTGATCAGAGCCAGCCAGCCAGCGGCCGCACCCGGCGTCCCGGCGGCAAAATACCCTACGCTGACGATGTAAAGACCAATCGGCCCTGGCGTGCTGCGGCCGACCAGCACCGCCGCATTGAGTTGGTGATCGGTCAGCACGGCGCGCTTGACCACAAGCTCGTCGCGAATGATCGGCAGCGAGGCCAGGCCGCTGAACGACGTGACGGTCGCTTTGAGAAGCACGAGATAAAGAATAAATACATTCACGATGGCGAATCCGTGAAGGAGTCTTTCGGCGCCGCCTGCGGCGATCCACGGTCGCGCCAAATCAGTCCCACAAGCGCTGCCAGGCCTAAAACCTGAACCGGCGGCAGATGGAACCGCGCCAGCGCGAGCACCGATCCTGCCACGATGACCGCCGTGCGCGCGGCTCGCCGGCGGTCCAAATAGGGGCGCACAAGCTGCCAGCAACTTGCTCCCACGATCCCGACGGCCGACGCCAGCGCTCCATGGACGATGTGCTGCGCAACCGGGTTGCCGCTCCACGTTTCATAGGCGCGTGTCAGCAAAATGACCAGGATCATGCCCGGCGTCGAAACTGAGAGCAGTGCGGTCAACGCGCCCGCCGCCCGCAGCAGGCTCCAGCCCATGGCGACGCAGAACGCCAGCAAGTTGGTTCCCGGCGTGAGCTGCCCGAGAGCGTAGCAGATTCCAAACTGCTGCGGATCGAGCCAGCCCCGCCGTTGGACAATTTCGCGCTGGAGCGCGGCAGTAGTGGGAATGCCGCCGCCGAAAGTGAGGCTGCCGAAGCGGATGAATACGGCGCCCAGGTCGCGCAGCTTCGGCTTCAAATCACCACCCGGCTGCGCAGCCATCCTTCCGCGGGTCGGAGCCTCCCGCCAGCGTTCCGCCTTTCCAATCGATTTGAATGGCCTGATAGCCGCCGAAGCGCCCGGGGTCGGAAACGATATTGTGTCCCATGTAGGCCAGCCGGCTCACCACCTCCGGCGCAATGCCCGATTCGAGCGCAACTCCGTTGCCCGAGTGATGGAAGCGGGCGGCCTCTCCGGCGTCTTGCACATTCATTCCGAACTCCAGCATGTTCAGCAGCACTTGCACCTGGCCCTGGGGCTGCATGTCGCCGCCCATTACGCCGAAGCTGAGCCAAGGCTTGCCGTCGCGGAAAACCATGGCTGGAATGATGGTGTGGTAGGGGCGTTTGTGACCTTCAATGCAGTTCGGATGGTTCTTCTCCAGCGTAAAGAGCGCCCCGCGATCTTGCAAAACGATGCCCGTATCGGGCACTACGACTCCCGAGCCGAAATTCTGAAAGTTGCTGTTGATGAAAGAAACCGCGTTGCGGTCCCTATCAACCACCGTCAAATAAACCGTGTCGCCACGCGACCTGCGCCAGTCGGAGGACGATATGCCCGTGGTTACGGCGGGCGCGGCGTGCTGCAAGTCGATGCGGGCGCGCTGCCGGCGGGCGTAGTCCTTGGAAATGATCTCGCTCACCGGAAGGCGAGAGCGGGCCGGATCAGCCAGCCAGGCGTCCAGATCGGCATAGGCCAGCTTCTTGGCTTCAATCAGCAAGTGCAGATACGCCGCGCTGTTGTGTCCCAGGCTCTTCAGATCGAAGCCTTCCAGGATGTTCAACATCTCGAGCGCCGCCATGCCCTGCCCATTCGGGGGCAATTCGTAAACCCGATTGCCTTTGTAGATGGTACTGATAGGCTCAACCCACTCGGCGTGCTGGCGGGCGAGATCTTCCATTGTCATCGGCCAGCCGAGTTGATTCAGGCGATCCACGATCTTTTTCGCCACTTCGCCTTTGTAGAAGGCGTCGCGGCCGCCGGCCGCGATCTTCCGCAGGGTCGCGGCCATCGGCTTGTTGATAAAAATTTCGCCTTCCGCCGGCGCATGCCAGCCGTCCGCATCGGGAATCATGTAAGCGCGAGCAAACTCCGGGTCGTGCTGGGCCATGGCGGTTCCATCCTCGGCCCACGAATCAGCAATGACCTGGGTGACGGGGAAACCTTTTTCGGCGTATTCAATCGCCGGCGCAAGCACCTGCGGGAGCTTCATCGATCCGTATTTTTCAAGAAGCGTAATCCAACCATCCACTCCACCGGGAACGGTGACCGAAAAAGGACCGTACATCGGAATTTGCTTCAGGTTCTTGCTGAGAAAGAAATCGCGGTTGACGGCTTGCGGAGAGAACCCGCTGCCGTTCAGCCCCCTGAGTTCGCCGGTCTTGCCGACATACACCATGGCGAACATATCGGCGCCGAGCCCGGTGGACATCGGTTCCACCACGGCCAACACCGCGGCGGCGGCAATCGCCGCGTCAACGGCGTTACCCCCTTGCTGGAGGATGCGCAAGCCCGCCTGCACAGCGAGAGGCTGGCTGGTGGCGACGAGCCCGTTGCGGGCCCATACTACCGAACGGCCAGATCCCAGGCGGCCGGCCGGCCGGTCCGCGCCCCACGCCATCACTGCCAGCAGACCCAAGCACAATAGCAGTTTCAGCATAGGCCGATTTTAACAAGGATGTTCCAGTTCCCCCCACGGCTTGCGGGCAGCGGACCTGGTGTTGGCCCGGAAAGTCTCGCTCCCCTACGCGCCGTCAAATCCTCGAACCCGCCTGGCAGGGGGCGACCGCCCCGCGAAATTCCTGCCTGCGCCGGCGTTGAGCCTTTGGCATTATGCGCCTCATTGCGCGTGGTATTTTAACCGGGATGGAGGCAACCCGTGAGCCAAGGGAAATGGATGTGGATTGCGGTTCTGGGGGCGCTGCTCTCGTTTGCAGCCGCCGCGGCCGATCTCAGCGGAATCTGGCGCGGCATCTATACGAGCTCCGACGGGCGTCATCACCGGATTACATTCGACCTGAAGGTAGAGGGCGCCAAGGTGACCGGAACCGTCGCCGGTACGGTCAATAAAGCGAGCCTTCTGGACGGCAAAGCTTCGGAGGACGAAGTGGACTTCTGGGCTCAATGGCCTTATGGCCGTTCCACTATGTCGGCAAGCTCCGCGGCGATGCGATTCAGTTCACCGTGCAGGCCGGCGACTACAAATCCGAGATGACGGCAACCCGGGTCTCGAACTA
>Ga0070741_10007817_pt1 | contig 21883 bp, 22 predicted proteins | sample Coa_R1_4_FD_66440 | JGI IMG/M metagenome (GOLD analysis project Ga0070741, IMG submission 66440) | Surface soil microbial communities from Centralia Pennsylvania, which are recovering from an underground coalmine fire - Coalmine... | ecosystem: Environmental > Terrestrial > Soil > Unclassified ... | reverse complement strand
GCCTCGGCTTCGCCAACACCGTCACCGGGGCGAACGGCGCCGACCGGCCCGGCGTCGGCGTCGTGGCCGCCGCCGGCACCGGTGCCCAGGAGGTCATGGCCCTCCTCGACCGGGGCGGCGTCCGCGTCACCGCCGTGGTCGGGGTGGGGGGCCGCGACCTGTCAAAGACCGTCGGTGGCCGCATGGCCAAGAGCGCTCTGCGCGCCTTGCGGGCCGATCCCGGCACCGACGCTTTGCTGCTCGTCTCGAAGCCCCCGTCGGAGGGCGTGGCCACCGCGGTGCTGGCCGAGGCGGCGTCGGGCCAGACGGCGGGCAAGCCGGCGGTGGCGGCCCTGATCGGCCTCGCCGAAGCGGTCCCCACCCCGGCCGGCGTCCGGCTGGCGTCGACCCTCGAAGGGGGCGCCACCACCCTGCTCAGCGCCCTCGGCCTCCCGCCCCTCGATCTCGACGCCGGGCTGCGGGCGGCCGTCGACGCCGCCCTCGTCGACCTGCCCGACGAGCGGCGGCTCGTGCGGGGGCTGTTCTCCGGCGGCACGCTCTGTTACGAGGCGCTGGTGATCCTGTCGGGCATTCTGGGGCCGGTGTACTCCAACACGCCGCTCCGGAAGGGCTGGGGCCTGCCCGCCCCCGACGACGCCCACGTCTGCCTCGACCTCGGTGAGGAGGAGTTCACCAAGGGCCGGCCCCACCCGATGATCGACCCCGAGGCGCGGCTCGAGCACCTGCGCGTCGAAGGGGCCAGGCCCGACGTCGCCGTCGTCCTCCTCGACGTCGTCCTCGGCTACGGCTCCCATCCCGACCCCGCCCAGGTCTTCGCCCCCGTCTGCGCCGAGATCCGGGCCGGCGGCCGTGGCCCGGCCGTCGTCGCCTACGTGCTCGGCACCGACGCCGACCCCCAGGGCCTCGACGGCCAGCGGGCGGCGCTGGCCGAGGCGGGCTGCATCGTCCCGCCCACCGCCGGCCGGGCGGCCCTGGCCGCCGCCGCCCTGGCCGCCCGCCGCCTCGACCTCGTCGGGCAGCCGCTGTCATGACCAAAGCGGGGCCCGTCCTCCTCGTCTGCCACTCGACCCGGCCCCGGGGCGGTCTCGTCCACACGCTCTCGCTCGGCGAGGCGCTGCTGGCCGACGGTGTCGACGTCCACCTCGTGGCGCTCGGCGATCCGGCCGTCGGCCTCTTCCGGCCGACGGCGCTCCCCCACACGATCGTGGCCGCCCCGCCGCCGGCCGACTCGCTGGAGGAGCGGGTCTTTCAGGCCGTCGACGCGCTGGAGGCCGGGCTCTCCCACCTGCTCGCACCCGGGCCCGCCGTCCTCCACGCCCAGGACTGCATCGCCGCCCGGGCCGCCGCCCGCATCCGCGACGGCCACGCCCTCACCGGCCCCCGCCCCCGGACGGTCGTCGTCCGGACCGTCCACCACGTCGACGACTTCACCACGAAGGCGCTGATCGAATGCCAGCAGCGGGCGATCGTTGATCCCGACCGGGTGCTGGTGGTGAGCGACCACTGGCGGGACCGCCTGGCCGCCGAGTACGGCGTCGAGGCGACCGTCGTCCGCAACGGCGTCGACCGCCACCGGTTCGGCGCCGGCGGCCCCGGCGAGCGTGAGGCGTTCCGGGCCCGGGCCGGCGCCGCCCCCGACACGATCCTGATCCTGACGGTGGGCGGCATCGAGCCCCGCAAAGGGTCGGTGACGCTGCTCGAGGCCATGGCCCGGCTCAAGGCGGCGGCGGAGTCCAACGGCGCAGGACCCCGGCCCGTCCTGGCCGTCGTCGGCGGGCACACGTTCTTCGACTACCGGGCCTACCGCGACGGCGCCCTGGCCCGGCTGCCCGAACTCGGCCTCGTCGAGGGCCGCGACGTCCTGCTGCTCGGCACCGTCAGCGAGGCCGACCTCGGGGGCTGGTACCGGGCGGCCGACGCCTTCGCCTTCCCGTCGGTGAAGGAGGGCTTCGGGCTCGTCGTCCTCGAGGCGCTGGCCGCCGGGCTGCCCGTGGTGGCCAGCGACATCCCGGTCTTCGCCGAATACCTGGAGGACGGGCGCAACGCCCTGCTCGTCCCGCCCGGCGACGCCGCCGCGCTGGCCGTCGCCCTCGGCCGGCTGGCGGCCGACCCGGAGCTCCGCCGCCGGCTGGCGGCCGGCGGGGCGCCGCTGCTCGACCGGTTCACGTGGGCGGCCAGCGCCGCCGCCCATCGGGAGATCTACGCGCAGGCCGAGGTGTCCGGCGTCGGAGGTCGGCGGTAGGGTCGGCGCTCCACGAGAGGAGGGCCGTGAGGGGACTGCAGGACAGGATCGTCGTCGTCACCGGTGCCGGGCGGGGGATGGGGCAGGCCATCGCCGGCCGCCTCGCCGCCGAGGGCGCCCGGGTGGCCGTCACCGATGTCGACGAGGAAGCGGCCAAGGCCGCCGCCGCCGACCTCCCCGGGGCGGCGGGCTTCCGGCTCGACATCACCGACGCCGGCGAGGTCGCCGCCCGCATCGGCGACATCACCGCCGCCCTCGGCCCGATCGACGCCCTCGTCAACAACGCCGGCTGGGACCGGATGGCGCCGTTCCTCCAGACCGACGAGGACCTCTGGGACCGGCTCATCGACATCAACCTCCGGGGGCCGATCCGCATGACCAAGGCCGTCCTGCCCCAGATGGTCGAGCGCGGCGCCGGCCGCATCGTCAACATCTCCTCCGACGCCGGCCGGGTGGGGTCCACCGGCGAGGCCGTGTACTCCGCCTGCAAGGCCGGGATCATCGGGTTCGGCAAGACCGTGGCCCGGGAGGTGGCCCGTCACAACGTCACGGTCAACGCCCTCTGCCCCGGCCCGACCGACACGCCGCTGCTGCAGGCCATGGTCGGTGAAGGCCACGAGAAGCTCATCGAGTCGCTGAAGCGGGCCATCCCGATGGGCCGCCTCGGCCGGCCCGACGACATCGCCGGCGCCGTCGCCTTCCTCGTCTCCGACGACGCCGGCTTCATCACCGGCCAGACCCTGTCGGTCAGCGGCGGTCTGACCATGGCCTGACGCAGCGCAGGAGGCCCGGCCTTCCCTTCGCCTCTTCCCCACCACGACCGGTCGCGCTCTGGAACAAGGGTGGCCCGATCAGGTCGAAGGCGGTGGGCCGGCCGCCCGGGCCATGAGCCAGCCCCGGGCCCGCTCCGCCCGCGGGTAGCGGTCGACGAGGGCCCAGAACTTCCGGCCGTGGCCCGGCACCACCAGGTGGGCGAGCTCGTGGACGATGACGTAGTCGAGGACCCAGTCCGGCTCGGCCAGCAGCTTCGACGAGATGCGGACGCTGCCGTCGACCGGCGTGCACGATCCCCAGCGCAGCTCCTGGTTGTCGACCCAGCGGATCGACGCCGGACGGGGGAGGTCGTAGCCCTCGGCCAGGGCGGCGGCCCGCTCCTCCAGGTCGACGGCGCTGGCGCCGGTCGAGCGCTCCAGTCGGCGGATCATCTCCGCCACCCAGCGCTCCTCCTCGGCCCGGGTCATCGTGGCCGGGATCGTGACCCGCACGACGCCGTTGACCCGCCGGGCCTGGACCGTCTTGCGGCGCCGCTCGCTCCGGATCACCTCGACGTTCACGGGCCGGAGGGTACCCGGCGCCGTTCACGAACTGGTGGACCGCTGCCCTTCCGGGCGGCGGCCGATCAGGCTCCACCCGTCCATCGAGTAGACGACCGCGCCGGCCTCGTCGACGACCTCCGTCCGCCCGAGGAGCTTCCCCAGAGTGGGCCGGCTGGCCGACGGCTCCGCCACCAGGACGGTCCAGCGGGCCGAGAGCCGGTCGCCGGGCCGGACGGGCTTGCGGAAGCGGATGTTCTCGACGCCCGGTGACCCCTGGGCGTCGGTGTCGTTGAGCAGGCGCTCGACCTGCAGGCGCATCGTCCGCAGCGCGGTCTGCCAGCCGCTGGCGATGAGGCCGCCGTAGATGGACGCCGTGGCCGCCGCCGGGTCGACGTGGAACGGCTGCGGGTCCCACTCCCGGGCGAAGGCGATGATCTCCTCCTCGGTGAGCGGCGCCAGCGGGCCCAGGTCGATGACCTGACCCTGGGTGAAGTCTTCGAAATACCGGATGGAACGTCTCCTGTCGGCCGTGGGTGGCCGGGACAGTACTGTGTCCCGCAACCACGAAAGGACTCCGATGCGCCGGATTGCCTTGTGCCTGCTCGTTCTGGCCGTCCTCGCCGCCGGCGCCGGCTGCGGCGGCGGCGACAGCGGCCCGCCGCTGTCGGCCGACGACTTCGCCAAGCAGGCCAACGCCATCTGCAAGGCCGGCGACGCCAAGCTGGCCGACGAGGGCAAGGACATCCTGAAGGACGCCAACACCTCGCCCGATCAGCTGGCCAAGTTCTTCCTCGACCACGCCATCCCCAACGCCCGCACGAAGCTGTCGCAGATCAAGAAGCTCCATCCGCCGACGAAGGACAAGGACAAGGTCAAGAAGATGCTCGACGCCGGGACGAAGGCCACCGACACCGTCGAGACCGGCCTGAAGAAGCAGGGGGCCGCCTACCTGTCGGCCAAGGGACCCGACCCCTTCAAGGACTTCAACGATCTGGCCAAGCAGCTCAAGCTGAGCGACTGCGCGGGGCAGAGCTGATGAGCGACCAGGGGGTGACCGTCTGGTTCAACCCCAACTGTTCCAAGTGCCGCACGGTGCAGGGCATCCTCGCCGAGCAGGGCGTCGACGCCGACTACGTCCGCTACCTGGAGCAGACGCCGACCCGGGAGGAGATCGAGGCGGTGCTGCGGATGCTCGGCACCGACGATCCCCGGTCGGTCATGCGGACGGGGGAGGCAATCTACGGCGAACTCGGGCTCGCCGGTGCCGACCGCGACGCCCTCCTCGACGCCATGGTGGCCCACCCGATCCTCATCGAGCGGCCGATCGTCATCCGGGGCGAGCGCGCCGTCGTCGGCCGCCCGCCGGAGAGGGTGCTCGATCTGCTGTAGCGCCTAGCGGTTGGGGTCGAACCGGTTCATCACGATCTCGGCCGCCACCCAGATCGTCTTGGTGAACGGGTAGAAGAAGGCCGGCATGAGCACGGCCAGCGCCGCCGAGGTGACGACGACGAACCACACCGGCGGCCCGCTGCCGCCGCCCACCGCCAGCACGACGATGTAGATGAACATCCCGAGCAGCAGGATCCCGGCCGTCAGCCCGATGTTGATCGTCATGGCCCCGAGGAAGTGCCCCTCCTCGGGGCGGCCCTCGAAGTCGAGGTCGCACCGGGGGCAGCACTTCGTCATGGACCACCAGCTCGTGAGGATCTTCCCGGCGCCGCAGCGGGGGCAGCGCAGCAGCACCGCCCGGCCCAGCATCGTCGGGATGCTCGGGCGCTCCGCCCCGACCAGGTCGGCGGGATTCAGCTCACCCATTGGCCCCGTTCCTCCATCACACGCTTGAGCACGCTCGGCCGGTCGGTCATGAGGCCCCCTACCCCGAGGTCGAGCAGACGGTGCATCTCGTCGGGCTCGTCGATCGTCCAGACGTGGACGGGCATCCGCCGCCCGGCCGCCGCCCGCACGAACCGGGCATCGACCAGCGTCCGGCCCCTCCAGGCCGTGGGCACCTGCACACAGGCGGCGCCGAAGGGGCCGACGGGCACGCCGTAGGCGGCCAGGCGCATCCGGGCGATCCCGGCCGGGCCGAGCGAGGTGCAGAGAGGCCGGCCGACGGCCTTGCGGAGCAAGAGCAGGCGGCGGTCGGAGAAGGCGGCGATGTTCACGCGGTCCCAGGCCTTCGTCCGGCGCAGCGCCTCGGCCAGCGGCGCCACCGCGGCGTCCATCTTGGGGTCGATGTTGAACCGGTGCTCGGGGAAGGCGTCGAGCAGCGCCTCCATCGTCGGGATCGGGTCCCCGCCGGCCCCCACCTTGGCCCGGCGGACCTCGGACCACGGCCGGTCCTCCAGCCGGCCCTCGAGGTCGGTCACCCGGTCGAGGCGCTCGTCGTGGAAGGCCAGCAGGACGCCGTCGGCCGTGACCCGCCCGTCCGTCTCCAGGTAGCGGTAGCCGAGCGCCGCCGCCCGCTGAAAGCCGGCCAGGGTGTTCTCACCGCCGACCTCGGCCGCTCCCCCCCGGTGGGCGAAGGGGATCGGGTACGGCCAGTCGAGAAACTCGAAGCTCACGCCGCGGCGAGCTGTTCCTGCACCTGGCGCTTCAGCCGGAACAGGATCGCCGACATCCCCCGCAGCCGGAGGCTCGAGATCACGTCGGCCAGCCCGAGCTCTTCGTAGAAATCGTTGGGGGTGGCCAGCACCTCCTCGGCGGTGGCACCTTCCAGGCCCTCCCGGAGGATCCCGGCGAACCCCCGGGTCGTGGGGGCCTCGGCCGGCACGTCGAACCAGAGGTGCACCCGCCGCTCGCCGTCGACCTCGGTGGTGAGGAAGAACGGCGTCTGGCACTCGACGACCTGCTCCATCTGGTCCCGGTGGCCCGCCAGGTGCTCGGGCAGCGGCGGAACCTTGCGGGAGTACTCCAGGAGCGCCTGGAGCCGCAGGTCCTTCGGGGCACCGGCGAAGAGATCGACGATGCGCTGAAGCTTCGGGGGAGTAATAGCGTCGCTGATGCCCAGGTATCGTAACCGGGCTGTCGCCATCCCCCGCCTGCGATGAGGAGGCCCTCATGCCCGTCGAGAACGACCCGTCCCCCGAGTTGGCGGAGTACGCCCACCCCGAGAAGCTCGTCACGGCCGGCTGGCTGGCCGACCACCTCGACGACCCCAACATCGTGATCGTCGAGTCCGACGAGGACGTGCTGCTCTACGACACCGGCCACATCCCCGGGGCGGTCAAGGTCGACTGGCACACGGAGCTCAACGACCAGGTGACGCGGGACTACCTCGACGGCGAAGGGTTCGCCCGGCTCATGTCCGAGAAGGGGATCGGGCGCGACTCGACGGTCGTCTTCTACGGCGACAACTTCAACTGGTGGGCGGCCTACGCCCTGTGGGTCTTCAGCCTCTTCGGCCACCCCGACGTCCGCCTCCTGAACGGCGGGCGGATGAAGTGGCAGGCCGACGGCCGGGAGATGACGACCGACGTCCCCAAGCGGGCGGCGACCGACTACCCCGTCATCGAGCGGGACGACTCCAAGATCCGGGCCTACAAGGACGCCGTCCTCGACCACATGATGCAGCGCCGCCCCATGGTCGACGTCCGCTCCCCGGAGGAGTTCCGGGGGGAGCGGACGCACATGCCCGAGTACCCCCAGGAGGGCGTGCTGCGGGGCGGGCACATCCCCGGCGCGGCCAGCGTCCCCTGGAAGCGGGCGGCCAACGACGACGGCACGTTCAAGTCGGTTCCGGCCCTCAAGGCGATCTACGCCGAGGAGGTCGGGCTCGCGCCGGAGGACGACATCGTCGTCTACTGCCGGATCGGCGAGCGGTCGAGCCACACCTGGTTCGTGCTGACCCAGCTCCTCGGCTACCCGACCGTCCGCAACTACGACGGGTCGTGGACGGAGTGGGGGAACTCCGTCCGCGTTCCGATCGAGAAGCCGTGATCCTGGGCGGCTCCGCCGCCCCCGCCCGGCGTCCGCCGGGCTCCTCCGAGCATGGGGCCCCTGCCCCGTGCCGGCCGTGGTCGACGACCTCGTCGTTCTAGCCGCCACCAATGTGCGAAAAGAAAGACCCCTGGCGGGCCGGCCGTCCCCCAGCTGCGGCCGGCCCGGTCAGGGGCTTTCGACAATGGGGGACGGGGTGGCGGTCCGTCCCCTCGGTGGCGCCCGGCGGGTGGGCTCGTTGCGCCACGTCCAATGAACGCCCCCGCTCTCCCCTTATGACGCGCTGAGTGACGGCAATCACCCGCTGGGTGGCCGCGGGGGGTTCAGTCGACGGCCGGGGCGTTGGGCTCGGGGTGGCCGGACACCGTGTCGGGCCGGTCCGACACCGCCGGAGCGGGCCGGCTGGCGCCGTCGGTCCGGGCGGGATGGTTCAGGGCGTCGATGAGCTTGCGGAGCCGGGCCCAGTGGGTGCGGTCGAACCGCAGCCGGATGCGGGCCAGCTCGACGTGGTCGTGGTCGGCCACCTCGGCCGGCGACGCCGGAGTCGGCTCGATCCGCCCCGAGGTCACGATGTCGGCGAAGTCCTCGTTGAGGCGTTCGAGCTCCTCCTCCGCCGGCAGGCGGTGGAGCCGCACGATCAGCGCCCGGTCGACGAAGCGGATCGAGTGGTAGTTGGCGTAGAAGCCCTCGATCTCCCGGACGGCATCGTCGACGTCGGCGGTCACGTGGACGAGGTCGAGGTCGTCGGGGGAGATCAGCCGCCGGACGAGCAGCTCCTCCTCCACGAACCGCTTCCAGCTGGCCCAGTACGTCCCCCCGGGGACCTCGAGGAGGACGACGGGGGCGGGGTGCGACTTGCCCGTCTGCACCAGGGTGAGGAGCTCGAAGGCCTCGTCCATCGTGCCGAAGCCGCCGGGGAGGAGGACGAAGCCGTGCGACTCCTTGATGAAGCTCAGCTTGCGGGTGAAGAAGTACCGGAAGTTGATGAGCTTCGGGTCGTCGGCGATGAACTGGCTGGTGGCCGCCTCGAACGGCAGCCGGATGTTGACGCCGAAGGAGTTCTCGGTGCCGGCGCCCTCGATGCCGGCCGACATGATCCCCGGCCCCGCCCCGGTGATGACCATCCAGTCCCGCTCGGCCATGGCGGCGGCGAAGGCCCGGGCCTGCTCGTAGAGGGGGTCCTCCGGCATCGTCCGGGCCGAGCCGAAGATCGCCACCTTCCGCTGCCCCCGGTAGGGGTCGAAGACGTGGAAGGCGTAGCGCATCTCCTTGAGGGCGGAGTTGGCGATTTTGAAGTCGCCCCGGGCGGCGCCGTCGCGGGCCATCCGCAGGGCGGAGACGATCATCTCGAAGACCAGGTCGACGTGGCCGGTGGCGCCCGCCCGGGTCACGAGCTCGGCGATGGCGGCGTCGAGCTCGGGATCACCTGTCCGGTACCGGGGGAGTCGCTCCATGAACGGAGAGTATGCGGCTTGCGCCGCCCTCGAACCGGCCGAAACCTGCTCGCCGCCGTTAACGGACTGCAAAGGACTGTCGATTTCTCACTCCGTGGGCCGTTGCGAAGACCACTACGACGCCGACGCCGCCGGCACCTGCCGGGACTGCCACCGGAGCCTGTGCGGGCGCTGTTTGGTCGAGGTCCGCCGGCTCGGGACGCTGTGCAAAGACTGCGCGCTGGTCCGGGCCGGGGTCAGGACCAGCAGGCGCGCCTCGTGATCTCGTAGACGACCTCGCAGCCCTTCTTCAGCCCCTCGATCGGGATCCGCTCGTCGATGCCGTGGAAGGTGGCGACCTCGTCGTTGGAGAGCATGACGGGGATGAGCCCGTAGGCGTCGGCGCCCCGCTGGCGGAAGAATCGGGAGTCGGTGAAGGCCGGGCAGAGGGCGGGAGCGAACGTGACGCCGGGGAACGACTCGGAGCAGACGGCGTCGAGCAGCGGCAGCAGCGGGCCCTCCGAGACGCCGCAGGGCCCGTCGGAGAAGATCACCTCGCAGCGGACGCCGTAGCGGGCCATCCGGGCCGAGAGCCGGGCCACGAACTCGTCGGGGTCGGTCTCGGGGACCAGCCGGCAGTCGAGCGTCGCCGAGGCCGTGCCGGGGACGACGTTCTCCTTGTAGCCGGCGTCGAGGCGGGTCACCGAGATGGTGTCGCCGAGCAGCGCCCGCTGGTAGCGGGGGAGCCGCCGGCCGAGCGCCGGCAGGAGCCGCCGGGCCTGCGGGCGCAGGACGGCCTCCAGCGCCGTGCGCCGGACGCCGGAGGCCCCGGCGGCCATGGCCCGGAAGGTCCGCTCCACCAGCGGGGAGAGGCCGAGGGCCGGCGGACGGGCGGCGATGTCGCCGAGGGCGGCCAGGAGCTTCTCGATGGCCTGCTCGACGGGAGGCATGGAGCCGTGGCCCGGCGTCCCCCGGGCGGTGAGGCGGACCCAGCGGACGGCCTTCTCCGACAGGGCGCAGGCCATGATCGGGGGCCGGGTCTCCGAGAGCCCGTAGCCGCCCTCGTTGATGACGTCGCGGCAGGCGATGAGGTCGGGGTGGTGCTCGGTGAGCCAGCCGGCCCCCTTCCACCCGCCGGCCTCCTCGTCGGCCACGGCTACGAAGACGACGTCCCGTTCCCGCGCCGACGTCCTGTCCCGGGCCAGGGCCAGCATGGTCATCAGCTGCATGACGCCCATGCCCTTCATGTCGATGGCCCCCCGGCCCCAGAGGTAGCCGTCGCGGACCTCGGCGCCGAAGGGGTCGACCGACCATTCCGACGGGTCGGCGGGGACGACGTCGAGGTGGTGGAGCAGGCACAGCGCGCCGGCGGGGTCGCCGGCCCGGCCGGGGAGGCGGGCGACGACGTTGCCCCGGCCCGCCTCGCTCTCCAGCACGACGGGCTCGAGGCCGGCGTCGGCGAGGATCCCGGCCAGGAACTCGGCGGCCGGCGTCTCGTTGCCCGGCGGGTTCGTGGTGTCGATCCGGAGGTAGTGGCGGGCGATCTCCACCGCCTCGTCGCCGAGGGTCTTCCAGTCCGGGCCGCCGGCGCCCATCAGAGGGCCAGCCCCCTCCCGGCCACGAGCTCGGCCAGCGAGGTCTGCGGACGGGCGCCGGTGTGGCTGATGACCTCGGCGGCGGCCAGCGCCCCGAGCCGCAGGCACTCGGTGAGCGGCCGCTCCCGGGCCAGGCCGAGCAGGAAGCCGGCGGCGAAGAGGTCGCCGGCGCCGGTGGTGTCGACGACGGGATCCACCGGCACGGCCGGCACCGAGACGATCCCCGCTCCCGCGGTGGCCAGCGCTCCTTCCTTCCCCCGGGTGAGAACGACCGTGGGACAGGACACCGCCAGGGCCCGCAGCGCCGCTTCGGCGCTGCGCTCGCCCGTCAGCTCCATCGCCTCGGCCTGGTTGGCCAGGAGGACGTCGACGTCGGGGAGCAGCGCCTTGAAGGCGTCGCGCTGGAAGGCCACCCAAGCGGGATCGGACAGCGTGAGCGCCACCCGCCGCCCCGCCCGGTGGGCGGCCTCGGCGGCGGCGGCCAGCGCCCCCTCGGCGCTCGGCAGCCCCACGAGGTAGCCCTCGACGTAGGTGATGCGGCCCGAGGCCACGAGCGCCTCGTCGACGTCGCCGGCGCCGAGCTCCCCGGCCACGCCGAGGTAGGTGTTCATCGTCCGCTCGGCGTCGGGGGTCACGAGGATGAGCGACCGGGCGGTGGGCGGGCCCGACGTCCCGAGCGGCGTCTGGTACACGACCCCGGTCGAGCGCAGGTCGTGGGCGAAGATCTCGCCGAGTTCGTCGTCGCGGACCTTGCCGATGAACGCCGCCCGTCCGCCGAGCGAGGCGACGCCGGCGGCGGTGTTGGCCGCCGACCCGCCCGACACCTCGACGCCGGGCGGCATGCTCTCGTAGATGGCCGCCGACCGGTCGAGGTCGATCAGCGTCATCGTCCCCTTGGCCAGGCCGTGGGCGGCGATGAGGCTGTCGTCGACGTGGGCGAGGACGTCGACGATGGCCGATCCGACGGCGACGACATCGAGAATTGGTTCCATCGAGGCGACGCTACTGCGACCGCCGCCGGCGTGGGGCAGGACCGGACCATCGGAGCGGATGATCCGGGCTTTCGGCGTTCCTGAGGAACACCCCCTGTTCCTCAGGAACGCCGGTTGCCCGACCCGTCCGGCACTGCCGGATCGTCGGTGGAGAGGTCAGCTCGTGATCTCTTCCTTGCGCTTGTCGAGGGCGGCGATGAAGTCGTGGTAGGAGCGGGCGAAGGCGTCGACGCCCTCCCGTTCCAGCGTCAGCGTGAGATCGTCGTAGTCGACGCCGGCCGTCGCCAGCCCGTCCATCACCGCCCGGGCGTCGTCGACGTCGTGCTCCACCGTGTCGGGCTGCGGGTTGCCGTGGTCGTGCAGGGCCTCGATTGACGCCGGCGCCAGCGTGTTGACCGTGTCGCGCCCGATGAGCTCATCGACGTAGAGCGTGTCGGAGTAGGCCGGGTTCTTCGTCGACGTTGAGGCCCACAGCGGACGCTGCACCTTGGCCCCCTGCGCCGCCAGCGCCTCCCACCGGGCCCCCGAGTGGCGGGCCTTGAACAGCTCGTAGGCCAGCTTGGCGTTGGCCACCGCCACCTTGCCCCGCAGCGGATGGCCCTCCGGCAGCCGGCGGTCGGCCTCGGTGTCGACCCGGGACACGAAGAACGACGCCACCGAGTTCACCGTCGACAGATCGCCGCCGGCGGCGGCGAAGCGCTCCAGCCCGGAGAAGTACGCCTCGATGACCTCGCCGTAGCGGACCAGCGAGAAGATCAGCGTGATGTTGATGTTGCGGCCCTCGGCGATCATCGCCTCGATGGCCGGGACGCCCTCCGGCGTGGCCGGGATCTTCACCATCACGTTGGGCCGGTTGAGGCGGGTGTGGAGCTCCCGGACCTGGGCGATGGTGCCGTCGGTGTCGCTCGCCAGCCCCGGCGCCACCTCGATCGACACGAACCCGTCGGCGCCGCCGGCGGCGTCGTGGGCGGGGCGGAGGATGTCGGCCGCCGAACCGACGTCCTCGATCAGCAGCTCCCACCCGATGTCGTCGCTCGGCATCCCCTGGCGGCCGAGCCGGTGGATCACCTCGTCGTACTCGTTGCCGGCCGAGATCGCTTTCTCGAAGATCGTGGGGTTCGAGGTCACGCCCCGGATCCCGTCCTGCTCGATCATCCGGGCCAGATCGCCGCCTTTCAGCAGCGAACGGCGGATGTTGTCGTACCAGGGGCTCTGGCCGTAATCGAGAAGCCGGGCGATGGGCGATGTGCCGGATCCTGATGTCATGGCTGCTCTCTCCTCTCGGCGGTGGCGCCGCCGAAGCCGGGTGGGGTGCGGCGCCGGGGCCCGCCTGGCGCCAGGAGGGCGCGGGCGCGATCGACGACGCAGGCGGGGGTGAATCCCAACGTTTCCAAGGCGGTCGTGCCGGGCGCCGAGGCACCGAAGCGGTCGAGGCCGACAACGTCGTCGGCCCAGCGCTCCCAGCCGAGGGTGGCCGCCGCCTCCACCGCCAGCGTCGGCACCCCGGGCGGCAGCACCGCCGCCTGCTCGGATTCCGACCGGAGCTGGAACAGCTCCCAGCACGGCATCGACACGACCCGGGCCGAGATCCCTTCTCCGGCCAGGGTCTTCTGGGCTTCGACGCAGAGCGACACCTCCGAGCCCGTGCCGATCAGCACCAGTTGCAGCGCTCCGGGCTCGTCGACGAGGACGTAGGCGCCCTGCGCCACGCCGGCCTCGGCCCGCTCCGCCGTCCCCTCCAGGACGGGCAGCTTCTGCCGGGAGAGGATGAAGGCGCTCGGCCCGTCGGCGTTGACGTGGATCTTCCAGCACTGGGCCGTCTCGTTGGCGTCGGCCGGCCGGATGACCCGCAACGAGGGGATGGCCCGCAGCGAGGCGAGGTGCTCGATCGGCTGGTGGGTCGGCCCGTCCTCCCCGAGGCCGACGGAGTCGTGCGACCACACGAAGCAGGTGCGGGCCTGCTCCAGGGCGGCCAGGCGCACCGACCCCCGCATGTAGTCGGAGAAGATGAGGAACGTGCCCCCGAACGGCAGCACGCCGCCGTGGAGGGCCATGCCGTTCATGGCCGCCCCCATGCCGTGCTCCCGGATGCCGAAGTAGATCTGGCGGCCCTTGCGGTCGTCCGGTGAGAAGACCCCGAAGCCCGACAGCTTGGTGCCGGTGTTGCCGGTCAGGTCGGCGCCGCCGCCGATCAGGCCGGGGACGAGGCCGGCGATGGCCCCGAGGGCGTCGGCACAGGCGGCCCGGGTGGCGACCTGCTCCCCGGCCGGCCACGACGGCAGCTTCTGCTCCCAGCCGGCCCGGCCCCGACCGGCCAGGCAGGTGTCGTACTCCTCGGCCAGTTCCGGCTCCTGGGAGTGGAACCGCTCGATGCGACCGGCCCACGCTTCCCGCTCGGCCGCACCCCGCCGCCCCGCCTGCCGGTAGAGCTCGAGCACGTCGTCGGGGACCCAGAACGTCTGGTCGGCGGGCATGCCGAGGATCTCCTTGACCCGGGCCACCTCCTCGGCGCCGAGCGGCTCGCCGTGGGCCTTGGGCGAGTCGGTGAAGTTCGGCGACGGGTAGCCGATGTGGCTCCGGAGGATGACGAGCGTCGGCCGCTCTTCCTCGGCGATGCCCTCCCGGAGCGCCCGCTCCAGGGCGTCGGTGTCCTCCGAGACCTCGCCGGCCCGCACCACGTGCCAGCCGTAGGCCTCGAACCGCTTCCCGGCGTCGTCGGTGAGGGCGATCTCGGTCTTGCCGTCGATCGTGATGTGGTTGTCGTCGTAGACGTAGACGAGCCTGCCGAGCCCGAGGTGGCCGGCCAGCGAGGCGGCCTCGTGGCTGACGCCCTCCTCGAGGTCGCCGTCGGAGCAGATCACGAAGATGCGGTGGTCGCAGACGTCGGCCCCGAAGCGGGCCCGGAGGTTGGCCTCGGCGATGCCCATGCCGACGCCGTTGGCGAACCCTTGCCCGAGCGGGCCGGTGGTGACCTCGATCCCGGGGGCGTGGCCGTGCTCGGGGTGGCCGGCGGTGCGCGACCCCCACTGCCGGAACTGCTTGATGTCGTCGAGCGTGAGGCCGAACCCGGTCAGGTAGAGCATCGAGTAGAGCAGCATCGAGGCGTGCCCGGCCGAGAGGATGAACCGGTCGCGGTCGGGCCAGCCGGGCTCGGCGGCGTCGTAGCGCATGATCCGGGTGTGGAGCACGTGGGCCAGCGGCGCCAGGGCCATTGCCGTCCCCGGATGGCCGGAGTTGGCTTTCTGGACGGCGTCCATCGCCAGCCCCCGGATCACGTTGATGGCCTTGGCCTCGAGCTCGTTCGCCATGCGCGCCAGCCTTTCCTTGGATCGACCTGCCAGCCTACCGGTGGCCGATTGTTCGCCCTCCTTCGTGGCTACCCGACGCCGAGGGGGTCCCACACTCCCCGGCGGGGTGTTTCAGGAGGTGAACAGCGCCAGGCTGGCGGTGAAGCCGTGGAGGAAGTTGCGGGCCCCGACCGGGCCGAGCTCGCCGGCGCAGAAGCACCCGGCCACCGGCAGCGGGCCGAGCAGCTGGTCGACGAGGCCGGCGTCGTGGTCGGCCTCGCCGAAGAGCCGCTGCCCCCGCCCGTTGCAGGTGAAGAGCAGGGCGGCGTCGGCTTCGGCCGAGGTGAGGAGGTCGCGCAGGTCCTCGTCGGCCGAGCCGGCGTCGCGGACCTGGAACTGCACCGTCCGCCCGACGGCGATCATGTCGCCGACGGCGATGGCGCCGCTGCGCTGGTCGGCGCCGACCACGCCGCGCACGAGGAAGTCGCCACGGCCGAACTCCAGCCTGGTCTCATCAACCACGCAGCCGATCTGGAGCCCCCTGCGCATCAGCTCGCGTTCTTCGTCGGAGGCGGCGGTGGCGGTCTCCTGCAGTCGCTCCAGGGCCGGCTTGCCGCCCAGTTCGAGGAGGAAGTTCCGCTCGGACTTCGTGACGACGTAGGGCTTCCCCACCGGCCGGCAGCCCTGGGAGACCACCGTGCGGACCTCGACGCCGCCGGTCAGCACCACCCCCACCGCCCCGGCGTCGGTGATCTGGTCGTCGACCACCAGGCGGTTGCCGCCGGGCTGCATGGCCGCCGAGGCCAGCCCGCCGATGATCTGGAGCTTCGGCAGGTCCTCGTTCACCCGGTCGAGGAAGGCGTCGGCGGGGAACGTGAAGGGGTCGGCCAGCAGCAGCATCGTCCCGTCGGGATGGTCGGGCCAGCCGACGAGCGACGGCCCGTCCGGCGTCGCCACGACCTCGAGGCGCACCGGCGTCAGCAGCGTGGCCGGGAGGCGGGCGGCGAACAGCGACAGGGCGGGGGACTCCTCCACCTCGCGGCCGCCACCGATCACCGCCCCGGCGGTGCCACCCAGGAGGACGGTGGGATCGAGCAGGCCCCGAACCGAGGAGGCGATGTCCTCGAACGCCCCGACGTGGTGCGGCGAGGCGAAGAGCACGACGAGATCCGGCCGCTCGTCGCTCAGCCGCTCGAGCACCTGACCGACGGCCTCACCGACGGCCTGCGTCGGGACGGGGTGCTCCGAGAGTCCGAAGGCGTACTGACTCACGACCACGAGCCTATCCGGACCGCACCGGCCGCCTTACTGGTCGTAGGCCCGGTGCATGGTTTCGATGTCCCACGTCTCGAGCGTGCGCTGCTCGGCCCGCCACTGGCCCTGGCCCGAGCACATCGTGGCCTGTCCGTCGAACTCGCCGGTGGCCTCCACGCAGCGGGCCTGGGTGGTGGCCGAGTCGCTGCGGTTGACGGGGATGTTGTCGATCTGGTCCAGCGTCTGGGGGTGGTAGAAGACGAGGGCGTGGCCGAGCTCGTGGGTCATGGTCGACCCGAAGTCGACCGAGGCGGCGCACAGCGCCTGGTTGAAGGCCCGGAAGGTGCTCCCGGAGCAGTTCTGCCAGTTCGCCGTGGAGTTGTCGTCGCCGGTGTACCAGTCGTTGCGGGGGGCGATGCGGATCTGGACGGCCTGCATGCCGTAGGCCACCGGCCGGCGGTCGGGGCAGACCCCGATGTTGGTCGTGAACGTGGTGTCGCCGGCCCGCTCGAGGTACGTCTCGCCGAGCGTCTCGCTCGTGTCGTTGGGGTCGAGCGCCCGGTACTGGACGAGGATGTCGGCGGGCGACCCGTCGGCCACCCGGACGATGTCGCCGCCGCGGCGTGACGTGCGAAGCACCCCGTCCCACCGGACGAGCGCCTCGTTGAGCCGGTCGGAGAACGCCGGTGTGGGGAACGGGAAGGCCGGGTCGACGGCCACGGTGATCGTGTGGCCCGCCGGCCACAGACAGCTGCTCCAGCCGAGCTTGTTGTCGGGGATGGTCCCGGCGCTGGCGGCCGAGACGGGGAGCGCGAGGGCGGCCAGGACCAGGAACGCGACGAGCCACCGGCGGATGTGGGGGCGTGGCGCAAAACGGTCCATACGTTGAGCTAACGACCGGAACCTCCCGTCATGACGGGAAATGTCGGAATTTGTCGACATAGGTCGGTTTGGCGCCGTCTGCACCGCTCCCCGTCGCCTTTCCGTTACCCGCCGTCCTCCTCGACGACGATGACGTCCACCGAGCCCGGCCCGTGGACCCCGACGGTGAGGACGAGTTCGAGGTCGGCGGAGCGGGACGGTCCGCTGACCCAGACGAGGTTTGACGGCAGAGCGGTGTCGTCGGCGGCAATCGGAGCCCAGCGGAGGAGCCCCTCGCCCAGGTCTGCCACCATGGTGCCGCGGAACACGAGGCAGATGTGCGCGGGCGGCACGAGGCTGGTGGCCCGGGGCGCCCCCGGCCCGCAGGCGACGCCGACGCTGCCGCTGGCCGCCAGGGCGGTGACGGCCCCGGTCACGCCGACGCCGGCCTCGGCCAGCCGCTCCCGCCAGAAGACGTCATCCGGCCGCAGCACGTCGAGCCCCGAGGCGGCCAGCTTGTCGGCCGCCCCCAGCTTCTGGACGACCGGGTCGCCGGTCGACACGGCCACGGCGGTGCCGTTGCTGCGCTCCCGGCACAGCTGCACCAGCAGGTCGAGGGCCTCGTCGGCGGGGAGCGGGCCGTGGGCCCGTCCGCCCACGGCGGTGAGGACCTCGGCGAAGCGCCGGGCCAGCTCGTCGGTCATGTCGGGCCCGGACCCGGAGCGGAATACGTACCGTGACGGTGGGTTCTCCGCTCGGGGCCCCGCCTCCGGGCGCTCACCAGCCGTCCTTCTGGCGGTCGGCGAGGCGCTGGCGGAAGGAGCGGGTGGCGGGGAGGGGGATGTCGCGGCCCTCCCCCCAGCCCTTCACCAGCGGGGTCCGGCGGACGACGGCCGGCGGGGCGAGGCGGCCCAGGCGGCGGACGGCGGCGTTGCTCAGGCGGTAGCCGGCGGGGGAGGCCCACAGCCGGGCCCAGGCGGAGAAGCCCAGCCGCCGTGCCGCCCGGGCGGCGGGCCCGCTGTCGGACGGGCGCCCGGGGGCGTCGCCGGCGACACCGACGGGCTCGCCGGACGCCGGCGCCGGCCCGCTCCCCGGCGCCGCGCCGCCGTCCGGCCCGTGGCCGGGCCACGGCGGCGCCGGGGGCACCGCCGGGCCGGGGGTGCGGAGGTCGGCCCGCAGGCGGACCAGCAGGTCGGCCAGCGGGATGCCCACCGGGCAGGCCTCGCTGCAGGCACCGCACAGTGACGAGGCGTCGGGCAGGTCGCGGCCTTCGGTGCCCCCCGAGAGCAGCGGCGTCAGCACCGCTCCCATCGGGCCGCTGTAGACGGCGTCATAGGCGTGGCCGCCGATCCGGCGGTAGACCGGGCAGACGTTGAGGCAGGCGCCGCAGCGGACGCAGCACAGCATCTCCTCGTAGGGCGTGCCGAGGAGCGAGCGGCGGTTGTGGTCCAGGAACACCACGTGCAGGCGCTCGGGGCCGTCGATCTCGCCCGGCCGGCGGGGGCCGGTGATCATCGACACGTAGGTCGACAGCCGCTGCCCGGTGGCGGTGCGGGTGAGCAGCGGCAGCAGGACGCCGAGGTCCTCGAAGCGGGGGAGCACCTTCTCCACCGGCATGACCGCCACGTGCACCCGGGGCAGCGACGTGCACATCCGGCCGTTGCCCTCGTTGGTGACGAGCACGATCGTGCCGGTGTCGACGGTGACGAAGTTGGCCCCGCTGATCCCCATGTCGGCGGCCAGGAACTTGCTCCGCAGCCGCTCCCGGGCGAAGGCGCACAGCGCCCCCCGCTCGCTCGGCAGCTCGCGGCCGGCGGCCTCGGTGAACAGCCGGGCCACCTGGGGCACGGTCTTGTGGACGGCCGGGGCGATGATGTGGGACGGCATCTCCCGGGCGAGCTGGATGATGTACTCGCCGAGGTCGGTCTCGACCACCTCCACACCGTCGGCCTCGAGGGCGGCGTTGAGGTGGACCTCCTCGGTGGCCATCGACTTCGACTTGACCGCCAGCCGCACGCCCTCGGCCCGGGCGATGTCGAGCACGATCCGCCGGGCCTCGTCCGGGCCGGCCGCCCGGTGGACGGTGACGCCGATCGACTCCAGCCTGGCCTGCAACCGGTCGAGCCACCCGTCGAGGTCGGCCAGGACCTCCCGGCGGATGGCCGCCCCCCTCCGGCGCTTCTCGATCATGTCGGGGTCGGTGCGCGCGGCCGTGCCTTCCGCCCCCAGGGCGGCGGTCACCTTGGCCAGCGCCGTCTGCAGGTCGGTGTCGCCGATGGCCCGGCGGGCCCGGTCGGCCAGCGACAACCGGGCGGCCGCTTCGGCGGGCCGCACACTCACCGGAGCGCCCGCCCGAGGAGTTCGGCCACGTGGACGGGCTCGGGACCCTGGCCCGTCCGCCGGCGGCGGCCGGCGAGGTGGAGGAGGCAGCCCGAGTCGCAGGCCGTGAGGTAGTCGGCGCCGGTGGCGGCGGCCTGGGCGAGCTTGTCGTCGGCCATCGGGGCCGAGATCTCGCCGTGCTTGGCGGCGAAGGTGCCGCCGAAGCCGCAGCACTGCTCCGGCTCGGCCATCTCCACCAGGGTCGCCCCCGCCGCCTCCAGCAACCGCCGGGCCGACGACTTGAGCCCCAGCACCCGCAGGCCGTGGCAGGCGTCGTGGACGGTGACGGTCACGGCCGGGTCGAGCGGTGCGGCCTCCGCCAGCCGGTCCGCGGCGTCGAGCCGGTCGACGAGGAACGAGGTGAGCTCGTAGGTGCGGGCGGCGACGGCCTCGGCTCGCTCCGCCCACTCGCCGTCGAGGATGCGGCTGTACCAGTGGTGCACCATCGCGGCGCAGGAACCCGACGGCGTCACGACCGCGTCGTAGGGCTCGAACACCTCCACGAAGTGGCGGGCCAGCACCGCCGCCGCCTCCGGCTCGCCGGTGTTCAGGGCCGGCTGCCCGCAGCAGGACTGCGCCTCGGGAAACGCCACCCGACAGCCCGCCGCCTCCAGCAGCCGCACCGCCGCCACCCCCGCCTCGGGCGCGAGCTGGTCGACCAGACAGGTGACGAACAGCGCGACCTCGGTGGCCATCGGGCGCAGAGTAACGCCCTCGGTAGCATCAGCGGGATGGCAACCGCAGGGACGATGGGCACAGGGATCTCGATCCTCGTCGACACCGAAGGCTGGCCCGACGACGCCGCCCGCTTTCTCGCCTCGCTCGAGCGCCACCGCGGCGGCCACTCCGTCGAGGTCGTCGCCGCCGGCCAGGAGGCGGCGGCCGGGTTCGGGGCGGCGCAGAACCGGGCGCTGGCCCGGGCGGCGGGCGCCATCGTCATGATCGTCGACACGTCGCTGGAGCTGACCGGCGACCTCCTCGGCGATCTCGTCGCCGCCCTCGACGACGCCACCGTGGCCGTGGCCGGGCCGTTCGGGCTCGCCACCGAGAACCTGTGCGACTACGAGGAGCGCACGGCCGGCGACGTCGCCGCCGTGCAGGGCTACTGCCTGGCCGCCCGGCGGGCCGACCTGCTGGCCATCGGCGGCGTCTCGGAGCGCTTCCGGTGGTACCGCAACGCCGACATCGACGTGTCGCTGCGGCTGCGAACGCTGTACGAGCCCCCTGTCCGACGGGCGGTGGCCGCCGGCGCCGGGCACTGCACCCGCCATGCCCACCGGGCCTGGGAGGCGACCCCGGAGGCCGATCGGGGCGAGCTGAGCCGGCACAACATGGGGATCGTCCACGAGGTCTTCTTCGACCGGAAGGACCTCGCCGTCCCCTGACGGAGGGCTACACCGGCTGCTTGAGCTTCAGGTCCTCGTGGCGGACCTGGGCCTGGTTGGTGCGCAGCAGCAGCCGGATCAGCCACCAGCCCGGGTCGATCTGGCCGCCGGCCAGCGAGAAGCGGGCCGACGTCGGGGCGGCGTGGTGGTTGTTGTGCAGGCCTTCGCCGCCGGAGACCCAGGCCAGCCACTGGTTGTTGGTGGCGAGGTTGTCGTAGGGTCGCTTTCCGTAGGTGTGCCCGACGGCGTTGACCGCGGCGCTGATCATCAGGTAGGCGATGGTGTGGATCCCGGCCGCCAGCAGGCCGGCCAGCGGTCCCAGGACCCACATCAGGAAGGCGATGCCGACGGCCAGCCCGACGAGCGAGTGGTCGAAGAGGGCCCGGTCGAGCCGGTCGGGCGGCAGATCCTTGGAGTACTTGGTGACGGTGACGCCGTCACGGATCGTGTCGCGGTAGAGCTTCACGTTCCCGAGTTGGACGGCCCAGAAGCCGAGCACCACCGGAGAGTGGGGATCCTGCGGAGTGTCGGAGAAGGCGTGGTGCTTCCGGTGGACGGCCACCCAGGCCCGGGGGGTGATCCCGGTCATGATCCAGATGATCACCCGGAAGACCATCGCCACCGCCGGGCGCACCGTGAGCGACCGGTGGGCCAGCACGCGATGGAGGTAGACGGTGGTGGCGAGGATGGACAGCTGCGTGAGGATGGCCGCCGCCAACAGGACCCGTGCGAGAGGCATCGGGCGACGGTAGCCTACCGACTAGTCGGTAGGCAAAAGGGGGCCTCACCCGTGAATCGGGCGGTTGAGCGTAGCCTGGGGGGGCAATGAGCGCGGTGGCCACCCCGTCGAGCTCGACACGGGACGTGATCCTGGCGGTGGCCATGCGCCGTTTCGCCGACCAGGGCTACGCCGACACCAGCCTCAACGACATCGCCGACGAGGTCGGGATCCGGCGCCCGAGCCTGCTCCACCACTTCCCGTCGAAGGACAACCTCTACCGGGCCGTCATCATGCTCGCCTTCTCGGACTTCTTCACGCTGGTGGAGGAGGCGGTGGTCGGTCCCCGGGAAGGATGGCCGCAGGTCGAGCGGGTGCTGGTGGCCGGCTTCCGGTTCTTCGAGGAGCACCCGGAGTTCGTCCGCCTCGTCCGGCGGGAGGCGATCGAGGGCGGCCCGATGCTCGGCCAGGAGCTGGCCCAG
>Ga0070741_10007816_pt1 | contig 21887 bp, 19 predicted proteins | sample Coa_R1_4_FD_66440 | JGI IMG/M metagenome (GOLD analysis project Ga0070741, IMG submission 66440) | Surface soil microbial communities from Centralia Pennsylvania, which are recovering from an underground coalmine fire - Coalmine... | ecosystem: Environmental > Terrestrial > Soil > Unclassified ... | reverse complement strand
TCGGGGCGGACGATCTCGACGCTGCCGTCGATCTCGCTGATCAGCGCCTTGCCCTTGGGGACGCGCGCCTCGAAGAGCTCCTCGACGCGCGGCAGGCCCTGGGTGATGTCGGCACCGCCGGTGGCGACACCGCCGGTGTGGAAGGTGCGCATGGTGAGCTGCGTACCCGGCTCGCCGATCGACTGCGCCGCGATGACGCCGACCGCCTCGCCGATCTCGACCATCCGCCCGGTGGCCAGGTTGCGCCCGTAGCACGAGCGGCAGACGCCCTCGCGCGCCTTGCAGGTCATCGTGCTGCGCACCTTGATGCGCGGCAGCTTCTCCCGCTCGGCGTAGATGCGGCGCGCCTGCTGGTCGGTGATCTCCTCACCGCCTGGGACGATCACCTCGTCGCCGATGGCCACGTCCTGCGCCGCGACGCGACCCGCGTAGCGGTCGACCACCCGGTCGCCGACCTCGGGATCCTCGATCTCGACCCAGATCCCCGCGGTGGTCTCGCAGTCGTCGATGCGGACGATGACGTCCTGGGCCACGTCCACCAGGCGCCGGGTGAGGTACCCGGAGTCGGCGGTGCGCAGCGCGGTGTCGGCGAGGCCCTTGCGGGCGCCGTGCGTGGAGATGAAGTACTCCAGCACGGTGAGGCCCTCGGAGAAGTTGGCCTTGATGGGCAGGTCGATGATCCGGCCCGTGGGGTCGGCCATCAGGCCGCGCATGCCGGCCAGCTGGCGGATCTGCTGCGTCGAGCCGCGCGCTCCCGACTGCGACATCATCAGAACCGAGTGGAACCGGTCGAAGCTCGACATCGTCGCGGTGGTGACGTCGTCGGTGGCCTTGGTCCAGATCTCCACGGTCTTGAGATAGCGCTCGTCGTCGGTGATCAGGCCGCGGCGGAACTGCAGGTCGACCTCCTCGACGGCCTTCTCGGCCTCGCCCACGATGCCCGCCTTGGCGACCGGCGTCTTGATGTCCATCGCGCTGATGGTGACGCCCGCCTTGGTGGCGTAGTGGAAGCCGAGCCGCTTGACCTCGTTGACGATCTGCGCGGTGCGCTCCGAGCCGTGCAGCTCGTAGCACTCCTTGACCAGGGCGCGCAGCTTCTTGAGGTCGAGCACCTCGTTGCGGAAGGTCATCGCCGGGTACGGGTTCTCCGTGGCCGGCTCACCCAGCGGCAGCACCTCGTTGAAGATGAGCCTGCCGGGCGTGGTCACGATGATCTCGCTGCCCTCGGGCGCGGCCTCGCCGTGGGGGGTCGTCACCAGCTGGTTGCGCGGGATGCGCACCCGCACGAAGTCGTGCAGGTCGATGACGCCGTGCTCGTAGGCGAGCACCGCCTCCTCGCTGCTGGCGAAGCCGTGAAGCTTGCGCACCTCCGCCTCCGCCGACGGCGGGGTGGTGAACTCCTGGGTCAGGTAGTAGGAGCCGAGCACGATGTCCTGGCTCGGCGACACGACGGGGAAGCCGTTGGCCGCGCTCAGGATGTTGTTGCTCGACATCATCAGGTTCTTGGCCTCGGCAACCGCGCCGCTGAAGAGCGGCACGTGCACGGCCATCTGGTCGCCGTCGAAGTCGGCGTTGAAGGCGGCGCAGACGAGCGGGTGGATCTGGATCGCCTGGCCCTCGACCAGCACCGGCATGAAGGCCTGGATGCCGAGCCGGTGCAGCGTCGGCGCGCGGTTCAGCAGGACCGGGTGCTCCTTGATGACCTGGTCGAGCACGTCCCACACCTCGGGGCGCACCCGCTCCACCATGCGCTTGGCGCTCTTGATGTTCTGGGTGAAGCCCTGCGAGACCAGCTCGCGCATGACGAAGGGCTTGAACAGCTCCAGCGCCATCTTCTTGGGCAGGCCGCACTCGTGCAGGCGCAGCTCGGGACCGACGACGATGACCGAGCGGCCGCTGTAGTCGACGCGCTTGCCCAGCAGGTTCTGCCGGAAGCGGCCCTGCTTGCCCTTCAGCATGTCGCTGAGCGACTTCAGCTTGCGGTTGCCGGTGCCGGTGATGGCCCGGCCGCGGCGGCCGTTGTCGATCAGCGCGTCGACGGCCTCCTGCAGCATGCGCTTCTCGTTGCGCACGATGATCTCCGGCGCGCCCAGCTCCAGCAGCCTCTTCAGGCGGTTGTTGCGGTTGATGACGCGGCGGTACAGGTCGTTGAGGTCGCTGGTGGCGAAGCGGCCGCCGTCGAGCTGCACCATGGGCCGCAGCTCCGGCGGGACCACGGGCAGCACGTCGAGGATCATCCAGGTCGGCGACGTGCCGCTCTTGCGGAACGCCTCGACGACGCGCAGGCGCTTGATCGCCTTCTGGCGGCGCTGCCCGCTGGTCGACTTCGACTCCTCGCGCAGCCGCAGCGCCTCCTGGGCCAGGTCGATCTGGCCGAGCAGCTCGCGGATGGCGGCGGCGCCGATGCCGGCCTTGAAGACCTTGCCGAACTGCTCGGCGTAGGTGCGGTAGTCGGTGTCGGTGAGCAGGTCGCGGGCCTGCAGCGACTCGAGCTGCTGGCGCTGCTTCTCGATCTCGGCGCGCAGGTTGGCCAGCTCGTCGCGACCGCTGAACTCGGCCTCGGCGGCCTGCGACTCGAGCTCGCCGCGGAGGCGGGCGATCTCGGCGTTGGCCTCGTCCTCGGCCTCCTCCATGCGCTTCGAGTAGAGGACGCTGAGCTCCTCCTCGCGCTGGGCGACGCGGCCGGCGATCTCGGCGGCGACGTCCTCGTTCAGGTTGGTGCCCTTCTTGGCCACAACCTCGGCCTCGACGCTGTCGGTCAGCGACATGTCGGCGGGCGCCTTCTTGCCCTTCAGCTCCTGGACGCGGGTGTCGAGGTCGGTGCCGCTCTCCCGCAGGGCGGTGAGCCGCTGCTCGCGCTCGGCCTCGAGCTGGCTGCGGCGCTCGGCCGCCGCCTGCTCGCGCTCCGCGATGCGCGGGTCCTCGCCGGCGGCGGCGGCGTCGGCCGGGGCGGCGTTGCCCGCGAGGCGCTCCTTGAGCTTCACCACCCGCTCGTCGGAGTCGGGGTCGAGCTTCTGGAGCAGCTCGGCGCGCGCCTTCTCGTCGACGCTGGTGACGATGTAGTTGGCGAAGTAGAGGACCTTCTCCAGGTTGCGCGGGCTCATGTCGAGGAGCAGGCCCATGCGGCTGGGGATGCCCTTGAAGTACCAGACGTGCGACACCGGCGAGGCCAGCTTGATGTGGCCCATGCGCTCGCGGCGGACCTTGCTGCGGGTGACCTCGACGCCGCACTTGTCGCAGATGATGCCCTTGTAGCGGTAGCGCTTGTACTTGCCGCAGTGGCACTCCCAGTCCTTGGTGGGGCCGAAGATCTTCTCGCAGAAGAGGCCGTCACGCTCGGGCTTGAGGGTTCGGTAGTTGATGGTCTCGGGCTTGGTGACCTCGCCGTGCGACCACGAGAGGATCATCTCCGGGGATGCGATGGAGAGACGCAGGGCGTCGAAGTTTTCGAGCTTCAGCACTTAGTTGTTGACCTCCCGGTCGAGAACGTTCCACTGCCGGCAGGGCAGCCACACCCTGCCGCGAGAGATTCCTTGCTGCTTCAACGGCCTGCGGGCTCGTCGATGTCGTCGCGCTCGTCGCGCTCGAGGTGGATGCCGAGGTCGAGCGGGATGTCGGGGATGTCCTCCTCGCCGAGGACGATCTGGTTCTCGTCCTCGCTCTGGATCTCGACCCCCAGCGCCAGGCCCTCGAGCTCCTTGACCAGGACCCGGAAGGACTCGGGGATGCCGGCCTCCAGGGTGTTCTCACCCTTGACGATCGCCTCGTAGGCCTTGACGCGGCCGACGATGTCGTCCGACTTGACGGTGAGGATCTCCTGGAGGATGTGCGAGGCGCCGTAGGCCTCCAGGGCCCACACCTCCATCTCCCCGAAGCGCTGGCCGCCGAACTGCGCCTTGCCGCCCAGCGGCTGCTGGGTGACCAGGGAGTAGGGGCCGGTCGAGCGCGCGTGGATCTTGTCCTCGACGAGGTGGGCGAGCTTCAGCATGTAGATGTAGCCCACCGTGATGTCGCGGTCGAACTGGTCGCCGGTGCGGCCGTCGCGCAACCGCACCTTGCCGGTGCGCGGCAGGCCGCTGCGCTCCAGCTCGTCCTCGATCGTCTCCTCCGACGCGCCGTCGAAGACGGGCGACGCGACCTTCACGCCGAGCGCCGCGGCGGCCCAGCCGAGGTGCGTCTCCAAGACCTGGCCGAGGTTCATGCGCGAGGGGACGCCGAGCGGGTTGAGCACGATCTCGACGGGCGTGCCGTCGGGCAGGTACGGCATGTCCTCGATGGGCAGGATGCGGGCGATGACGCCCTTGTTGCCGTGGCGGCCTGCCATCTTGTCGCCCTGGGAGATCTTCCGCTTCTGGGCGACGTAGACGCGCACCAGCTCGTTGACGCCTGGCGGCAGCTCGTGGCCGCTCTCGCGGCTGAACACCTTGACGTCGACGACGATGCCGCGCTCGCCGTGCGGGACGCGCAGCGACGAGTCGCGCACCTCGCGGGCCTTCTCGCCGAAGATGGCGCGCAGCAGGCGCTCCTCGGCGCTCAGCTCGGATTCACCCTTGGGGGTGATCTTGCCCACCAGGATGTCGCCCGGGTGGACCTCCGCGCCGACGTAGATGATGCCGCGCTCGTTGAGGTTCTTCAGCGTCTCCTCGGAGATGTTGGGGATGTCCCGGGTGATCTCCTCGGGGCCGAGCTTGGTGTCGCGCGCCTCGATCTCGAACTCCTCGATGTGGATCGAGGTGTACATGTCCTCGCGGACGACCGACTCGCTGATGAGGATGGCGTCCTCGAAGTTGTAGCCCTCCCAGGGCATGAAGGCGACCAGCACGTTGCGGCCCAGGGCCAGCTCGCCGTCCTGCGTCGAGGGGCCGTCGGCCAGCACGTCGCCCGGCGCCACGTGCGCGCCGGTGTTGACGGTGATGCGCTGCGACAGGCAGGTGCCCTGGTTGGAGCGCACGAACTTGTGCACGCCGTACCACTGGTCGGCGCTGCCGTCGTCGGGACGGAGGAGGATGCCGATGCCGGAATCCTGTCCCGAGGGGATCTTCTCGACGGTGGGGTCGCCCTCCGGCGGCTCCGGCCAGGCGATGCCCACGACGGTGCCCGCCTTGCGCGCGATGATCAGCTCACCGCTGTTGCGCGCCGCGTGCCCCTCCATGCCCGTGCCCACGATGGGCGACTCGGTGACCAGCAGCGGCACAGCCTGGCGCTGCATGTTCGAGCCCATCAGGGCGCGGTTGGCGTCGTCGTGCTCGAGGAAGGGGATCAGCGCCGTGGCCACCGAGACGGTCTGCTTCGGCGACACGTCCATCCAGTCGACCTCGGTCACCGGCAGGTCCTTGAAGGCGTGCCGCGAGCGGCAGGCGGTGTGCTGCACGGTGAAGTGCCCGGCGGGGTCGATCGGCGCGTTGGCCTGGGCGACGGTGTACTTGTCCTCCTCGTCAGCGGACAGGTAGACGATGTCGTCCGACACCCACGGCACGATGGTGACCTGGGGGACCTTGGTGGCGACCAGCTTGTCGACCATCTTCTGGTCGAGGACGGTGCCCTCCTTGAGCTTGGCCTCGTCGACGTCGCGCAGCAGCGTCTGGCCGACCAGGATGTGGCCGTCCTTGAGCGGGTCGACGTCGCGGTAGACCTTGCGGAAGGGCGTCTCGATGAAGCCGAACTCGTTGACCCGGGCGTAGGTGGCCAGCGAGCCGATCAGTCCGATGTTGGGACCCTCGGGGGTCTCGATCGGGCAGATCCGGCCGTAGTGCGAGTGGTGCACGTCGCGGACGTCGAAGCCGGCGCGCTCTCGGGACAGACCGCCCGGTCCGAGGGCCGAGAGGCGGCGCTTGTGGGTCAGCTCGGCCAGGGGGTTGGTCTGGTCCATGAACTGGGAGAGCTGCGAGGAGCCGAAGAACTCCTTGATCGCCGCCACCACCGGGCGGGCGTTGATCAGCGAGGCGGCCGTGACCGTGGCCGCGTCGCAGATGGTCATGCGCTCCTTGATGATCCGCTCCATGCGGATCAGGCCCATGCGGAACTGGTTCTGCAGCAGCTCGCCGACGGCGCGGACGCGACGGTTGCCCAGGTGGTCGATGTCGTCGGCCTCACCGATCCCGTTGTTGAGCTGGATCAGCTTCTTGATGATGGTGATGAAGTCGTCGTTGTCCAGAACCCGGCGGTTCTTGTCCTGGGCGCGCTCGCGGGCCTCGTCCTCGGGGATGCCGAGGTTCTTGTCCAGCTTGAAGCGGCCCACCTTGGAGAGGTCGAAGCGGCGGGCGTTGAAGAACAGCGAGGCGAGCAGGTTGCGCGCGTTCTCCACCGTGGGCGGGTCACCGGGGCGGATCTTGCGGTACAGCTCGATCAGCGCCTCCTCGACGGAGGTGGTGGGGTCCTTGTCCAGGGTGGCGTCGATGTAGCGGTGCTCGGCGTCGTTGTCGACGTCGGCGAAGAACTCGCGGATGGCGTCGTTGGAGGCGTAGCCGAGGGCGCGCACCAGGGTGGTGACGGGCACCTTGCGCTTGCGGTCGATCTTGACGGTGAGGATGTCCTTCGACGACGTCTCGATCTCCAGCCAGGCCCCCCGGTTGGGGATCAGCTTGGCGGCGTAGAGCATGCGGCCGCTGACCCGGTCCTCGGCGGCGGTGAAGTACACGCCGGGCGACCGCACCAGCTGGCTGACGACCACGCGCTCGGTGCCGTTGACGATGAAGGTGCCCTCGTCGGTCATCATGGCGAAGTCGCCCATGAAGACCTCGGCCTCCTTGATCTCCCCCGCGTTCTCACCGGTCTTGATGTGCAGGCGGGTGTTGATGCGCAGCGGGGCGCTGAAGGTCATGTCCCGCTGGCGGCACTCCTCCTGGTCGAACTTGGGCGGCCCGAAGTCGTAGTCGAGGAAGCGCAGCTCGTAGTTCTTGCCGGTGTAGTCCGTAATGGGATTGATCTCGTCGAACAGCTCCCGAAGACCCTCCTTCCTGAACCACTCGAAGGAGTCCAGCTGCGTCTGGATCAGGTTGCCGACCTCGAGCTTGTCGGCGATGGATCCGTACGTGGCGCGGCTGGCGCGGGGAGCAATGTCGAGAACCATGTGCTACAGTTCCTCTGGCGGTAAGGACGACGCGGGGAGGTGCGCGGGCACAATCGCGTATCGTAGCATTTTCAGCCCCCGGCGCCGCTCCCCTGACGCAGTGCGTCGGATGGGACCCTGATCCTACCCCCTCTCCTCTCTTCTCAAGCCTGAGCGTGCCCGGCGGGCGGCGGACCCGCGAGGGGCCCGCCGCCGCTGGACGCCGAGCGAGGTCCTAGCGGACCTCGACCGAGGCTCCCGCCTCCTCGAGCTTGGCCTTGACGCTGGCGGCCTCCTCCTTGGAGACGGCCTCCTTGACGGCCTTGGGCGCGCCGTCGACGAGGTCCTTGGCCTCCTTGAGGCCGAGGCCGGTGATCTCGCGCACCGCCTTGATGACGTTGATCTTGGCGTCGCCCGCGCTGGTGAGCACGACGTTGAACTCCGTCTGCTCCTCCTCGGCGGCCTCGGCCGCTCCACCGCCGCCACCGGCGGGCGCCGCGGCCACGGCGACCGGCGCGGCCGCCTTGACGCCGAGCTTCTCCTCCATGAGCTTCACGGCGTTGACGACGTCGAGGACGCTCCACTCCTGCAGGGCGTCGACGAACTCCTCGGGGGTGATCTTGGTTGCTGCCATCTTTGGAAAGGTCTCCTAAGCCGCTTCGAGCTTCTGGCGATACGCGTCGAGCGTCGCCGCAAAGTTGCTGAGAATCGAGTTGAGCGCGCCGGCCAGCGAGGTGAGCGGCGACTGCAGGGTGCCGGCGAGCTGGGCCAGCAGGGCCTCGCGCGAGGGCAGGTCGGCGACGGCGCGGACGGCCTCGGCGCCGAGCACCCGCCCCTCGACCAGGCCGGCGACGATGGGCAGGCGCCGGTTGACGCGGAAGTACTCGTTGAGGATGCGCGCCGGGGCGGAGAGGTCGCCGTACCCCAGGGCCAGCCCCACCGGGCCGACCAGGACCGACGAGAACTCGGCCACCCCGGCCTCCTCGGCGGCGCGCCGGGCCAGGGTGTTCTTGACGACGTGGTACTCGATGCCGTCGTTGCGCAGCCTGGTGCGCAGCTCCTCGAGCTGCTTCACGGTCAGGCCCCGGTAGTCGGTGACGATCGCCGAGGTGGCCCTGCTCAGCCGGTCGGTCAGCTCGGTGACCTGGGTCACCTTGCGCGGACCGGCGCGCATCGGCTTCTCGGCAACGGCAGCTGCCATGTGCTCCTCCTGCGCAGGAGATTGAGCGGGCGGGTGCCCGCGCCTGCGGTCTTCGGTGGATGGGACGAGTGGCGAAGGATACAGCAGGCCCCGTCAACGGGGCTTGCGCTCCGGGCGCCGGCCGGCCGAGGCCCCGCTAGGCGGCGCTGAGGCGGGCGGCGGCGGCGGGGTCGACGGGGACGCCCGGGCCCATCGTGGGCGACAGGGTGACCGTCTTGACGTAGGTGCCCTTGGCCGCCGACGGCTTGGCGCGGACGATCGCCTCCATCAGGGCGGCGAAGTTCTCGCGCAGCTTGTCGTCGTCGAAGCTCGCCTTGCCGACGGGGACGTGGACGATGCCGAAGCGGTCGACGCGGAACTCGACGCGGCCGCCCTGGGTGTCCTTGACCGCCTTGGCGATGTCGAAGGTCACCGTGCCCGACTTGGGGTTGGGCATCATGCCCCTGGGGCCGAGGATCTTGCCGAGGCGGCCGACCATGCCCATGACGTCGGGGGTGGCCAGGGCGACGTCGAAGTCGATCTCGCCGTTCTGCACCTTCTTGACCAGATCCTCGCCGCCGACCACGTCGGCGCCGGCGTCGAGGGCCTCCTTGGCCTTCTCGCCGGTGGCGAAGACGGCGATGCGGCGCACCTTGCCGGTGCCGTGGGGAAGCAGCACGCTGCTGCGGACCATCTGGTCGGCATGGCGGGGGTCGACGCCGAGCCGGACGTGGGCCTCGACGGTGGCGTCGAAGGACGCGGTGCTGGACTGCTTGGCGAGGGTGACCGCCTCCTGCGGGGGGTAGAGGCGGTCGGGGGCGATGGCCTGGGCGGCCTCGCGGTACTTCTTGCCGTAGCGGTGGGGCATCGATGATCTCCTGTGGTGCGAGCGGACCGGGCGGTCCTCCCACGAGATGGCGGGTGGAGTCTAGTTGACGGTGAGGCCCATGGAGCGGGCGGTGCCCTCGATGATCTTCATCGCCTGGTCGACGTCGAAGGCGTTGAGGTCCTGCATCTTCTGCTCGGCGATCTCGCGCACCTGCGCCTTGGTGACCGAGCCCACCTTCTCCCGGTTCGGCGTGCCCGACCCCTTGTCGACGCCGGCCGCCTTCTTGAGCAGGTCGTAGGCGGGCGGCGTCTTGGTGACGAAGGTGAAGGTGCGGTCCTCGTACACCGTGATCTCGGCGGGGATCACGGTGCCGGCCTGGGCCGCGGTGCGCTCGTTGTAGGTCTTGCAGAACTCCATGATGTTGAGGCCGTGCGGGCCCAGCGCGGTGCCCACCGGCGGCGCCGGGGTCGCCTTGCCTGCCTCGATCTGGAGGCGGATGACGGTCTTGACTTTCTTCTTTGCCATCGGTCTATCGAAGCCTTTCCACCTGCAGCAGGTCCAACTCGACGGGCGTCTCGCGCCCGAACATGTTGACGAGAACCTTGAGCTTGCCCTTCTCGACGTTGATCTCCACCACCTTGCCGTGGAAGTCGGTGAAGGGACCGTCGACGACGCGGACGTTCTCGCCGATCTCGTACTCGACGGCGACCTTGCTGGGCGCCTCGGCCTTGATCTGCTTCTGGATGCCGCGCACCTCGTGCTCCTGCAGCGGCACCGGCTTGTTGCCGCTGCCCACGAAGGAGGTGACGCCGGGGGTGTTGCGCACCACGTACCAGGACTCGTCGCTCATCACCATGTTGACGAGGATGTAGCCGGGGTAGATGCGCTTGCTGACGTGGCGGCGCTGGCCGTCCTTGATCTCGATCACGTCCTCGGTGGGGACGAGGACGTCGAAGATCTTGTCGTGCATGTCCATCGACTCGACACGCTTGAGGAGGTTGGCCCGCACCTTCTCCTCGTGGCCCGAGTAGGCGTGGACCACGTACCACTTGGCTTCTGGGTGAACGACGATTTCGCTTGCCATCAATGAGTGCTCGTGCTGCTGGACGACGCCGACGACGACGTCGTGATGCTCGACGAGCTCGACGCCGAGCCCGTGCTGGTGGTGGCGCTGCTGGCGCTCGAGGCGCTGCTGGAGCCGCTGACCGTGCTGGTGGCGGTCTGGCCCTGGAAGTTCTGGATGGTGGTGCTGCCGCTCTGCACGTAGAGCTGCTTGACGGCGATGCTGAGCAGCAGGTCGGCGACACCGATGATGACGGCCAGGATGATGACGGTGAGGATGACGATGCCGGTCATCCGGCGCAGCTCGTCCCAGGTCGGCCAGACGACCTTGCGCAGCTCGCCGACGACGTCGGCGAAGTAGTTGCTGCGCTCGGCGCGCGTCGAGGGCACCGGCCCGCGCGGCGGCCGGGGTGGCGTGCGGACCGCCTTGGCCACTGGGCTGTCAATCCTCCGTGCGGTGTTTGGCAGGGGCGGCACGACTCGAACGCGCGACCCGCGGTTTTGGAGACCGCTGCTCTACCAGCTGAGCTACGCCCCTGTGTGGGTCTCCGGGCCTACCTCGTCTCGCGATGGAGAGTGTGGGTGCGGCACCGGCTGCAGAACTTGCGAAGCTCGATCCGGTCGGGATCGTTCTTCTTGTTCTTGGTGGTGGTGTAGTTGCGCTCCTTGCAGGTGGGGCACTGCAAGGTGATGATCGCTGCTCCGCCTTTTCCTGCTGCCACGTTTTAGCCTCGACAAAAATAAAACCTAGCGCGGCGCTAGGTGCGGCAGAAGTGTAGCAGACCCATTAAGAGGAGTGGGCTCAGATGGCCAGCGCCCGCAGCCGCCCGGCGGCCGCCCGCATGCCGCCGACGTCGTCGGTGGTGACCATGTCGACCCCGCAGCCGAGGACGTGCTCCAGGGCGGCGGGACGGTTGACCGTGTAGGCGACCACCGGCAGGCGCAGCCGGGCCGCCCGCTCGGCGAGCTGGGGGGTGACCAGGAAGTGGTGGACGCTGACCGCGGCGGCGTCGACCTCGGCGGCGAGCCGGTCGAGGTGCCGGGGCAGGAGCCGCCGCCAGGGGACCCCGCCGGCGCGCCGCCGTCCGCTGTTGGGGCGGTTGGTGCCGAACTCCACCGCGGCGGCGCCCAGCTCGCGGACCAGGTAGCCGAGGTGGGCGGGACGGACGTGGCTGAGCAGGGCGGCGACGGTCCTGGCGACGTGCTCGTGGCGCTGCGAGCCGACGTCGGGGAAGGAGCGCCAGCGCTCCACCTCGGGCACCACGTCCCGCAGCACCAGCAGCGCGACCAGGATCTCGGTGCACACCGCGAAGCGGGAGCGGTCGCGGCGGCGGCGCAGCCAGTGGGCCAGCAGCGGCGCCGTCGCCACCGTCTTGACGTCGAGCAGCACCGGCACCCGGCCGAGGTGGTCGAGCGCCTCGTCGAGGCTCAGCAGCCAGGGCTCGTCGCGGCGGAGCTGGGCCAGGGTGAGGTGCTGCACGGCGTGGCCCTGGGAGGTCCGGCAGTCGTGGCGGAGCACCAGCTCCCGGTCGGCGGTGGCGCAGACGTCGAGCTCGACGCGGTCGACGCGCAGGCGCAGCGCGTCGGCCAGGGTCTGCACCGTGGGCCCGCCGCCGGGATGCGCGATGCCCAGCCCTGCGTGGGCGATCCAGCGCACCGTCCTGGCGCTTCCCATGTGGCCAGTGTTGACCACAACGCGTGAGGACGGTGTCAGGACCTGCTTAAGGTCTGGTCAAGGACGGGCGCTCAGGAGGCGGCCGGTGCCGAGCCTCCGCCGGGGGTGCCGCCGCCACCGCGGCGCCGGGTGGCGCCACGCCTGGTGCCGGTGCGCGGCGTCGTGGTGCGCTTGCCGGTGGCCGCGGACTTGCGGGTGGTGGTCCGCTTCGCGGTGGTGGTCCGCTTCGCGGTGGTGCCGCGCTTCGCGGCGGCGCCGCCGCGCGCCGCGGTGGTGCGCTTGGGGGCCGCGCCGGTGCTCTTGCGCGGAGCCGCGGGGCGCCTCGGCGTGCCGGCCTTGCCGCGTCCCGCGCCACGCCGCGGCGCGCCGCTCGACGAGGTGCCCCTGGTCGCCGCGGTGCGGCGCGTCGCCCGGGCGGCGCCGGCGGCGCGACGGGTCGAGGTCTTGCGCGTCCGCGCGGTGCGCGTCCCCGCCTTGGCGGCGCTGCGCTTCGCCGCCGGCTTGCGCCGCGTCGAAGTTCTGGCCGTTGTCGTCCTTTTCGCGATGCCGGAGGCGGCCGCGGTGGCGGCGCTCAGCGCGCTGGCCAGCGAGGCCTCCGCCTCACGCAGCCGGGCGGCCAGCAGGTCCGCCTGCTTCTGCGCCTGCTCGGCGCGCCGCGCCATCTTGGCGTGCGCCTGGCGGGTCTGCGCCACCAGCTTGCGCAGCGACTTCAGCGCACCTGTCTGCTTCTTCGACTTCTTGCCCGCCCCGGCCGCGGTGGTGGCCTTCTTGCGGGTGGTGGCTTTCCTGGCCATCGGCGGGTTCCCTCGTGATCACGGCGTTGCGCGCTCTTTGTACTCGGTGCGTCGTCGGAGCGCAAGCGACGGGTGCGCGGATCAGTCGCCGCCGACGGGCACGACGACCAGGCTGCGACCGAAGACCCGGTGGAAGCGCGCCTCCACGTCGCCCGCGGCCTGCCAATCGTAGGGGATGGGCAACTCCAACGCGATGCTCGACCGCTTGCGGTCGCGCAGCACCGCCGTGGCCACCGCCCCTGGAGCCATGCGCCGCTCCACCTCGTCGGCGAGGACCAGCACCATGGCGACGCGGTCGATCATGCTGCGGTCGGTGGCGTCGATGAGCGGCGAGTATGGGCGAAGGCTGACCCGATCTCGACCGGCGCGGCTGATCAGCGCGGCCAGCAGGGCGATGCTGCGGTGCGAGAAGCCGCGCAGGTCGGCGGTGAGCACGATGTCCGCGGCGTGCTCCCAGCGGTTGTAGTAGTCGACGCTGCGACCCGCGTCGAGGATGGTGGCGGCGTGGTCGAGGGTCTCCTGCATCTCGTCGCCGGCGTCGGGACAGAGGATGTCGAGGAGCAGCGCCGCCAGACGGGCGCGCCGGCGGGAGCGCTCCGCCTGCCAGGTGGAGAAGCGCGAGGCCAGCGCGGTCAGCGAGGCCTGGCGCACCGCCCCGGTGGACGGCAGCGCGTGGCTCAGCTCCTCGAAGGCGATGCCCTCGCGCAGGCCCTGGCCGGACACCACCATGCTCGCCGCGCCGATCGCCTCCATCACCGTCTGCACCACCAGCACGCCGCCGACGATGGAGTCGGCGCGGTCGGCGCTCAGCCCGCTGATCGCCGAGCGGCGCCGCAACGGCGTGGCCAGCACCTTCTCGGCGACGTCGCGCACGCCGCGCCGGTTCAGCTCGTAGCCGTGCAGCCGCGGGATGGGATAGGTCTGCGCGGCGCGGTGCACCTTTGCCAGGTTGCGGATGGTGCCGCCGGTGCCGACCATGGCCTCGTCGGCGCGCAGCGGCGGCAGCGCGGCCGCGCGCAACGTCTGGACCACGTGGTCACGAAGCCTCGCCATCTCCCCCGCCTTGGGCGGGTCGCTGGTGAGAAAGCGATCGGTGACGCGCAGCGCCCCCAGCGGCAGCGTCCAGCCGCGCAGGGCGCGGCGGTTGCGGAAGTGGGAGATCTCCAGCGACCCGCCGCCGACGTCGACCAGCACCCCGCCCTCGACGGGGAGGCCGTGCACCGCGCCGGTGAAGGCGTAGTGCGCCTCCTCGTCGCCGTCGATGACGCGGATGTCGACGCCGGTGGCGCCGGCGACGCGGGCGATGAAGTCGTCGCCGTTGCCGGCCTCGCGCACCGCGGCGGTGGCCACCGCGACCACCCGCCGCGCGCCCGCGCTGTGGGCCACGGCGAGGAAGTCCTGCAGCGCTCCCACGGTGCGGTCGACGGCGGCGCCACCCAGCCTGCCGCTGCCGTTGAGGTCACGGATCAGGCGCAGCGAGGTCCGCGCGTCCGAGAGGATCTCGAGGTGGCCGCCGGCGCTGAGGCGCACCACGATGACCCGCCCCGAGTTGGAGCCGATGTCGATGACGGCGAGAGGGGGCGACGACGGCAACGAGCCCATCCTGTGACCGCGGGGGGACGCCGTCGAGTATACGAGCGCGCCGTCGCAGCGCCCGCCGCGACGTCGGCGCCCGATCCTGGTTGTGAAGCGGTTAAGGGCGTGCCCGGGCACATGCTTTCGCAAGGGCGCAGGACTATGCTCCCCGGCGTGCCCGAGCGCTACCTCAACCGCGAGCTGAGCTGGCTCGAGTTCAACGCGCGCGTCCTCGCCCTGGCCGAGGACGAGTCGCTGCCGCTGCTGGAGCGCGCCAAGTTCATGGCCATCGTCAGCCGCAACCTCGACGAGTTCTTCCAGGTGCGCGTCGCCGGGCTCAAGGAGCAGGTGATCGGCGGCGTGCTGCAGCGCTCGGCCGACGGCATGACCGCGCCCGAGCAGCTCCGTGCCATCCGCGAGCGGGTGACCGCGATGATGGCGCGCCAGTCGCGCTGCTTCGGCGGCGACCTGGCGCCGCGGCTGGAGCGCGCCGGTGTGCGCATCGCCGACTGGTCCTCGCTGCGCGACGCTGAGCGCGGCCAGCTCACCGCGGTGTTCGAGAGCCGCATCTACCCGGTGCTGACCCCGCTCGCCGTCGACCCGGCGCACCCCTTCCCCTACATCTCCAACCTCTCTCTCAACCTCGCCGTCGTCGTCGCCGACCGGCAGACCGGCGAGTCGCACGTGGCCCGGGTCAAGGTGCCGCCGCTCCTGCAGCGCTTCGTCCCCGTCGGCGACGGGGAGCGCTTCGTCCCCCTCGAACAGCTCATCGCGGCGCACCTGCACACGCTCTTCGCGGGCATGGAGATCGTCGGGCACCACACCTTCCGGCTCACCCGCAACGCCGACTTCGACGTCGAGGGCGACGAGGCGGAGGACCTCCTCGAAGCGGTGCAATCGGCGCTGCAGCGGCGCCGCCGGTCGCCGCTCGCGGTGCGGCTCGAGGCCGACGGCACCATCTCCGCGGAGGTGCTCGACCTGCTGGTGCGCGAGCTGGAGCTGGAGGCCGACGACGTCTACCTCGTCGACGCGCCGCTCGACCTCGGCGGCCTCTGGGACATCTACCGCATCGACCGTCCCGACCTGAAGGACCCGCCCTGGGCTCCGGTGACCCATCCCGCCCTGGCCCGCGGCGCGGACTCCCCCACCGACCTCTTCCGCGTGCTGCGCGGCGGCGACGTGCTGCTGCAGCACCCCTACGACTCCTTCGAGACCTCGGTCGAGCAGTTCGTCGAGCAGGCGGCCGCCGATCCTCAGGTGCTGGCCATCAAGCAGACCCTCTACCGCACCAGCGGGCCGGTCAGCCCGATCATCCGCGCCCTCACCCAGGCCGCCGAGACCGGCAAGCAGGTGGTGGCGCTGATCGAGCTCACCGCGCGATTCGACGAGCAGAACAACATCGCCTGGGCGCAGCTCCTCGAGGACGCCGGGGTGCACGTCGTGTACGGCATGGTCGGATTCAAGACGCACGCAAAGGTCACGCTGGTGGTGCGCCAGGAGGAGTCGGGCATCCGGCGCTACTGCCACGTCGGCACCGGCAACTACAACCCCGACACCGCGCGACTCTACGAGGACGTCGGCCTGCTCACCGCGGACCCCGCCCTCGGCGCCGACCTCAGCGAGCTGTTCAACGCGCTCACCGGCTACAGCCGCCAGCGCAGCTACCGCAAGGTGCTGGTGGCTCCGTCGCGGCTGCGCATCACCCTGCTCGAGCACATCCGCGGGCAGGCGCACGAGGGCGGCCGCATCACCGTCAAGTGCAACTCGCTGGTCGACCCGGAGATCATCGACGCGCTGTACGACGCGGGACGCGCCGGGGCGCGCATCGACATGGTGGTGCGCGGCATCTGCTGCCTGCGCCCGGGCGTGCGCGGGCTGTCCGAGAACATCTCGGTGCGCTCGGTGGTGGGCCGCTACCTGGAGCACTCGCGGATCTACCGTTTCGGCGACCCCGAGGGCGGCGACGTCCTCCACCTCATCGGTTCGGCCGACCTGATGCAGCGCAACCTCGACCGCCGCGTCGAGGTCGTGGTGCCCGTCGAGGCGCCGGCGCTGCGGGCGCGGCTCGACGAGATCCTGGCGGTCACCCTCAGCGACGACGTCCTCGCCTGGGAGCTGCAGGACGGCACCTGGAGCAAGGTGCCAACGACGGCGGACGTCAACACCCAGGTCCGCCTCCAGGAGCTGGCGCTGGCCCGGGCCCAGGCCGCGCCGTGACCGGCGCCGAGGCCATCAGGCGGGCCATCGCCGCCTCCGTGCAGCGCCTGGTGCGGCACGACCCGGTGGTCCGCGAGGGCGTCGACCCGGAGGGCGTGCACCAGGCGCGGGTGGCGACCCGCCGGCTGCGGTCGGACCTGCGGACCTTCTCTCCCCTCCTCGACCCCGAGTGGACCGCCGGCCTGCGCGAGGAGCTCAGCGACATCGCCGGCCTGCTCGGCGCCGTGCGCGACGCGGACGTCCTGCAGGACCGCCTGCGCCGGGCGGCGGCCGGCCTGCCCCGGGCCGAGGAGGAGGCCGCCCAGGTCCTGCTGCGAGACCTCGACGCCAGCCGTGAGGTGGATCGCGCCGCCCTTCTCGCGGCGATGGACGACCGGCGCTACCAGACGCTGCTCGCCGACCTGCGCGACGCGGCGCAGCAGCCGAAGGCGCTCCCCGCCGCCGCCGGCGAGGCGGCCGAGGTGCTGCCGCGGCTCGCCGCCAAGCCGTGGCGCCGCCTGGAGCGCGCGGTCGAGGCGCTGGGCAGCGACCCGCCGGACGCCGATCTGCACCAGGTGCGCATCCTGGCCAAGCGCTCACGCTACGCGGCCGAGGCCGTCGCCCAGGCGGCCGGGCCCGTCGCCGCCGAGTTCGCCCGCGCGGTCGCCGGGGTGCAGGACGTGCTCGGCGACCACCACGACGCGGTCGTCGCCGCCCAATGGCTGCGCGACGCGGCGGCCCGCCATCCGGGCGTGGCCTTCGCCGCCGGCTCGCTGGCCGCCCTCGAGGACGCCGACGCGAAGCGGCTGCGCCGGCAGTGGCGGGCGGCCTGGCGAGCGGCGTCGCGCAAGCGGCTACGCTCCTGGATGTGACCGGGCCGCACCTCGCCTACCTGATCCGGCACGCCCATGCCGGCGACCGCGCCGCCTGGCGCGGCGACGACTCGCTGCGCCCGCTGAGCGACAAGGGACGGCGGCAGGCCGAGGCGATCGCCGCGCGCCTCGCTCCGCCGCCACCCCTGGGGCGCGTGCTCAGCAGCCCGTCGCTGCGCTGCGTGCAGACCGTCGAGCCGCTCGCCGGAGCCGCGGGACGCGCCGTCGAGACCGAGGAGCGGCTGCTCGAGGGCGCCGACGCGCACGAGGCGCTGGCCCTGCTCGACGAGGCGATCCGCGACGGCGCGATGGCCGCCTGCACCCACGGCGACATCGTCCCCGGCGTCCTCGAGCTGCTGCGCTCCCGCGGCGTGCGCATCGCCGGCCCCCTCACCTGGCCGAAGGGCTCGACGTGGGTGCTGGAGGGGGCTGACGGCGACGGGGTGGTTGCGGCACGCTACCTGCCTCCCCCGTCCCTGTAAGAGGAGGCGCCATGTCCGACGCCGATCTGGTCCTGCGGCTGGCGGTCGCCGCCGCGCTCGGCGCCATCGTCGGCGTCGAGCGCCAGCTCTCCGACGAGGCCGCCGGCTTCCGCACCCACCTGCTGGTGGCGATGGGCGCGTCGCTCTTCGCGCTGGTCTCGGTGCGATTGCACGACACCCGCATCGCGGCCCAGATCGTCACCGGCATCGGCTTCCTCGGCGCCGCCGCGATCATCCGCGGCGGGGTGACCGTGCGCGGCGTGGCCACCGCGGCCAGCCTCTGGGTGGTCGCCGCCGTCGGCCTCGCCGCGGCCTATGCGGACTGGACCCTGGCGCTGGTGGCCACCGCCGTGGCGGTGCTCGTGCTGCGCACCGCCAAGCGGCTGGAGGCCAGGGTGCTGCGCCGCTGGCGGACACGCCGCGCCGAGCTCGTCCTGGGACTCGAGCCGGGGACCGCCGGCGAGGCCGTGGTGCAGCGGGTCGCCGCCACCGGGATGCTGGTGCGTGGCGTGCAGTTCACCGAGAACGACGAGGGGCGCAGCATCACCCTCGACCTCGAGGTGCCCGCGCACCTCTCGCCCGACACCGCCCCCGACGCCGCCCGCCCGGTCGCCCGGGTGCGTGGGTTCACCTGGAGCGGCTGAGCGGCCGGGCGCCGGTTGGACGGGCGGGCGTCGTGGAACCATGTGACCGTGGCCGAGCCCCGCACCTCCTTCCGCGACCGCCTCGACCGAGCGCGCGTCCTGGTGCGCGAGCGACCCGCCCTCTGGACGCTGGTGCTGCTCACCAGCGTCGGCGCCGCGGTGGTGATCTGGTTCGCCATGAACGGGCTCGACCTCACCGTCAAGGTGCCGATCATCCTCGTCGCCGCGGCGCTCAACGTGCTGATCGCCTCCGCCTACGCCGCCGACTTCCGTGAGCACGACCACGAGGCCTGAGGTGTCGGAACTGACAAGCGCATTGTGCGAACGCTTGTGACCTCCGTCCCTTGAAGCTGTCGGTCCCGACCTGCATCCTTTTTCGACATGCGAGTCCGTCTGACGGTGTGCCCGCGCTGCGGCCATGAGGGCCGCCTGGTCATCGCCAACGCCGGCCAGGTGATCAGCCGCTGCCACGTCTGCGGCGACGAGCTGCGCACCGAGAGCCAGGCCTCCGCCCCGGCCGCGGCCTCCCCCACCTCCCAGCTCGAGGTGACCGGCCGGGCCGCCCGGAAGGCGACGGCGCGCTAGCCGTCCCAGCCCGGCCTACGTGCCAGCGGTGGGCGGTGATTTTCTGATAGCGTGGCTGTATGGCTGAGAAGCACGGAACCACCACGCTGTCCGACCACTCCCTCGACGACGAGAAGCACCCTGAGCTCCACCCCCAGTCGCCGGGGGAGCTGGCTCACAAGGTCAAGGAGGAGGCCGGTGAGGGGGACGGGCCGGTGGACAAGGCCAAGCGCGCCCTGCAGGAGCTCGACCGCGACATCGCCGGCGAGTACGAGCGGCGCGAGGATCCCACGGCGCCTCCGCCGGCGAGCTGAGCCCCTCGCCTAGCCTCGCCGCGCCGCGGCCCAGGCGGTGATCGCGTCGGCGCCCATGGTGTTGACCACGGAGTCGAGGGGCACTCCGCAGGCCGCGGCGCGGTCGCAGCCGATCACCTGCCAGTCGAGCTGGCCGGGTGCGTGGGCGTCGGTGTCGATGCTGAGCCTGCAGCCGGCCTCGACGGCGAGGCGGAGCAGCCGCTTGGGCGGGTCCTTGCGCTCGGGCCGGGAGTTGATCTCGACCGCCACCTCGAAGCGGCGGCAGGCCTCGAAGACGATCTCGGGGTCGAACTCCGACTCCGGGCGGCCGCGGCCGACGACGATGCGGCCGGTGCAGTGCCCGAGGATGTCCATGTGGGGATTGGCGATCGCCGTCACCATCCGGCGGGTCATCTCCTCGCGCGGCATGCGCAGCTTGCTGTGCACGCTGGCCACCACGACGTCGAGCTGGGCGAGCAGCTCGGGTTCCTGGTCGAGGCTGCCGTCCTCGTTGATGTCGACCTCGATGCCGGTGAGGATGCGGAAGGGCGCCAGCTCCTCGTTGAGCCGGCGCACCACGCCGAGCTGGTCGCGCAGGCGCTCGGCAGTGAGGCCGTTGGCGACGCTGAGCCGCGGCGAGTGGTCGGTGAGCACGATGTACTCGTGGCCCAGGTCGCGCGCCGCCTCGGCCATCTCGCGGATGGGGCTGCCACCGTCGGACCAGTCGGAATGGGTGTGGCAGTCTCCGCGCAGCGCCCGGCGGAGCTCGTCGCCGGCGTGCTGCACCGGCGTGCCCTCGGTGGCCTCCAGGCGGCGCAGGTAGACGGGCGACTCGCCGCGCTGCGCCTCGGTGATGGCCAGCGCGGTCACCTTGCCGATGCCGGGCAGCTGCTCCAGGGTGCCCGCGGCGACGCGGGCGTCCAGCTCGGTGGCGGCCATCTTCTCGACGGTGTCGGCGGCGCGGCGGAAGGCGCGGACGCGGTAGGTGGGCTCCTGGGCCCGCTCCAGGAGGAAGGCGATCCGGCGCAGCGCGGCGACGGCGGGGGCGTCCTCGGGCATGACGGCCCCATTGTGCGCATGCCGTCCGGCCCGGGCGGTGTGACCGGCGCGCGGGCTAGCATGGGTCCGACGAGGACTTTCAGAGGACTGCATCCCATGGCCACCGCGACCACCACCGACCGCCTGGTCGAGCTGCTCGGCGACGAGGCGCAGAGCCTCCTGCAGCACCGCTGCCAGACGCTTCCCAAGGAGCAGCTCCACCTGCCGGGCCCCGACTTCGTCGAGCGCGTGGTCACCCCCAGCGACCGCCCGGTGCGGGTGCAGCGCTCGCTGCAGCAGCTCTTCGACCACGGCCGGCTGGGTGGCACCGGCTACATGTCGATCCTTCCCGTCGACCAGGGCATCGAGCACTCGGCCGGCGCTTCGTTCGCTCCCAACCCGCTGTACTTCGACGGCGCCAACATCGTCAAGCTGGCCATCGAGGGCGGCTGCAACGCGGTGGCCTCCACCTTCGGGGTGCTGGGATCGGTGGCGCGCAGCTACGCGCACCGCATCCCCTTCATCGTCAAGCTGAACCACAACGAGCTGCTGACCTATCCCAACAAGTACGACCAGATCATGTTCGGCAGCGTCCGGCTGGCCTGGGAGATGGGCGCGGTCGCCGTGGGCGCCACCATCTACTTCGGCTCCGAGGAGGCGACGCGGCAGATCCAGGAGGTCAGCGAGGCCTTCGAGGAGGCGCATTCGCTGGGCATGGCCACGGTGCTCTGGTGCTACCTGCGCAACAACGCGTTCAGCGCCAACGGCACCGACTACAACGTCGCCGCCGACCTCACCGGCCAGGCCAACCACCTGGGCGTGACCATCCAGGCCGACGTGATCAAGCAGAAGCTGCCCGAGACCAACGGGGGCTTCAACGCGCTCAAGTTCGGCAAGACCTCGAAGCTCGTGTACGACAAGCTCACCACCGACCAGCCCATCGACCTCTGCCGCTACCAGGTGATCAACAACTACCTGGGTCGGGCGCCGCTGATCAACAGCGGCGGGGCGTCGTCCGGCGCCAACGACCTGCGCGAGGCGGTGCGCACCGCCGTGATCAACAAGCGCGCCGGCGGCGCAGGGCTGATCAGCGGGCGCAAGGCGTTCCAGCGGCCCATGGCCGAGGGGATCGAGCTGCTCAACGCCATCCAGGACGTCTACCTCGACGGCTCGATCACGGTCGCCTAGACTGCGCAGCATGCCGACCGCCGGGGGACCACGCCGTGCGTCGACGCGCGGCGGCGGCCTGCGCGGCGGCATCGACCTCGGCGGCACCAAGATCCAGGCGGTCGTCGTCGACGGTCGCGGCCAGGTGGTTGGCCAGGAGCGCGAGCCCACGCCGCTCAACGACGGCCCTCACATGGTGGTCACCGCCATGGCCAGCGCCATGCGCGGCGCGGCGCAGGCGGCCGGGGTGCGCACCTCGCAGCTCGACGGCATCGGGGTGGGCTCGCCCGGCGGCATCGACACCACCGCGGGCAGCGTCGCCTCACCGCCCAACCTCCCCTGGAAGGACGCCTTCCCGATCGGGCCGGAGCTGGCCAAAACCCTGGGCGCGCCGGTCTTCGTCGACAACGACGTCCGCGTCGCGGTGCGTGCCGAGTTCCAGCTCGGTGCCGGCCGCGAGTTCCGCTC
>Ga0070741_10007815_pt1 | contig 21890 bp, 16 predicted proteins | sample Coa_R1_4_FD_66440 | JGI IMG/M metagenome (GOLD analysis project Ga0070741, IMG submission 66440) | Surface soil microbial communities from Centralia Pennsylvania, which are recovering from an underground coalmine fire - Coalmine... | ecosystem: Environmental > Terrestrial > Soil > Unclassified ... | reverse complement strand
CGGCGTGATCGTTCTCCTGCTTTTCGAATCAGTGATCGGACGTGACATCAGCCTGGCTGTCAAGGAACGGATCGTCCAAGCCGGTTTCGTGTTTCTGATGCTGTTGTTCGTCTTTGTGATTTACAACGACATCGTCAAGAGTCTCGCCCGGGTGTGATCAGCGCGGAAATCTGTCAGCGGCCTCGCCCAGGATCTCCCGAACCGCAGGAAGAAACCGCCACAGAATCAAGCCAGGGGCTGTTTTGCGGCTCGCCGCGAGGGGACTAGGTGAGATCGCAGAACTCGGCTGCTGGCAGCCACCGCTCCCGCCAAAGTGAGCGCGCTCAGCCAATAACAGAGCTTGTATTCCAGCCCGCCGTCGTAGGAAAGCTCGATTGCACAGGGGCCGTCGCACCGTGGCTTGACGGCCATCAGCCCCAGCCCGTCCTTAAAAATGGAAGCTGCGCTGCCGTTCGCGCGGGCGTGCCAGCCCGGATGATAGTTCATTTGGACTGACACGAGTTGATCCTTCAGTACGGCACCTTGGATCAGCGCATGGTTCCACCCATCCCACTTGGATTCTGCCTGCGGGTACAGAGGGCTATCCAGAGCCGCGACATATCTTCTGACCTCGGCCAAATCGTCGCCATAAAGCGGCTGGTCCCTCACAATCGCGCTCTCCGGGACGACGTGAAACAGGGATGAATCCCGCTGGGGCAGCAGGTATACCGTCACATCGTCCTCGCGCCATAGTATCGGCAGCACACCTTCAAATTTTTGAGGACTCCGGTACGGCTTCCAATACTCATGGCTGTTCGGTCCGGATACCGCCACGGCCTGGACGCCGAAGGCCTTCAGCCAGGTGATCGCCTCATCGGCCTTCGGACTTGCGTACACATTATAGAGGGCGGCCTGCTGCGTCCAATTCGGCGCAGTAGGGAAGGAGCCTCCGGCGAAATTCGGCGTCGCCACAAAGGCATTCAGCCACTGCCCTATGGATCCTGGCATCATGACACGCTGCTCCGCGAAACGGTCTTCGATCCATTTCGCGGTACGGTACTCAATCGTCTCCGAAATGTTCACCGGGCGAATCATCTGTTTGGCGAAACGGCGATAGCCGATGACTTGCCTGGCGCCCGCCAACAGAAGCAAAACGGCCACTGCGGTCCTGACTTTCCAGTCGAGCCGCTCCATCCACGACCGAGAAAGGAACACGGCCAGCAACACCAGCCCCATTTCCATCTCGACCTTATACCGGCCGGGCTGCGGGAGAAAGTGCTCGTGCGCATAGGCATCCAGGAGCGGGATGCTGCTGGTGATATAGGCGAAAAGCGCGAAAAAACGCAGGGGCCAATCTCTGGTCCAGCGGCTCAAAGCGAAGCAGAGCAACAGCCATCCGAGCGCCACGGCGAGCAATGCGGCCCACGAGCCGGTTGTCCATCCGCCTTCATAGCGAGAGCCATTGAACCGAATCGCCTCAAGCAGAGATGGCGGCATCCACGGCGAAATCACCGCGTACGACGCCGCCCCTATACCGGCAATCAACAGCAGATTCGATCGGAGGCTTTTCACCTCCAACGCAAACGCCAGAGACAGGGCCGCCATGAGAATCGCGATGCATCCAAAAGCATTGGCAAGCACGGCCAAAGCCATAAAAATGCCCGTCAGGAAGCAGTAGAACCACCGGCGGGACTGAAGCGACCTTGCCAGAAATAAAATGGCAAGCAATGTAAAAGACAGCGACGCCAGGTGCGGGATCTCATCCCAGGTCACCGCCAGGAACAGACGCCGGGCGCTCCACACGTTTCTCAGACGGAAACCGGCGTCGGGAACAAGCAATTCAGTCGGCGAGACAAGAGAATAAGCCAGTCCGGCGACGAACGCGTATCCGGCTGAGCTCGTCATCCGCCACGCTGTCAGGAACAGCGCAAACGGAGTGAGGCAGTAAAAAAACCCCGATATCGCGTGGAATGCGCGGGCAACGGAGCAGCCCGCGATTTTGGCATACGCGGCCGTCAAATCGGGCGCCAGCGGGGCATACGTGTACTCGAAAGGCATACCCCCGTACCAAAAAGGCCACCAGGTCGGCTTGATCCAGTGGCCCGCGGGAGCCAGACGGGCCATTGCCATCCAGAAGCCGTGCATCGAGTTCATGTGTCCGGCGTACTCGGTGAAGAACAATTCGCGGCAGATATAAATGTTGACCCACGCCAGGATAGCGAGATAAACGAGGGGCGCAAGCCATCTCCGATGGGCGGCCATGCGAATGATACCTGATTCTGACTTGTACGGCCCGCCGGGCGCAACACAGATCTTCTCGGTCCTCCAGACCCGATCAATCGAAGCCCGCCGCCGGTTGGTAACCGGTGGTTCTATTGCCAGCTTCCCTGCCCCAGGCTTAAGCTAGGGCGTGGAAACCGCCACGCAGATGCCAGGTGCTCAGGAAACAGCCGCCGGAAAGCCAAGCCCCCGCCCGCCAAAAGTTGTGGTAGTCATGCCGGCTTATAACGCCGCAAAGACACTGCACCTGACCTATGCGGAACTGCCGCGCGATCTAATAGACCTGGTAATCCTGGTGGATGACGCCAGCTCGGACGAGACGGCCGCCATCGCCCGTGAGCTTGGCCTCGAGCTGTTTGTCCACAACCGCAATTACGGCTACGGCGCCAACCAGAAGACGTGCTATCGCGAGGCGCTGAAAGCCGGAGCGGATATCGTGGTCATGGTTCACCCCGATTATCAGTATGATCCGAAGCTGCTGCCCGAGGTGATCCGGCCGATTCAGGAGGGTAAGGCCGATGTCGCTCTGGGATCGCGGCTGCTGGGAGCAAGCCCGATCCAACAGGGCATGCCCTGGTGGAAGTATGTATCCAATCGATTCCTCACGTGGCTCGAGAACCTGGTTTTCGGACTGCATCTTTCCGAGTATCACACTGGCTATCGGGCCTTCCGCCGTACGGCGCTCGAGTTGGTGAACTTCGACATGAATTCCGACAAGTTTATCTTCGATCAGGAAATTCTGGCGCAGATGGTTGAGTTGAAAATGCGGTTCGCGGAGGTTCCCGTGCCCACGCGCTACTTTCCGGAAGCATCGTCCGCTTCCTTCTGGCAAAGTTCGGTCTATGGTTGTTCGATTTTGTGGCTGTTGTTCCGTTACCTGCTCCACCGCAGCGGCATTTTTCGCCAGCGGCAGTTTGAGAGCCTGACCCTTCGATATCGCGACAGCGCCGCGGTCCATGGCCCCACGCCTTGACGCCCGCTTAGCGGATTCCTTGGCTGTCAGAAAAAGTACAGAAATGCGGCGTGTTTCCGCTGTGAAGGGTGCCTCGCGCCGCCGTTGATGCGCCGCGCTTTCTGCCGGAGACGTTGCAGTTTCCGTGCGCCAAACCGCGAATTCTCGCCGCCAAGTCGTCGAAATCCAAAATTTTGTCGCGCGCCGGACCAGGCCGCAAAATGCGGCGCCTTCCCTCTGTGCGGGAGCAGCTTCCAGCCGAAGCTTCGCGCTGAGATGCTCGGGCTTGCCCCTAATTTACCCCTGGCGTAGGATGAGTCGATTCTGTGCTAATCGGGAGCGCTGCCATGACACTTGTCCGACGTCTCTTTTTCGTTGTGCCCTTGGCCGTTTGTGCCCTGGCCGCCAAGCGGCCTGTCCAGCCTGAAGATTATTACCGGATTCAGGAAGCGGTCGAAGCCGAGGTATCGCCCGATGGCCGCTGGGTGGCCTATGTTGTCGAAAAGAACGATCGCAAGCTCGGCAGCTACGGCCAGGTCTTTCTCCTTTCCACGCGCGACGGCGGCTCCCGGCTGATCAGCGATCCTGCCGCCAGTGACAGCGGCATCCGGTGGAAACGCGATAGCTCCGCCTTCGGCTTTCTTTCCACCAAAGGCGGCCACACCTCTATCTGGATGGCGACGGTCAATGGCAAGAAGCAGCTTTTGACACCGGCGGATAACACGAACCATGTGCTGCCCAGCACGGGCCACCGGTTCGCCTGGTCCCCAGACGGCCGCCAACTGGCCTATGTCGCAGCCGACCCGCCGGATCGGCGGGCATCGTCTGACCCGATTCACATTACTCGCTACCTCTATAAATTCATCGCCGGCCTCGACGACAACCGCCGCATTCACATTCACATTCTCGATATCGCCGCAAAGCGCTCGCGCAAGCTGACCGAGGGACCCTATTACGAGCACACCATCGACTGGTCGCCTGATGGCAAAGAAATTCTCTTTGAGTCGAACCGTGGCCCGCTTGAGGAGCTCGAATTCAACTACGACATCTTCGCCGTGGATGTCGCCAGCGGCAAAGAGCGCCGCCTTACGAACACCAAGAGCCAGGAGTATCAGGCCGCCTGGTCGCCCGATGGCAAGTGGGTCGCGTATCTCGGCACGAAACGCGAAATCACCTGTTCGGAAACCACGATGGAAGACACCCACGTGTGGACGATTCCCGCTTCCGGCGGCATGGGCCAGGAGGTTCCAGGCACTCTGCGTCTCGACCGCCGGTGCTTCCGCCCCCGCTGGTCGGTCGGCGGAGATTCGATCTACTTCATGGCTCAGGATCATGGAAACACGCATATCTACGCAGTTCCGGCGCATAGCTCGGGATCCGCGCGGCAGATCACACGCGGCGCCGGAACGGTCGTCTCTTACTCCACATCGGACGAGGGCCAGGTGGTTTTTGCCTTCCGCTCGCCGTCTTCGCCGGGCGAAGTCTTCTCACAAGCGGGCGAGAATCAGGCGGCGCAGCCGCTCACTCGCCTGAATGAGACATGGCTGTCGGAAGTGGAATGGAGCCTGCCGGAAGAGGTGAACTACCGCAGCGTGGACGGCGCCGCGGTGCAGGCCTGGATTACGCCGGCGTTGCCCGCTTCCGCAGCCGGAGCCAGGGCCAAGTATCCTCTCATCCTGACCATCCATGGCGGCCCGCATGCCATGCAGGGGCCGGCCTTCAACTTCAAAGCCCAGGCGTATGCCGCCCAAGGCTACTCGAGCATGATGATCAATTATCGCGGGAGCACAGGCTACGGAGAAAAATTCTCTGAAGGAACCTACCAGAACAACGACGGGACCGAATGGGAGGACGTCAATGCCGGCGCCGACTATGCAATTGCGCACAAAGCGTACGTCGATGCCGACCGGCTGGGGATCGAGGGCGCCAGCTACGGCGGCCAGCTTACCAATTGGGGCATCACCCGCACCAACCGCTTCAAGGCCGCCATTCCCACGGCCGGCATCACGAATTTCATCAGCTATAACTTCAACTCTTATTATCATGATTATTATCGCGTGGAATACGGCGGTTATCCCTGGGAGGGAGATAATTACAGAATCCTCTGGGAACACTCGCCCCTCGCTTATGTCACGCGGGTTAGGACGCCGGTGCTGTTCATTCACGGCGCGCTCGATAATGATGTGCCAGTGAACGATTCCGAGCAGTATTACATCGCCCTGAAGGAAAATCACGTTGAAACCGAAATGCTGCTGTACCCGCGAGAGGGCCACGGCTTGCGCGAGCCTGGGCACATCGTCGATTCGATCCAGCGCAGTCTGGCATGGTATCAAAAGTATCTGAAGTGACTGGAAGCGGCCGGCCCCGCCTTCCGGGCCCCGGCGGGAGAGCCGCCGGGGGCTGCTTAGACCCTTCTTTTGCCGCGCCCGTGCGGCTTGCATCCTCTTCCGGAGAGCCCGGCGCGACCTGCTAGAGTGAAAGTCTATGGATTCCGAACTGCCACTGCCGGCGGTAGAGGCCGTCCGGGGAAAGGCTGAGAGCAGGCATGCCCGCATTGTTCGCTCAGCCGGAGTGGTGAGCGGCGCGGTTTTTCTCAGCCGCATCACAGGCGTGCTCCGCGACCTCGTTTTTGCCCGGTTTTTTGGCGCGGGGTTCGTTTACGACGCCTTTTTGGCCGCCTTTCGCATTCCGAACCTCCTGCGGGATCTGCTTGCCGAGGGCGCGCTTTCGGCTGCTTTCGTCACTGTGTTTTCGCAATACATGACGAACAAGGGCGATGAAGAAGCCTTCGAGCTGTCGAACCGCGTCGCTACGATCTTGACTCCGGCGCTGATGCTGGCCTGCGTGATCGGCATCATCTTCGCCCCGCAGGGGGTCGATCTGATGTTCCCTGGTTTCGCAGAGATCCCGGGAAAAAAGGAACTCACGGTCACCCTCACGCGGATCATGATGCCTTTCCTGCTGTTCATCGCTCTCTCCTCGAAGGCGATGGGCGTATTAAACGCCAAGGGCATTTTCGCCATCCCGGCTTTGGCTTCCGCCTTTTTCAACCTGGGATCGATCGCTTTTGGCCTGTTCGCGGGATTTGTTCTCGGGCCGCGGCTGGGCTTCAGCCCCATTGCCGGAATGGCCATTGGAACCTTGATCGGCGGCAGCCTGCAATATCTGGTGCAATGGCCGAGCCTTCGCCGCATCGGTCTCCGGTATCACTTCGCCCTAAGTTTGCGCGATCCCGGCGTACGCCAGATTTTTCGCCTGATGGGGCCGGCGGTCATCGGCACGGCGGCCGTCCAGGTCAACGTCGTGATCAACAGCAATTTCGCTTCGGAAATCTTGGACGCCAGCGGGCACGTCGCCAACGGGCCGGTTTCCTGGCTGGGTTATGCGTTCCGATTCATGCAATTGCCGATCGGGCTGTTCGGGGTGGCCATTGCTTCGGCGACCTTGCCCGCCATCGCGCGCAGCGCCGCCGAGAACAACATCCCCGAGTTTCGCAGCACGCTTTCGGCTTCCCTCGGCCTGGTGTTTCTGCTTTCGCTGCCCTCCGCCGTTGGCCTGGCGCTGCTGTCGGAGCCCATGATCGGTCTCATCTTTCAGCGCGGCCGGTTTACTGCCAACGACACGCACCAAACGGCCCTCGCCCTCACCTGCTATTCTCTGGGCCTCATCGGCTATTCGGCGATCAAGGTTCTTACGCCGGCCTTTTACGCGTTGAACGAAGTCCGCGTGCCGATGATGGCGAGCCTGGCCTCCATCGCCACCAACTATGGCCTGAACTGGGCTTTCATCCGCGTGCTCAATTGGGGCCACGCAGGCCTGGCGTTTTCCACCTCGCTGGTGGCCACGATCAATTTTCTCGTGCTGATTGTTTTTTTGCGCCGCAAGATTCACCGCCTGGAGGGTCGGCGCCTGGCCCGGAGTTTCAGCCGGATTCTCGTCGCCTCCGGAGCCATGGGAGCGGTGTGCGCGGCGAGCACTTTCAGCATGCGGCACTGGCTGGGAACGCGCGCCTTGGCCCGGCTCGCCGACCTCTCGCTGACGATTCCTCTGGGCATACTGGTTCTTTACGGCGCTTGCCGCGCCATGCACGTGGAAGAACTCAGCACAGCAAGCGACGCGATTCTCGGAAAAAGTCGCGCTGTGCTAAAATCACGTCGTGCACCCTGACCTCGAACGGCTTCGAGAAATTCAGGACCTCGATCACCGCATCGCCGAACTTACCCGCGAAATCAGCTACCTGCCGGCGCACATCTCCGAGATTGAAGGCAAGCTGGAGAGTCACCGCCGCCGTTTGGAAGCTGACCGGGCTCTGCTGTCGGCGAACGTGAAAGATCGAAAACGCCTGGACGATGACATCAAGGTTTTTGAGAGCAAGATCTCGCGCCTCCGCGATCAGATGAGCGAGGCAAAGACCAACGAGCAGTACCGCGCTTTCCAGCACGAAATCGAGTTCGCCCAGCAGGAGATCCGCAAAATCGAGGACCTGATTCTGGACCGGATGGCCGAAGCTGAGATCCTCGATCAAAACGTAAAAAAGGCCGAGGCGGCCCTCAAGCAGGAAGCGCAAGAAGTGGAAAAGGAGAAAAAGGCCGCCGAGCAGCGAACCGACGCCGACCGGGCGGAGCTGGCGCTCGCCGAGAAGCGGCGCGCGGAGTTGGCTGCCGGCGTCACGCCCAAGAACCTTCTCATCTATGAACGCATCCGCAAGCTGCGCGGCGGGGTAGGGGTGGCGGCGGCCCGCGAGGGCCGCTGCACGGCCTGCAACGTCATTCTCCGCCTGCACTACCGGCAACGCGTGCGGACCAACCAGGAAGTGCTCACCTGCGAAGCGTGCGGCCGCATTCTCTACTACCAGCCCCCCGAGGAACCGAAGGAAGAGGCGCCGAAGGAGGTCAGCAATTGCAGATTGCAGAGTGCGGAACCGCGCCCCTGACCGAGCTCAGCGAGGAAGAACGCCTCTTTCGTGACACCGTCCGGCGGTTCGCGGTGGAGAAGATCCGCCCTTACACGCGGGAGATGGACGAGCAGGCGAAGTTCCGCCGCGAGATCATCGACCAGTTCTTCCAGTTGGGCTTGATGGGCATTGAAATTCCGGAAGAATACGGAGGGCAAGGCGGATCGTTCTTCCAGGCCGTGCTGGCGGTCGAAGCGCTCTCCACAGTGGACCCCTCGGCCGGCGTGATTGTGGACGTTCAGAACACGATCGTCAACAACGCCATCCTCCGCTGGGGTGCCGACGGGCAGAAGCGAAAATACCTGCCCCGGCTGGCCGCCGACACCGTGGGTTCTTACGCGCTTTCCGAGGCCGGCTCGGGCAGCGACGCTTTCGCTCTGGCAACCCGCGCCGAAGACCGTGGCGATCACTTCCTGATCACCGGACAAAAACTCTGGATCACCAATGCCGCTGAGGCAGGTATTTTTCTGCTGTTCGCCAACGCCAATCCGGACGCGGGATACAGGGGAATCACCGCGTTCCTGATCGAACGGGAGTTTCCTGGATTTCGCGTCGGCAAAAAAGAGGATAAGCTGGGCATCCGGGCCTCTTCCACCTGCGAGCTGATTCTTGAGAGCTGCCGCGTGCCGCGCGAGAATGTGCTCGGCGAAGTGGGAAAGGGCTATAAGGTGGCCATCGAAACGCTGAACGAGGGGCGCATCGCCATCGGCGCGCAGATGCTCGGCCTGGCGGAAGGCGCGCTTGAGCATGCGATGGCGTACGCGAAGCAGCGAAAGCAGTTCGGGAAGCCTATCGCGGAATTTCAAGCCGTGCAATTCGAGCTCGCGCGTATGGCTACCGATATCGAGGCGGCCCGGCTGTTGGTTTACAACGCCGCCCGGTTGAAGGATTCCGGAGCCCGTTTTGTTGCCGAAGCGGCCATGGCCAAGTATTTCGCCTCGCTGGTCGCCGAGCGCACGGCATCGCGGGCCATCGAGATTCACGGGGGCGTAGGGTTTACAAAGGACTATCCGGTCGAGAAGCTCTACCGCGACGCGAAGATCGGAACCATTTACGAAGGGACCAGCAACATGCAACTGGCGACGATCGCCAAACAGTTGCTGGGGCAATAGCTTTCAACCGAATCATCAGTCCTTCTCCTCCCGGCGGGACCGGCGCGCTGGGCCGGGGAAGAGTCTTCGCTGGAAGCGGAACAGGAACGCCGGCGTCTGCTGACAATTGTTAACGATGGCTGGCGCCTCCTTCTTGTGAAAACCATCGCCCGCTGGGCTTCCCAATATATTCTCCCTTTCGGCGCCCCAGGCGTTTTTCTTTTGGCTCTGGCAGACTCGGGGCTGATCCCCATCGCCGAGGGGGTGGACGTGCTGCTGTTCGCGCAGGTCGTCCGGCAGCCGGGGCGGGCGTTGCTCTACGCCGCTCTGGCCACGGCGGGGTCTCTCCTCGGCTGTATATTTTTGTACTACATATCGCGGCTGGCGGGCGAAGTGGCTCTCGCCCGGCGGGCTTCGCCGCAGCGCATTGAGCGGGTGCGGCGGCAGATAGAGAAATATGAAGCGCTGACGCTGGTGCTGCCGGCCATGGTTCCCCTGCCCCTGCCAATGAAGCTGTTCGTCATTGCGTCCGGCGTTTTCCGGGTTCACTTCGCGCGGTTCGTCATCGCCATCGCATTCGCCCGCGTGGTCCGGTACTTCGGCATCGCCCTGCTCGCGTATCATTTTGGCAACCAGACGTGGATCTTTATCCGGCAGCACGCCGCAATCGCTATTGCTGTGACGGTCTGCATTCTGGGGCTCTTTTACTGGTTTTCGGAGCACCTGGCCAGAAAGGAACTTTGATTCCGGCCGGCGCCTGCCGGGCTTCCCGGCTGCGTTCTCACAGGGGGGCTGGCGGCGCCAGACTCTTCTAAAACGAAAAGCTTTCGCGCGTGACCTTCAGATTCTCATCCAGATCGATCGTGCAAAGGAAGGCATCGCGGCGCTCGCCTTGAAAGCGTAAATCGGTCAGAGTAACCCGGTAGCCTCCGCCTTCCATCCGGTCTACGGCGGCGTACTGGTAACGCGCAAAGGCGCTGAATTCCCGGGCGGTGCGGGCTTGCAAAGCCGCCTCCAGGGGAGCGGTTAACGAAGGCTTGTAAAGGATTTTTCCCGCCGACGGGTCGAGCGGCCGCCGCACATCGACATTTATCACCTGGTAAAAGCTTTCCGTTTCGATCAGTCCGCGCCAGGCAAAAGGATTTGCTGCGGTCGGAAAAGCGGCCACGCGCAATGGCGGGGATGGCCCCTGCGCTCGATCGCCGGGTTGGGAAGTCGCTGCCGGGTCGAAACCATACAGGTGCTGCGAGAGCGTGGCGACAGCCTGCTTGTGCAGGAGATCGCGCGCTCCCCACCAGGCCACGATGAACAGCAATCCGGCGACGGCGGCTGCTTTTCCGGTTTCCGGCCGCGCCCCGATTTCCGCATTGATAAGGCGTCCGAGCGCCGGCAAGCCCGCCGCCAGCAGCAGGGCCGCCCACACCCACAGGTCCACGATGAACGAAATGTCCCAGCTATACCATTTCCCGCTGAACGGCAGCCACGGACGGATTCCATATGTATTGGTGAAATCCATAAGAATATGGGAGCCCACCCCTGCCAGCGCGGCCAGGCAAGCGCTGCCCCACCGGAACTCCCGCCTGGCCGGACCCGCCAGGAACCAAACAGCGGCAGCCGCCAGAACGGCCATCACGGGAGCCATGGCAGCGGCATGCGTCAGGCTGCGATGGAACCGCAAATAGGCCAACGGTCCCCGCCACCACGCGAGGACATCGACATCCGGAGCGTTGGCCGCCAGCAGCAACAAAAGAGTCCCCCGAGGCGCCGCCCGCCGCATCCCGGCTCTGGCTAGCAGCAGACCGGTTAGGGAATGTGTGAGGTTGTCCATTTACCATCAGCCTTGGCCCCGGCGAATGTAAGCGGCCGGCAGCAGCAGCGTGAGCGCATCCTCCACAACTTCGATGCTGGCCGGCAGCCGCCCGGCGTACTCCCCATCTACTTCGATGCGAACGCCGGCTCGCTCGAGGATGCGCGCCTCCATCCGTCTCGCCTCGGCGAAAGTGACAGCCTTCGAACGATCGAGCCTGCCGGTGAGGACCTCCACCAGATGGCGGGCGTAGCGCCAGCGGGAGCGGGTATGGAACAGAACAATGTCCAGACTTGCGTCCAGCAGATGCGAGCGGCGGGCGATTTGCAGTCCGCCGCCATACAGGCGGGAGCGGGACGCCAGAGCGAACGTGCACTCGTAGGGGCGTCCCTCCAGCGAGACTTCAAACGAATCCCTGCGGCGGCCAAACTCAGACAGGCCGGCGGCCCAATAGGCGAATTCGCCGAAGCGTTTTTTCCACCGAGGGTTCAACCTGTAGACGATATGCGCGTCCAATCCGACGCCGCTCATCAGGAGAAAGTATCGCAAGCAGGGCGGCGGACCATCCCTCCGCAGCAGGCCGAGCCCAATCCGCCGCGGCACAAGATCGGGCAGCAAACCAGCCGCTGCATTCGGGTCCAAAGGAAGCCCGGTTTCCAGGGCGAACACATTCGCTGTACCCGCCGGAACCACCGCGAGCGGCGCCGCTGCGCCTGCCATGCCATTGATGATTTCGTTAATGGTCCCATCACCCCCGCAGGCCACGATCAGGTCGGCCGCGCTAGCGCAAGCCTGCCGCGCGATGTGAACACCGGAACCAGGCCCGGCCGTAGGTATCGTTTCCAAACAGGCCACATGCCCCTGCAATGCCGCGGCTGCGCTCTCAATGACGCCTGCCTTCACATGCCGGGCCGCCGGATTGTAAATGAGAACCGCCCGCCGGTATCGCACAGCCTGAAGTTCCTATAATAACGGCCATGAGCGCGAAACAAGCCGGTGTGGAAGAAGAGATCGCGTCCTTGCGGCGTGAACTGGAGCGCCACGAGTACCTTTACTATGTGCTCGATCAGCCAGAAATCAGCGACGCGGAATATGACGCCATGATGGCCCGCTTGCGCAAGCTCGAGGCCGAACATCCCGAGTTGATCACGCCCGATTCCCCCACCCAGCGCGTCGGCGGCAAGCCTCGTGAAGGTTTTGTGCGGGTCCGGCACTCCTCGCCCATGCTGAGCCTCGACAACGCATATAACGAAGGGGAACTTTCCGACTTCGACCGGCGCGTGCGGGAGCTGTCCGGCTTGGAGAAAATCGAGTACGTCACCGAGCTCAAGCTGGACGGCCTTTCGCTCGCCCTCCACTATACAGATCGGAAGCTGTCGCGGGCCATTACCCGCGGCGATGGCGCTGTCGGAGAGGACGTGACGGAAAACGCCCGCACCATTCGGTCCATACCGCTCCACCTGCCAGCGGCAGCGCCGGCCGGCCTGGTGGAGCCGCGCGGCGAGGTAATCCTCACCCGAAGCGAATTTGAGCGCATAAACCGGGAGCGCCAGGAACAGAATCTGGCCCTTTTTGCCAATCCCCGCAATGCCGCCGCTGGTTCCCTCCGCGTTTTGGATCCATCCATCACCGCTTCGCGCCGGTTGCTTTTCTTCGCCTATCAGTACCTGCTGGACGGCCGTCCGGCCGGAGAACGGCAGTGGGAGGATTTGGAGACGCTCTCCCGTCTGGGGTTCAAGGTCAACCAGCATCGGCGGCTTTGCCGCGGACTTGCTGAGGTCAAGGAGTTTATCAACGAATGGGAAACAAAGCGTTCCACCCTCCCTTATGAAACCGACGGAGTGGTCATCAAGGTCAACGAGATTGCGCTGCAAAAACGCCTCGGCTGGACGGCGAAGGCTCCGCGCTGGGCGATCGCTTATAAATACGCCGCCCACCAGGCCGTGACCACGGTGCTTGATATCGGTGTCAGCGTGGGCCGCACCGGCGTCCTCACGCCGGGAGCCTTGTTCGAGCCGGTCAATATCGGCGGGGTCATAGTAAGCCGCGCTTCCCTCCACAACGAGGATGAGATCGGCCGTCTCGGGATCCAGATCGGGGATCGCGTGCTGGTTGAGCGCAGCGGGGACGTTATACCGCACGTGGTGCGGGTGGAAGAGCCGGGCAAGGAACGGCGGCCGTTCGTCATGCCCACACATTGCCCGGTTTGCGGCACCCGCGTGGTCCGCGAGCCCGGCGAAGTGGCCTGGCGGTGCGTTAACACGGACTGTCCGGCGCGGCTCAAGGAGTCACTGTTGCATTTCGCCGCCCGTCGCGTCATGAACATTGATGGGATGGGCGAGGCCCTGGTGAACCAGCTCGTCGATCGCGGCCTCGTCCACAGCATCTCCGATATTTACAGCCTGACCAAGGAGCAACTGCTGTCTTTGGAACGGATGGGGGAAAAATCCGCGTCCAAGCTACTACGCAACATCGACTCGTCGCGCCAGGCGTCGCTCGACCGCGTGATCAACGCCCTGGGTATCCCTATGGTGGGCGAGCGGACGGCCCAAATCCTGGCGCGCCATTTCGGAAGCCTGGACAAGCTCATGAATGCGCCCGTAGAGGAACTACAGCGCGCCGAAGAGGTGGGACCGCGCGTGGCCGAAGCCATTCACAGCTTTTTTGCCGAGCCCCGCAACCGCGAACTGGTAGAGCGCCTGCGGCGCGCCGGCCTGCGTTTCGAGCAGGAGCCCGCCCGCCGGGGAGGCCCGCTGGAGGGCATGACCTTCGTCATCACCGGCGCCTTGCGTTCCATGAGCCGCGAGGAGGCGACCGAACGGATCGAGGCGGCAGGCGGCAAAGTAACCAGTTCCGTCAGCAAGAAGACCCGCTATGTGGTCGCCGGGGCCGATCCCGGATCAAAACTCGAAAAGGCGCGCGATCTCGGCGTGGAGGTGATCGACGAATCCACCCTGCTGCGGATGCTGAGCGGCTGAGGCCTGCCCGGCCGTTTCCCCGTCCGATGCGGCGCCGGCCGAACGCCGCGGCGCGGGCCGGCCCGGCCGGGCCCAAGCACGCTTACTCCACCAACATATCCGTGGTGTGGATGCCGCGGCTGTGCAAGGCGGCTTGAAGCTTTTCAAGGGCGGCCTTATGTATTTGCGATATCCTACTCTCGTTCACGCCCAGCTCGTTGCCGATTTGTTTCATCGTGCTGCCGTGCGCGTAATACAGCATCACCACGCGCTGATAACGCGCGGGCAAGCCGCGGATGGCTGCCGCCAGCACTTGCCGCAACTGCTCGCGCGCACAGGTACGGTCCGGCGGTTCTTCCTCGCTTTGCGGCGTCTCGGCAGGCGAGAAACGCTCCCAGGACTCATTGCCCGGCCCGTTCGGATAACTTTGACTGGCCCCCAATCCCGCGGCGTGCAGCTCCAGTGAGAGCTTCCGCCAGCGGGGAAGTGAGACGCCCAGTTCACGGGCCATTTCACTCTCGGTGGGAGTTCGCCCCAACTGGCAGCTTAACTTTTGCGTTATGGCTTCGATGTGCTTGAAGCGCTTCCGCAGATCGCGGGAAGCCCAGTCCAACTGCCGCAGGCTGTCAAGAATCGCGCCTCGTATGCGGTGTTTGGCATAGAGATGAAACATCACGCGCTTGCGGGGATCATACTTCTGAACCGCATCGAACAGCCCCAGGATTCCCGCATGCACCAAGTCGTCAAGCTCCACCTGAACGGGCAGATTCTCCCGCACGCGGCACGCGATCGCGCGCACCAAGGGCAGGTGGCTCATTACAATCTCATCACGCTCTTCGCGCTCCAGCAAGCCGCAGCGGGCAGCTCGCGGAATGCCGGCTTTGATTGTGGCCGGTTTCATAACAGGCGCTGCGCATGACATCGTCGGTTCCTTCCTCCGATTTCCGTTTTGTGTTGAGGAGCCGCGGAACGCCGCTGCGGGATCTCGCGGAGATCGCGCTGCTTCCGTGCGGGGCGAGCCTGTGCAAAGCAGTCTCCATTTCTCCGCTTCCCTGAGGCTATTTGTTTTCAACAGTGGACCGCCGTTATCCGCTGAGCACCGTCAAAATCTTGACGGAAAGTGACAGAAAGACTATGCCTCCCGCGTCGCGATGTAGCGTGGCTGTACTAGACCTTTTGTAGTTTCCGCACCCGTTCCGGGCGCCGCTCGTCCCAAAACGGGAAAGGCGGTTCCATTTTGGTTCAGACCCATAAACGCAGAATTCTTCGACAAATCACGTCGAAAGTCCTCCCAATGCAGTTTCAAAACGGAAACAGAAGCGCCCAAAATGTTTTTGCCGCCGCGGCTGGCGGGCTTGCAATGCATTGGTTTGCGTCAAGATGACTGGGCGTCATTTTTTTGGCAAGCTCCGTGCACATTGGCCAGCGCCGTCCAGATGCGTACTGGCCGGCGCTACACCATGTCCACTACGACTTGGAACCGCACCGGAGGACAGCATCGCGTTCTACTTGTAGGGCCTGATAGCGCCCATCTGGAGTATCTCCGCCGCCTGCTGGAGGTCAAAGGGTTTCGCATCATCCGAGCCCGAGCGATCCCGGAGGCCTGTCAAAAAATTGTCATTGTCGCGCCCCATTTGGTACTCGCCGACCTGGGGGAGGAGCGGCAGGCTGCCGGCTCCGCTCTGCTGCCGTTAGTGGAGTGCGCGCAGGGCCAACCGGCGCCCCCAGCGGTGGTAATCGTGAGCGACCAGCAAGGGCAGGATTCGGGAACTGAATCGCTCAAGCAGGCGGGCGCGTCGTTTTTATCGAAGCCGGTGCAACCCAGCGAACTGCTGGCGACGCTTTCGCTCGCCTTTGCCGCCTATGACGCGGCTTTGCTCGAGCCGGAGCAACAGAAGGCCGTAGCCCGGCCCGATTTGCCTCCCGATTTCATTCTCGGCCGAAGCCCTGCCATCCAGAGAGTAATCGAGCAGATCCGGCTGGTGGCTCCCAAGGACACCAGTGTTCTCATAACCGGGGAGACCGGCACCGGGAAAGAGCGCGTTTCCCGGGCGATCCATTTTCTTTCCGGCCGCAGAAAGTCGCCCATGGTCTCCGTGAACTGCGGCGGCATACCGGCGTCTTTGCTGGAAGACGAATTCTTCGGTCACGTCAAGGGAGCGTTCACCGATGCTCATCAGGCTCGGATGGGGCGCTTTGAGCAGGCCAACCGCAGCACGATTTTTCTGGACGAAATCGGCGACCTGCCGCTCGAGCTGCAACCCAAACTGCTGCGCGTGCTGCAAGAGCGCGAGATCCATCGCGTAGGCGGCGTCGAGGCTATTAAGCTGGACGTCCGCGTTGTCGCGGCGACCAATGTGGACCTCTGGGCCCTGGTGCAGGAAGGGCGCTTTCGCGAGGATCTCTTTTATCGCATCAACGTGTTTCCCATTCACCTGCCTCCTCTCCGGCAGCGGCGCGAAGATATACCGTTGTTCGTGTCTCACTTTCTGGAAAAATTTGCCCGCCGGGACAAGCTGCCGCCTAAGCGCCTGCGCCCGGAAGCCGAAGCGGAGCTAATGCGGCGGCCTTGGCCGGGCAACGTTCGCGAGCTGGAAAACGCCGTCGAAATCGCAGTGATTCGCAGCCAGGATCGGGAGGAAGTCGATGTCTCCGATTTTCCTCCCGCGCGGCCGCTGCTGCAAAGCGACTTTCCCGCCGCCGCCCCAGAAGGCGATTTCAAGAGTTTGGTCCGCCAGTTTGAAAAAGACCTGATCCTGCGGGTTCTCGAGCGGACCAAGGGAAACAAAAGCCAGGCCGCTCAAATCCTGCGCCTGAAACGCACCACCTTGCTCGAAAAATTGAAAAAGCTTCAGGACCCGGCGGAGTCCTCCAGCCAGTGAGCGTCTGGCTGCTGCTCTCGCCGGGCTTTCCCGCTACAATCTTAAGCATGCCGCGCTTCACGCTTGCCTTCATCACCGATGAATTCTGCCAGGATTTTGAGCGCGCCGCGTCGACTGCGGTCGAACTCGGGTACGAAGCCGTTGAGGTGCGCTCGGTGTGGAACAAAAACGTCGCCGACCTCGAGCCTGGCGAAGTCGCGCGGATCCGAAGAATCGCGGATAAAGCCGGCGTTCGGATTCTTTCGGTCGCCTCTCCGGTTTTCAAGTGCACCCATCCTGAGGGCGGCCCGGTCGATCACCGCTTCGAGCAAGACGCCTTTCACTCGGCGCACCAGTTCGCTGATCAGCCGCGCATTCTCGAGCGGTCGATCCAGATCGCCGTCGAGCTCGGCGCCCCGATCGTACGCGTGTTCAGTTTCTGGCGCACGATGGAGCCCCAGCGGCTATTCCACCATATCGTCGAGTCGCTGGCCGAAGCCATCCAAAAAGCGTCCCGGCAGGGGCGATGGATCGGCCTGGAAAACGAGCACGCCTGCAATATCGCGACAGCCGCGGAGGCGGCGCCGGTGCTGCACGCCCTCCAGGACAAGCATTTCGGGCTGGTCTGGGACCCCGGCAACTCCTATATGGCCGGCGAGATTCCCTACCCCGACGGCTACTCCCTGCTCCCGCCCGGGCGCATCCTTCATGTCCATGCCAAGGATGGCGTGCTCAACCGCGAGCGCGATCGCGTGCTTTGGGGGCCATTCGGCGAAGGCCAGGTGGACTGGAAGCGCCAGATCGCCGCGCTGGCTCGCGACGGCTATCACGGGGCCATCAGCCTCGAAACGCACTGGGCAGGGCCTGATGGCAACAAAGAGGAGGGCAGCCGCATCTGCGCGGTTCGTTTGAAGGAAATGGTCCTGGGTTACGCGGGCTAGGCCGCAATTCGGACGGCCGGGCTTCCGAGAGAAGGCTTGCCTTGGCGGAGTTCGCGCTAGAAGCTTTCCAGGCCTTCAGTCAGCTCGATCGAAACTCCTAAAGGGTCCGTCAGGAATGCGATCCCCATTCCGACGTCCGGGACTTTTCGGTACGGCACATCGAATTTCACGCCGCCTGCCTCCAGCTTCTGGCAGAACGCCTCGAGGTTCTTCACCTCGAAACCGATGTGATCGAGCGCCCGGCCCTTTGTGCCCATGCCGGGGGGCGCCTTGGCGGGTTGGAAACTGAGGTTCATCCCCGGCACATCGGCGGATTCATGCGCCCCGCGATGGCTGGGGCGCAATGAAAATGTTTTTGTGTACCAGTCCCGGATGGATCCGTAGTCGGCCACATAGTAGTGCAGATGGTGGCTTACGGCGGGGGTGCTCAGCGAAACGTCCTGCTGCAACTCAAGTTTTACGCCGTCCGGAGCCATCACGTAGGCGTTGGGAAAGCCCTCCGTTCCCTTGAATTCCCGCTGCACGAGGAGCCCCGCGGCTCGCCAGCGCTGTAGCACATCCGGCAGATTGCGCACTCTAAGGCCGAAGTGATCGAGCACCGTTCCTTCGCTGCCGCCCGCCGGCTCTCGCCGCCGGAAGAGAATCAACATTCCGGGTATTTTTACGCCTTGCAGCCGGCCCCGCTCGATCGGAACCGCCCCGAACTGCTCGACCCATAGTTTCCGGTGCGCTTCCACGTCGCGCACGTTCAGGTGGATATGTCCCATCGTTACGCCGGCCTCGTTCGGCGGAAAAAGCTGCGGTTTTGCCGGCCCCACAAAAGCAACGGCCAGACTTGCGGCAAGCAGCAGTTTCATGGTGATTCACTCCGGCGTGTAGTATACACGGAGGCGAGAGGACGCCGGAAATCTGCCGGCTTTTTCGGCTTCAGCGGCGGGCCTCGCAGCATGCGTGCGGGATTCTCTTTTACTGTGCGGCCTCTGCTATCGCCCGGATCCGCCGGCGCGCTCGCGATTACTTCTTCTTTTCCCGGTTCCACAGCTCGCGCGAGACCACTCGCCCGCAGAAGGGACAGTAATTGATGCCCACGTAGCTGAGCGGGCGCTCTCCAAAGGCGAGAAAGTAATCGCTATCGATGTCGTTGATGATTCGACCGCGGGATAGCAAATGCTTCGGCGAGACGCAGGCCATGTCCCGTTCCACAAGTTGGTCGAATGCCGGGCAGCAGTGCACGGTTTGAGTCTAGCGCCTTTTGTTCGCCGCGCCTAGCACAGCGCCGAAGCCGGCGCGGTCCTCGGTTTGCGCGGCAAACGGCCGGAAGGTCTGTACTTCCAGAAGGCGCGGCGCCAGGGATAAAATCCTACAAAATCGCGGCCTACTCCCTTATGGTATTCTTTTCCGTGAGGTCCGTCGCGAGGCTGCCATGAACCTACGCCTGTACCGCCGGTGGCTGGGGGCGAGTTGTGCGTTGCTTCTGTTTGGGGCCCCGGCCCTTCCCCAGTGGCGGCAGTGGCGGCAAATGATGGCCGAGCACGACGAGAATCCCCCGACACCGAACCCCGACGAGGAAACTGAGTTCTATTTCGCCCGCCTTGCATACCGAAATGGCCCCGGGGCGCGCCGGTGGGGGCAGGCTTGGATGACGGACTCCCCGGCCGCGGACCGTTATTTTTTGCAAGGCGTCCGCCGGCTGACCAACATTCATGCGCGGTCCCGCGAGCAATACATCCCGCCGCTTGATAACGCGCTCTTCGATTATCCGTGGATTTATGCGGTCGAGGTCGGCCAGTGGGGATTGAACGAGGCCGAAGGGGCGCGCCTGCGCGAATACCTGATGCGCGGCGGTTTCCTGGTGGTGGATGACTTTCATGGCACCTACGAATGGGCCCATTTTGTGGAAGGGATCAAAAAGGTGTTCCCGGACCGCCCCATCGTGGAAATAGAACTCTCCGACCCGGTCTTTCACGTTCTCTATGATTTGGATCAGAAGGTGCAAATCCCGGGCATCCAATACCTGCGCAGCGGCCGCACTTTCGAAAGAGATGGAGTCGAACCGCACTGGCGTGGAATTTACGATGACAAGGGCCGCCTGATGGTGGTGATCAATTTTGACATGGACTTGGGAGACGCCTGGGAATGGGCCGATTTTCCCGGATACCCGGAGCAATGGACGGCGCTCGCCTATCGTTTCGGGATCAACTACGTCACTTACGCAATGACGCACTAGCTCAGCGATCAGCTCTCAGCTTTCCGGAGGCTGACGGGTCGGTTTCTGAACTGACGGCCGGCACCTTTCATGTTTGAATTTCTTTTCAAGTATCCGCGCACGGTTTTTCAAAAGGGAGAGTTCCTCTTCCTGAGCGGATGGCCTCTGTGGCTGCTGGCAGCGCTCATTGCGGTGGCCGCAGCGGCTCTGGCCTGGCATGTGCGCGTACACGGGCAGAGGTTTGCCAGGACTCGGCGGGGCGTGATTTGGGCCCTGGAATCGGCGTTGATGGCGCTGCTTCTGGTCATCCTTTGGCATCCGGCCATTCGCGTCGCCACCCTGCGCCCGCAGCAAAACGTGATTGCCGTGCTGGTGGACACCTCGCGGAGTATGGCGTTGAAGGAGAGCACGCAGTCGCGGTTGGACAAAGTGCAGGCGGCCCTTTCCGGCGGCCTGTTACGCGACCTTGGCGGCCGTTTTCAGGTCCGCCTCTATGATTTTTCTTCCGGCCTGGAGAGAGTCGAGAATCCAACCCAACTCGCCGCCAATGGAAACGCCACCCGCTTGGGCGAGGCCCTGGCCGGCGTGTTGCGCGAGACCAGCAGTCTTCCGCTGGGAGGCGTGGTTGTTTTTTCCGACGGCGCAGACAATGCCAACGGCATTGACCGCAACTTAATGGCCGAAATACGGCAGAGGCGTATCCCGATCCATACGGTCGGCGTCGGCCGCACCGAAATCCCGTATGACGCCGAGATGACCGACGTTGCGGTAAGTTCGCGAGCGCTGCCCGGGTCGCGATTGATCGCCCGCGTCAGCATCCGGCAGCACGGGCTGAGCGGCCAGAAGGCGCGACTGTCGGTTCGCGAGGGCAGCAACATCCTGGCTGCCCGGGATATTACGTTAAACTCCGCGCAGACCCTGCAAACCGAGGAAATTCTTTTCAATTCCGGCGATCCGGGAGCGCGCAAGCTGACTTTCGCCATTGATCCGCTGCCCGGCGAGGAAGTCACGGGCAATAATTATCTGACGCGCGTGTTGCAGGTTGTTCCCGGCAAGCGGCGCATCCTCTATGTCGAAGGTGAGCCTCGCTGGGAATTCAAGTTCATCCGCCGCGCCGCCGAAGACGACCAGAGCATCCAGCTCGTAACGCTGCTGCGCACCTCGGCCAATCGGTTTTACCGGCAGAATGTGGATGATGACAAAATGCTGGCCGACGGGTTCCCGGCCACCGCCGCCGAACTATTCGGCTACCAGGCCCTGATCATCGGCACCATTGAGGCCAATTTCTTCACGCCCGCCCAGCAGGATCTCATTAAGGAGTTCGTGAACCGCCGCGGCGGTTCGGTGCTGTTTCTGGGCGGCCGCCATTCCTTCAGCGACGGAGGCTGGGCGACGTCTTTGCTGGCTGAAATTCTGCCGGTGCGAATCACTCCCGGCGGCAATACCTTCCACCGCCGGCCAGTCAAGGTCGAATTGACGCAGCAAGGCCGCGAATCGCTGATTTGCCGTTTGGATGAAGATCCGGAGAAAAACGAGGCTCGCTGGAACAAGCTGCCCGACCTTGCCGATTATCAGACCACCGGCGAGCTGAAGCCCGGCGCTGTTTCCCTGATCGACGCCCAGTTGCCCGGCGCGAAAACCATTCCCATGCTGGTCATGCAGAACTACGGCCGGGGCCGCGTCCTGGTATTCGCCACCGGCGGGAGCTGGCGCTGGCGCATGCGGCTGGAACACACCGACACCAGCCATGTAACATTCTGGCAGCAATTGCTGCGCAGCATGGTAAGCAACACGCCGGGTCCGGTGATGCTGACTTCCGACCGGGTTATCTATTCGGATGAGGATCGCGTTCATCTGCGGGC
>Ga0070741_10007814_pt1 | contig 21891 bp, 17 predicted proteins | sample Coa_R1_4_FD_66440 | JGI IMG/M metagenome (GOLD analysis project Ga0070741, IMG submission 66440) | Surface soil microbial communities from Centralia Pennsylvania, which are recovering from an underground coalmine fire - Coalmine... | ecosystem: Environmental > Terrestrial > Soil > Unclassified ... | reverse complement strand
GTGTAGCTGGTCGGCCGAATCTCGATGTTCGCTTCCTGGTCGAGCACGTCCATCGGCAGGCTGAGGAACACTGGCCCCTGCGGCGGCTCGGCGGCTACCTTGAAGGCGCGCCGCACCGCCTGCGGCAGGTCGTGGGCGTGCTCCACCTGGTAGGCCCACTTACAGAGCGGTCGCGCCATCTCTACCAGCGGCCCGTGCAAGTGGGGCTCCTGGAACAGCGTGCGGCTCTCTGATTGCCCGGCGTAGATCACGAGCGGCGACTGGCCCACTTTCGCGTTGTGGATCATGCCCAGGCCGTTGCCCAGCCCCGGCGCGATGTGCAGCTCGACGAACGCCGGCTTTCGTGTGAGCCGCGCGTAAGCGTCGGCCATCGAGACGGCTACGCCCTCGTGCAGCGCCAGCACGAACTGGAGCTGCGGGTAGTCCTGCAGCACGTCCATGAACGGCTGCTCGGTCGTGCCGGGGTTGCCGAAGATGTGGCGCGTGCCGTCGGCGACGAGCTGTTCCATGAGCGCGCGCTTGCCAGTCATGCGGGGCATGGCGACCTCCCTGTGGTCCGTGCAGTCGGGCGGGTGAGCTACCAGAGCCGGCCCTCACCCCGACCCTCTCCCAGGGGGAGAGGGGGAGGACGGCCCTCACCCCGACCCTCTCCCAGGGGGAGAGGGAGCTGACTCCAATGGCGTCAGCATCGTTCGGGCCGGAAGAGGGCGACGCAGTGGCCCGCCCCGACGTAGAGCTGCGTCCAGGCCAGGATCTCCGGCGTGCGGTCGGCCATCGCGCCCGCCAGGCAGATCCAGTTCAGCATCTCGTGCTGGCCCGCCTCAACGATCTGCTCGGTCGTGAGGTCGGCCCACGCGGCCTGCCGGCCGGCCTGCAGCTCGGCGAAGCGGGCCGCGTCGGCCTCCACGTCGGACCACAGGCCGTGGCTCTTGCGGGTGAGGAAGCAGTGCGACCACGCCGACGAGCCGACAATCGCCACCCGCCAGGGGCTCGCCTCCAGAATCTCGCGCACCGCCCGGCCGAACGCGAAGCAGCGCCGCGGCGACGGCCCGGGCGGCGGCGCGTCGGCCTCGCTGCCGGCCGGCCGCACGCGGAGCGTCTCGAACACGTCGCTGCCCAGGCAGTTTACGCTGATCGGCACGACCGGGTACGGGAAGCCCTGCTGGTCGTAGTCGAGGAAGGTGACGGTGTTCAGGTGCGCGTGCGCCAGGCCGTGCTTGTCGCGGGGGCGCAGGGCGTAGGGCATGTCGAAGCCGCGGGCGATCAGCTCGCGGCCCAGGTGCAGGCCCGCCGCGCGGTGACCGCGGTGGGTGACGACCTCGTCGGGCGGGCGGCCCCACACGTTGGGCTGGCCCATGCCCGCCGGCTCGTCGTGGAACGGCAGGGTGTCCACCGTGTCGTAGATGTGCAGGCAGAACGGCGGGATGATCTCTTCCTGGAAGTTCTCGCGCTGGTCGTCGCCGAAGATGACGAGCAGGTCGGGCGCGAAGGCGTCCAGCTCCTGGCGCAGCCGGCGCAGCGCGGCCTCGTGGATGCGCCGGTTCTCCTGCATCACGGCGAGGCCGCCGTCGTCGCCCAGCTCGGCGCGCATCCCCGCCGGCCAGTTGCGCGGGTCGCGCAGCGCCTCGGGCACGCCCGGCCGCGTCAGCAGGCGCTTCAGGAAGCCGGCGAGCGGCCCCACCGGATAGCGGTAGTGGGGCGTGTGGTGCATGCCGATGCCGAGCACCTCGGCCATGGCGCCCTCCTTCTGCCGCGTTACCCTGCGCCGGCCCGGCCAGCCGGATGACGAGAGGCGGCCCTCGCGTGCCTAGCGCGGCGGCTGGTACTCGCCGAGGTAGCGGACGGCGGCCTGGCGATACTGGTCGTCGTACGCCTGGCTCAGGTCGACCGGCTCGCGCAGCAGTCCCAGCTCGTAGAACAACTGCGCGTCGCTCTCCACCGAGGCGCGCCGCAGCAGGCCGTTCGGGTCGGTCCAGCCGTAGGGGATGCGACGGTACACGGCGGGATCCTTCAGCGTGGTCTCCTTCACCATGATGTCGATAATCGCGTCCTGGTCCACGCCGTACTCGAAGGCGTTCATGTAGTCGCGCACGCCCTTGAGATAGCCGACCATGATCCGCTCGCCCACCTGCGGCACCAGCCGGTCGATGCCGCCCCAGTACATCATGAAGAGCGTCTGCCCGTCCGAGTTCATCTCCTCCTGCGTGGCCAGCAGGTGCGTCACGCCCCGCTCCAGCCCGGTGCTGAGCACCGGCTGCGCCTGGATGCCGGCGTCGATGGCGCCGTTGGTTATGGCGACGAGCTGGTCTGGGTAGGGCATGCGATCGACCGGCACGGCGCTCGGGTCCACACCGTTGCGCCGCAGCCAGTGGACGAGCAGGCTGTGGGCGCTGCTGCCCTCGCCGGCGATGAGATACACGGTGTGCCCGGCCAGGTCCTTCGCCTCGCGCACGGCGCCGCTGTCCCACAGATCCTTGCGCACGACCAGCGAGTTCTGGCCGGTGGACTTCTCGGTCTTGCCCGAGCCGACCATGCCGGCGACGATCTTCAAGTCGGTGCGGCGGCTGAGCGCGTTCAGGCAGCCGAGCGTGGCGCCGCAGGAGCCGACGTGGAGCTGGCCCTGCGTGAGCGCGGGCACCTGCTCCTGCGTGTTCGTCGTGTTCACCAGCTCCACGTCGAGGCCCAGCTCGCTGAAGTAGCCGCGCTCCTGGGCGATGAAGAACGGCCCGTAGGCGCTGACGGGGCTGGTGCCCATCTTGACGGCCACGCGCGGCGTCGTCAGCAAAGGCGCCTGGGCGGCAGGCGCGGCGCTGGGCGCCGCCGGGGCGCTCGTCGGCGCGGCAGCCGCCGGGGCGGCCGGAGCGGAGGCCGGGGGCGCTCCGGCGCCAGCGGCGACGCCGGCGGCCTGGCTCCCTCCAGGCTTTGAAGGCTGGGCGGGCGCCGGCGCGGCGGCCGGGGCGCAGGCGGCAACGACTAGCAGGATGGCGAGCCAGCCGGCCCCCAGGAATCGCGGGTGGCGATGTCGCATCGGCTCCTCTTTCCGGGAGTTAACAGGGCGAGCGCGCTCGCGGGAAGCGCGGTCATCATAGAGCACCGCGCGGCGTCTGTCGAGCGCCTGTGGGAGCCGGGCGGCGCCCGCCGGTACGATGGCCGAGCTTATGACTCGGGAAGGCGACCTAGCTCGCCCAGGACGGCGTCCATTACCTCGGTGCCCCACAGCGCGGCCAGGGCCGCGTCGGAGATCGGCTCGTTGACCAGTCCTAGCTCGCGGAAGAACTGGTAGGTGTAGAGGAGCGAGTCGCGGTTGGGCAGCGCGTTCGGGCTGTAGCCGACGGGCACCATGTCGCGCACGATGGCCGCGTCGATGCCGGTGAAGCGGGCCATGACGGCGTCCACCTGCTCGCGCGTGCTGTTGCCCGGCGGTCCGGCGAGGGCCGACAGGTACTCGCGGGCCGCGCGCACGTAGGCGCGGCTGTAGGCGCGGGCCGCGGGGCTCGCGTAGAGGGTCGGGGTAAAGCAGAGGGCGCTCACCGTGTAGTTGGGGTACAGCTCGGCGTTAGCCGCGATCTTCGTGGCGGCGCCGGCCCGCTCAGCGCGCAGCAGGAACGGCTCGCCAAGGATCGCCGCGTCGATGGCACCGTTGGTCAGCGCCGGCACCATGTCGGGGAACGGCATCGGCTGTATGGTCAGGTCGTCGAAGGTGATGCCGAGCGGGCGCAGCGCGTTCGCGAGCACCGCCCCGTTGCCCGACGCCTTGCCCGGCGGGATGAGGCCTACCGTCAAACCTCGGAAGTCCTCCAGGCGCCGCACGCGGCCCGCGTCGTACAGCTCCTTGCGGACGACGAGCCCCCCGAAGTCGGCCCCGGGCTTGAAGGTGCCTTTGTCGAGCACGAGCTTCAGCGGCACGCCGCGCACCACTGCGTTCCACATGGGCGCCGTGCCGCCGATGCCGGCGATGTCCACCTGCTCCGTCGCCAGCGCCGGGGTCATCTGCGAGGCGTCGAGGATCGGCACGATCTCGACGTCGAGCCCTTCCTGCTGGTAGTAGCCGCGATCGGCGGCCCAGTGGATGAGCACGTCGCCCGCGACGTTCTGCGTGGCGACCCGCACGTGGGCCGTGGTGGGCGCGGGGGCGCTCGTCGGGGCGGCGGCGGGCGGGGAGGCGGTGGTCGGGGCCGTGGCTGCCGTGGGCGCGCTCGTCGGCGCCGCCGGCGCGGGGGCGCCGGAGCCGGGCGCGCAGCCGGCCGCGAGCAGCGTGAGCGCCGCGAGGGCGCTGAGAGCCCGGGCTACGTGTGGTCCCCGGGTCATGGTCGGAACAGCGCCGCGCACTTGCCCGCGCCGCAGACGTAGGTATCCGTCCAGGCGACGATCTCGGGCGTGCGGTCGGCCATCGCCCCGGCCAGGCAGATCCAGTTCAGGAACTCGTGCTGGCCCGCATCCACGAGGTCCTCGGTCGTGAGGTACTGCCAGCGGGCGTGCTGCCCCCGCTGCAGCTCGGCGAAGCGCGCGCGGTCGGCCTCCACGTCGGGATACAGGCCATACGTCTTGCGGGTCAGGAAGCTGTGCGACCAGGCGGCCGAGCCGATGATGACGGCCCGCCAGGGGCTGGCCTCCAGGACCTCGCGCACCGCGGCGCCCACCTCGAAGGCGCGGCGCGGCATCGGCCCGGGCGGCGGCGCGTCCTCGGGCGCGCCGTGGCGCCGCACGTCGAGTCGCTCGAACACGTCGCTCCCCAGGCAGTTCACGCTGATCGGCACGACGGGGTAGGGGAAGCCGACCAGATCGGGGTCCAGGAACATGATGGTGTTCAGGTGGGCATGGGCCAGCCCCGTATGGCAGCGGGGGCGCAGGGAGTAGGGCATGTCGAGGTCGCGGGCGATCAGCTCGCGGCCAAGGTGCAGCCCGGCGGCGCGGTGCCCGCGCACGGTGATCCGCTCGTCGGCCGGGCGGCCCCACTTGGTGGGGCGCCCCATGCCCGCCGGCTCGTCGTGGAACGGCAGACACTCGACCGCGTCGTAGACGTGCAGGCAGAAGGGCGGAACGATCTCCTCGCGGAAGTTCTCGTACTGGTCGTCGCCGAAGATCACCACGACGTCCGGGTGGAAGGCGTCCAGCTCCTCGCGCAGGCGACGGAAGGCCGCGTCGTGGATCTCGCGCTGCTCGGTGGCCGCCCGCAGCCCATCGTCGTCGCCCCACTCGGCCCGCATCGGCTCGGGCCAGTTGCGCGGGTCGCGCAGCTCGGCCGGCACGTGCTCGCGCGCCAGCAGCCGTTTCAGCAGCCCGGTCGTGACCTCCACGGGGTAGCGAAACGCGGGCGTGTGGTGGGTGCCGACACCCAGGACCTCGGCCATATCGTGCTCTCCTCGCCGGCGGGAGCGGGGCGGCGCCGCGCGGCCGTGCATCATCCCCCGCGTTAGCATATCATGGGGCCACGGCTGGCGCCCTCGCGCGCACCGTGCTGCGCTCGGTGACTCGCTGCGGGCGTGGGTCGGCCGCGCTTGGCAGCAGCGCCAAGGCCCCGCGTGGAGGTAACGACGGATGGCAGCTACGGCACCGGCGGGCGGCGCCTACCTGGAGGCCGCCGGGCTTCGCACGTTCTACATCAAGAAGGGCAGCGGCCCCGCCGTCTTCCTGGTACACGGCGCGTCGCCCGGCGCGTCGGCGTGGGTGAACTGGCACCCGACGATCGACGGGCTGGCCGCCCGGGGCTTCACCGTCTGGGCCGTGGACCAGCCGGGCTTCGGCTACACCGACAACCCCGACGACTACTCAATCGACTTCCGCGTCGCCCACATGCAGGCGTTTATCGCGCAGACGGGCGTCGAGCGCTACAGCCTGATCGGCAACTCGATGGGCGGCTACATCGTGGCGCGGCTCGCCCTCGCCGACCCGGAGCGTGTCCATCGCCTCGTCGTCGTCGCGAGCGCCACCCTGGCGCCCCCCGGCGGCGCCCAGACGCAGGAGAAGCACCTGGAGCACGTCCGCGAGCTGCGGGAGTACGAGCCGAGCCTGGAGAACATGCGTAAGCTGACGATGGGCACGCTCTACAACAAGGCGCTGGTGACGGACGAGCTGGTGCGCGAGCGCCACGAGATGAGCATCGGCAAGAACCGCGAGGCGGAGCGGCGGCGCGCCGCGGCGCCGCCCGTCCGCCCCATCCACGAGGAGCTGCCATCGCTGCGGATGCCGACGCTGCTCGTCTGGGGCGCGAACGACCGCGGCGGCACGCTGGAAAAGGCGCTGCTGCTGTTCCAGAAGATCCCGGGGGCCGAGCTGCACGTCTTCGACCACTGCGCCCACTGGCCGCAGTGGGACCACGCCGCGCGCTTCAATATCCTGGTGCGCGACTTCTTGACGAGCGACGACGCCGCGGACGCGCGCTGAGCCGCGCGGCGGGCAGGAGTAGGACAATGGCCAAGATCGTGCTCGGGCTGGGCACCTCGCACGCGCCGCAGCTCAGTATTCCCCCCGAGAGCTGGGCGAAGCGCGGCAACGCCGACCGCCGCTACCTGACGCTCTGGTACCAGGGCCGGCCGTACAGCTTCGATGAGCTGCGCGAGGCGCGGGCCGACGCGCACTTCGCGAACGAGCTGACCGCCGACAAGGCGCGGGCCCGCTTCGCCGCCTGCCAGCAGGCCATCGCCGGGCTAGCAGAGACCTTCAACGAGGTGCGCCCCGACCTCGTCGTGATGATCGGCGACGACCAGAACGAGGTGTTCCAGGTCGAGGAAGGCATGGTGCCGGCGTTCAACGTCCACACGGGCGAGACCGTGGACAACGCGCCTTACGTCGACCCGAGGCGCGACGAGCTGGGGCTGTCGGAGGCCGACTGGGGGCACATGCCGCCCCAGCGCATCACCTACCCCTGCATGCCCGCGCTCGGCGAGCACCTCGTCCAGACGCTCATCAACGAGGGCTTCGATCCCGCCTACTCGCGGCGCCTGCCGCCGGGCCGCCACGGCACGGGTGCGGTCGGCCACGCCTTCGGCTTCGTGATGCGCCGCATCATGGGCGACCAAGTGGTGCCCGCGCTGCCCGTCTTCATCAACACCTACTATCCGCCGAACCAGCCGCCAGCGGCGCGCTGCTATGCCTTCGGCCGCGCCCTACGCCGGGCTATCGAGTCGTGGGAGGGCGACCAGCGCGTGGCCATCGTAACCTCCGGCGGCCTCACGCACTTCGTGATCGAGGAAGACTTCGACCAGGCGATCCTGAAGGCCATGCGGGAGCGCGACCACGCGGCGCTGATGAGCATCGCCGAGCCGCGCCTGATGTCGGGCAACTCCGAGATCAAGAACTGGATCACGCTCGCCGGCGTGTTGGCCGACAGCGACCTGACGATGCACCTGCTCGACTACGTGCCCTGCTACCGCACGGAGGCGGGCACCGGCTGCGGCATGGCCTTCGCCCGCTGGAACTGACGCCGCTCGCACGTTGATGGGGGTGCGCATGCCACGGCTGAGCCTGGTTCCGGGCGCGGTGGTCGAGGGCTGGGGCGACGCGGAGATCGCGGCGTACTACCTGGATTCGTACCGGCACGGGACGCCGCCGCCCACGTCGCTCGCCATGGAGTCGCACGCGCCGGAGGCGATGCGCGCCTGGTGCCGCTTCTGGTGGACGACCTTCCATCGCGGTCGCGTGCCGCACGCCTGGAAAGAGCAGCTTCGCGTGCACATCGCTCGCCAGGCGGGCTGCGCCTACTGAGCCACCAATCGCTCTGCCTCGGCGAGGCAGGACGGGCTCACGGAGGCGCAGCTCGACGCCGCAACGGCCGGCCACGCCGGCTCGCCGCGGCTGGCGGCGGCCCTGGCCTTCGCCGACGTGCTGGCCACGCGCCCCGAGGCGCTGGGGCCGCGCGAGTGGTCGGCGCTGCGCGCGGCCTTCGCCCCGCCCGAGCTGGTCGAGATCGTTGCCTTCTGCGCCTGGCAATACGGCGGACCCCGCATGCTGCGCTCCTGGCGCAGCGAGGACTACAAGCGCGGCGAGCGCCCCGACCTGGCGACGCTGCCCGTGTGCCTGGCGTACGCGGCGCGGCAGGGCGAGACGCCGCGCTGGCCGCCGCGCGAGCAGCCGCCGCCCGAGGCCGTCCTCGCCCGCGCCGAGCGCCTGGGCGCGCCGCCGCTCGCCTGGGCGCGGCTCCTCGCCACCCGGCCCGACGTGCTGGCCGACTGGACGGGCCTCTACTGGACGACCGTGCACGGCGAACTGCTCGGGCCGCGCCTGGGGCAGCTCGTGCGGCTCGCCATGAGCCAGCTTCTCGCGTGTCCCGAGTGGGCGCCGCTCGATTCCGCCGCCGTCCGCCAGGCGGGCCTCGGCCCCGCGCACCTGGCGGCCCTGGCCCGCGGCGACACTGCCTGGCTCACGCCGAAGGAGCGGGCCGCGCTCGCCTACGTCCGCGAGGTGGTTGCCGACACCGACGTCCCGGACGCCGTGTTTGCCGAGGTGGCGGCGGCGCTGAGCGAGGCGGAGATCGTCGCGCTCGGCTTCGCGGTGGCCGTGCAGAACGGGGCGATCCGGGTGTTCCGCTCGCTGCAGCAGCCGGGCGTGCGCGCGTGGCTCGATCAGGCGACCGCCTCACCCGTGCCCTGACCGCGCGCCTCCCGCGCTCGGCGCTGCCCTGGGCTGCCGCGCGCAGTAGACGAGAATGGCGGCCAGTACGAAGGCGGCGGTGAAGCCGGCGAATACCGCGCGGTAGCTGCCGGTGAGGTCGAACGCGGCCGCGGCGAGCAGCGGCCCGCCTCCCAGCCCCACCTTGCCAAACGGGTCCGCGAAGCCGCTGATCGCGCCGAACGAGCGCCGGCCATAGTAGCGCGCCAGGAGCACCTGGGTCATCACCAACCCGCCGCGCGCCGCGAGGCCGAACAGCAGGGCGCCCACGTAGGCCAGGAGCGGCGTGCGCACTTGCAGCAGTAGGAGCGCGGTTGCCGCGCCGCCCAGCGCGACCGCGGTGCCGACGTAGCGCGGCGATACCCGCTCCGACACCAGCCCCCACAGCGTGCTGCCGCCGGCGCCCGCGAGCGCGAGCAGCCCGAGCGCGCTCGCCGCCACGCCGGGCGGGATGCCCAGGTCGGTGTAGTACGCCACCAGGTGGAAGGCCATGCCCCCGGTGGCCACGGTGGCGAGCGTCGAGCTGACGACGATCAGCCAGAGCGCCGGCGTGCGCAGCGCTTCGCCCAGGCGCCAGCTCCGACCGGCTTCCACCGGCGCTGGAATTGCGTGCTCTCGCTGTTCTGGCGCGGGGCGCGGCCCCGGCTTCGCGCCGTCCGGCAGCAGACCGAGGTCTTCCGGCTGGCGGCGCAAGAAGATCGCGGCGGGAATGACCGCGAGCGTCCAGAGCAAGCCGCCGAGCGCCAGGAAGGCCATCCGCCAGCCGAAGTGGGTGATGAGCTGCTGGTAGAGCAGCGCCAGGCCCGCCGAGCCGAGCGGCACGGACATGAAGACGAGGCCCATCACCCGCGGCCGCTTGACCTGGAACCAGTTCGCGACCGCGGTCATCGGCACGACGCCGGAGAGCAGCGTGTCGCCCAGCGCCCGGGCGGGCACGTAGGCCGCGTAGAACTGCCAGGGCGCGCTCGCGGAGCTGATCAGCGCGGCCAGGCCGCCGACCAGCACGGCGCCAATGGGGACGAGCACGCGCGGCCCGATTCGGTCGGCCAGCCGGCCCACCCAGGGGGCGAGCAGCCCGGCCAGCAGCGCGCCCGCCGTCACCGCCCCGGCAGTGAGCGTCCGCGGCCAGCCCTGGTCTTCGCTCAGCGGCTTGAGCACGACCGCCATCGAGACGTTGTTCAGCCCCGCGCCGAGAAAGGCCGAGAGCATGGTGATGGCGACGATCAGCCAGCCGTAGTACATCTCCCCCCGCTCGCGCGGCGTCGTGCCCAATGGTAACGACTGCCGCGCCCCGGCGCCGTGGCATCTCGCCAGAATATGGGCAGCGGCGGCAGCGGGGGGAGTAGACTGCCCCGTGGTCGGCGCCGAAAGCCACCACGGGAAGAGAGGAACAATGATGGGACGACTCCGCGCGTATGCCGGCTGGATGCTTGGGCTGGTGGCCTCGCTGCTGCTGGCGGGTGGGCTGTTCGCGGCCCCCGCGGCCGCACAAGTCCCGCCGTGGTTCGGCGGGTTCCCCGGGATGGGCGGCTTCCCCGGCGCGGGGATGTTCCCGGACCCGAGCTACTACTACGGCGTCGCCGGCCTGAGCGGCTTCGGCGCCTTCGGCGGCTTCCCCGGCCTGGGCATGCTGCCAGGCATGGGTGGCTACTACGGCCAGATGGGCGGGATGCCCTTTGGCGGCTTCCCTGGCTCGATGGGCGGCCCTGGCATGTCCGGCTCCGGCGGCTACCAGGGCGCCACGGCGGGCGGCAGCGCCAGCGCCTCGTCTGGTGCGACGCAGAACCTGCGGCTCACGATCGGCGACAACTACTTCCTGCCCGCCGAGATCTCGGTACCCGCCAGCACGCAGGTGACCTGGCTGAACAGCGGCAGCACGCGGCACACCACCACGGCGAGCGGGCTGTGGGACTCCGGCGCGATCGACCCGGGCGGGCGCTGGGCGGCGGTGTTCCGCGTGCCGGGGACCTACGACTACGCCTGCACGATCCACCCCGAGATGCGCGGGCGGCTGACGGTCACGGCTTCGTAGGCGGCCCCGACCGTCTGCCCCGGGCGCCCCTGGGCTGCTGCTCCCACGCCGCCGCGCCTCATCTATAATGCGGGCGCCCGGCCCGCGCTCGCGTGGGCCGGAGGGCCGCGGCGGGGGGTAGGGCCATGCCAAAGAACCGGCTGCTAACGGCGCTCAGCGTCGGCCACACGATCGAGCACTGGTACGAGGGCGCGTTCTGGATCTTCCTGGCCGTGGCGAGCAAGGAGCTGGGGCTATCGTTCGCCGAGGCAGGGGCGCTCGCCTCGGCGCGGGCGCTGCTCGGCGCCTTCGGGCACCTGGGCGCGGGCGCGGTGAGCGACGTCGTCGGGCGGCCCACGCTCATGCTCACCGGCTGTCTGGCCTGGCTCGGCCTCGCCTTTTGCCTGCTCGGCCTCGCTCCCGGCTACCTCGCGCTCATCGTGCTGGCCGGCGCGCTCGGCGTCGGCGCCGGGCTCTGGCACCCGCCGGCGATGGCCATCCTCTCGGGCACGTTCCCCGAGCACCGCGGGTTCGTGCTCTCGCTCCACGAGCTGGCGGGCAACGTCGGCACCGCTCTCACGCCGTCGGTCGTCGGCCTGGCGATCGTCGCCTTCCCCTGGCGGGCGGTGCTGCTGGCGCAGCTCATCCCCGGCGTGGTGATGGGCGCGATCTTCTGGATCGTCGCGCCGAAGCTCAGCCGTGCCGAGGCCCGCCCGTCCCTGCAGCGCTACCGCGCCGGGCTGGCCGAGATCCTGCGCAACCGCACGATCCTCGCCATGTCGCTCGTGTCGGGCCTGCGCTCGGCCACGCAGACGACGCTGCAGACGTTCCTGCCGCTGTTCCTGGCGTATAGCTACGGGCTGGACGCCGCGGCAATCGGCTTCTATCTCACCGCGCTGGCGATCCTCGGCGTGCTCTCGCCCATGGTGGGCGGCCCCATCTCCGACCGCGTGGGGCGGCGGCCGGTGCTGCTCGTCGGGCTGGGCGCGATCGGCGTGCTGGGCCTGCTCATCCCGTGGGCCGCGCCGGGCTTGCCGCTCATCGCGACGCTGGGGGGCGTCGGCCTGTTCCTGTTCGCGCTGCGCTCGGTCGTGTTCGCCTACGCGCTCGACGTGGCGCCCGGCGAGATGGGCGCCAGCACGGTGGGCGTGCTGTTCGGCGCGCAGCAGATCGTGACGGCGTTCTCGCCGGCACTGGTGGGCGTGTTTGCGGACCACGCTGGGCTGGGCGCGGCACTGCTGCTCGCCGCCGTCTTCTCGCTCGCGGGCGCGCTCGTCGTCGCCGCGCTGCCGCTGCTGGAGCGTGTGAGCACGGCACAGCCCGCGGGCGCCCCGGCCCCGTAAGCGGCTCGGGCGTCTACGTGCCCGGCCGGAGCGCCGCGGTTAGCCGCTGATCCACGTTTCGCGCCAGGCGCACGGCCACGTCCGTTTGCGGCATCGCGCCGAACGAGGTCACCGCCACGCCGGCTACCACGTCCGCACGCCGAATGGCGACGAAGACCGTGCTGGCCGTCAGCGCGCCCCCCATGGCCTCGGTGGTTACGGCAAAGGCGCGGCTCGCCTCCCCGACGGCAGGTGGGGCGATCTCGGTCGGATTGCCGCCCAGGCCCGTTCGGAAGCGATCAGTGAGCCGGTCGAGCCCGGTGGCGGGATCAGGGGATTCGGTCACGACGTTGACCACCCCGATGATCGGCAGCTCGCCCGTGCCGTTGCCGACGAAGATGGCCTGGTACGCTGGCGCACCGTCCTCGGTCGTCCGCAGCCCGCTGCGGCGCTCGTCGAGCGCCAGCCCCGCGGGCAGATCGGCCGCGGTCAGCGCTGCCGCCGTCAAGACGGCGCCGGCATCGGGCCGCTGCGCCTGCGCAAGCGCCGGGCGCGGTGCCACGGGGAACGCCAGGGCCACAAGCGCCAGACAGATCCACCGCCCCATCATCCCTCTCCCTTCCTCACGGATCCGCGACGCTACGTCATCTCGACGATGCTGCCGTCGCGCATCTCGATCCGGCGGGATGCGCTCCGCGCGAGCACCGGGTCATGAGTCACCATGAGCACGGTCGTCCCGGCGCTGACTAGCTCGGCGAACAGCTCGAAGATCTGTTGGCCGGTCCGGCCGTCGAGATTGCCAGTCGGCTCGTCGGCCACCAGGACCGCCGGGTCGTTGGCCAGGGCGCGGGCGATCGCGACGCGCTGCTGCTCGCCGCCCGAGAGCACGTTGGGCAACCGGTCCGCCAGGTGCGCCATGCCCACTCGCGCGAGCACCTCCAGGGCGCGCGCCCGCCGCTGCCGCCCGCGATAGGTGCGGCAAAAGGCCATCGGCAGCATCACGTTCTCGGCCACCGTGAGCGTTGGCAGCAACTGGAAGAATTGGAACACGATGCCGACAGTGCGGCCCCGCCACCCGACCAGCGCGTCGTCACTCAACGCCCGCAGGTCTTGCCCGCCGACGACCACCTGGCCGGCGTCCGGCTGGTCGATTCCTGTAATTATGTTGAGTAACGTCGACTTGCCACACCCTGAGGGGCCCACGATCGCCACGAACTCTCCCGGTTCGACGCCCAGGCTGACCCCGCGGAGCACGGGGAGCGCCCCCGCGCTCGTCGGGTACGTCTTGACGACGTTGTGAAGCGCGATCAGGGGCACGCCGGTGCGCACCAAGGCGCGGCCCAGCCGCACGTCGGCGCTGGCGTCCCCGGGAGGTGCCCCCTCGCGGCCGCCCGTTAGGGGCTGGTCGCCCTCCCCGCCCTCGGCGCCGCCGGATCGGAACGTCACGACCAGGCGCCCGAACCGAATCGTGTCGCCCGGTGCCAGGAAAGTCGGGCGGGTCAGGCGCTGCCCATTGACTGCCGTCCGGTCGCCGCCGGTCAGATCGGCGAGCACCCAGCCCGCCGGATAGCGCTGGAGCCGCGCGTGCTGGTCCGCGAGCAGCGGGTCGTCGATAACGATGTCGTTCGCGCGCGCCCGCCCCAGCGACAGCTCGTCGCCGACGAGTGGCAGGCGCCGCCAGTCGGCGAGCCTCAGCGCGTCGCCGCCCGCGGCCCGGCCTGGCGCGTCGGCGGCCGGCCCCTGGCCCGCGGCCTGGCTCCCGCCTGGCCCATCACTCGAGCCAGCCGCGGCCGCCGCGCGGGGGCGCGGCGCCCCGGGAGGGCCGGTCCACTCGGGCGCCGCCGCTCGGGCCAGGGCGGGGCTGTCATCACGCGTGCTCATGCAGTGCTCCTCTTGCGCGGCGCGCCTGCTTACGCGTACCGCAAGATCTCCGCGACCCGGACGCGCGTCGCCAGCAGCGCTGGGCCCAGGCTCGCCACGAGCGCTATCGTGAGCGTGGCGAGCAGCGTGAGGCGCACGCCCGCGGCGGGCAGGACGTACTCGAGGGGGATCAGCTTGTCGCCCAGGAACTCGACCAGGAGCCGGCTGGCCGGCGCTCCGAGGGCCACCCCCAGGCCCCAGCCCAGCAGTCCCAGCAGCAGCCCCTCCAGCAGGAACGTCCCGAGCAGCGTGCGGGTCGGCGCCCCAACCGAGCGCAGCACGCCGATCTCGCGGCGCCGCTCCACGACGTTCATCGTAAGCGTGCCGAACAGCCCTAGCCCGCCTACCACTGCCACGATCACGATCATCAGCGTGAAGAGCAGGACGAAGACGACGAAGATGCGCTGGTTGTTCTGCTGTTGCTCGTAGAGTTTGATCGTCACGTTGCCCAGGCCGGCGTCGGCCAGCGCATCGGAGAGCTTGGCGGCCTGCGCGTCCACGTTGCCGCGTCCCCGATCGGTGAGGCGCACGTAGAGCTGATTGCCACGGTTCTCGGGGAAGTCCACGAGCGTGCGTACGGCCGCGTACGGCGCGTACACGACGCCATCGGGCGCGAAGGCGTCGGCTCCTGCCCCGGCCACGATGCCCACGACCGTCCACCGCCGCGCGGGGTGGGTACCGCTCACTAGCTCGATCTCGCTGCCCACGTGCAAGTCGCGGCGCGCCGCCAGCCGCTGGGTCACCACCGCCTGGTCCGTGGCCCCGGCCTTCAGCCAGCTCCCGCCGCTGCGTACCGTGCTGGTGTCGAAAATGTCCGTGTCCGGCGCGATTCCGGTGACGTTAACAGTCAGGTCTCCTAGCTTGGCCGAGGTGACGAGCCAGAGCTCCCGCCGCTCGATCCCGGCGGTGTTCCATAGTGCGGCGTCGACTGCTGCCCGCTCGGCCGGTGCGTCGAACCCCAGTATCAGGTCGGCGCGGAGCGCGTCTCCCGCCGCCTGCATGCTCTGCGATAGGGCGGTCAGCGCGGCGAGCACCGCGAGCAGGATCGCGGTGGCCACCGCAAGGCCGAGCAGCGTGAAGGCGGCTCGATAGGGCTGGCGGAAGACGTTGCGCGCCGCGAGCAGCGGCGCCGGCGGGAGGCGCTGCAGCCGAAGGACGAGGCGGTCCCAGAGCCCGCGGCCGAAGTTGGCGGACAGGCCGTAGGAGATGAGCGCCTCGCGGGCGGTGACCCGCGCGCCGCGCCAGCTCGGCACGAGCGCCGCCAGCAAGCAGGTGCCCATCCCGATGCCCACCGCCAGGCCGATGGCCGCGGGACTGAGCACGAGGCTGCCCTGCGCCTCGTCCAGCGCCGCGGCCTGCGCGGCTTGCGCCCACGCCGCCAGGCCGATCCCGCTAATCAGGCCGAGCGCCGTGCCGAGCGCGCCGTACAGGAGCGCCAGCACCAGGTACACCGCCATGACGTGGCGCGTCGTGCCCCCGATCGCCTTCATGGCGCCGATCTGCGGGCGCTGCTCCAGCACGATGGTGGCGATCGTGTTGACTAGCAGCAGGCCGCTAGCCAGGGCGCCAAACAGCCCGAACGCCAGCAGGATCGTGTGCAGCGCGGCGAGCACCTCGTGACCGGGCGCCACGGCGGGGTCCTGCACCTGGCTCGCCAGCACGCTGACCTCGTCGCCCTCGAGCGACTCACGGACGCGCTGCTCCGTGTACTCCCGCCAGGCGGCGCTACTGCGGTGGCGAATCTTGATCAGCACGCGGTTGTCGCCGCTGAGCTTGAGCTGAGCAAGGGCGTCGTCCCGGGTCAGCCACGCGGCGGCGAAGCCCACCACGGGCGCCGGGATGACCTTGGGATTGTCGCCGAAGCCGGAGATCGTGTACGTGCGTGGACCGTCGGCGCCGGCGAGCGTGACCTGCTGGCCAATCGAGAGCCCGTACTCCCGGCGCGATTCCTTCTCGAACAGGATCTCGCCGTGCTGGGGCGCCCTGCCTTGCACGATGCGGACCTGGTCGAGCGTGTCCGCGTTCGCGAAGTCGGCCACTCCCTGGATCGCCAGGTTCTCGTCGCGCTCCTTCCCCGGGGGCGTCCAGCGGGCGGTGCCGCCCACCCGCCCCTCCACGGCCTGAACGTTGTCGATGGCCCGCAGCGCGGCGCGTGGCGCCGCGCCCATCGGCGCCGTATCGACGATCAGGTCGGGCGGGTTCGAGGCGGCATACTTGTCGGCGGCGCTCCGCGCGAACTGCTCGCCGACGAGGGAGATGGAGCTGACCCCGAACACGGCGACGGCCACGCTGAAGACCACCAGGGCCGTGCGCAGCTTGCGCGCGGACAGGTCGCCCCAGGCCTTCTTCAGGATCATGTCAGCCGCGCCTCCACAGCCGGTGGTCTGGGACGCTACCCATTCGCCGGCTCGGCCGCGACCAAGTCCCCATCGTCGCCGTTCGGGCCCTGAGCCGCCGCGATGCAGCGCTGCGCATCGGGATCGTCCGGGACGAGGGCGAGCGCCTGCCCGCAGCGTTCGGCCGCGTCCGGCACCGCGTTCGCGTTGAGCGCGGACTGCCCCCAGGCGAGCCAGGCGGCGAAGAGCTTGCCCTTCGCGCTCCGTGCCCCGAGGTTCTGCAAGTAGTCCGGCGCCTCGCTGTAGACGGCGCTGAACTGGCTGACAGCCGTCGGCCAGTCGCCTACCACCAGCGCCTTCTCGCCCGCCCGGTAGAGCGTGAGCCGCTGTAGCGCGGACTGCGCCTCGGCGGAATCGGGCTGGTAGCTGAGCGCTTGCCGGAAATCGGCCTCGGCTGCCGCGAGGTCGTCCCCCGCAGCCTGTCGTTGCTGGCCCCGGCCGACGTAGGCGGCGGCTAGAGCGTCGGCCAGCCCGTTGTAGTCGGGGGCGCGGGCGTGTAGGATGCGGCAGGCGCGGATGGCATCCGCCCAGTTCTCGGCTCCGACCGCCGCCTGGCAGCGGGCGAATAGGTCCGCAACGGCCTCCACCGTGGGCACCGGCGCCGCCTCCTCGGCAACCGCCGCGGGCGGGGCGACCGCCCCGCCCCGCTGCACCAGCAGGACGGCCAGCGGCAGGGTGAGGGCGAGGACGAGCGCCCAGGTGAGCGCACCCCGACTGCCAATCGCTGCGAGCGCGGGGCGCGCCGGGGCCAGCCAGGGCGCGACCGCCGCAAGCGCCGGACGGGCGCCCGGCACGCGCTGCAGCGCTCTACCCAACAGCGCGTGCAACCGCGCCAGCCAGACCAGGGCAACCGCCGCGGCGGGGGCGATCTGGCGCCGCGCCGTAGCCGCGCCGGCGCGGGCCGAGCGCAGCGAGCGCGTCGCGACACGGCCGGCCGTGCCCCTCTCTAGCGCCTCGGCTAGCAGACGATGGGCGTCCGGGTAGGCATTGGGCGCCTCCTCGACGACCGCGGCCAGCGCGACGGCGGAGGCGCCACGGTCTCCGCGGCGCAGGGCGTCGCGCCCCTGCTCGTAGAGCGCGTGGAGCACGGCGGGCCGCTCCAGGATCACGCGGCCCGGCGCGGCCGGAGCCGGCTGGTCGTCGGTGGAGTTACGCACCGGGGGGGGCGGTGGTGCTTCGGTGGGCCGCGGGCCAGCCGGCGCGGTGGGGTGTCCGCACTCAATACAGAAGCGGGCGTATGCTGGTAGGTCCGTCCCACACTGCGTGCAGGCGCGGCGTAACGGCACGCCGCACGCCAGGCAGAACTTGGCGGTGGCGGGATTCTCTTGCTGGCATTCGGGGCAGCTCACGATTGGGTGCTCCAGGCCCTGACCTCATGCGCCAGCCGTAGGCGCAGGCGCGCGCACGTGGCCGGGGCTACGGGATCGGCTGGTGGTCAGGGGAAGGGGCTCGTTCCCGCTGACCGCCACGCCTGAGATGCTGCATTGACGCAGCTCGTCCGGGGCGCAAGGCGCGCTCCGGGTTAGTGCCGGCTCTATCTCAAGAACCCTGCTAGGATCGCGCTGTAGACGCTCCAGAACCAGGCCTGAACCGCGTAAAGCCATGGCAACAAGAACATCGGACGGCTCTCCTCCTGCTCAGACTCGCGCCGCGAACTGGCTCGGTTCCCCGGCGCCGCGCAGCGCGCCGCCGCGCTATCGCTGCAAGAAGCGTGCCAGGCTGCGGCTCGCCGGCTTGTCCGAGTCCGTGGCGGGCGGTGGCCAGTGGCGGGCCGGCGCGCGGTCGGCGCGCTGGGCCTGCTCGGCCCGAGGGCCGCAAGGGCATGGTCATGCAGAGTCCGCGCCCAGCGCGGAGGGAGCGTTCGTGGGCGCCGGCCGCCCACGACCAGGCATGATGCCGTGCGGTCCGGTGCTTCCTGGCGGCGCTAGCATCGCGGCTCGTCTGCCTCGGCCGCCCAGGGCGCGAATTCCTCCAGGCCGAGGCGGGCAAGGGTGGCGCGGTGGGGACGGCCGCTGCGCTCGTCGCGGCCGGTGAGGCGGTAGTACTCGTGGATCAGGTCCGGCAGCCACTTGGCGATGGTGAAGCCGGCGTAGGGGCCGTCGGGGATCGGCTCAAGGAAGCGCGGCCCAACGTCGGTGTAATCGTCCTCGGCGCGCCAGCCGCGCTGCGTGCCGAACAGGCTCTGCAGCAGCATGCTACGGTGGCCGGTGTCCAGCATCTCGTCGAGCGAGACGTCCCAGCCCGTCGTCGCGTTCAGGGCATCCACCATCGAGATCAGCCCCTGCGGCGCGCTCGGGTTCAGCGCGAACCAGCAGGCGCCCATCAGGCCGCACGCCTGGCGGTACTGCTCGCTCAGGATGTGCGACCAAGCCCAGCCGTCCGGCTGCCGCCGGTTGAGCGGCCCCCACTGCTCGCGGTAGCGCAGGTCGGGCGGCGGCTTCTCGCTGCCGCCGCCCTGCGGCTTCATCCCGCCGCTCGCCACCAGCTCGCGCAGCATGTTGCCGATCAGCGGCCGCCACTCGTGCTGCGCGGGCGTCCCACCCTTCGTGTGGACGACCCACTTGGGGGCGTCGCCGCCCAGCGCCTCGGCCAGCTCCTTCGGCCCGTCCGCCAGGAGATTGCCCAGCCAGCCCTCGCGGCGCGCGCAGCGCTCCAGCAGCGTCTCGGCGGCGTGCAGGTTGCCCCACTCAAGGACCAGCCCATCAGTGCGGTCGGGGCCGAGCAGGCCCTTCTCCCAGGCCTCGAACGCCAGCCCCGCGCCGCAGGCGTAGTGGCTGCACTCGATGCCCAGGTCGTTGATGCGCTCGGCCAGGTACAGCACGTCGTTGCCCTGGAAGCCGAGGTTGTAGAACGTGTCCATCCACTCGCTGCCGGCATTGAAGTGGACGACAGTGCCCTTGTGCGGCCCCTCGCCGAGCACGGCGTCCCAGGGGCACAGGCGCGGGCACTGGAAGCAAGGGCGCAGCGTAACGCGGTTCTGGTCCAGGCCGCGCGCCTCGTCGGTGATGACCGTTGAGCGCCAGTTCAGCCGCGTGATCGCTCCCCAGTCCTCGCCGTGGCCGGGGCTGTGCAGCCGCTTCTGGACGGTGTACGTGCGGGGCTTGAGCGCCACCCGCCAGCGCTCGCCCGCGTCGATCAGCGCCGCCTTGTCGCGGATCGGCGGTCGCCGGCTGCCGCGCGCGACGATCGCCTTCAGGTTCTTCGCTCCCATCACCGCGCCCACGCCGTGCGCCGCGGTGTGGTTGTAGTCGTTCACGAGCATAGCCGCGTGGACCAGGTGCTCGCCCGCCGGCCCGATGCAGGCCACCCGCGCCTCCGGATGTCCTGCCTCCGCGCGCAGCCGGTCCTCCGTCGCGCGCGTGCCCAGTCCCCAGACGTGACGCGCGTCGCGCAACGCTACGCCGTCCTCGTCCACGTAGAGGTACGTCGGCTGCGCCGCCGCGCCGGTGACGACGACGCCGTCATAGCCCGCCGCCTTAAGCGCCATCGCCCAGAAGCCGCTGGTGGCGGCCCGGCCCAGCGTGTGTCGCGTGGCGGGGCTGAGATAGACGGCGGTCGTCTTCGTGCCGCCCGGCGTGAGCCCCGTGCCGGCGACCGGCCCGGTCATGAGCACGATGACGTTCTCTGGACCAAGCGGCGTCGCGTCGAGCGGCAGCAGGTGCAGCAGGATGTACGTGGCGAGCGCCTGGCCGCCCCAGAACTGGCGCAGCAGCGGCTCCTCGGGCAGGTTCACGTCCCAGCAGCGGCCGGCGGTCAGATCCACGCGCAGGAGCTTGCCCATGTACCCGCCTGGGAGCGGCGTGCGGCGCACCGCGGGAAACAGCCCGGCGTCTGATGGCGCGTCGACGATAGCCATGCGGCGGCAGGTCTCCCTTCGGAAACGTATAACGCGCGTGGCGGCTCTAGCGCGGGCGGGGGAGGTTCAGCGCGTCGTAGGCCTCCAGCAGGTAGCGGAAATCGTGCAGCACGGGCAGCGGCTGGTCGTCGGGGATGTTAAGCGGCACCCGGATGTCGTAATGGTAGAACGCGTCGAGCAGCTTCGCGTCGGCGTAGCCCGGCGCCTCGGCCGAGATCGTGTCGGCGTACAGCGCGACGGCCCGCTGCGCCATCCCCTCGTCGAGGTCGAGGCCTAGCTCCTGCTGCGCCACCGCCGCTACCTCGCGCGTGTGCTCCTTCGTGTACAGCAGGCCGCGCACAAGGCCCTTCAAGAACGCGCGCACGACGGCGGGCCGCTGGGCCAGGTAGTCCTCCGTCGTGACCAGGCCCTGCAGCGGCTGCGGCGCGACCTCGCCCAGCGCCTTCAATGTGCGTAGCCCCTGCGCCTCCGCCACCGCCACGCTGGCCGGGTCGAGCACTGCGCCGTCGAGCGCCCCGGCCTGGATCGCGGCGATCGCGCTGGCCGGATTCGGCCCCATGCCCATGAAGATGATCTCGCCGGGATCGACGCTGCTCTCGCGGGCATAGATCTCGGCGAAGTTCTGCTGGCTGCTGGCCACGTTGTTCACGCCGATGCGCTTCCCGACGAGCTGCGCGGGCGCCTGCACGCTCGGGACGGTCACCAGGTAGAAGGTGGGCCGCACCGTCATGAACGAGATCAACTTGAATGGGGCGCCCTGCACCGCCGCGCGCAGCGCCGAGCCGCCGGAGCCAGAGATCTGCATGTCGCCGCGCTGCAGCGCGGCGATGGTGAGGTTCGACTGCAGCTCGCGGATGTCGACGTCGAGCCCCTCCTGTTCGAAATACCCCAGCGCCTTCGCCGCCATCGGCACGATGTAGTTCAGGTTGCGCTGCGGGATGCCGAACACGATCGCCTCGCGCGGTCCGCTCGTGGCCACGGGCGCGGCCTCCGCCCGCGCGGGCGCCGCTGCCGCGCCGCTCTGCGCGGGGGATGCGCCCGTCTCGCCGCGCCCCCCGTCGCTCGCTGGCGCCGCCGTGGCGGGCGCAGCGCCGCTCGATGGCGAACCGGCGGGCCGCGCGCACGCCAGCGCCACGCCGAGCATCAGGAGCCAGGCCAGCGCGGCCGCCGGGCGTCGGATCATTGCGGTAACCTCCGAGCTGCTGCGCGCGATGGGCAGGGGCCAGGCGGACGAGCGTCGGCGGGCGCATGTGAAGGACACAACGATCTGGCCCCGCGGCCCGCCTGGATCCACGGCGTATAGACCCGGCCGAGCGTTGCAGGACGTGCTAGTCGGCGGCCGCCCAGAGCACGCGGTCGGCGGGCAGCGTCAGCGGCAGCCGCTCCCAGGTGTCGCCGCGGTCGCGCGAGAGCAGTAGGTCGCCGGGCGTGTCGATGAGCGCCACCGACCCATTGCTTGGCGTGTCCACCGCCTCGCCGCGGTTCACCGCGCCCACGCCGCCGAACACGGCGTCCGGATCGGTCGGGTGCGGCGTGAGCGCCCACATGAAGGCGTCCATCTGCTCCGGCAGGTTGTGGCCCACGCGATACCACGACGCGCCGCAGTCGTCGCTGCGGAATAGCGCCGCGGCAGCCCCGCGCGACTCGCGCCGCCAGAAGCCCGGCGAGCCGTCGCCCGCCGAGATCAGCATCTGCGGCGCCTCGCCGGCGCGCCGCGGCGGCAGGAACAGGAAGTCGTGGAAGTAGTTGCGCGTCATGCCGTTCTCGGCGCGCACCCAC
>Ga0070741_10007813_pt1 | contig 21891 bp, 23 predicted proteins | sample Coa_R1_4_FD_66440 | JGI IMG/M metagenome (GOLD analysis project Ga0070741, IMG submission 66440) | Surface soil microbial communities from Centralia Pennsylvania, which are recovering from an underground coalmine fire - Coalmine... | ecosystem: Environmental > Terrestrial > Soil > Unclassified ... | reverse complement strand
GAGCACATCGTGTTCCCCGAGATCGACTACGACAAGGCCGCCGACATCTGGGGCATGGACATCACCGTATGCACCACGGCGCGCAACGACGACGAGGCGCGCGCGCTGTTGGCGGCGTTCAATTTTCCGTTCCGGCAGTGAGACCGGCGAAACGCGCCGGTCTCAGACGCGGGACTTGAGGAGAGCCTGATGGCAAAGACGAGTTCTATCGAGAAGAACAACCGGCGGCGCCGGTTGACCAAGAAATTTTCCGGGCGGCGGCAGCGGCTCAAGGCGATCGCGCGCGACAAGACCAAGCCGATCGAAGAACGCTTCGCCGCGACCTTGAAGCTCGCCAAGCTGCCGCGCAACTCCTCCGCCACCCGCATCCGCAATCGCTGCGAGATCACCGGACGGCCGCGCGGCTTTTATCGCAAGCACAAGCTGTCGCGCATTGCGCTTCGCGAACTCGGCTCCAAGGGGCTGATTCCGGGCCTGGTGAAGTCGAGCTGGTAAGGAGGATCGCACGATGCCCATGAACGATCCGCTCGGCGATCTATTGACGCGCATCCGCAACGCGCAGATGCGCAGCAAGAGCAAGGTGTCGAGCCCGAACTCGAAGCTGCGCGAGAGCGTGCTCGAAGTGCTCAAGACCGAGGGCTATATCCGCGCCTATACGGTGGTCGAGCGCGAGGGCCGCTCCGAGCTCGAGATCGAGCTGAAATATTTCGACGGCGAGCCGGTGATCCGCGAGATCGAGCGCATCTCCAAGCCGGGACGCCGGGTCTATACTTCGGTCCGCAACCTGCCGCGCATCAATAACGGGCTCGGCGTGGCCATCGTCTCGACGCCGAAGGGCGTCATGGCCGACCACGATGCCCGCGACGCCAATGTGGGCGGCGAAATTCTCTGTACGGTGTTCTGATGTCGCGCATCGGCAAGAAACCCATCGCGGTGCCCTCGGGCATCACCGCCGCCGTCGAAGGCCAGACCGTCAAGGTCAAAGGCCCGAAAGGCGCGCTGTCGGTCGTGCTGCACGACGACGTGGCGGTGAAGCTCGAAGGCAGCCAGATCAAGGTCGACCCGCGCAGCGAAACCAAGCGCGCGCGCTCGCAATGGGGCACCTCGCGCACGCTGATCTCGAACCTGATCGCCGGCGTGAGCAAAGGCTTCGAAGAGCGGCTCGAGATCAGCGGCGTCGGCTATCGCGCCACGATACAGGGCAAGAACCTGCAGCTCGCGCTCGGCTACAGCCACGACATCGTGTATGCGATCCCCGACGGCATCACCATCGCCACGCCGCGGCCGGTCGAGATCGTGATCAGCGGCAGCGATCGCCAGAAAGTCGGCCAGGTCGCCGCCGAAATCCGCGATTACCGGCCGCCGGAGCCCTACAAGGGCAAGGGCATCAAGTACGCGTCCGAGCGCATCTTCCGCAAGGAAGGCAAGAAGAAGTAACGGAGCCGCCGATGAGCAAGCTCAACGACAGGATGGACCGGCGGCGCGGCCGGGTGCGGGCGGCGCTGCAGCGCTCCGCGCACGGCCGCAAGCGGCTTTCGGTGTTTCGCTCGTCGAAGCACATCTACGCCCAGCTGATCGACGACGATGCCGGCGTCACGCTGGCCTCGGCGTCGTCGATCGAAAAAGACACCCGCGGCCAGCTCAAGACCGGCGCCAGCATCGACGCGGCGAAGACGGTCGGCAAGCTGATCGCGCAGCGGGCGCAGGAAAAAGGCATCAAGGACGTCGTGTTCGACCGCGGCGGCTATCTGTTTCATGGCCGGGTCAAGGCCCTGGCCGACGCCGCCCGCGAGGGCGGGTTGAATTTCTGACGATTGAGGACGGACGGATAACATGGCCCGTGAACCACGCGAGCGGCGGCGAGACCGAGACGAAGAGCGCGACAGCGAGTTCGTCGACAAGCTCGTCCACATCAACCGTGTCGCCAAGGTCGTGAAGGGCGGCCGGCGCTTCGGCTTTGCCGCGCTGGTCGTCGTCGGCGATCAAAAAGGCCGGGTCGGTTTCGGCCACGGCAAGGCTCGCGAGGTGCCGGAAGCGATCCGCAAGGCAACCGATGCGGCCAAGCGCGGGCTCACCCGCGTGCCGCTGCGCGAGGGCCGCACCTTGCATCACGACGTTGCCGGCCGCCACGGCGCCGGACGGGTGTATTTGCGCGCGGCGCCGGCCGGCACCGGCATTATCGCCGGCGGTCCGATGCGCGCGGTGTTCGAGACGCTCGGCATGCAGGACGTGGTGGCCAAATCGATCGGCACCTCGAATCCCTACAACGTCGTGCGCGCCACCTTCGACGCGCTCAAGCGTCAGGATTCGCCGCGCTCGGTAGCGGCCCGGCGCAACATCAAAGTCTCGGCGCTGCAGGCGCGCCGCCGCGACGGCGACGCCGAGCAGGCCGCGGCCGACTAACGAGTTGGGAACAGGCGATGAAGAACGCGAAAGCCTCGAAGGGCGCGGCCGGCAAGACCATCAAGGTGCGGCAGACCGGGAGTCCGCAACGCCGCCATCACCGCCAGCGTGAGACGCTGGTCGGGCTCAAGCTCAATAAGATCGGCCGCATCGCCGAATTGCCCGATTGCCCGCAGACGCGCGGCATGATCGGCAAGGTGGCGCATCTGGTCGAGGTGGTGGAGAATTGACGATGAAGCTTCACGAACTCGCCGGCCGTCCCGGCGCGCGCAAGACGCGAACGCGCATCGGCCGCGGCATCGGCTCCGGCGTCGGCAAGACCGGCGGCCGCGGCGGCAAGGGCCAGACCGCGCGCTCGGGCGTGCGCATCAAGGGCTTCGAGGGCGGCCAGATGCCGCTGCATCGCCGCCTGCCCAAACGCGGCTTCAAGAACACCATGTTCGCCCGCAAGCTCAACGAAGTGAACCTCGGCCGCATTCAGGAAGCCATCGACGCCGGCAAGCTCGATGCCAGCCAAAAGATCGATGCCGCGGCGCTGGTGGGTGCCGGCGTGCTGCGCCGCGCCAAGGATGGCGTGCGGCTCCTCGGCAACGGCGAACTCAAGGCCAAAATCACGCTGGCTGTGTTCGGCGCGTCGAAATCGGCGGTGGCTGCGGTCGAAAAGGCCGGCGGCAGCGTCGAAATTCTGGCGCCGCGGCAAGAGGCGAGCGTCGAGGCGGCGTCATGACCCGCTAGGCCGGCCTTGTGCCGGGCACCCGCGACTTCTAACTGTTCCGGAAGGCGTTGGATGGCCCGCCCAAGTCCGATCAAAGTCCGGCACCGGGCCTAAACGGCGCGTAAAAGCGCGGAGCGGCGGATGGTTTCTGCAGCAGAACAATTGGCGGCCAATCTCAACTTTGGCGCGCTCGCCAAAGCCGAAGAACTGAAGAAGCGCATCTGGTTCACCCTTGGCGCGCTCCTGGTCTATCGTCTCGGCACCTACATTCCGCTGCCGGGGATCGATCCCAACGCCTGGGACAAGATCTTCAACCAGCAGGCCGGCGGCATTCTGGGCATGTTCAATATGTTCGCCGGCGGCGGCATCCACCGCATGGCGATCTTCGCGCTGAACATCATGCCCTACATTTCGGCCTCGATCATCATCCAGCTGATGACGACGGTGTCGCCCACCCTCGAGCAATTGAAGAAAGAGGGTGAGGCCGGCCGCAAGATGATCAACCAGTACACGCGCTACCTCACCGTGGTGCTGTCGGCGGTTCAGGCCTACGGCATAGCCATCGGACTCGAGGGCGCAGGCACCGGCTCGGTGGTCGCCGATCCCGGTTTCTTCTTCCGCATCTCGACGGTGATCACGCTCACCGGCGGCACCATGTTCCTGATGTGGCTCGGCGAACAGATCACGCAGCGCGGCATCGGCAACGGCACCTCGCTCATCATCATGTCGGGCATCGTCGCCCAATTGCCGACGGCGATCGCCAGCACGCTCGAATTGGGGCGTCAGGGTGCGCTTTCGACCGGACTGATCCTCCTCGTCATCATCATGGTGGTGGTGGTCATCAGCTTCATCGTGTTCATGGAGCGCGCGCAGCGCCGGCTGTTGATCCAATATCCCAAGCGCCAGGTCGGCAACCGCATGTTCGAGGGCCAATCCTCGCACCTGCCGCTCAAGCTCAATACCTCGGGCGTCATTCCGCCGATCTTCGCCTCGTCGCTGCTGTTGCTGCCGACGACGCTGGCGAGCTTCTCCGGAACGCAGGGCGGCACCGCGTCGAGTTGGCTCACCGCTATCACCACGCAATTGTCGCACGGCCGGCCGCTGTTTCTGATCCTCTATGTCGGGTTGATCGTCTTCTTCGCCTTCTTCTATACCGCGATCATCTTCAATCCGACCGAGACCGCCGATAACCTGAAGAAGCACGGCGGTTTCATTCCGGGTATCCGGCCGGGCGAACGCACCGCCGAATACATCGACTATGTGCTGTCCCGCATCACCGTGATAGGCGCCGCGTATCTCGCCATCGTCTGTCTGTTCCCGGAAATGCTGATCTCGTACGCGGCGGTGCCGTTCTATTTCGGTGGCACGTCGCTCTTGATCGTGGTGAGCGTGACCATGGACACGGTGGCGCAGGTGCAGGGTTATCTGCTGGCGCACCAGTACGAAGGCTTGATCAAGCGGTCGAAGCTGAGGGGGCGTCGTAGATGAGATTGATTCTGCTGGGCCCCCCGGGGGCTGGCAAAGGAACGCAGGCCCAGCATCTCGTCGCCAAATACGGTATCGTCCAGCTCTCCACCGGAGACATGCTGCGCGCCGCAGTGGCTGCCAGCACGCCGGTCGGCCGCCAGGTCGCCGACATCATGGCGCGCGGCGCGCTGTGCCCCGACGAGATCGTCGTCAGCATCGTCGAAGACCGCATTCAAGAGCCCGACGCGCGCAAGGGCTTTATCCTCGACGGCTTCCCGCGGACCGTGCCGCAGGCGGTTGCGCTCGACCGCATGTTGGCGCGGCACGGCGTTTCGCTGGATGCCGTGATCGCGCTGCAGGTCGATGAGGCCGCGCTGATCAAGCGTATCGAGAGCCGGGTCGCCCAGATGCGGGCCCGCGGCGAGGCGCTGCGCCCGGACGACGACCCGCAAGTGCTGCACCACCGGCTGCTGGCCTACCGCGAGCAGACCGCGCCGCTCGTGGCCTATTACCAGCTGCAAGGCGTGCTGCGGACGGTCGACGGCATGGCCGCAATTCCCGACGTCACCGCTGACATCGAGCGGGTGCTCAGCGGCCCGCCCGCCAAGGCGGCGCCGCCCGCCGCCAGTTCGCCCAACGCGCCGGCCGTCAAGAAAGCCGAGGCCGGCAAAGCCAAAAAGCTGGCCCGCAAGCCGGCGGCCCCGGCCGCCAAGCAGACCGCCATAGGAAAAAAATCCAAAAAAGCCGCGGCTGCCGCCCGGCCGCGGCCCCGCAAGGCGGCTCCTGCCGCCCGCCGTGCGGCGTCCAAGCCGAAGGGCGGCAAAGCCCGGCGCCGATGACGGAATTTGCCACAAGAAATCGGCCGCCGAGGTTGACGAAAGCGAGTGGAATCCATTAATAAGCCGCGAATACCCAGGTGGAGATTGAGGCAGCGATGCCGGGCCGCTAAAGGCAGGCAGGCGCTGGCCTTTTTTACGTTTGTGGCCTTCTCAGGTGACAATGCAAGGAAACGACAGGGGTCTGCTGCCAACGCCTCATGAGCTTGGCGGCGCGGCCGGCTGTCGCAGGGAGTAAGAGACCGTGGCTCGCATCTCGGGCGTCAACCTACCGACCAACAAGCGCGTGGTGATCGCGCTGCAGTACATCCATGGCATCGGCCCCTCCAAGGCCAAGGAGATCATGGAGAAAGTGTCGATCCCCGACGCGCGTCGGGTGTCGCAACTGACCGACCAGGAGGTGTTCCAGCTCCGCGAGGTCATCGACCGCGATTACCTCGTGGAAGGCGATCTGCGGCGCGAAGTGGCCATGAACATCAAGCGCCTGATGGATCTGGGCTGCTATCGCGGGTTGCGGCACCGCCGCAGTCTACCCGTGCGCGGCCAGCGCACCCACACCAACGCGCGTACCCGCAAGGGTCCGGCGAAACCGATTGCCGGCAAGAAGAAATAGGCCAGTGCCTGCCGTCCACGGGCCCGTCGCGGGCAAGCGGATGACGGGCTGAACAAAGCGGCGCCGGAACCGCCGGTGCCGATTCAGGATAAGGGTTCAGAATGGGCAAGGAAGCCACGCGCGTCCGCCGACGCGAACGCAAGAACATCGCCTCGGGCGTCGCGCACGTGAACGCGACGTTCAACAACACCATGATCACGATCACCGACGTGCAAGGCAACGCCATTGCCTGGTCGTCCGCCGGAACCATGGGCTTCAAGGGCTCGCGCAAGTCGACGCCCTACGCCGCGCAGGTCGCCGCCGAGGACGCCGGCAAGAAGGCCCAGGAACACGGCATGCGCACGCTCGAGGTCGAGGTCGCGGGCCCCGGCTCGGGTCGGGAATCGGCGCTGCGCTCGTTGCAGGCGGCCGGCTTCACCATCACGTCGATCCGCGACGTGACGCCGATCCCGCACAATGGCTGCCGCCCGCGCAAGCGGCGGCGCGTATAGGAACATCCGGTCGATGGAACATATGGAACATCTGCCGCCGCTAGACCTTGGCCTCACGGAGCGGAGTGGGGCGCGCGAGGCGATGGCGCCGCGCAACGCCATGGGTGATAACGTGACGATCCAGAAGAATTGGCAGGAACTGATCAGGCCCAACAAGCTGCAGGTTGCGGCCGGCACCGACTCGCGGCGGGTCGCGACCGTGGTCGCCGAGCCGCTCGAGCGCGGCTTCGGCGTGACGCTGGGCAACGCGCTGCGCCGCATCCTGCTGTCGTCGCTGCAAGGCGCCGCCGTGCAGTCGGTGCACATCGACGGCGTGCTGCACGAGTTCTCCTCGATCGCCGGCGTGCGCGAGGACGTGACCGACATCGTGCTCAACATCAAGGACATCGCCATCAAGATGCAGGGCGACGGGCCCAAGCGCATGGTGGTGAAGAAGCAAGGCCCGGGCACTGTCACCGCGGGCGACATCCAGACCGTCGGCGACGTCGTGGTGCTCAACCCCGAGCTGGTGCTGTGCACGCTCGACGAAGGCGCCGAGATCCGCATGGAGTTCACGGTCGCCACCGGCAAGGGCTACGTGCCGGCCGAGCGCAACCGTCCCGAAGACGCGCCGATCGGGCTTATCCCGATCGACAGCCTCTATTCGCCGGTGCGCAAGGTTTCCTACAAGGTCGAGAACACCCGCGAAGGCCAGATCCTCGATTACGACAAGCTGACGCTGACCATCGAGACCAACGGCGCACTGACGCCGGAGGACTCGCTCGCCTATGCGGCGCGCATCCTGCAGGATCAGCTCAACGTGTTCGTCAATTTCGAGGAGCCCAAGCGCGAGACAGCGCACGAGGCGATTCCCGATCTCGCCTTCAACCCGGCGTTCCTCAAAAAGGTCGACGAGCTCGAACTGTCGGTGCGTTCGGCCAACTGCCTGAAGAACGACAACATCGTCTACATCGGCGATCTCGTTCAGAAGACCGAAGCCGAAATGCTGCGCACGCCGAACTTCGGCCGCAAGTCGCTCAACGAAATCAAGGAAGTGCTGGTGCAGATGGGCCTGCATCTCGGCATGGAAGTGCCGGGCTGGCCGCCGGAGAATATCGAAGAGCTCGCCAAGCGCTTCGAGGATCATTACTGAGCAGGGGGCAGTCGTCAGATATCGGTAATCGGATGCGTTCTGATTACTGATTACTGAACGCTGATATCTGAATGCATCACGGCAAGACCCATCGCAGGTTCAACCGGCGCCCGGAACACCGGCGCGCCATGCTGGCCAATCTCGCGGCCTCGCTGATCAAGCACGAGCAGATCGTCACGACCTTGCCGAAGGCCAAGGATTTGCGGCCGATCGTCGAGAAGCTGGTGACGCTCGGCAAGCGCGGCGATCTGCACGCCCGCCGCCAGGCCATTGCGCAGATGCGCGACATCCCGATGGTCAAGAAGCTCTTCGAGGTCATCGGTCCGCGCTACAAGGAGCGCAACGGCGGCTATACCCGTGTGCTCAAGGCCGGCTTCCGCTACGGCGATTCCGCGCCGGTGGCGGTGATCGAGTTTGTCGATCGCGACGTCGAGGCCAAGGGCAAGGATTCCGGGCCGGTGCAGGAACGCGCCGAGGCCGCGCCCGCCGCCGCGTAAGCTTCGAACGACGCCGCGGGCGGCGTCGCTCCCGTTTTGGTTTTCGTTGGGTGCGCCGGCACGCGGCTGGCGCACTCATTAATTTTGTTGGCCTCGCACACACTTTGCCCTAGGTTCGAGCCGCCAATTGTGGGGGGATTCGATGAAACGTATTGTGGCGCTGACTGCGCTTGCCTGCGCGATCGCCGGCACCGCGTCTGCGGAGACGTCGCTCGAGCGCGGCTCGTATCTCGTCAACACCATCATGACCTGCGGCAATTGCCACTCGCCGAAGGGGCCGCCCGCGGCCGTGGCCGGCAAGGACTTTTCCGGCGGCCTGCGTTTCAACGAACCGCCGTTCGATGTCACCGCGCCCAATATCACGTCCGACAAAGAGACCGGCATCGGCAACTGGAGCGCCGCCGACATCAAGCGACTTCTGCAGCAGAACGTGCGGCCCAATGGCACGCCGATCGTGGTGATGCCGACCGGCTTTTACAACATTCTGTTGCCGAGCGATCTCGATGCCATCGTGACCTACGTGCAAAGCATCAAGCCGATCAAAAACAAGGTGCCAGACCCGGTCTACAAGCTCTCGGTGAAGCACCAGATTTTCCCCGGTGCCGAGAAGCCGATAAAAGAAAGCGACCTGAAAGATAAGGTCGCGCGCGGCTTCTATCTCGCCACCATCGGTCACTGCATGGAATGCCACACCCCGCTGGTCAACGGCGAAATGGATTTCGAGCACGCCATGGGCGCCGGCGGCCGCGAATTCCCCGGCCCGTGGGGCACCTCGGTGTCGCGCAACATCACCTCGAGCAAGACCAAGGGCATCGGCGGCTGGACCGACGCCGAGATCAAGCGCGCCATCACCCAGGGCATCGACAAGGACGGCAACAAGCTCAAGCCGCCCATGGGCTTTGGCTACTACGCCCATATGACGGACGAGGACGTCGACGCCGTGGTCGCCTGGGTGCGCACCCTGCCGGCGAAGGACTGATGACGAACGGCGCCTTCCTGCGTCATGGCCGGGCGTAGGCCCGGCCATCCGCGCCTTCAGCTTGCGCGAGCTTAAGACATGGGTGCCCGGCACAAGGCCGGGCATGACAGGAGGGGTTCATGGCCGCAGGCCATGCCCTTCTAAAGTCGCGGTCGGCCCGTTATATGGGGCGCGTCGAATCGGGGTTTTAGCCATGCCACGCCTGCGCTTTTCGGCCGTCGCGGCCGCCGCTCTGCTCGCATTCGCGGCGTTGGCGCAGCCTGCAGCCGCGCAGGAGCGTCGCGTTCCGGACTCGCTCGGCCAGCTGCAGCTGTCGTTCGCGCCGATCGTGCGCCGCGCCGCCCCGGCGGTGGTCAACGTCTACGCCGCGCGTATCGTGCAGAACCGCAGTCCGTTCTTCGATGATCCGTTCTTCCAACAGTTCTTCGGCGGCGGCGGCGTGCCGCGCGAGCAGGTGCAGCGCTCGCTCGGCTCCGGCGTCATCATCGATCCGTCCGGCCTCGTCGTCACCAACTTCCACGTCATCAAGGACGCCAGCGAAGTCAAAGTGGCGCTCTCCGACAAGCGCGAGTTCGACGCCGCGATCGTGCTCAAGGATCAGCGCAGCGATCTCGCCGTGCTGCGCATCAAGGACGCCCACGAGCGCTTCCCGACGCTCGAGTTCGGCGATTCCGACCGGCTGCAGGTCGGCGACGTGGTGCTGGCGATCGGCGACCCGTTCGGCGTCGGCCAGACCGTGACGCACGGCATCGTCTCGGCGGTGGCGCGCACCGAGGTCGGCGTTTCCAATTATCAGTTCTTCATCCAGACCGACGCTGCCATCAATCCGGGCAATTCCGGCGGTGCGCTGGTCGACATGAGCGGCCACCTGATCGGCATCAACACCGCGATCTATTCGCGCTCCGGCGGCTCGCAGGGCATCGGCTTCGCCATTCCGTCCACCATGGTCCGCGTCGTGGTCGCCTCGGCCAAGGGCGGCAGCAAGGCGGTGCAGCGGCCGTGGCTCGGCGCCAAGCTGCAGCAGGTCACGCCCGACATCGCCGACAGCCTCGGGCTGAAGCGGCCGAGCGGGGCGCTGGTGGCGAACGTCACCGCCGGCAGCCCGGCCGCGCGCGCCGGCATTCACACCGGCGATGTGATCGTCAGCGTCGACGGCACCGAGGTCGACGACCCGAACGCCTTCGATTATCGCTTCGCCACCAAGCCGCTCGGCGGCACCGCGCAGGTCGCCCTGATCCGTCAGGGCCACGAAAGCGTGGTGCCGGTGGCGCTGCAGTCGCTGCCGGAGACGCCGCGCGACGAGATCGAGATCAAATCCGCCTCCCCGTTCCGCGGCGCCACGGTGGCGAACCTGTCGCCGGCGCTGGCCGACGAATTGCGGCTCGACACGCAGACCAGCGGCGTCGTCATCACCGCGGTCGCCGATGGTTCGACCGCGCAAGCCATCGGCTTTCGGCCGGGCGATGTGATTGTTGACGTCAACAACGAGAAAATCGCCAAAACCGCCGACCTGGAGCGCATCAGCAATGCCCGCAACCGCTCCTGGCGGGTCACGTTCCGCCGCGGCGGCCAGCAGATCTCGGTGATGTTCAACGGTTAGGTTACCTTCTCCCCGCACGCGGGGCGAAGGAGGAGCACGCGGCTGCTCCACACCTGATTAAGAGTGTCTTGCGCCGCTTAAGCGCGTCCCCCATTTTGCTCAAATGGCCAAACGGGCTGCCCAAACAAGTCTGTTCGCCGCCGCGGGTCTCGATCGCGACGCGCCGCGGCCGCTGGCCGATAAGCTGCGGCCGCAAAAGCTTGGCGACGTGGTCGGCCAGGATCATCTCCTTGGCCCCGACGGCGCGCTCACCCGCATGCTGGAGACACGTTCGCTCGGCTCGCTCGTCTTTTGGGGGCCGCCCGGCACCGGAAAAACCACGGTGGCGCGGCTGTTGGCGCACGCCACCGAGCTTTATTTCGAGCAGATTTCGGCGATCTTCTCCGGCGTTGCCGATCTGAAAAAGGTGTTCGACGCGGCTCGGGCGCGACGCGAGACCGGGCAGGGCACGCTGCTGTTCGTCGACGAAATTCATCGCTTCAACCGCGCCCAGCAGGACTCGTTTCTGCCGGTGATGGAGGACGGCACCATCGTGCTCATTGGCGCCACCACCGAAAATCCGTCGTTCGAGCTGATCGCGCCGCTGCTGTCTCGCGCCCGCGTGCTGGTGTTCAGATCGCTCGATGCCGAGGCGATCGAGAAGCTGCTCGCCCGCGCCGAGGAGATCGAAGGCAAGGCATTGCCGCTCGACGCCGAGGCGCGCGCCTCGCTCATTCGCATGGCCGACGGCGACGGCCGCGCCGCGCTCACGCTTGCCGAGGAAGTGTGGCGCGCCGCGCGCCACGGCGAGACCTTCGATGCCGCCGGCTTGCAGGAGGTGGTGCAGCGCCGCGCGCCGATCTACGACAAGTCGCAGGACGGCCATTACAACCTGATCAGCGCGCTGCACAAATCGGTGCGCGGCTCCGATCCCGACGCCGCGCTCTATTATCTCGCCCGCATGCTCGATGCCGGCGAGGACCCGCTCTATCTGGCGCGCCGCATCGTGCGTATGGCGGTCGAGGACATCGGCATGGCCGATCCGCAGGCCCTTGTGATCACCAACGCCGCCAAGGATGCCTACGATTTTCTCGGCTCGCCGGAAGGCGAACTCGCGCTCGCCGAGGCCGTGATCTACGTCGCCACCGCGCCGAAATCGAACGCCACCTACACCGCTTTCGGCGCCGCCAAGCGCACCGCCAAGGAAGCCGGCTCGCTGCTCCCGCCCAAGCACATCCTCAACGCCCCGACCAAGCTGATGCAAAGCGAAGGCTACGGGTCGGGCTACGAGTACGACCACGACGCGCCCGAATCGTTTTCTGGCCAGGACTACTTCCCCGAACAATTGGGCCGGCAGAAATTTTACGATCCTCCGGAGCGCGGCTTCGAGCGCGAGATCAGAAAGCGTCTGGAATACTGGGCCAAGCTGCGGCGCGACCGGAGCGGCCAGTGAGAGGCTCGCGCGGACCACGTCAGCCGGGCGGCGGCAAGCAGACCGCAGGGCCGCGGCATCGGTATCGCCAGCGTCCGTTCCGCCAGCCTGAAGCGGCCGCGAAACGGCCCGCAAAGGGTAACGGCTCGGGTGCCAACCGAAATCGCCCGAGGCCGATTTCGGAAGGTTTTGTGTCCAAATCGGCTAAAGCCGATTTGGATGCCGCATCCTTCGAGGCCCGGCGGAACCGCGCGCCTCAGGATGAGGGAAAGCAGAAGATCGCGCGCGACCAATTACCCGTTGGTGTGCAAAACGTCGCCGTCACTGCCGACGAATCCGGCATGCGCGTCGATCGTTTCCTTGAAGCGCGCTTTCCGGCTTTGAGCTTTTCCCACATCCAGCGCGTCATTCGCAAAGGTGAGGTGCGGGTCGACGGCAAGCGCACGCAGCCGAACAATCGGCTGGCCGCAGGGCAGACGATGCGCATTCCGCCGCTGCGGCTCGATGCACCGGCACCGCGCACGGCCGGCAACGAAGCGGATGAGAGGACGCGCGCCTTTCTCAAATCCATCACGCTGCACGAGGATGCCGACGTGCTGGTGCTCAACAAGCCGATGGGGCTTGCGGTACAGGGTGGCTCCGGCACCACGCGGCATCTCGATGGCATGCTGGAAGTCTTGCGCGACGCCCACGGCCAGCGCCCACGGCTGGTGCACCGGCTCGACAAGGACACCGCCGGCTGCCTGCTCGTGGCCAAGACCCGCTTTGCCGCTGCCGCGCTTGCCAAAACGTTCCGCTCGCGCGCCGCGCGCAAGATTTATTGGGCGCTGGTCGCCGGCGTCCCAAAGCCGCGGCAGGGCCGCATCTCGACTTTCTTGGCCAAGGACGAGCGCGAGGACGAATCGATCATGCGCATCGCGCGCCACGGCGAGGAGGGCGCCAGTCACGCCGTGACCTATTACGCGGTCGTGGAAACCGCCGGCCCGGCGCTGGCGTGGATTTCGCTCAAGCCGGTGACTGGGCGCACCCATCAGCTGCGCGCCCATATGGCCCACATCGGTCACCCGATCGTCGGCGATCCCAAATATTTTGCGCGGGAGAACTGGGAATTGCCCGGCGGCATGCAGAACCGGCTGCATTTGCTCGCCCGGCGCATCGCCGTGCCGCATCCGCGCGGCGGCGTGATCGACGTCACCGCGCCCCTGCCGCCGCACATGCTGCAATCGTGGAATCTGCTCGGCCTCGACGCCACGCGCTACGATCCGATCGAGGCCGCGCCGGAGGAGTGACGATGAGGACGGTCACGTGGATGGCGGCGCTCGCGCTGATGCTCGCCGCGGCTGTTCAGGCGACGGCCCAGGAGTTCAACGATCCTTATTCCATCATGGCGCCGGAGCGCATGCCGGCGCGGCACCATGTATACAAATCGCCTATGCGAACGCGACATTTCCGGCCTTCCGGTGAGAGGCACGCAACCGAGCACTCGACCCGCAAGCATGCCTCGATCGCACGCGGCTCGTCCGGTGTGGTGCTGCCGACGCCGTTGCCGCGCACGCAGCTCATTCCGCCCGAGGGAGACGGCGGCGCACTGGCCGTCCGGCCCGCGCCGCAGCAACAAGGCGCGACGGTTCTGCCCGGCGTCAATCCCATTCCCAGCCTGCCGCACGGTCCGGAAACGTTTCAGGACCGCGCCTCGCGTTGCGCGTTTCAGCAGGGCCTCTACAACGTGCCGGGCAATCTCCGCACGCAGTACATGGGCGCGTGCGTGCAGTAACGCCGGCTACCGCAAGCTGGCGTTGATCTTGTCGAGCGCCGCGGAGCCGGGGCAAAGCTCCTTCTCGGACAGCGTATTGAGCGGCGCCGCGACGGTGTTGAGATGGTCGTGCAGATCCTCGGCGTCGCGCTCGACGTAGAGCAGTCCGGTCACGATCTGCCCCTTGTCGGCGTGGTGCTGCAAAAACCCCATCGCGGCGAGCCGGTCGTGCACGTCGTATTCGGCATTGAGCTTGCGCAGCGTCAGCACCGTGCCGTCGTGCTGCTCGACCGTTTCCACGGTGCCGGGCGCATAATCGACGTGGATCGGCGCCCGTCCGGTCATGATGTCGAGGAAATTGACGGCCTCGTTGTGCTCGCGCACATAATCGAAGCTCTTGGTCGAGCCGGTGTGATTGTTGAAGGCGACGCACGGCGAGATCACGTCGATGAAGGCAGCGCCGCGGTGCTCGATCGCCGCCTCGATCAGCGGCACCAGCTGCTTCTTGTCGCCGGAGAACGAGCGCGCCACGAAGCTGGCGCCGAGCTGCAACGCGATGCCGACCATGTCGATGGCGTTGTCGCTGTTGGTGACGCCGCGCTTGGATTTCGAGCCGCGGTCGGCGGTGGCGGAGAATTGGCCCTTGGTCAGGCCGTACACGCCGTTGTTCTCGACGATGTAGACCATGTTGACGCCGCGCCGCATGGCGTGGGCGAACTGGCCGAAGCCGATCGAGGCGGAGTCGCCGTCGCCGGACACGCCGAGATAGATCAGGTCGCGGTTGGCGAGATTGGCGCCGGTCAGCACCGACGGCATGCGCCCATGAACCGAATTGAAGCCGTGCGAATTGCCGAGGAAGTAATCCGGCGTTTTGGACGAGCATCCGATGCCGGAGATCTTCGCCACCTTGTGCGGCTCGATCGACAATTCGAAGCAGGCCTCGATGATCGACGCGGTGATCGAGTCGTGGCCGCAGCCGGCGCACAGCGTCGAGATCTTGCCCTCGTAGTCGCGGTGCGTGTAGCCGAGCTTGTTCTTCGGCAGTTCGGGATGATGGAATTTCGGCTTGACGACGTAAGTCATGGACCTGGCGGCCTTCTTTGCAAATTCACGACACCACTTTGCGCAGCGGCGTCACTTTCAGCGCATCGAGGTGATCGCCGATGCTGCGGGCGATGAACCGGGCGGTGATCGGCGTGCCGTCATAGTGCAGGATCGGAACCAGCCGCACCGGATCGATGCTGATTTCGTTGACGATCAGCGAGCGCAGTTGTGCGTCGCGGTTCTGCTCGACCACATAGACGAAGTCGTGATCGGCGATGAAGCTCGAGACGCTGGAGTGGAACGGGAAGGCGCGGACCCGCAAGCGGTCGAGCGAGTGTCCGGCGGCCTCGAGCATCAGGATCGCTTCGTCCATCGCCGGCGCGGTCGAGCCGAAATAGATGACGCCGTATTTGGTCGGCTTCTCGGCATTGGCCTGCAAGGGCCGCGGCACCAGGTCCTTCGCGGTCTCGAATTTGCGCAGAAGCCGCTGCATGTTGTCGGCATAGACCGCGCCTTCCTCGCTGTAGCGGGCGTAGCGGTCGCGCGAGGTGCCGCGGGTGAAGAACGAGCCCTTGGTCTGATGCGTGCCCGGATAGGTGCGGTACGGAATGCCGTCACCCTCGACATCCAGATAACGGCCGAAGTCGCGGCCTTCGTCGAGCATGGCCGCTGTCATGACCTTGCCGCGGTCGTATTGCTTGGCGTCGTCCCACTTCAGCGGCCGGCACAGCCGATGGTTCATGCCGATGTCGAGGTCGAGCATGAGGAAAATCGCGGTCTGCAGCCGGTCGGCGAGATCGAAGGCCTGCGCCGCCATTTCGAAGGCTTCCGCCGGATCTTCGGGGAACAGCAGGATATGTTTGGTGTCGCCGTGCGACGCGTAGGCGGCGCTGATGATGTCGCATTGCTGGGTGCGGGTCGGCATGCCGGTCGACGGACCGGCGCGCTGCACGTCCATGATCACCGCCGGGATCTCGGCGAAATAGGACAGCCCGATGAACTCCTGCATCAGCGAGATGCCGGGGCCGGAGGTCGCGGTGAAGGCGCGGGCGCCGTTCCAGCCGGCGCCGATGACGATGCCGATCGAGGCCAGCTCGTCCTCGCCCTGCACGATGGCGTATTTCGCCTTCTTGTCCTCCGGATCGTGCCGCAGCCGCTTGCAATGGCTGGTGAAGGCGTCGGCAAGCGACGATGACGGCGTGATCGGATACCAGGCGCACACCGTGGCGCCGCCATAGACCGCGCCGAGCGCCGCCGCCGAGTTGCCCTCGATGAAGATGCGGTCGCCGACCTGGTCGGATTTCTGGATCCGCAGCCCGATCGGGCATTTCAGGTTTTTGAGTGCATAGTCGCGGCCGAGATGCAGCGCATGCACGTTCGACGACAGGAGCTTCTCCTTGCCCTTGTACTGCTCGGCGATCAGCTGCTCGATGACCTTGGGATCGATGTCGAGGAGCGCCGACAGCGCGCCGAGATAGATGATGTTCTTGAACAGCTGGCGCTGGCGCGGGTCCGTATAGGTCGAATTGGTGATGGCGGTGAGCGGTACGCCGATGATGTTGATATCGTCGCGGAATTTCGACTTCGGCAGCGGCTTGGTCGAATCGTAGAGCAGATAGCCGTCCGGCTCGATCGAGGCGATGTCCTTGTCCCAGGTCTGCGGGTTCATCGCCACCATCATGTCGGTGCCGCCGCGGGCGCCGAGATGGCCGGACTCGCAGATGCGCACCTCGTACCAGGTCGGCAGGCCCTGAATGTTGGACGGGAAGATGTTGCGCGGGGAGACCGGGACGCCCATGCGCAGTACCGCGCGGGCGAACAGTTCGTTGGCGCTCGCCGAACCCGAACCGTTGACGTTGGCGAACCGGATGACGAAGTCGTTTACGCTTTGCAGTGGCATGCTTGTTCCGCGTGCGTCATGTCGATCAGATATTTCTGCATGTCCCAGGCGCCGGTCGGACAGCGTTCGGCGCACAGCCCGCAATGCAGGCAGACGTCCTCGTCCTTGACCATGATGCGCCCGGTTTTCAGGCTGTTGCCGATGTAGAGGTCCTGCGTCAGGTTCTTGGCCGGCGCCTGCAGGCGGGTGCGCAGCTCGGCCTCTTCGCCGTTCTGCGTGAAGGTGATGCAGTCCATCGGGCAGATGTCGACGCAGGCGTCGCATTCGATGCAGAGCTGGCCGGCGAAGACCGTCTGCACGTCGCAATTGAGGCAGCGCTCGGCTTCCTTCAGCGCCAGCTCGACGTCGTAGCCGAGCTCGACCTCGGACTTGATATCGCGCAGCGCCTGCACCTTGTCGCGATGCGGCACGCGATAGCGCTTATCGGGCGCGATCTCGTTGTCGTAGGACCATTCGTGGATGCCCATCTTCTGGCTGGCGACGGCCATGCTTGGCTGCGGCCGCACGGCGACGTCTTCGCCGCGGCAGAAGCGGTCGATCGAAATCGCCGCGTCGTGGCCGTGGGCGACCGCCCAGATGATGTTCTTCGGTCCGAACGCGGCATCGCCGCCGAAAAACACCTTCGGATTGGTCGACGCCATGGTGTTCGGATCGACCTTGGGCATGTCCCATTTGTCGAACTCGATGCCGCAATCGCGCTCGATCCACGGAAAGGCGTTTTCCTGGCCGACTGCGACCAGCACGTCGTCGCAGGGGAAATGCTCGTCGGGCTCGCCGGTCGGGATGAGTTGGCGACGGCCTTTGGCGTCGCGCTCGGCCTTGACCTTTTCGAATACGACGCCGGTCAGCTTGCCGTTATCGTGGGTGAATTCCTTGGGCACGAGATAATTGAAGATCGGAATATCCTCGTGCATGGCGTCTTCCTTTTCCCAGGGAGACGCTTTCATTTCCTCAAAGCCGGAGCGCACCACGACTTTGACATCGTCGCCGCCGAGCCGGCGCGACGAGCGGCAGCAATCCATGGCGGTGTTGCCGCCGCCGAGCACGATGACGCGCTTGCCGATGCGGTCGATGTGGCCGAACGAGACGCTGGACAGCCAGTCGATGCCGATATGGACGTTCTTGGCCGCTTCCTTGCGGCCGGGAATGTCGAGGTCGCGGCCGCGCGGCGCGCCGCAGCCGACGAAGATCGCATCGAAATTCTCGGCAAGCAGCGCCTTCATGCTGTCGATGCGCTTGCCGCCGATGAACGTCAGGCCGAGATCGAGGATGTATTGGCATTCCTCGTCGAGCACGCTTTCTGGCAGGCGGAATTTCGGAATCTGCGTGCGCATCATGCCGCCGGCCAGCGGGTCCTGGTCGAACACGACGCATTCGTAGCCCATCGGCGCGAGATCGCGGGCCACCGCCAGCGAAGCCGGGCCGCCACCCACGAGTGCGATGCGCTTACCGTTTTTCTGCGCCGCCGGCTTGGGCAGGCGGGATCGGATATCGTCCTTGAAGTCTGCGGCGACGCGCTTGAGCCGACAGATCGCCACCGGCTCGGCCTCGACCCGGCCGCGCCGGCAGGCCGGTTCGCAAGGCCGGTCGCAGGTCCGCCCCAAGACGCCGGGGAAGACGTTGGATTCCCAGTTGATCATGTAGGCGTCGCTGTAGCGGCCTGCGGCGATCAAGCGGATGTATTCGGGCACCGGCGTGTGCGCCGGGCAGGCCCACTGACAGTCCACCACCTTGTGGAAGTAGTCCGGAGCCGAAATGTCGGTAGGTTTCATTGACTCCTCTTGCCGCAGCGTCTGCCGCACAAGCGGTACGCGCGCTGCTGGGGATCGGCTACTTACGGCGGGGCTCCGTGGCCGAATCCGGGCCGGGATAGTAGTCGAGCGCGATACGGATTTCCACCGCTTCCGCTTGTAATAACAGGCTTTTGTCGCCGTTGGTGCTTAACATAAGCGCGATTGCGGCCGGGTAACTTTGCCGCAGCCAATCGGTCGCCCGCCGCTCTTGCGGGTTACCCCGCCGGGACGGCAACCGGAGGGGTAAAGGATATCTAAGATATTGATTCTGCTTGGTTATGCCCGGAATTTGTCGCGCCAGGCCTCCCACCCCCTGGTTCTGGCGTTGTCGGCTAAAGGATAAAAGGGCCGATGACCGACACGACGAATGGCGGCGGATCGCCAGACAATCCGATCGAGGCGGCGCGCCGCGGGGTGCAGCCGGCGCTGCGCCGCCGCTTTTACGCCGAAGCGAGCGTCGCCAGTGACGCCGCCGGCTACGCGGTGCGGCTCGACGGCAAGGCGGTGCACACGCCGGCACGACGGATTCTTGCGGCGCCGATGCGCGGCCTTGCCGAGGCCATCGCCGCCGAGTGGCAAGCGCAAGGCGATGTCATCGATCCGTCGACAATGCCGCTGACACGGCTTGCCAATGTCATCATCGATGGCGTTGCCGATCGTCCGCAGCCGGTCGCTGACGAAATCGCCAAATACCTCGGCTCCGATCTTGTGTTCTACCGCGCTGCGAGTCCCGCGGGACTGGTCGAGCGTCAGCGCCGCCATTGGGATCCCCTCTTGGCCTGGGCCGCGCAGCGCCTCGGCGCGCGCTTTGCGCTGGCCGAAGGCATCGTGCACGTCGCCCAGCCGCCGGAGGCGCTGGCCGCGGTGCGCGCCGTCATTCCGGAGGATCCGTGGCGGCTCGGCGCATTGCATGCCGCAACGACGCTGATGGGCTCGGCGCTGCTCGCGCTGGCACTGGCGGACGGCAGGTTGTCAGCCGACGACGCGTGGCAGGCTGCGCACGTCGACGAGGACTGGAATATGGAGCAATGGGGTCGCGATGCACTGGCGCTCGAGCGCCGTGCTACCCGGTTCGCCGAGCTGAAGGCCGCCGGCATGGTGCTCAGCGCGCATCCCATTTCGCGGCCCGGTGATCCGCGTTAGGGTCGACAAAGGCGTGCCAAGGCAGCCGGTGCAAACGGGAGGGACTTAAATTGGACGTGCCGGCTTCCGTTGCGATCGCCAAGCATACGCTGCTTTCGGGCGGGCTCATTCTCGCAATCGGCACCGCCATGGGCATTGTCGCCGAGAAGCTGCGCATTCCCGATATCTCGTTGTTTTTGCTGGTCGGCATGGTGATCGGCCCGCAGGCACTGGGCCTGATCGACATCAAGGCGGATTCGGCGCTCTACCAAATTCTGCTGTTGTTTGGCGCGAGCTACATCCTGTTCGACGGTGGCGCGTCGCTGCGCCTCGACGTGCTCAAGCGCGTGTGGATCACAGTCGTGGTGATCGCCACGTTGGGCGTTTTGATAACGGCGGCGATCACTGCCGTCGCGGCACATTTGGTGCTCGGCGCGCCCTGGATCGTGGCGGCGCTGCTCGGCGCCGCAATCGCATCCACCGATCCGGCGACGCTGATCCCGATCTTTCGCCAGGTGCACGTGCGCGACCGCGTGGCGCAAATGGTGATGAGCGAGTCCGCCTTCAACGACGCGACCGGCGCGATCGTCACGTTCGGTGTGCTGGCTGTGGCCATGGGCACCGGCGAATTTACGCTGAGTTCGTCGCTGCTCGATTTCTTTCAGCAAGCGCTGCTCGGCATCGGCGCGGGGATGGCGCTGGGCTATCTCGCCGCCTTGCTCATCGCCCACGAGCGCTGGGGCTTTCTCATGGAGTATGCGCCGCCGGTGACGATCATGGCGGTGATCGGCGCCTATTTCGCGGCGGACGGCTTGGGGGCCAGCGGCTTCATGGCGGTATTCGTGTTCGGCATCATGCTCGGCAACAAGGACGCCTTTGGATTCAAGATGTCCGAGCGTGAGCAGCAGCGGCTCGATCAGTACGTGACGACGACCGCATTCATCATGCGTCTGTTCATCTTTATACTGCTCGGCGCGCAGGTCGATTTCGGCCTGATGAACCGCTATTTGCTGCCCGGCATGGCCGTGGTCGCCGTCTTCATGGCGGTGGCGCGGCCGGCGGCGGTGTTCGCGTGCGCGCTGCCCGACCGCCGGGCGCGCTGGAGCATGAACGAGATGCTGTTCATGTGCTGGACACGCGAGACCGGGGTCATTCCGGCCGCGCTGGCCGGCATCCTGCTCGGCGTCAAGGCGCCCGGCGCGCCGATGATCGCCTCGGTGACCTTTATCGCCATCCTGATGACGATCCTCATCCAGGCGCCGACGACGCGATGGCTGGCGAGCAGGCTGGGGCTGCTGGAAGCTGTGTAAGTAAACAAATAGCGGGCTGGTCATCTCGTCGGCAGGCGTCCGAGCATTAAGCATCGGGCGGCCGTGGTGCCGCAGCCCCGCCGAATCTGCTTTCCGGCCCGCTGCAACCATTCTAGGATGGTCCGATGGCCCGTCGCGGTACGCGTGCGAGCAGCAAGTAAACGCGCGGCTGGAGAACTAAGAGGGGAGGACCCGATATGAAACGTCGTCAATTTCTGAAAACGGCAGGTGTGGGACTTGCCGGTACTGCCATCGCCGCGCCGGCGATCGCGCAGTCGTCGCCGACGCTCAAGTGGCGATTGACCACAAGCTGGCCGAAGTCGCTTGACGTTCCGTACAGCGCGGCCGAAACGATGTCGAAATACGTCGCCGAAGCGACCGACAACAAGTTTCAGATTCAGGCCTTTGCCGGCGGCGAGATCGTTCCGCCGTTCAGCGCCATCGACGCGGTCGGAAATCAGACCGTCGAGATGTGCCACACCGCCGGCTATTACTTCTTTGGAAAGGATCCGACGTTCGCGCTCTATTGCTCGATTCCTTTCGGCCTGAATTCGCGGCAGCAAAACGCCTGGTTCCAGGATCACGGCGGTCAGGATATGCTCAACGAATTCGGCAAGAAGTTCAATCTTTACGCCATCGCCGGCGGCAATACCGGCACGCAAATGGGTGGTTGGTTCCGCAAGGAGATCAATACGGTCGACGATCTAAAGGGCCTTAAGATGCGGATCGGCGGCTGGGCCGGCAAGACCATGTCGAAGCTCGGCCTGATTCCACAGCAGATTCCGGGCGGCGATATTTATCCGGCGCTGGAGAAAGGCACGATCG
>Ga0070741_10007812_pt1 | contig 21892 bp, 24 predicted proteins | sample Coa_R1_4_FD_66440 | JGI IMG/M metagenome (GOLD analysis project Ga0070741, IMG submission 66440) | Surface soil microbial communities from Centralia Pennsylvania, which are recovering from an underground coalmine fire - Coalmine... | ecosystem: Environmental > Terrestrial > Soil > Unclassified ... | reverse complement strand
TTGGCGCGCTCGGCCAACTCGTGACCATCCATGCCGGGCATATTGATGTCAGTGATGAGGATCGAAATCTGCTCGTTGCGGCTCAATTGATCGAGAGCATCTGCCCCGCTCTCCGCGCTGATCACTTCGCAACCTAAGTCTTCCAGCATGGCCGCGATGACTTCGAGAACGTTAGGATCGTCGTCAACAACCAATACTGAGCGGGGCATTATAGATCGTCCTTTCTGCCCTGCTCGAAGCCAACGCTGGTCCTTTGTTTGGGTTCCGGCGAGACGTGCTCGTCACACATGTCCCAAGCTATCGCCAAGGATGTCGCTGTTTGGCGGTGTGGATCGTCATTTGAGTGGGCCTGGTTCAGCCGATCGGGAGCGGAGAGAAGCCGCTAGCTGTTGTGGGGCCGGGAGAAAGCCAGTCACCGCGTGATGTGGGTCTCGTCGGAAGTCGAACCAGGCTAACCAGTCCCGCTGTCTGTCGCCATTAAGCTGTCTGTCGCCATTAAAATGAGCCGCTCGAAGGCCGATGACCGACCCTCGACGCCAGCCTCCTATTTCGAGGGCAAGGTCGATCAACCGTTGTTTGTGAAGGAGGCGGCGCCCTCCGGCGAGGGAACGGCAGCAAGCCGCTGCTGTGAGGAAGCAGCTGAAGGCTTGATGGGTCGCACGGTCTGCCGACCATATTTTCTGGGAGCCGGGCACCGCGCGCCCTTTCCCTATGAGGAACTTTAGAACGCGGCGTGCCGTTAGCCATCGAAAGGAAACGCCATGAGTAAAGAGACACCGAAGGACGATCCGCGCCAGCCCGGCGACAAAGGATCGTTGAAGCAGACCGATCAACCCTGGAAGGGCAATCCGGAAAAGGAACAGCGCTCACAACTCGAAGACGGCGATCTCGAGCGCTGGCACGAAACCAACACAAGATAGAAGGGGTGCCTCATGGGACTGGCACGCTACGCCATAATCGGACAAAAGGGCGAGTGGCATGTCGAGCATGACGGCAAGGTCGCCAACACTTACGCGACAAAAGAAGCGGCTTTCGAGGCCGCCGTGGCTGCAGCCTCTCTTGCGATGCGCGAGGGTCATGAGATCGCCATCACCGCTCCCGGCGCGCAATCGACCGGCACGGCCAATTAGTTGAATTGCTCCATTAGTGCGATGGAACGAGGGACAATTCCGGCGGTTGCTTTCGGATGGAAACTATTCCCGGACCCGTACCGCCCGAATTGATGCTCGCCTGCTTTATCGTGGCCGGCTTTGTCGTTTCAGCTTGTTACGCCGTCGATTGGAGCTCGATGTTTTAGATCATGGCGCTTTTAGACCGAAAATCGAGCGAGACTGCCCCCGCGAGAGTTGTGTTACCACCGCAGCGGCGCAAACGCGTCTCCAAGCCGTCTCCACGCAACCGTCTGATCGCCCGCGCGCGCCAGAAATTCCTGCGCGCCTTTCCGGGTGGTTTTCGCGACGAGACTTACGTTGATTGGGAACGTGACTACAAATGGAACGCACATCTGCGCTGGCGGGACAATCTAAGTGAGTCTAGTTTTCGGCGCCTCATCATAGATCGGCAATTCGAAGAGGTTGCTCGCCTCGCGAGTTCGATCGAATCCAGAACGAACCTGCTCTTCTCATTCGAAAAGATGGCGCTGCGCGATGCGATCCGCTCGCCCGCGGGCGCTCAAGCATTCGCCAGCGCGTTGTTCGATTTTCTCCATGGGAAAGAGACGCCCGAGGTCCGCTTTGCCAGCTGGGTTGCGGCGCTCGATGCGCTGCCGCGCCGTCAGACGCGGGTTCTGACCTGGCCGCTCGCAACCGTCTTTGGCTTTATCGCCCAACCCAAGCAGCATTTCTTTTTCAAGCCGACCGTGACGCGCGAGGCGTTGCGCCGCTGCGGTCTGCCTTTTGACTATGCTTCGCGGCCATCTTGGCCGGTGTACAAGGCGCTGGTCGATGCCGTGCGCAAGGTACGCGGCGAGATCGCGTCGATGCGCCCTCGCGACATGATCGACATGCAGTCCTTCCTGTGGGTGCAAGGCTCCGATGAATATCCCGACTGAAGGGACTTTTTTGCTCGAAGCCGCACTCTCGCCGGCGGTTACGAGGCTTAACATTTGTTGTCAAATGGCGCGCGCTTCATCGCTAGAAGCGGCTGATGACGGAGGAGGGGGATTGGAATCGCTCCTCCATTTCTTAGATGTTGCCAATGATGTTCCGTAGATCCCTGAATGGGAGCGAGTTCATGAGTAATGCGGCCCCCCATACTTCCAAAACACTTACGGTCGGCGAGCTAATCACCGAGCTGTGCCGGTGGCCCGATCATGCGGCCATCACCTTCCGATGCGCCCCTACCGGCGCAGGTTTTCAACTTTCGCAAGTGCGGGAGGTGTCACGAAATTTCGTCGAGGTCGAATTACATTCTGTATCGGACAGCCCGCCGGTCGTGCCGGCATCTTCGGACGGCCTCGTCAGCGCGCAAAAGTGAGCGTCCGACGGCGTCCCAAGGCTATTCGATCGTATCCGTCTTGAGACGTTCTGATACGACAAGGAGAATCGAACACTAGTTATGGAGTCGCTTCAAGATTACCTGGACCGCAAAACAGGCGAGATAGATTTGCTCAGGGCTTGTCTCAGTTCGCCACCTCCTCCACGACGCCCAAGTTCCATAAAAGAAGTGATAGAACAGAAGTTTCACTTGGCTGCGGCTCTGAAGGCAGAACATACGCTTGAAGACTGGGCCGTCACCGAAACCGCGTGGGCGCATCCCGGCCGGGTTCGCGCGGGAGCGTTCGAGTTCAGATACGACTACCAACGCGCCGATCTCCAGGTTGAGGGACCGTCGTTCTACGAATTGGCCGGTTCGGCACAGCATACGATCTATACCGCATCGGGCATGGCGGCCATTGCAGGGCTGCTCCTGGCTTCCGCACGGGTGATCCCGCATGCAGACCTGTTGGCATGGCCGGGATCTTACAGCGAAACGCTGGAGCTCATCAAAACTCATGCCCGACATCTGCGCCTGATCGAGTTGAAGAGTCCGCTTGGCGAGGCCGCATGCTCCCTCCAGACGTCGACGATTCTCCTATTTGATTCGTGCATGCCTGCCGCGGCTTATGACGCGACGTTCAAATGGCGAAATCCTCGACTCGACCTGATCGTTTTCGACACGACCTGCTTTGGAGCCAGCTCCGGACGGGTTCATCGAGTTCTGGCGTGGGCGGATCACTGGCGAATACCTGTCGTGCTGCTGCGCAGTCATACGAAACTCGATTCATTGGGGGTGGAGTATGGCCGCCTTGGTTCTGCGGTTTTCGTTTTTGGAAGCGGTCTTGGGAGGACGCAATGCGAATGCCTTGATGCTCTCGCCGCCGAAATGCGCACCGCTGTTCGGCTGTTTGGCGGCGCGGCGCTGCCAGCTCATTTCCCGCCCTATGTTGGAGCCCCATCCTATCGATCGCTGACGAGAAGGCGCATCGCAGCAATCCTGCGCAATAGCCGGCGCACCGCTCGGTATTTCGAAGTTGCACTTCCCGGATCCTTGGCGGAGACGCGGCTTTCCCATGGTCTCTACGCTACCCTCGCCTCTGATCGCCTCGTCGACGAGCACCAGGCGAGAGATGCAGCAGATGAATTGGCCCGCGATCTGAGCAAGAGAGGCCTACCCTTGCGACACGCCGGTAGCTTCGGCTTCGATTTTGGTGCGGCCGAATGGTTTCATCACAATACCAGCAATCGTTATGCCGTCAGGATAGCAGTCGCCGACCTGCCGACGGCAATATGGGACCAAGCGTCTCAAGCAGTCGCTGAATGGTGGTCACGCCGCTTTGGCTGACATCGCCATCATCAATGCAACGTCAACCACAATGTCCGAGCGGGATTGATCGTTCGCGCCAAAAACAAGGTCAACAGGGCCTGCTAATGGACATCGGCGCCGAGGAATTCGAGCCATCTCGAAATTGTCGGGAGCCTCGCGCGGATGCATCTCAAACCAACGAAGTTTGGTCGCGGATCAATATGGCGAGGAACGTATAAGCCGAACCAAACCCGCAGGCCGTCCTGTAACCTCGGCTGTGTCCTCTTTGAATTGCAAACATGCTCACACGCGCGGCCATCGCTGTAATCGAGTGAGTTCACTCCCGCTTTGCCACGGAAGCCGACGTGGCAGCATGGTTGCTATGGATGAGGAGCGGAAAACATTTACTCGGTGCTACGCCGGGCGATCTGCCGGTGCTTCAGCCCATCAGATTTGAAATGGTCATCAATTTGAAGACTGCCGGAACGCTTGGACTCTCGATTCCAAACACGATGCAATTGCTTGCTGACGAGGTGGTCGAATGATGCTGCATCGACGCTCACCCATATCGGCTTTTGGCACTTTTGAGACACGCCAAGGCGATCTGGCGATGTCCGTTCCTCGGGGCACATCGGAAGTGGCCGGCGGCCGGCCAAAACGACGCGACCGACCCATAGCAGTCCTAGCCTCTAGCGAAATGGTTGCGCAGCATGCTTTGATGCGTCTGCAATACGCGGGACTTCGGAGAGAGCAATGCGGTACTTGGTATTGGGCGCGGGTGCGCTCGGAGGATATTTCGGCGGAATGCTTCTTAAGGGCGGGGCTGACGTGACGTTTCTCGTCCGTCAAGGCCGAGCAGCCCAACTTCAGCGCGACGGGCTGGTCGTAAAGCTGCAGGACGGCGGCGAATTGCGCACACAGGTGAAGACCGTTCAGCAAGGCCGCCTCAACGGCACCTACGACGTTATTCTGCTCTGCTGCAAAGCCTACGATTTTGTTGCTGCAATAGACGGCTTTGCGCCAGCGATGGGCGACCAGAGCGCGATTGTACCCCTTCTTAACGGCGTTCGACATATCGACGTTCTGACTGAGAGGTTCGGTCGTCAGCGCGTGTTGGGCGGGCTTCGCATCGCCGCGTGGGGCGCGATCGCAATCAGGTCGAGGCTATGGCAGGGGCGAGGCGTAGCCGATGAGGCCTTGCGGATCGTGCAGTCTCCCGCAACCAGGTCGCGCCTCCCCCATCGCACGCCGTGGATGTCACGCTGCCGCATGCCAGCATGCGGGTGCTCGACAAGTCGCTCGCCGATGACACCTACCGGAAGTTGGGCTTGACGGCGGCAGGGTGAAGCGAAAGAACAGCTTGGGCGCGTTGCTTCGAACTGCTGGATTCCGGATTAGATGAAAAAAACGGCATGAGCCATTGATGTCCGCGATCATCCTTGAAAATGTCACCAAGATGTATGGGCCGATGATTGCCGTCGACGACGTCCGCCTTTCGGCGGACGCGGGTACATTGCTCGTACTTTTGGGACCATCGGGGTGCGGGAAATCGACAACCTTGCGATTAATTGCTGGCCTCGAACAACCCGACAGCGGGCGCGTTTGCATTGCCGGGAATGATGTGACTGGCCGGACCCCGGCCCAGCGGAAAATCTCCATGGTATTCCAGTCCTACGCGCTGTTCCCGCATTTGAGCGTCGCGGAAAACATCATATTCGGCCTTCGGGTCCGGCGCGTGTCACGCGGCGAGCGCGATGCCCGCTTGAAGCGGGTCGCGGAACTCGTCGGACTTTCCCATCTGCTGGAAAGAAAGCCGTCGCAGTTGTCGGGAGGGCAACGACAGCGCGTGGCGCTCGGACGCGCCATCATCGCGGAAACGAAAATTTGCCTTATGGACGAACCTCTTTCGAATCTGGACGCGAAGCTGCGCCACGAGATGCGGACGGAGATTAGGTCGCTGCAGCAACGGTTAGAAATGACGATGGTCTACGTCACCCATGACCAGACCGAGGCGATGACGATGGCCGACCGTGTCGTGTTGATGCGCGACGGACGAATCGAGCAAGTCGGCTCGCCCGAGGATCTGTACCGCAGGCCTGCTTCGACTTTTGCGGCGCGCTTCATCGGCATGCCACCAATGAATGTCATGATGAACGGGGATAGCCAGGTCGGCGTGCGCCCCGAAAACATCGCACTCGTCGGCGAAGGCGGCAATGAAGCGCGTGTCGTCTCGGTCGAGCATCTCGGCGCCGACAGCATCATTCTTTGCAGCATCGCCGGCCAAGCAATTGCGATACGGCAGGACGGTTTCAGCAAGGTCGCGCCGGACGACCGGATCAGGATCGCATGGCAACCTGGCGACGAGCATCGATTCGACCTTGCGACAGGCCGCCGGCTCCAAACTGGCATTCAATGACAGGCAGCCTGCGCTTGCCTTAAATTCGATAACAGGAGGGGAGACAAATGAGGATGTTCAAATTCGCTGTTACAGCCGGTGCGATGCTGGTCGTATTCGCGGCAAGCGCGGGCTCCGTTGGAGCAGTCGATCTGACCATGTACTATCCGGTTGCCGTGGGTGGGCCGGTTACCAAGGTCATCGACGGCATGGTGGAGCGGTTTGAACAGAAGAACCCGGACATCAAGGTCACCGCGGTTTACGCCGGCAACTATACCGATACGATGACGAAGGCGATGACCGCGATGAAGGGTGGTCAGCCGCCGCAACTTTCGGTTCTGCTGTCGACGGATGTCTTCACGCTGCGGGACGAGAACGCGATCGTACCGATCGACGACCTCGTCGCCGACAAGGCATGGTTCAAGAGCTTCTATCCGGCCTTCATGGCGAATGGGCAAATTGACGGCAAGACCTGGAGCATTCCGTTCCAGCGCTCCACGATCGTGCTGTACTGGAACAAAGACGCGTTCAAGGAAGCCGGTCTCGATCCGGAAAAGGCGCCTGCTTCCTGGGAAGAGATGGCGGCGATGGGCGCCAAGCTCGTCCAGAAGGATGCGTCCGGCAACGTGACACGGTGGGGCGTCGAGATTCCCTCGACCGGCTACGCCTACTGGATGCTGCAGGCCCTTGCGATCCAGAATGGCCAGAAGATGATGAACGAGGCGGGGACCGAAGTCTATTTGACCGCCCCCAAGACCGTTGAAGCCCTGGAATACTGGGTGAACCTCTCCCGGAAAGACAAGGTGATGCCGACCGGCACCATCGACTGGGCGACCCTGCGCACGGATTTCGTCGAAGGTAAGACTGCGATGATGTGGCACACGACCGGCAACCTGACCGCGGTCAAGGACAGTGCGAAGTTCAATTTCGGCGTCGCCGTGCTGCCGGCCAAGGAACGGCGAGGCTCTCCGACCGGGGGCGGCAACTTCTATGTCTTCAAGGGCGCCTCGCCTGAGCGACAGAAGGCCGCTGTTAAGTTCATCGAATGGATGGCGGCACCGGAGCAGGCTGCCGAATGGAGCATCAAGACCGGCTACGTCGCTGTTTCACCCGCGGCCTATAAGACTCCCGCAATGGAGGAATACGCCAAGAATTTCCCTCCTGCCGTCGTTGCGCGCGACCAACTCGATCAAGCTGTGCCCGAGCTGTCGGTGCATGAAAACGGACGCATCTACAAGTTCGTGGGCGACGCGGTGCAGGCGGCCGTGACCGGCTCGCAAAAGCCGCAGGAGGCGCTTGCCGCCGCACAACAGCAGGCAGATCGTGTCTTGAAAGCCTACCAATAGACCGTGACCGCGGCGCTCACATGACCGGTTGGGCCGGACCCAGGACAGGTTCGCACGCCTGGATGAATGCCGTGAACGCTTGGCTGTTGCTGCTTCCGGCGGCGGTTCTGCTCGTGGCATTCACCCATTACCCGGTGCTGGCAACGATCAGAAGCAGCCTGTTCGTCGCACGAAGAAACGGCACTCAAGTGTTCGCCGGTCTGGACAATTATCGTGCGATGTTTGATGACGCGATCTTCTGGAAAGCGCTCGGCAACAACATATGGTTTGCATTCGGCACGGTTCCGACCTCGATCGCGCTGGCCTTGCTCATGGCGCTGTGGGTCAACCGCAACATCCGGGGGCGAGGATTCCTGAGGTTGGCATATTTCACGCCGACGGTGCTTCCGATGATTGCAGTGGCCAACATCTGGCTGTTCTTTTACACGCCGGACTACGGGCTGTTAGATCAATTGCGGGCGCTGGCCGGCTCTCCCGGATGGAACTGGCTCGGCGATCCCCGAACCGTCATGGTCTGCCTGATCGTGATGGTGATTTGGAAGGAGGCCGGCTTCTTTATGATCTTCTATCTCGCCGCGCTCCAGCAGATCCCGCCCGATCTCAACGAGGCCGCGGCAGTCGAAGGCGCAGGCCGATTATATATCCTCCGCCGTGTCACCGTTCCCCTGTTGATGCCGGCAACCCTTTTCATCGCCATCAATGCGGTGATCAACTCCTTCAAGCTGGTCGACCATCTCGTTATCATGACGAAGGGAGGGCCGAACAACGCGAGTACGCTGTTACTTTATTACATCTATGAGGTGGCTTTCACGTTTCAGGACAGCGCCTATGCGGCAACGCTCACGGTGGTGCTGGTTGTGATCCTCAGCGCGCTTGCACTGATCAAGTTTGGCTATTTCGACCGCCGGATTCACTATCAATGAACCAACGCACGACCATTCTCGAGGTTGCCACCGCGTGGGTCCTGGCATTCCTCTGGATCGCGCCGCTGGCCTATGCGCTGTGGAGCTCGCTGCATCCGGCGGCATTTGCCACGTCGTTCAGCCTGTCTGCGCCCTGGACGCTGGAGAACTTCGCGCGAGCTTGGCATCAGGCGCCTTTCGGCCGCTACTATCTCAACACTATCATGTTGGTGAGCTTGATATTGGCTGGCCAGCTAGTGCTGTCCACGCTCGCCGCTTACGCTTTCGTCCATTTCAAGTTCAGAGGTAGCGGCATCGCCTTCGCACTCACGCTGCTGCAATTGATGATCATGCCGGACGTCCTGATCGTGGAGAATTATCGCCTCATTAGCAAGCTTGGACTGCTCGATACCATTCCCGCGATCGCATTGCCCTACATGGCGAGTGCCTTCGCTATTTTTCTGTTGCGCCAAACCTTCAAAAGCGTGCCGCGGGAACTGATCGAGGCGGCCAGGGTGGAGGGTGCCGGTGCTCTCCAGATTCTCTGGCGGGTCTATGTGCCGCTTGCGCGTCCCACGTATGTTGCCTTTGCCCTGGTGTCAGTAAGCTATCACTGGAACAATTTCTTGTGGCCGCTGATCGTCACCAACTCGGTCGAGAGCCGTCCCCTGACTGTAGGCCTTGCCGTCTTCGGCGCACCGGAGACCGGGGTCGACTGGTCTGTGATCAACGCGGCAACTGTCATGACCATGGCACCGTTGCTGATCGCATTTCTGATCTTTCAGCGGCAGTTCGTACAATCATTCATGCGGGCGGGAATCCGCTAGATGTTGCTCGTCTCTTGGAATATCCAGTCTGGAAAGGGCTGCGATGGAGTCGTCGATTTGGCGCGGACGGTTTCCGTGGCGACACAGTTCGCGGATGCCGACATATTTTGCTTTTGCAAAGTAGAAGTTGGTGTTCGGTGCTAACAGGTCGCCTTTTTTTCCCACAACGGAAGTTGACGCCTTCACGTCGGCAGGGGCGCCATGGATGCAGCACGCGACGCCTGTCTTTGACGAACGCGAAGCGCTGGCTGTACGGCTTCTGAAAGCTCGTGAGCAGCTTTATCACGGTTTGTGCGTCGGCTTTCGGCATCGCTTATCAGCGCTCGCCGAAAGCGGGGCACTTCTCCGAGGCTTCACTTTTTCGCGTACTACGTCCTTTGCGGCCTTGTCGGTTCTGAGACCAAGATAAACGGGCTGACGCAACTCGCCTGTGCTTGTCCATTCCGCGAACTTCACCTCGGCGACGAGCGTCGGTTTGACCCAGGTCGTGGCGCTTTCGTTTTTGACGTTGGCAGGGAAGGGTGACTTCGGGGTTTTTAGCTTCACCAGCTTGGCGTGCAGGTCTGCGAGCGCCTTGTGGGTAAAACCCGTTCCGACATGGCCGATGTAACGCCAGGAGGTTTCATCCCTCACAGCAAGGACGAGGGAGCCGAAGAACGGCCTTGTCCTTCTTGGAGCTGTGAACCCTGCTATGACGACCTCCTGTCGCTTCGCTGTCTTTACTTTCAGCCAGTCCGGGCTTCGAACCCCTGACGCATACGCGCTGTCAGCGCGCTTGGCCATAATACCTTCCAGTCCTTTTCGCTCTGCCTCGGAGAAGAACTCCTTGCCATTCGCTATTCGGTGAGCGCTGAACGCGATGAGTTTGTCGCGTGGCAGAATGACGCTGAGCCTCTTCTTGCGCTCAAAGAGAGGTTGCTCACGCAAGTCCACACCGTTTTCGAACATGAGATCGAAGGCGCAATATAGCAGCTTTGCTCCATGGCGAAGTGCGTTCTGAAGCAGCTGAAAGTGCGAGATGCCATCCTTTCCGAGGGCGACCAGCTCTCCGTCAATGATCGCGTCTCCCGTGACGCCTTCGAGGGCCTTGGCAATCTCGTTGTAGCTGTGGCTGATGATTTTGCCGTTTCGGCTGTAGAGCGCAACCTTGCCGCGCCGGATTTCAGCGATCATTCGGAAGCCGTCATATTTGTCTTCAAAGACCCAAGCGGGATCATCGAAGGGTTCGTCCGTAAGGGTTGCAAGCATCGGCTGCAGGCGTTTCGACAAGGTCGAAGTTCGACTCATGTGGCGCCTAATTCAGCAAGGAATCTTGCCATGCTGTCTTGATAGTCCTCCACGTTTGGGGGAACGCCGGCGTACGGACGATGTTCCGCAGAGAGCACTTCGGTAGCCTGCCGCTGCCCTTGAGATAATTGACCAGCTAGACCAATCTGAGCCGGCGTCGGCAAACGCGCCTTTTCGGAAAAGGAAGATGGCAAGGAAGCTGAAAACCTTTCAAACCTCACTGGGCTTTTTCGACCTTGCGATAGCTGCGCCATCCATGAAGGCGGCGCTAGAGGCATGGGGCGCGGACAGCAATCTCTTCCATCAAGGTGCCGCAAGCGAGAGCAAGGATCCCGAGGTCATCGAGGCGACGATGGCGAAACCTGGCGTGGTTCTCAGGCGCCCGGTCGGTTCAGATGCAGCCTTCAGTGAGCATGCCGGCCTGCCCAAGCATCTCTCCGATGAAAGGCCAACGCGGGCCACAGCCGCCCCTAAGTTGAAGGCGCGTCCGCCCAAACGACTGGATGACAAAGCATCTCGAAAAGCTGCCGTTGCTTTCGAGAAGAAACGGCGGCGACAGGAGAGTGAACGGCGAAAAGTAGAAGCTATTGCTGAGAAGCAGCGTGCACGGCGCGAGCAAGCAGTGGCGAAGGCTCAGGCAAATCTTGAGGAAGGAGAAAAGGAGCACGCAAAGAGAGCGGCTCGAATTGAAGCCGAGCGCGCGCCATAGAGAAGCGGGGACAGGCGGAGGACGACCGATGGAACAAGCAGAGGCAAAAACTTCAGGCCGTACTCCGGAAAACTCGAGATTAGCAAAATGTATTCGGTGTGTCGTGTGCCTCTTCTCCCATTTTCAATCGCGCAACGTGCTTATTCTTTGACGGTCTAGAATTACAGCTCGGCCCACTCATCGCGAGTAGGAAACTAACGAGCCAAAAAATTGACCTTCTGGCCTCACAGGTTCACCGGCACGATCCAGGAATATTTGATAGCACACACGTTGACTTGCGCGGACAGCCCTCCATCGAGGCGCACCCAAGTCTGAGCATACCCAATCTCGAAGCTCGTGCCTTTTGCCCTCCGCCTAAAGTCTAAAATACCGAGTGAAAGGAACCATGTCGCCCAGTTCGCGCTTCAGTAAGCGAGCATGCTTCCCATTGAAGACTACGCGATAATTGGCGACTGTGAGACGGCTGCCCTAGTCGGGCGAGACGGCTCCATTGATTGGCTTTGCCTGCCCAGGTTTGATTCCGATAATTGTTTCGGCAAGCTGCTTGGATCGGAAGACAACGGCTTTTGGCGGCTTGCCCCGAGGAAGTGGCGCGAGGTCAGGCGCCGCTATCAGCCAGGCTCGTTGATCCTTGAAACCACTTTTACGGCTGATGAGGGAAGTGTCCGCATCACGGACTTTATGCCGCCCAAGGCTGACCACTCTCGAATCGTTCGCATTATCGAAGCGCTCGATGGCCATGTTGAAATGAAATGCGACCTTGTTGCGCGATTCGAATACGGCAAGGCGGTGCCGTGGGTCACCCATCACCATAAACCCTCAGAACAGCGTGGCGGCAAAAAAGCGACGCCAAGCAGGAACGCGCAGCGCACTGCTTTGGTACAAGGAGATGACGATGGCTAACGGTATAACAGATCCTGCTGCTCCTGCACCACCTGGCGTACTCCCTAGGCCAGCACCCAGATACTCCGTTGTCCTACAAGGTCAGGCCGCATTAGTGACAGGCGCTAATTCAGGAATTGGCAAGGCGGTCGCGCTAGGTCTTGGTGCTTCGGGTGCGGACATCGTTATCAACTTTGTCAATAATCCCGAAGCAGCCGAGGAGGTGGCCCATCAGGTTGAAGCCGGGGGGAAGCGGGCCATTACAATCAAGGCAGATGTAAGCAAAGAGGACGACGTCAAAGCCATGTTTGCGAAGGCCATTGGCCATTTCGGCACGTTGCATATCTGTATCAACAATGCGGGCCTGCAGCGTGATGCCCCGTTGCTGGACATGACGCTCGAGCAATGGAATACCGTAATCAATGTTAATTTAACCGGACAATTCCTTTGCGCGCGCGAAGCAGTGCGCGAATTTACGCGGCGCGGCATCGATCGCGAAATCTCGGCCGCGGCGGGCAAGATAGTTTTCATGAGTTCGGTTCATCAAGCGATCCCATGGGCGGGCCATGTGAACTACGCCGCATCGAAGGGCGGAGTGATGCAGCTGATGCGAAGTGTAGCTCAGGAGGTTGCGCCACTTGCCATTCGAGCCAATGCAGTAGCACCGGGCGCAATACGTACTCCTATCAATCGACCTGCCTGGCAAACGGCTGAAGCCTATCGAAGCTTGATGACCCTGGTACCCTACGAGCGAATTGGCGAGCCGGAGGACATTGCCCAAGCCGTCGCTTGGTTAGCATCTGATGCATCGGACTACGTGACGGGCGCTACGTTGTTTGTTGACGGAGGCATGACTTTGTATCCAGGCTTTGCAACTGGTGGATAAGGAAATTGCTTCTGCGCGCGCTCTGGGCCAAGTTCGTGGAGGTGAGCGTTGCTTTCGCAGGCGTATCCGCTCGGGACCTTTAATCGCGAGACTCTCCCGCACCTTGGCGGAAAGCTCCTCGGAGAGGGCGGTGCAGCCGGATCACAGGTGGGCTTCGGCGTCCTGCTGCGCCCTTCAGCCTTCGACGATTTCCCGTATCCTGCGGGCCAGTACGTCCATTTCGAACGGTTTTGCGATCACTTGCATTCCCTTGTCGAGACGGTGATTGCCGATAACGGCATTCTGCGCATAGCCGGTTATGAACAGTACTTTCAGCTCCGGACGAAGCTGGCGAGCGGCGTCGGCAACTTGGCGGCCGTTCATCCCGTTCGGAAGCCCGACGTCGGTTATCAAGAGATCGATCCTCGAGCCCGATTGCAGAATTCGCATCCCCGAGGGCCCATCCGAAGCCTCGACAACGGCGTAACCGTGCTCTTCTAGAACGTCGGAAATAAGCATCCGAATGGTCGGTTCGTCATCAATTACCAAAACGACTTCACCATCGCTGATCGGCCGATCCTTGCTTGGCGGTGCAAAACAGTCGTCTTCCTCGGCATTGCGATCGTGCTTCGGCAGGTAGAGACACATGGTCGTGCCCTTTCCCAATTCCGAACTGATATGGATTTGTCCTCCCGACTGGCGAGCAAAGCCGTAGATCATGGACAACCCGAGGCCCGTTCCCTGGCCGAACGGCTTTGTCGTGTAAAAAGGCTCGAAGGCGTGTGCGATCACGGCCGGCGTCATGCCTGTGCCGGTGTCGGTCACGCGAAGCGAAATATACTGGCCCGGCGCCAGCTGGAGTTTCTGCGCGGAGGGTTGATCGATCCAGATGTTGGCCGTCTCGATCGTCAAGCGGCCGCCGTCGGGCATCGCGTCGCGGGCGTTGATGCAGAGATTCAGCAACGCATTCTCCAGCTGATTAGGATCGACCAGCGTCGGCCAGAGGCCCCCGGCGCCGATGACCTCCATTTGAACCGCGGGGCCGACAGTCCGGCGAATCAGCTCTTCCATGCCGGCGATCAATCGGTTGAGGCTGGTTGGCCGGGGATCGAGCGTCTGTCGCCGGGAGAACGCAAGAAGACGATGCGTCAGCGCTGCCGCACGCTTGACCGCATTCTGACCCGCTACGAGATAGCGCTCCACGTCGGTCCGTCCGCGAGCCATGCGAGACTGAATCATTTCGAGGCTGCCGCCGATAGCGGCCAACAGATTATTGAAGTCGTGCGCAATGCCACCGGTCAGTTGACCTACTGCTTCCATTTTTTGCGACTGCCTCAGACTTTCTTCGGCCTGGGTGCGCGCGCTAATCTCCATGGCGACGCGCTCTTCGAGGGTAGCCGCCAGGCTGCCCAGTTCTTCCAGGCGCGAACGGGCCTCGTACTGGCGGCGGCGTCCGCGTATCGCGGTCCGGACCACACTCGCCAATGTCATGGGATGGAATGGTCTTTCAAGAAAGGTGACATTTCCGAATGCTTCGGCTAGGCGCGCTGCCAACGGATTCCTTTCGGGGCCGCCGCCGCGTTGGGTCAAAATGACGATTGGAAAATCCGACCACGGTGGTTGATGCGACACGAAGTCCGCGAGTTGCCGCAGATCGGCGGTTTGGACCGCCTCGTCCGCAATGATCGCAAGACCGGCTCCCGCTACGACTTCGTCGCAAAGCGAATGCAGATCGCGGGTGGGTTCCGCTGCAAATCCGGCTGCCGCGAGAATCCGGGCCGCAATCTCCGCGTCGCGCCCCTTAGGTGCGAGGATGATCGCTCTCTCGGATAGATTGCCGGCGTCTGTCACCTGGTTTTGCCGCCTATCAATATCCCCTGATCGCCGGTGTAATCCGGCACCCCACGCAGGACTCCCTGGAACGCCTCCAGCGGCTCGCCCATCGTGAGGCCGGCGGTTGAAATCCGGAATTCTCGGATTGTCGATTCGTGGAAGCCGGTCCTCTTCTTGATCATCGACATGGCGCGGCGAACCCTTCCATTTGCCTCGAAATAGCGAAGCAGGATGACGCTGTCGGCAAGATAAGTCACGTCGACCGGCGTCTGCATATCGCCGACAAGTCCGTGCTGGGCGACCGTCATGAAAGTCGCTGCACCCTGTCGATTGAGAAACTGCAGGAGTTCGTGCATGTGAAGTATGAGCGAATTTTCCTCCGGCATCGCGGCCTGGTAGCCGTTGAGGCTGTCGATGACGACGGTCCTGATCTTCTGGGTCTCGACGATTCTGCGGACCCTGTGGGCGAACTCGCCGGGTGAAAGTTCGGCCGCATCGATTTGCTCGAGGACGATATTGCCTTTGTCACGCTCGGACTCGAGATCGATTCCCATGGTTTTCATGCGATCGAACAGCAGTCCAAGTTCCTCGTCGAAGATGAACAGCGCAGCTTTTTCACCCCTTGCGATCGCCGCCATGACGAATGTCATGACGACGAGCGATTTGCCCGTGCCGGCCGGTCCCAGGATCAGCGTGCTCGAACCGGAATCGATCCCGCCGCCGATCAAGGCATCCAGTTCGGCGATGCCGGTCGAGAACTGCATGCGGGCAAACCGTGTGATGTGCTCCGCCGCGACTAGTCGCGGGAAGACGTTGACGCCGCCCGTAGTGATCGTAAAATCGTGGAAGCCGCCGCGGTACCGTCGCCCGCGATATTTCAGCACGCGCATGCGTCGACGCTCCGCGCCGTATGCCGGCGCCAGCTCTTCCAGCCGGATGACGCCATGGGCGACGCTATGGACCGTCTTGTCCGAGGCCTCCGCGGTCAGATCGTCCAACATGATCACCGTCGCCCCGTAGCGGGAAAAGTAATGCTTGATCGCGAGGATTTGCCGCCGATATCGCAGCGAACTTTGGGCTAGGAGCCGGATTTCCGAGAGGCTGTCGAGGACCACTCTCGAAGGCTTAATGCGCTCTACGGCATCAAAAACCTGCCGTGTGGTTTCACCGAGCTCCAGATCGGACGAATACAGCAGGCTCTGTTGCTGTTCCGAATCGAGAAGGCTTTCTGGCGGGATGAGTTCAAACACGTCGATTTCGGGGCCGAGCGTCCAGCCATGGGATCGGGCGCCGTCACGAAGCTCCGATTCGGTCTCGGATAAAGTGATGTAGAGGCACTTCTCGCCCGTCTTCGCACCCTCGATGAGGAATTGCAGCGCAATCGTGGTTTTTCCAGCGCCAGGTTCGCCCTCCAGAAGGAATACGTGTCCTCGAGAAAGTCCACCCTGTAAGACATCGTCCAGGCCAGAAACACCTGTCGCGGCCTGGTTGGCTGAAGAGGTCATTTTTCGCGATCCTGGCTGAGTGCTAGCGCACCTGCACAACCCAATTGCGCGGCACGGTGTCTATGCGCGCTGCGGCACAGATGTCCGCCGCAAAATCGGTTTCCATCGAAAAAGATCAGACCGGTTGTGCCGAGCCCAGGCTTACGCCTTGCCGTCCGCACTGTCGATAAGGAACTAGCCCGGCAAATAGTACCTGGTAAGCCCTTAGGGATTTGGGGACCTCGGCTAATCCTCACGCTGACTCGCCCGGCTTTCCCGTCGCGCACGTATCCCTGTCGTTGCGCTTGAGGAGATGCCTGGGAGAGTTTGCAGCCTTGCAGCAATAGGCCATCGACCGTCATCGCTTCCGTCGGGAACGATGCCTGACCCCCCTCGTCGAGCCCGGCGAGCTATTGCCGAAAGCGAGGTCGTGCGAGGTCGAATGCCGCCATTCCCGGTAGCAATCACGAAGTGACAGGACCAAGGATCGAGCGACTTTCCACGCCCCGGTTTTCTTTACCCAACTCTTTGCTAGCGCATAATGGTTGTAAGCCCAGGCGAAGGCTTGGATCTTCATCAACTTGGTCTTGGTGAGCTCGAAGAGACGTTCGACTAGTACAAGCTTTACGAGCTCGCCGACGATGAACATAGTGACAGCCAAAATGAATTGACCTGTGGCGGCCATGTAGGCCGCAACCATCTTGACCGGCTCGAGAATAACGACCGGCACGGAAAACAAGGCCAGACAAGGGTAGGGAGGTAAGGACCGAATCCAAGCGCGAACCTTCGGCATAGGAAAGATAACGGCCAACCACCTCGAAATCGGCCGTACGAAGCTGAGCAACAGCACATCCGCGATAAAGTAGATAGCAGCTGCCACGTAAGCCAAGGACTTCCAGAGCCGGCGCATCGCGAAACCTCCGGCAAATTAAGCCGGTGATCGCCGAATGGTTTCCGTCGTGATCCCTGGGCCACTGCGAACGAGACGAAACGCCTCGGCCCTTATCGCTGCGAAGAATCCGATATTTGTGGAACCGACGGGCATGTTCATGCCTTGTCTATGAAATTCGAGGGACCAGTCGATGCACCGACAGAACCGAAGGTTTATTCGCAACCGGCTCGATCTCAAGGATCGGGTACAGGTCAGAGTCCTGAGGCGAAGGCTGCGGGTCTCTGAGGCCGATCTCAATGCAATCGTCCAGAAGGTCGGAAACTCCATCGCAGGCATCAGCAAGGAAATCGCGCTGCGAAGAGCGAAGACGATCGAGACGCCGCTCGAAATCCCAAGCGCTGCGGTGATCGACGTCGCAACGGAGTGTGAAACGGTAGTTGTGCCGGTACCTGTCACGGTCTGAAAGAAAACTCTATATCACCCAAGCAGAAAGCTACCACGGTAGCTGTCGAACCTACGTGGCAACGCAGCGAACTACACCTACTTTCCTCGGGAAGCCAAACTTGATGTAGTTCGAGAAACGAAGTGCTCTTAATAGAGGACTTCCAAATGGCCCCGCAGAAACGGACATTGGCCAGCGCGGCGGGTCTTGGCTGCGAGCGAAATCTCGCGTGCTTCATAGCAAAAAAGGAAGAGCCACCGGGATTCCCAGTCACGCTGGAGGTGTCTATCGACAAAGCTGGGCCATTAAAGAGGCGCGCTGGCAAGTGTAATAGGAGATCTAGCCCGGAACCGGATTGAACTGTAGCACGTTGCTTAAAACGACCCACTGGAGGGCGTCCAATGCTACGCGTTGCTGCTGCGGTTATGACGTTGCTTGCGTTGAGCGGAGAGGATGCGACGGCGGCCGTCATGCGGCATGTCTCATGCTCCGTGGTCCGGTTCTACGTGGCAAAGTACTCAGCCGCTGCTGCCGAAGGCTGGGCGCGCAGCCGCGGTGCGACCGATGCCGAAATTTCAATCGCTCGCAAATGTCTCTCCACCTCGGTGCACGTCAGCACGCGCTCGGCTGACGCCCGTCTCTAGGCGAGCCAGCTCGATTGAGACGAGGGGGGCCCAGGACCTCCATCGTAAGTTTTTCTAACAGGAGTTTTCGTTATCTTAGTGCACAATGATTCGCCCAAGGGGGGCGTATCGTGGACGAACTGAAGACCGGTGATGGCGGTTCAATGGGACCGCCAAAAATCAACAAATGCGAATATTGCGGCTCTCTCGCTGAGCCGGTGACCGTGTTCGACCGGCGCAATGGCACGGGCTATCGGCCGCTCAAATGCCTCTGCCGCCAAAAGCTAAGCTGGATTGAGGACGGGGAGTAGGACGCCCCAGGTCAATCGGACGCTCATCACCGGGTACTCGAACGCTGCGCTCTCCGGCTCGCGTTCGGCAAACCAGGCCCGCATCCGCTATGGCGAAGACTCTTACATGGTCCGGGTCGCCAATCCGGCAATTTCACTATAAGTCGGCGGCAATGGAATGGGGCGAACATCTTATCGCGGGCTTCGTGGATAAGGCACTCACGCTCCTGGGTGAGCAAGGCCCAGAAGGAAGAGCATCCCACACGTCAGCAATCGCGGAAAAATCGGTAAGAGGCACCCCGGCGATATATTCTCCGGCAGCGCGCGTCCGACGCAGCCCACATGGTCACGGACGCGAAGTAGAGGTCACTGAGGCGACAGAACGGACTATTTGATACCCTTGTAGTCCACGCTCCTCGTTGCCGGTCGCTTATCTGACCCCTCTCGGTGCCGCGAGCCCGAACGCAGCGAAAGATCGGCCCGTCATCGCATACACCTGACCGAACGCGAATGACCGGGCCTCCTGCGTATCCGGATAGTGAGTATCGACAAGTCGCTCCCAGTGCCTGCCCTCTGGGACGTCCGGCAGCGTGAAGTCGACCACGTCAAAATGGGCATTATAGAGCAATAGGATCGTCGCGTCTTCGCCCCGGCGTTTGATCCCACTTTCCTGTGCGCGTCCGTCAAGCAACATGCCAAGGCAGCGGGCATTGCCGTCCTGCCATTGTTCGTCCGTCATCGCATCCCCGGTCGGCGCGAGCCAATTGACATCCTTAACATCAAGCTCTTCGTTATAGGTACCGACGACGAAGCGCCCGCGATAGAGAATGGGAAAGGCCTTGCGAATCCCGATCAGTCTGCGCGTGAATTCGCGCAACGCCTGGCCTGGCGCGCCAATCGCGAGCCAATCGAGCCAAGTCGTCTCATTATCCTGCGCGTAGGCGTTATTGTTGCCACCTTGGGTGTGACCGAACTCGTCGCCGGCAAGGAGCATCGGCGTCCCATGAGAGAGCAGCACGGTTGCCAACAGATTGCGCTTTTGCCGTTCCCGCAACGCGACAATTTCAGGATCCTCCGTCGGACCTTCAGTACCGTGATTCCATGAATGATTGTTCGAATGCCCGTCGCGATTGTTCTCGCCGTTGGCCTCGTTGTGCTTATCATTGTACGAGACAAGGTCGTTGAGATTGAAGCCGTCATGGGCGGTAACGAAATTGACGCTGGCCCACGGCTTGCGACCACGTTTGTTGAAGAGATCGCCGGAACCCGAAATGCGTTTTGCAAAATCGGGCAACATGCTGACATCGCCCTTCCAGAAGCGCCGCACCGTGTCGCGAAACTTATCATTCCATTCCGCCCAACCCGGCGGGAACTGGCCGACTTGGTAGCCACCGGGGCCGATATCCCAGGGCTCGGCAATGAGTTTGACGCCTGACAGGACAGGATCCTGCCGGCACGCATCAAGGAAGCCGCCGCCTTCGTCAAAGCCATACGGTTCACGCGCGAGAATGGTCGCAAGGTCGAAACGAAAACCATCCACGCGCATTTCCGTCGCCCAGTAGCGCAGAGAGTCCGCGACCATCTGCAGCACACGTTGGTGCGAGAGATTTACCGTGTTCCCCGTACCAGTGTCATTGATGTAATAGCGCTTCTGATCGGGTATAAGCCGATAATAGCTCGCATTATCGATGCCCTTGAAGGAAAGCGTGGGACCCAGTTCGTTGCCTTCGGCCGTATGATTGTAAACGACGTCAAGGATAACTTCGATGCCAGCCGCATGAAAGTGGTTGACCATCGTCTTGAACTCGCTGGCCAGGGGCGTTTGCAGGTAACGCGGCGCCGGTGCAAAAAAGGCCAGTGAATTGTAGCCCCAATAGTTGTTCAGTCCTTTATCCACGAGATAGCTGTCGTCAAGGAACGCGTGGATCGGCAGCAGTTCGGCCGCAGTAACCCCAAGTGATCGGAGGTATGCAGGCACGTGCGACTGAGCGAGACCTGCGAATGTGCCACGCTCGGCTTCAGGGATCATGAGATTGAGCTTAGTGAAACCTTTGACATGCATCTCATAGATGATCGTCTTTTCCCATGGCGTCTCAGGTTTGCGAGACAGCCCCCAGGTAAAAGCCGGATCGATCACCCGGCACTTTTGCATCAAGCGGGCACTGTCGCGGTCGTCGAAAGACTTGTCCTTGTCCGGATGATCAAACCGATACCCGAACAGCTCCGGACCCCATCGCAGCTGGCCCACCAGCTGCCTAGCGTAAGGATCGAGAACCAGCTTATTGGGGTTAAAGCGATGCCCAGCGTCGGGCTCGAATGGTCCATAGACACGGTAGGCGTAGACCGTGCCGGGCCGCGCGGCCGGAACATAGCCGTGCCACACTTCATCGGTATATTCCGGAAGCTCGATGCGCTCGATTTCGCGCTCGCCCCGTTCGTCGAAGAGGCAAAGTTCGACTTTGGTCGCGTTCGCTGAAAACAGAGCGAAATTGACGCCGAGGCCGTCCCATGTCGCGCCGAGAGGAAACGGCTTTCCTTCGCGGATGTTCGACCGCCGGAGCCGCTCCGCGACCTGCGCCAGCAGGGCGATCGATTTGCCATCCACGGAGTTTGTCTGCCTGCTTAAAAGGAAACCTCAACGCTCCGTTCTGAAGTTAAGTTCCTTAGAAAAGCAACGCGCTGACGGTTGACGCGACGGTCTGAGATACCGTCGTGATAGAGCAACATGAATCAGAAGGTACATGCAATTGTTGTGAGGCGTTCGACGGTGATCGTATGCGATCGCTTGGAAAGGCAATGCAAACCTTGGTCACGTTGCGAGGAACGTACAAGCCGAACTGAACTTAACCAGCGGGTCCTGTGCGTGCCCAAAGCGTAGATGACCTGCACGGCCTCGCCTGTCCTCCCAGTGTTGTGGCGAGGTCGTGCCTTTCGCAGTGGAGATATCACGGATGCTGTCTGCTTTCTTTCCACTCTACGTTCTCGATGGAATGATCGAGCTTACACGGCGGGCCTTCACATGTGGGAAGTTCCGAAGGAGCCTGTCGTTATCTTGATGGAAGATGAGCCTCAGGAAGCCGCTATGGGGGCATATCCGCCGCCGGTCCAGCAGGATTCTATATGCGGCTGCGCGCCCGAGGGACGGCGGTAAAAACATGCAAGCGTAAGCGAACGGTTGCGGCGCACAAAAAGCCCCGCGAAAGCGGGGCTTTGCCGTTTGGCCAATCGATTCAGCGGCCGTTCGCCCCGCTTTTGACCGCGCCCGGTTCTGCATGCGAGCCCATGCTGTTAACGCCGGCCGCTGTCGGTGCACCCGAGTTGCTGGCATCGCT
>Ga0070741_10007811_pt1 | contig 21898 bp, 30 predicted proteins | sample Coa_R1_4_FD_66440 | JGI IMG/M metagenome (GOLD analysis project Ga0070741, IMG submission 66440) | Surface soil microbial communities from Centralia Pennsylvania, which are recovering from an underground coalmine fire - Coalmine... | ecosystem: Environmental > Terrestrial > Soil > Unclassified ... | reverse complement strand
CTCGCGGTCGTCGGCGGCCTCACGTCCTCGACGGTGCTGTCGCTGTTCCTCTTGCCGGTCATCTATCTGATGTTGGCGAGGCGCGGCAAGAGCATCGAGGGGCACATGGCCGACACCGTCGGCGAGGCGTGACGTAACGAGCTGCACGCCGCGGTTTCATTCGATCAGAGAAAGGAGCATGCCATGCGGGCAGGCTGTCCTCTCCGGGCCGGCGTCTCGGTGTCGCTGCTCATCGCGATGGCGGGCTGCAACCAAAACAGCTTGACGCAGCCACCGATGGTCACCGGCGCGATCGTCGTCGACAGCGCGACGTTCTTCTACAACGGAGCGACGAGAGCGGGCAGCTCCGTGCAGGCGTTCTTCCATGGCCCGACTCAGTCGGGCTGCTCTCAGTCCACGGTCGGGAGCTGCGTCGTCACGCGCTGCGATTCCACCGACGCGGGGGCGCCCCCATCCACCGCGCGGCCGAGCGCCGGCGTAGTCACCATTGCCGGCGGGTCGCAGCAGGTCGTGCTCACGCCGCAAGCGGACGGCACCTACGCTCCTTTCCTCGACGCGAGCCATGGTCTATGGACCGGCGGCGAAGCCCTCTCCGTGACGGCCGCCGGGGGCGACGTGCCCGGGTTCACCGACACCCTCACGCGCCGTCGCAGATCACGGTGAGCGCGCCGTTGCCGTCGGGCGGATCGCTGACGATCGTGCGCGCGAGCGATTTCACCGTCGCCTGGAGCGGCGGCTCCACCGGGCAGGTTCTGGTGTTCCTGGCCGATCCGGTCGTTAGGTGCTGCCCTAGTTTCCGTCAAAGTGCCCTAATTCGCATGTTGGGCTCCGAATTTCCATGGGAGCTAGATGCCGGGGCTCGGAGCCGGGACGTGAATCACGCTTTGTCGGGCTTTGGCAGCGCGGCGGCGATGCGAGCGTCGATGTAGTCGTTCAACGTGTTGAGGAGGTTGGCGCCGCACGCGGACTCGTACTGCTGAGCTTCTTCGAAGGCGCTCGTTTCCGCCTGCATGAGCGAGGTAAGGTTGACCGAAAGAATGTACAAGCGGGCGGCGCTCAGCACCTTCGCGTCGAGGCCGGCCGCCTCTTTCGTGAGCTTCTCGATCAGCTCGATCTGTTTTTCCAACGTCGCCATTCGCCACCTCGCTCGACGAGATTACCATCAGCGCTCCGATCGCGCGCTCCTTGCCGACTCGGCGGCCGATCGACTATAGAGGACGCAGAGTGAAGCCCTCGATGCCAACGAATCGCGGCCTCTGGCTCGGCCGACTCACGGGCGTCGTGCTGCTCGCGCTATCACTGGGCGCTTTGCTCTATGAAGCGCACACGCGCCGGTGGCGCTCGGTATGGGTGTTCATCGGGCTGGCCGCGCTCGGCGTGTTCCTGCTCGTCACCGGCGGGAAGCTGGAAGGCCGCCGCGGCCTGCTCTTCGTCGCCATGATCGCGTCAGCGGCGCTCGCGATCGCGGCGATGCAAGCGGCGGCCGGCGGGCCCTAGACACCTGCGCGGCCATGGTATAAACCGGGCCGCCTCGCATCTCGACCTTAGAGGGGGATTTCATGTACGCGCTCTCGATGCTGCCCACCGCAAACGCCAACCTTCTCCAAGTCACATCGTCCGGGACGATCGATGTCGTGGTCGACATTCCCAGCACCGTGCTGGTGATCGTCGCGCTGGTCGCGACGCTGGCGGCGGTGTTCTTCGCCATCCGGTTCTCCCGCGCGATCGGCGGCGAGTTGGGCGCGGCGTTTCGTTACGTGATGATCGGCTTCATCGTCTTCGCCGTCAGCCGCGTCGACGACGTGCTCAAGGTGAGCGGCACTTGGGCCAAGTGGGGCATCGACTACAAGCGCGTGCTCTGGCTGCCGCACAGCTCGGTCGTCGTGATCGCCTGGGCACTCATCACCTACGGCTGCTATCGCATGTGGAAGACGTTCCAGGTCTGATGGCCGGCGCGCTCGACAAGGTGCTGCACCCGAGCGATCAGGTGCGCGTCCTCGATGCGATCAAGCTCGCCGAGCGGGCTACTTCGGTGGAGATCAAGGTTCACGTCGAGGGGCGCTGCCCCGGCGGCGACGCGGGCAAGCGCGCGCTCGATCTGTTCAAGGCGCTGGCGGTCAACCGTACCAAGCGGCGCAACGGCGTGCTGATCTACGTGGCGGTTCGCGAACGACGCTTCGCGATCCAGGGCGACACCGGCATCCACGAGCGCGCCGATTCCTCCTACTGGCCCGATGCGGTGCAGCGCATGACGTTCGCGTTCGGGCGCGGCGCGTTCGGCGAGGGCATCGTCGGCGCGATTCAGGCCGTGGCGCGGCGGCTCGCGCCGCGGTTCCCTCACTCGCCCGACGACCAGAATGAAGTCGACAACGACATCACGACGGACGAATCCGCGATCTGATCGCAAAAGTTCCTTGCCGCGCGCGTGAAGAGGTGTCCATCATTTTTGCGTAGCACGCGGGCGCGCGCTCGGAACGAGACATGAACACGCACGTAGAGCTGTTGGTTCGCATCGCCGTCGGGACACTGCTCGGCGGCGTGATCGGCTTCGAGCGCGACTTGCACGGAAGGCCCGCCGGGCTGCGAACCCACATGATCGTCGCGCTCGCGTCGTCGATCTTCATGGTCGTATCGACGCACTTCGTCTACTTCCAGCACTACGGGCGCGAAGATCTGGTCGCCGTCGACGCTTCGCGCATCGCCGCGTCGGTGGTGTCGGGGATCGGTTTTCTCGCGGGCGGCGCCATCCTGCGGACCGGCATCACCGTGCAAGGACTCACGACCGCCGCCGGGCTGTGGCTGGTCGCGGCGATCGGACTGTGCGCCGGGAGCGGGATGTACGTCGAGAGCGTCGCCGGCACGGTGCTGGGCGTCGTGGCGCTCACCACGCTGCGCCGCTTCGAGGACAAGGACGATCGCGTGATTCGCCGCAAGATCTCGCTCGTGCTCGGCGAGACCGCGCCCGCGGTTTCGACGGTGCTGGCCGACATCCAAGCGCTCGGCGCGACGGTTTCGCAGACCGAGTATGAAAAGCAGCTCGATGAGAAACGCACGTCGGTGACGTTCCACGTGCGCTTCAAGACCGGGCTCGGCACCGACAAGCTGCTCGAGACGCTAGAGGCGCAGCCCGGCGTGCGGCGCGTCCGCATCGAGCCTATAACGTGACCATGCGTTGGCTCGTCGCTGTCGTCCTGATGTTCGTCGGCTGCCACGGCCGCGCCGTCGCCCGGCAGCTCCTTCCCATCGGCAGCGCGTGCGATGGCGATGCGCGCTGCGGGACGGCGCCGTTCGCGTGCGCCGACGATCATCCGAGCGGGTACTGCGTCGCCGAGTGCCAAAAGGACGGCGAGTGCCCGGCGGGCTCGATCTGCGTCGGTGGAAACGCGCTCGCGATGGGCGCGTGCCACAAGCTCTGCTCGGCGCAAACGGCCGCGAGCGATTGCCGCGCGAGCGAGGGCTACGTGTGCAGTACCAAGGGTTACGACGCCAGCCACGACTATTGCGACACGCCGGGGCCGCGCGCTCTCTTGCGCCGGGCGCGCTCGCGATCTTGGCGGTAGCGGCGGCCGTCCCGCGCCGCTAAAATGAAACCATGCGGCTTGGCGTGTTCTGGCCGGCCTTCCTGGTCGTCGCGGGTTTGACCGCATGCCGGGCGAAACCGTCCCGCGAGCCTCGCCCGGTTTTGCTCACGCACGACGATCGCGCAGCGGCTCCAGCGAGCGCGCCTGTCCCCGAATATGTGATCGTGATCAGCGAAGACGGCCTGCGTCCCGACGTGCTCGACGCCGCGCGCACGCCCAACCACATAGCGTTCATGCGCGAGGGCGCCGCTGCGCGGCTGGCGAAGACGATCCGCGAGAGCGATACACTGCCGTCGCACGCGTCGATGCTGTCGGGGTTCGAGGCGAAAGATCACCGCCTGTGGTGGAACAGCTTTCGGCGCGCGATGGGCTTCATCCACGTCCCGACGATCTTTTCGATCGCCAAACAGCACGGACTCTCCACGGCGATGTTCATCGGCAAGCCCAAGCTGCGCCACATCGCGCTGCCGGGGAGCGTCGACCACCTGGAGCGTCCGAGCTATTTGTGCGGCGGCGTTTCGCGACGCGCGTCCGATTACTTCATCGCGCACGAGCCGAGGCTGATGTTCGTGCACTTCTCCGACCCCGACGAGCTCGGCCACAGCAAAGGCTGGATGTCCGAGGACTACCTGCGCGCCGTCGAGAGCAGCGACCGCTGCCTCGGGACGTTGCTTGCGGCCGTCGAGCGCAGCGGGCGCGCCGACCAGACGCTCATCATCATCACTGCGGATCACGGAGGACACGGCAAGGTCCACTCGGGCTCGCGCCAGGAGGTGGATCGCGAGATCCCGTGGATGGTGCGCGGCCCAGGCGTTACCAAGGGACTCACCATTGATCAGCCGGTCGCGACCGTTGACACAGCGGCGACGGTGCTTACGGCGCTCCGGCTGCCGCTTCCGGCACACATGGCGGGAATTCCGGTAGCGGACTAGAGCGACCATGCGGCGAGCCGGCTTCTACGTACTCTTCGTTGGCGCATCAGTCGGCGCATGCGCGCCGCGCGGGCGCGTCCACGATCATTCGGTCTCCACCGTCGAATCTCCGGAGCAGTGCTTCAAGGACGGCGTTCGCAATCTGAGCCGGGACGTCGGCCGCGCCGTGGCGATGTTCACGCGCGCGTGCGACGGAGGTTTTGCGCCCGCGTGCTCGAACCTCGCGGTCCTCTGCGACGAGGGAAAAGGCGTCGCTATCGATCCCGCGCGCGCGACGGCGCTCTATCGCCGGGCGTGCGACGGCGGATTCGCGGCCGGCTGCCGCGGGCTCGGCGTGCACTACGTGGAAGGGCGCGGCGTCGCGCGCAACGAGACGCGCGCGGTCGAGCTGTTCGAGCGCGCCTGCGACGGCCGCGACGCCGAAGGCTGCGAAGCCGCCGGCTTCTGCCATGCGGCCGGACGCGGCGCGCCGAAGAACGAAACGCGCGCGGCCGAATTCTTCGCCCGTGCGTGCGAAGGCGGAGACTCGGATGGCTGCGTCAGCCTCGGTGAGCGCTACGCGGCCGGCGTCGGCGTGCCCAAGGATCGGGCGCGCGCGCTCGAGTTGCTCGAACGCGCGTGCGCCTCGGGGCTGCCTTCGGGATGCGAGTCCTTGCACGTCATCTCGTCGGGCGGCGGGGCGCGCTGACGCTCAGCGGAGCGGAAGAACGGTGCACGCTTCGAGCGGCGCGCCGTCGAGCCGCTTCGGGCAGAGGCGCAAGAACGTCGGCATCACCTCGACGACGAGGTAGTGATACTCGTTGGCGAGCGCCAGCACCGTCGGGCCGCACGGCTTCGAGCCCGACATCGCGCAGCGCAGCGGACGCAGATCCGCGCCACCGCCGCCGCTGATGAGGTAATTGAGCGCGCCGACTCGCCCTCGTTCGTAATGATGATCGTGGCCGCCGATGAACAGCGCCACGTGATGGCGCACCAGGATCGGCACGTAGTCGCGAATGCAGTCCTCTTGGTTGCCGTGCATCCCCGACGTGTACGGGCCTTGATGCGCGAACACGATGACTGCGCGCGCGCCGCGCTTCTCCGCCGTCGAGAGATCGCGCTCCAGCCATTCGATCTGGCGGCGATCGAGATAGGCGTTCGAGTCGAGCGCGACGAAGTGAACGCCCGCCTCGTCGAAGCTGTAGTAGCTCGCCGCCGGATCGCCGAGCAGCGGCGCGAAGAACGCACGAAAGCGATCGGCGCCGATGCCCGACGGACCGAGCCGCGCGTACTCGTGATTGCCCGGTGCTGGAAAAATGGCGAGCCGCGCGAGCAGCGGTCCCGAGATCTCGAAGAACTTTTCCCACTCGGCGTCTTCGCTGCCGCGCCCGACGAGATCGCCGGTCACGATCGCGAGGTCGGCGTCCTCGGCCGCCAGCCGCCGGTCGAGTTGCGCGTGGACGTCGTGCCCGCTGCGGACGTCTCCATAAATGAGGAATCGCAGCGGGCGACCGTCGGCGGACGGCGGCGTGTGAAACGTGAGGTCGCCCGAATCGACGACCGTACCCGCGAGCGGGAGCGGATGGGTGTTCGCCGCGAGCTTCACCGCTTCGCCGCCCCGCGCCGTCACGCGATAGTGAACCAGCGACGCGGGCGCAAGCCCGACGAGATCCAGCACATGGTGGGTCGCCGGTGGCGCAGCGCCGACGGTGTGGTCGTAGTGTTCGGTCGCGCCGTAGCGCACCTGACCGAGCGTCGGCAGATCGGTGTCGAACACGATCGTCACCTGGCTCGGCGAGATTCGCTGGAGGTACGGACCGCGGACGAGCCGCGGACCATCGGAGGCGGTGAGCTGCGCGTCGATCATCGCTTGCAGCCCGGCGGTGTGCGGGTGTGCCTCGATAGCGAGCACGTTGCGCGCAGTATGCAGCAGGCCGGCTCGCACCGGGATGACGTAGCTCTCGGCTTCGAGCCCGTGGACATCCGTGGCCAGCGCTTCCGGTGCCGCGCCTGCTTCCAACCGCGCGCGCGCGATCTCGACGCCGTTCAGGTACGCCGCAAAGCCGTGACGATAGCGGACACGCAAAGTGATGGTCGCCAACCGCGAAAGCTCGGGGCCTACATCGAACACCCACCGGGCCGAGCGGTTGCCGGTGCACGCGCCCCCGTCCGGCGACGCGGACGGATCGCTCCACGCGCGATCGTCGAACGTGGGATCCATCCAGCGAGGCGGCGTGACACCGCACAAGGCGCGCCCCGCGTCGCCGAAGCGGACGTACGTGCGTTCCACGGCTCGCGCCGACGACGACGCGGCGAGCGCGACCAGCGCGGCTATCGTGGCGCTACTTCTCAATCGCAGTTACGTAGTATTCGGTGGGCGTGCACTGCCACCACATCTTGCGATCCTGCCGATAGTCGAGCGTCACGCGCGTGCCGTTGCGCTCGGCTTCGTGGAGTTGCTGCACCAGTGGGTTCGAGTCCTTGTCGTTGTCCACGGAGAACTCCCAGATCTCGGGCGCGGTCCCCGCCGGCGCGCCTTGCAGCGCCAACTCGCCGGTGAGGTACTTACACGCTGGTGTTCCCTTCACCGAGATCTTGCGGATCACGCCGCTGCGCATCCCGACGGAGTACCCGTGACGCCACCAGAAGCGCATGCCCTGCCAGCCGACCAGCAGCAACAACACGCCGGAGAGCACAAGTATCGCGATCTTCTTTCGCCCGCTCGCCATGTCGAGCCTCCGTCGGAAAACGTATCACGTCCGAAGGAATTGACCACGATGACGGTTGCGACCAGTGGCCTCCTCTTCGACTTCGCGCTGCGGGCAGCCTGACCGCACCATATTTGCACGCTTCGTCGTCGGCACCGACGAGCGCGTCGCGAGTTGTGCTAGGCTTCGCTCATGCGGTGGCTGGTCCTCCTGGTCGGACTCTCCTCGGCAGCGTGCGAGCGGCGGGCGACCGTCGCGGTGCTCGAGTCGGCGAGCCGATCTGCGCCCCCTGCGCCGCGACCGAACGTTACCCCGCCATGCACGCTCAGCTTGACGGCGCCCGACGCGTACCAAGGCACCGCCCAAGGCGTTGACACCTGCACCGCGAGTTCCGGGCTCGGCATCTCGGGCGACGCCGTCCTGAACATGAACGGGCCAGTGCGCGTCATCCCGGCGTGGTTGTTTGAGCAAGGCCCGGCCAGCCCGTTGCCGGTCCACGATTTCCACATCGGCGTCGATCCTGCGATCACCCCCGGCACGGTCGTGACCTTGGCCGGCGACAACTACCAGCCGATCGTTTTCATGTACTGGCGGGGCGCTACGAATAGTTGCTTTCATTTTTCGGGAACGGCCACCGTCGTGACGCAGCGGCCGAATCTGGATGTCACGTTCAATCTCTCGTGCGCGGATCCAAACTCGGGCGCGCTGCCGCTCGCGGGCGAGTTCAAGAGCACGTTGTAAACGCGGCTAGCGATGGCCGTGGACGATGCTGTTCTGCGCTCCGACAGCGTAAACGTCGCTTGCGCTGGTGCCGTACACCGACCGTAGCAACCCAATCACGCCGGAATTTTGGTCGGCCCACGAGCCGGCGGTACCGGTCGAATGTTTGATGGTCCCTCCGGCGCCCACGGCGAAGATATCCGTCGGACTGGAAGCCCACACGGATTCCCACAGAGTGCCTGGGAGCTGGTTGCTCCAACTGCCGTTCGCCGTCGAGTAGAAGATGCCGTGATCGCCCACGACATAGATGTTGGTCGCATCCGCCGCGTACACCCAAAAGAAGTTCAGGTTGGTCGCCGCGTCAGTGTAGTCGACGGCCCAGTTGGTGTTTCCCGTCGAGCGATAGATCACTCTTCCCCCAGCGGCGAACAAGTTGGACGACGAGCTGCCACCAACACCATCGAAGAAGGCGGTCGGATTTGGAGACGTGCCCTGAGGCGTGCTCCAGACACCACCACCGGTGGAATGAACGATCTCTCCGCCAACGTGGGTGCCGACCGCGTAGAGATCGCTCTTGCTGCTTCCCCATATAGCGTTGATGGTGTCCAACGGCGTCGAAAGGACTTCTTGCGTCCAGGTCACTCCGTCGGTCGAGTGCAGGAGCGTGTTTAGTTCGCCGCCGACGTAGATATCGCCGCTGGCTGGATCGCCCCAAACGCACCGAAGACGGTTAGTGGTTCCGCTCGTGCGCGGGGTCGACCATGTACCGTCGCCGGTAGAATGAATGATCAATCCTGCCGAGCCGACCGCGTAAACGTCGCCCGGCCTTGCCCACACTCCCCAAAAGTCTCCGGTCACCGTCGCAGGCGTCCACACGAACGGTCCGGAGAGATCGCTCGGCGGCGAGGAAAAATCGAGGCCGGCGAGATCGACACCCGCGAGATCCTCTGCGGCGAGATCCTCGCTCGCGAGATCACTGGCAGCCAGATCTAGAGTCGTCAAATCCGTTCCGCCATCGACGGCCGTCCCGCCGATCAAAACAGTCACATCGGAGCGACCGCCGACTTGGATCGCCCCCGAGCCATCACCCGCACCGATCTGCCCGTTCGCGTCGAAGCAGACGGCATGCACGCTGATCGTTCCGTTGAGATCGGGCGGAAGATCGATTCCAAAAATCAGCGGCGTCGGGCTCGGCGGATTGACCGGCACGTCGAATTCGCGGCTGATGGTTCCGACGACAGCCTTTGTGTGAACGCGCGACACGTTTGAAAGCGGCGGCGTCGCCTCGACGGTAACGACGACCAACGACCCGCGGCTGCTGCACCCGCCGAGCAGGCCAGCCAGGATCAGCGTCAGGCGCGCGATCGAATGCGTGCCTACCATCGAAACGTGCCTTGAGGAAGATTTGCCGTCGGGTACGTCGTCGACGACTGCGAAAGCCCGACGCCGAGCCCGACGCCAACCGCGACGGCGACGACGCCAATGGTCGTCCACAGCCACCATTGCTTGTAAATCGGCTTGCGAGCAGGTGCGACCGGCTGTGACGCGGTGACCGCTGCCGAGCGGACCACGGGCGCCGCGGGTTGCGGGAGAGGATTTGCGGGAGTCTCGACGATCGGTGCTGGTCGCACTGGCTCGGGTGGGCGCGCCGAGGCTGACTGCTCGGCGATGATCCGCTCTAGCCGTTCCTGCTGCTCGCGCGCGTCAGCTCGAAAGCGCCCCTCGGCCGTGCCATCGAGAGTCTTGACGAGATACTGTTTGTATTCGTGCAAGGCCAGCTCGTTGTCGCCAGCCTTGCGATACGACTGCGCGAGATTGTAGAGGAGCATGGGGCTCGGGTAGCGCGCGTAGCTCGCCTTGAATTCCTCGATCGCTCGTCGGAATTCTCCCGTCTCGTAAGCCTCGGCGCCTTTCTTGAAGTGGACCCGAGCCTCGGCCGCGTCGTCGCCGTGCGCCGCCGCAGCGACAAGCGCGACGAGAGCGATCGCACCAACCGCGCGACGCGCCCTCATGGCTTGCCCTCGAAGGGATCGCCCAACTCGCCCGACGGTGCCTTGATCGGCTCGCCCGACGGTGCTTTGGTCGGCTCGCTCGGCTTCGGTTGTCGGTGTCGCTTCTTGTCTGTTTTGATCGCCGATGCAGGTGGCCGGGCGTCCAGCTTCGCGGGCGCAGCAGGTTCCGGCGCCGGTGGCTGCGCACCAGTCGCGACCGCGGCGGGATTGGGCGCCGGCGCACGTACGGGAGCCGCGACCGATGACGCTGGGGTCGCAGTCGATGCGCCGCTGCGTCGGCTCGCAAGCAGCGCGCCGATCACTCCCGACGCCAGCACCGCAACGGCGAACGCGGCGACGAGGATCAACGCGCGGCCACGAGGCGCGGCGGCGGGCGGCTGATGCGCGCCCGACGTGACCCGCGTCGGCAACTCGTTGGGTACGGCCATGCCCACGGTTCGATCGTCGGGGTTCGCTTTGACCACGCTGTTGCGGTCCAAGAGAACGACACGAACCGCTCGCTCGACCTCGGTCATGTTTTGGAAACGTGCGTCGGGATCAGCGGCCATCAGTTTCAAGACCAGGCCGGCGACGAGATCGCTGACGGGGCGATGCACTCGAACGTCGAGCGGCTTTTCACCCTGCGCGATGGCGAGCACGAGCGGGACGTTTTGTGCCGCGAACCTCTCGTCGAACGGAAGGCGCCCGGTCAAGAGCGTGTAGAACACGGCGCCGAGCGAGTACACGTCGGCGCGCGCGTCCAGCTTTGCGCCTCGAGCTTGCTCGGGGCTCATGAACCAGAACGTCCCCTTGAGCACGCCCGAATCCGTCGGTTTGCGCTTGCCTCGCTCGGCTGCGGGGCCGAACGCCTTCGCCAATCCGAAGTCGATCAACTTGATCGTGCCGTCGGGCAACTCGAAGATGTTGGCCGGCTTGAGGTCGCGGTGGAGGATGCCTTGCGCGTGAGCGAGCGCGAGCGGCTTGGCGAGCTGCTCCACGATCTTGAGCGCCGCGGCATCGGAGAGCGGCCCCTCCTGCTTGAGCCGGTCCGTCAGCGTGCGTCCTTCGAGCCACTCCATCACGATGTATGGCGTGCCGTCGTGCATGCCCATCATGTGAACCGCTGGGATTTGCGGGTGCTGGAGCCGCGCGATCGCGTTGGCTTCAGCGCGGAACAGGTCGAGCGCGTCCTCCGGATCGGGCACGTTGTCGACGAGAAGCGCCTTGACGGCGACCGTCCGATCGACGCTCAGTTGGTGGGCGCGGTACACGGCGCCGAATCCGCCCTCGCCAATCTTGGCGTCGACCCGCACGTCGCCGCCCAGTACGTCGCCCACGCTGATCATGCTCTTGTCACCAACGTGTTCTTGTCACCAAGGCTCTAAGGTAGCAGACGCTTCGCGCCTTTCCTAGAGTCTACTTCGTTCAGGTAGTCCGCGAGCAGCCTCGAAACGACCTCGCTTTCGTCCGTCCGGCTGCGGACACAATGCACCGAGAGTTCGGTGGCGATGTCCGCAGGAATCCAAAATCCCTTGCGCTGGCATTCGCGATTGTCGCGCTTGCGGATGCGGAAGTTCGCAGGAGAAGCGGTCTTTTCCGGAGGTGCAGTCGGCTTGTCTTTGGGCATCCGTCGATCCCTCGCTCCGAGAGGACCGAGTCTAGCACACGCAGGTGACACCACCCGGAGGGCGCCGCTTTGGTGTTGACGTGAGTTTTGCGTTTTGGTACCAACGATATGTTAGTGACAATGACTAATAGGGGACAATGCGAAGCCTGAGGGACCCGCAAGTGATTGCCACCTTCGGGGAATGGCTGGGCCAGACGAGGCAATACGCCGCGGATCTGCGCCGATCTGCGCGCTCTATCGTGTGGTCGAGCAGCGAGCGCGCCACGTTCGCCCAGGACGCCGAGTACGTCTCGGAGTTGATCGGTGGGACGGTGCTGTGGCTCCAGCTTGCCATGCCGGCCAGCGGAGTCGTGGTCGATGGTGGCACCGAGGAGGAGCGCGCGCTCAAGCGGCTTGGGCTGCGCGCTTCGGAGGCGAAGGCCAAGGCGATCCTCAAGCGGCATTACCTGCGCGTCCTCGAAGCGTGTGCATGGAAGCTGGTCACGGCAGCGCGTCTCCTCGGAATTGGCGAACGCACGATGCAACGGTTCGTCGCCTCTGCACGACGGTAGCTGATCGCGAGCCGCCAAATTGGCGGCTTTGCGCAACGTAAGCTGGTCCGTAGCCGATGACCGTTTGACGAAGGTGAAGCATGAGCGAACGGGAACACAAGGGACGCAGCCGAGCGGGCGGCAGTGCGGAGCAGATCGGCGGTGGCGAGCCAAACCCGCTCAAAGCAGCCGCGATGCGCCGCCGGTTGCAGGAACGCCGAGTTGGTGGAGACGCGAAGGTCGAAGGTGAGCGCGGCGGCGCGGCCGTCGAGCAGCAAGACGGTGCCTCGGTTGAGCAGTCGCCCGGCATGCTCGAGGTTTTCAACCCGTCGAAGTCGACCGACGAGGAACTGGGCCACGACGAGCACACGGTCAAGGCGCAGGCCGACGCCATGCGGACCGCGTTGCAAAAGCACTTCGATGACTTTCACCTCATGGTGACAAGCGCGCTCAAGATCGTCCTGGCTGGCATGGCCGGTATGAAGAAGTCGCGGGTCAAAGCTGATCCGCTGGGACTCGGCACCATCGGCCGGGTCGCGAAGGCGGCGCTGACGCTGGCGTGGTCCGAGTGCGGCGGCGAAGGCGCCATCAAGGAAGTGGTCGGCATCGCGAAGGAGGAGCTACTCGGTCCGGCCGAGCACTACGCGGACGCAGCCAAGGAGATGATCTCGACGGCACTGGAGGGCGGTGATCTGACGGTGGAGGATGTGCTCAAGCAGCTCGTCAGAATCTGCACCGCACAGACGACGTTGCTTGCCGAGCGGGGCAAGAAGAGTATCCCCACGGACGCAGCGAGCAACGGAGCGTTGGCTACGACCTGGCGGCTCATCACCGGCACCGGGGACAACCTCACCGACGCGAACGGTGACAAGCTCGACGGACCACAGAAGGAGACGGTGACGACCATGATGCTAGAGCAGTTCACCGGGATCAGCGTCGGCGGCGCAGTCGCGATGCGACTCGCAAACACGGTCGGCCAGCAGGCCGAGGCCGATTTCGCGCAGATCGTCGTGGGGGCCGACGCTCGCGCTGACGCCGTCGAGAATGCGATGTCGGGTGGCGTCGTCGGCGAAATGGATTCGGCCGCGCGCGCGACCAGAGACATGGATTGGATCGAGCAGGACAAGGCGCGGCGCGCGAGCGTGATGGTGGGCTCATGATGATGCGCAACCCGCTCGGGCTCGTGCTCGGCGTGCTGGTCTCCGTCGTGGCGTTGATCGTCGTGGTCGTTTGGCTCGTTGGATTTCGACACGAGCGCAAGTCAGCGGCGGCGACCGACGACCTCATGACGATCCTCGACGCGCAGACCAAACTCCTTCGGCGCGAGAAACTCTCGGCCGCCGAGGTCGCCGACGTGCGCGCCCGCTGCAAGCGCGCGCAAGGCGTGGACGTAGTGTGCGCGGACATCGAGAGCCGTTTGAATCGACAGTGAATGAGGAAGGAGGCAACCAATGGCCGAGAACGTCGAACGTGAAGAGTTGATCGAAAGTATGCGCCTCGATCTCGTCGCGCTAGGCCGCGCGGCGCCCGATCTGGTGAAGCTGATCGACGTCGCGATCGACAACCTGAAGTGGGCGCGCGAAGCGATCGCTCAATTCGGCGAGCGCTGTCACAGCGTGGCGGCAGAGCCACCTGGAAGCGACCAATGAGCAAGGACGATCGCACTATCGTCGGGCGCGCTCCGAACGCCGGCCGCAACGTTCATGAGCAGCCTACGCAGATCTTGAAGCGAACGGCCGGCCCCGACGCGCCGACTCAGCGGACGAAGATCGACGGCGCGGCGGCGAAAGCGCAAAAACGCAAGCGGGCAGCCGCAGGCCATGAGGAACACAAGACGCTGAAGTTGGGCGTACGCGAGGACGCCGCGCCGCGCCGCCCGCGCGAACCGGAGCGGGCCGGCCCCATCGCAATGGGACCACCGCCACCAGCGCCGCCTCGCCCACGCAAGTAACCCGGTGCCGCATGACGCAAGCAGAGATCCGTTCGCGGGTGGAACAACTCGTGGCGAAGCTGGATGGCTTGCCGATATTGGACGGGCCCTCGCGGACGGCGGCCGAGCTGCCGCACGAAGCGATGGTCGAAGCGCACTTGCTCTTGTATCTCGTCACCCTGGTCGAGCGCGGCGGGCTCAACCAAGATGAGCGGTTGGATCTGACGGCAGCGATGATGCTCGCCACCAAGGTCTTGAGTCACACCGACCCTCCGCCGATCCGCGAACACAAAATGCGGTGGGTGATCGTCGAGCATTGGGCAGGCGAAACCGTCGCGCATGCCAAGAAGCTGGAAGATGCGTCGATCGGCGTCACGCCCGAATGTCGAGACGCAGCGATGAAATTTCTACATCACGCGGCGATGTTCGACGGAGCGCTGCTCTCGAAAGACGAGTTGGAGAGAACGCAAGCCGCTATGGCCCTGTGCCTGCGCATCCTGGTGAGCGTGCGATGATGTTGGGCGCAGTCAGGTCCGGTTTCACGATCTGCTCGTCGGCATAAACGATCCGCAGCTACCGGACGACAAGGACATCACGGCGCAGCCGACCGCGGACGAGATCAGCGGCTCCGACAACTCCGACGGGTGGGCATGAATCGGTGACGCTGCCACGATCGCGACCGCTCGCCTTGCCGCCCCACGATCCCGATCAAGCAATAACACGCTGACGCCCTCACCTTGCGACGACGCCGCGATGTTGGTAGCTTCGGACGCGGCGGTGGAGTCCGCCCTTAACCGCCACCCTCTTCCGGGTTGGCCAATGACTCCTACGGTGGGGAAACGATGCCGTGGGAGCCGCAGTCCAAGACGATCTTCGATCTGGTCCAGCTCGCCGAGCGGGCAGAGGCGTCGATGATCGCCGTCGACGCGCGGGCGCTCGCGGAGCGCGTGGCGGAAGGTCGCTTCTACGTCGCGTGCGTCGGCCAGTTCAAGCGCGGAAAGTCTACGCTGCTCAACGCGCTCGTCGGGCGCGCCGTCCTACCCGTGGGGGTCGCTCCTGTCACGTCGGCGGTGACGATTCTGCGATATGGCGATCGACCCACCGCGCGCGTCCGTTTCGTGGCGGGCCACGCACAACAGATCGATCCGGCCGCCATCGCGGAATACGTGGCCGAAGATGCGAACCCCGAGAATCAGAAGGGCGTGGCGGCCGTCGAGGTCTTCGTGCCGAGCACGCTCCTCGCCTCGGGCATATGTCTCGTCGATACGCCCGGCATCGGCTCCGTGTTCGCGGGCAACACGGCCGTCACGCGCGCCTTCGTGCCGCACATCGATGCAGCGATCGTGGTCGTCGGCGCAGATCCGCCGCTCTCGGGCGAGGAGCTGTCGCTGATCGACGACGTGGCGAAGCAGGTTCGCGATCTGATCGTGGTGCTCAACAAAGCCGATCGTTTGTCCGAGGCGGAGCGGCGCGAGGGGATCGCGTTCGCCGACAAGACGCTCGCGCGCCGGCTCGGTCGCGCGCTCCCTGCCATCCTCGAAGTGAGCGCTACAGAGCGACTGGCCGGCGCTTCGACGCGCGATTGGGATCGACTTGAGACGGCGCTTCGGATACTGGCCAATCGCTCGGGCGCGCAGTTGGTGCAAGCTGCGGAGATGCGCGGACGCGAGCTTCTGATCGCGCGGCTCGTCCACGAGCTCGACGAGCAGCGGAGCGTGCTGACGCGACCGATCGACGAATCCGCACGACGTGTCGACGGGCTCAAGCGCACGGTCGCCGACGCGGAGAGCACATTGCGCGAGCTGGGCTACCGACTCGCCGCCGAGCAAGACCGGCTCTACAAATTGCTCGCCGAGAATGGCGCAGCGTTCGTCGCTCGCGCCGTGCCGACGGCGCGCGAGGAGTTGACGGCCGCGATCGACAAGGAGTCGTTGCATCGGCCGGCGCTCCGCCGGCGGGCCATCGAGATCGCGCAAGAGATCGTCGAGCGCCTGATCGGGCCGCTGCTGCGAGAGGAGCAGGCGCGCGCGGAGAAGCTGTACGCCGATTCGATGCGCCGATTCGTAGGACTTGCGAATGAGTTTCTGGATCGCGTTCGGCAATCGGGCGCGGAGATGGCGCGCGTCTCGCCGCTCGGTGAAGAAGCGGAACTGACCGCGCGCAGCCGCTTCTTCAAGACGGAGTTGCTGGCCGTCGCGCCGTTGTCGGCGGGGGCGTGGATCGTGGACAGGCTCCGAACGGCGGCGGGGGTGCGCCGCGCGATCGAGCGGGACGCGGCGCGCTACCTCGAAAGGCTGCTGACGGCCAACAGCGCCCGCGTCGAGAACGATCTAAAAGAGCGCGTGCTGGAGAGCCGGCGCCGGCTCGAAACGGACTTGCGCGCTCGCTTGCGCGAAATCTACGCTTCGGCCGAGCGTGCGCTGGAGCGCGCCCGCTGGCGATACACGCACGGCGCGGAGTCGGTGAAGACCGAGATCGCGCGCCTCGAAGCGCTGAAGGCGGAAGCCGAGGCACTGCGATGAGCGAACGCAAGACCCATTGGCTCAACTCGACCGTCGTCGGGATCGCGGTCGCCAGCCTGTTCTCGGATGTCGGCCACGAGATGGCGACGGCGGCGATGCCGATCCTGCTGGCGTCGCTAGGCGCGAGCTCGGCCGCGCTCGGTCTGATCGAGGGATTGGCCGACGGACTGTCGAGCTTCGCAAAGCTCTTGTCGGGTCTATACAGCGATCGACTCGCGAAGCGAAAGCCGCTCGCGATCGTCGGCTACTTCGCGACCGCATCTGGAATGGCGAGCTTCGCGCTGGCGACCCAATGGTGGCACGTGCTGCTCGGGCGAGTCGGAGGATGGATCGGGCGCGGCGCGCGCACGCCCGTTCGCAATGTCCTATTGACGGAAGCAACGACCCCCGAGACGTATGGCCGCGCATTTGGCTTCGAGCCACCGCCGCGACGCTACTGCCGGCCGCATCGCGCGGCATCGGTTTCGGCGCTCTGGCGACCGTGAACGGGATCGGCGACTTCGTTTCGAGCGCGCTCGTCGGGCTGCTCTGGAGCGTCACGCCGACCGCCGCGATGGCCTTCGTGATCGCCACGTCGCTGGTCGGCGCCACCGTCATCGCCGCGACGCCGACGCCGCAATCGGAGACGCCGTAACAATGGGATTGCTCGGACGCACGACGCTGATCGCGTCGCTGTGGGAGCGCGCACGCGACGGGCAAACGGTGCTGCTCCACGGCCCGGTCGGCAGCGGCAAGACCGCCATCCTCGACGAGCTGCGGCGCCGCGCCGCGCGTCTCGACGTGCCGTGCGGCATTTCGCCGCAGACGGCCACGCTCGGCGACCTTACACGGGCACTCACGCAGGCGTATCCGGTCGTCGATCCGACGGGCCGCACGCAACGTAGGCTGCGTAGTGGTCTGCGACTAGCGATCGCGGCGCGACCCGGCGTGTTGCTGCTCGATCACGTAGTCGCGGCTGGCGCGGCCGTCAAAGGCTTTCTGCGTTCGCTTCGTGGCACGGGGCTCGGCGTGGTACTCGCGGGCGACGTCGAGCATCCGCGCGATCACGCTCGGCTGCGGGCGCTCGGGCTTGCATACCGCGAGATCGCGATCCCGCCGCTCGACGGTCGCTATTGCGCGCGGCTGCTCGCGGATGGCGCCCACGCGCTCCTGGTCGAAGGAGATCGCATTGCGCTCGTGCGCATGGCGGAGGGGCGGCCTGGTTGGGCGCTCGCGATCGCGCGCCGACTTTCTGATGAGCGCTACTGGTCGGGGGATCGGGTGCGGCTCGAGCTGCTACGGGCCGACGTGTCGATCGCGTTGAGGTTGCGTGATTGATCGGGCACGCCTATGCTCGGGCTCCGTTTCACGGCGATGGAGTTCGCCGCAACCGCTCATCGAGTGCTCGACGGGCTGATGACTCCTACCCACCCGAGGTCAAGGAGCGTGCATGAGCTTGTACAAGGCTGAATACATCTGGATCGATGGCGCGGAACCGACGGCAAAGCTGCGTGCAAAGACCAAGATCGTGAAGCATGGAGAAGAACCGCCCATCTGGGGCTTCGATGGATCGAGTACCGGTCAGGCGACCGGCCACAAGTCGGACCTGGTGCTCAAGCCCGTATTCGTTTGCCCCGATCCCGTGCGTGGCGGCGAGAACAAACTCGTGATGTGCGAAGTGCTCATGATCGACATGACGCCGCACCCCTCGAACACGGGCGCGGCGCTCGTTGAGACCGCCGCGAAGTACGCCGATCACGACGTGTGGTTCGGCATCGAGCAGGAATATACGTTCTTCGACGGCGTCAAGCCGCTCGGCTGGCCGAGCAACGGCTTTCCGGCGCCGCAGTTCGGCTACTACTGCGGCGTCGGCGCCGACGAAGTGTTTGGGCGCCAGATCGTCGAGGAGCACATGGACGCCTGCCTTCGCGCCGGGCTGAGACTCTCGGGGATCAACGCCGAGGTGATGCCCGCGCAGTGGGAGTTCCAGATCGGGCCGGGCGGCTCGCTCGAGGTCGCAGATCATCTCTGGCTCGCGCGTTGGCTCCTCTATCGCATCGCGGAGAATCACGGCGCGTCGGCGACGCTCGATCCCAAGCCGGTCAAGGGCGACTGGAACGGCGCCGGTGCGCACACCAACTTCTCGACGAAGGAGATGCGCGAATCGCTCGACGAGTGCATCAAGGCGGCGGAGGCGCTCGGCGAGCGGCACGCGCTCCACATCGCCCACTACGGCCACGGCATCGAGGAGCGTCTCACCGGCAAACACGAGACGTGCTCCTACAAAGAATTCAAGTACGGCATCTCAGATCGCGGAGCGTCGGTGCGCATTCCGTGGCAGGTGGCGCGCGAGAAGAAAGGCTACATCGAAGATCGCCGGCCGTGCGCGAACGTCGATCCCTACGTCGTCACGCGCTTGATCATCGAGACGGTCTGCGGCCGATCGGCGACGTGAGTTACGCAGACTGCTTGGGCGCGCCGTCGCGATAGAACACCACGTCGACGTCCGAGATCGCCACCATCCCGTTTCCCACCATCTCGTCGATCACCGGCATCGCCGTTTCGATCTTCTCGGCAGTGTCGACGACGACGATCGTGATCGGCTCGTCGGCGGAGCGCCAGATCTTGCGGTGGTGAATGCGCCCGCCCGCGCCATAGCCGGCGAGCCCTCGGTAGACCGTGGCGCCCGCCAGGTCGATCAAGTGGAACCGCTTGATCAGCGACTCGTGCAGCGGCTCGCCTTCCCACTTGTCGTTGGCGCCGATGTGGATGCGCAGCATCTTCGCCTTGCCTTGGAGCTTCACGTGCTGTCCCTCCGGCGCTTTGGGTCGACGATCTTTGAACTTCACCACTTCCACGTCCGATAGCTCCACCAGCCCCTCGTCGACCATGTCGTAAACATCGGCGAGGATGCGATCGATCGCCTCGGCGGAGTCGACGATCTCGACGCGCAGCGGGAGCTTCGACACGAGATCGGGATGCACGACATGGACGATCCCGCTCGCGCCATATCCGACGATGCCGCGAGTCACCGTCGCGCCGGCAAGCCCGTGGTGGTGCGCCAACTCGACGAGCGCCTGAAAGAGCGGCTTGCCGTGGCGCGTGTCGGATTCGGTGACGTAGACCGTCAGCTTCTTCGCTTTCCCCTTCGCCAGCATGTCACCTCCTCAGAACCGGCGCGCGGTCCACATCGCGAGCACGACCGCGGCGAATCCTACCAGCGTCGAGCCGAGGACGTAGGAGAGCGCCCGGCCCCATGCGCCCGATTCGATGAGCCGCGCCGTCTCGTATTCGTAGGTCGAGAACGTTGTATAGGCACCAACGAACCCGACCGGGAAGAAGAACCGCCAGCCCTCGTGAAGCGTCACCCGCTCCGTGGTCAGCGTCAGGAAGAAGCCGATCGCGAAGCAGCCCGTCACGTTGATGATGAACGTCCCGAGCGGCCACGCGGTGCCGTAACGGTTGGCCACGACAGACCCGAGCAGATAGCGAGCGACGGCGCCCAGGAAGCCGCCGAAACCAACGAGCATGACGGGTGTGAACTTGAACGCTCCCACGGTTGCCATCCTCCGTAGGAGTCATTGGCCTTCCCATCGACAGGAAGACGGTTAAGGGCGGACTCCACCGCCACCGCCAGCTTTCTATCACATCAAGGGACCGGCTGCCCAGTCGCTGCTGCAACGGGCCGCGCCGTTGCGATGCCACCGATTGCGCCGGAAGAATCGTCGCCCAATTCTCGCTCTGCGCGCGGCTCTCGGTTGCGCAAATGAGCGTCTAATTCGCGGTTAATTCGTTTTCGCGGGTTTGTTGAACGATTCTCGCAAGCCCGAATTGTTCGAAGAATTCGTTTTGTAATTGGAGGCTAATTCGGCGCCTAATTCGCGCGCTATTTGGCGTCAATCGGCTCGATATTCTTTTCGACGAGCACGCCCCGCTTCGTAATCCACTTTGATACGAATGCCCACGGGCGAAATGCCTTCTGCGGATCGAACGTCGGAAATCCCTGCCAGTCACCCGACGGCTCCAGCACGACCATCCGCATGAACACGGCGACCTCCTCGCCTTGCTCGTCGTAGCGCAGCAGCTCCTGGCAATGCTGTTGCGACGGCACGAAGACCACCGTTCTCTCAGGTACTCGGGGCCGCGCTGCGGGCCGAGCCTCGGTATCTCGCGCCGAATGACGAAGTACGAAGCGCCCCCGCCCACCTCCGCCTTGAGCACTTGCGCAACCTCTCGCGGCATCGTGTCGTAGTGGCGGATCTTGCCGCACGCTGCGAACGTGTCATCCGCGAGGACCGTATACAGCAGCTCGCATTGCTTCTGCTTGCTGTAGCTCATGATCGGGATCTCGCGTCCCTCCCAATCGATCGTCGGTCGAGCGATTCCTAGCTGCTGCTCGCGTTGCGCTTGCTTCGTATCGGAGCCGGTTCGAGCGACGGACTCCCACGGCGAAACCGCGGGCCCGGGCGTGTCGGGGAGCAGATGATCCTCATCCTCCAGCGTGCCGAGCACGTTCATCGTGCACTTCAACGCGGCGGCGAGATCCTCGATGGTCTTGCCCTTCACGCGGAGCTGCTCGCCCGACTCGATCTTCTCGATCGTCCGCCGATGCACGCCCGACCTGTCGGCGAGCTGCTGAACGGTCATGTCGCGCGCCTTGCGCATCCGGGCGAGCTCGTCCTTCTTCATGATCCACATGGGCTACCGTCGCTGATTCTGACGTGTGCTTCCCCCTCTGGTCAACGCGCGACCGCACACGCCGCATTCACCGCACGAATACCGCATCCGCTCCGTATCCGCTCGCTTTCGGCGTCGACGGCGATCCGCTCGACGTGCCCGCCGAGGCAGTTGCGTGGCGCGTGAAGCGTGCCGGCCGGCGCGGCCGGCCGCGTCCGGTTTTCGACTGCGAGACGGGACGCCAGCTCGAGCTGCCGCTTACGTCGACGATTGACGATCTGGTCGAGGCGGGATGCCCGGCCGATCGGTATCGTCTGGAAGCGGTCGACGCGGAGGGGCGCGCGATCCCCGGAGTCATCGCCTACTGCGAGGTTGCAGCGGACGACGAGGAAAACACCGAGCGTCGCAACGACGCCGGGGACGAGACCTCCGTGCTGGCGCAGTTGGTGCGCGACACCGTGACGGCGAACAACCAGGCGCTGCAAACGCTGACGGCGAGGCGGAGCTGTTGGAGGTTCTCGGTCGCGCAGGGTTCGTCGGCGTGCAGGTGGTCGCGCACTTCGATTGCTTTCGGGCTACCTCGAAGGAGAAGGTGGCGCGGAAGTTCGGCGTGTAGGGAGCAAACCTGATCGCAAGGAGGGCGAAATGAGGGCGAGGCTGGTCATTGAAGCAGCCCGCTCGCGCGCAGGTCGCTGGTTCTGACCGGCACGTAGTCGGGGGGC
>Ga0070741_10007810_pt1 | contig 21899 bp, 26 predicted proteins | sample Coa_R1_4_FD_66440 | JGI IMG/M metagenome (GOLD analysis project Ga0070741, IMG submission 66440) | Surface soil microbial communities from Centralia Pennsylvania, which are recovering from an underground coalmine fire - Coalmine... | ecosystem: Environmental > Terrestrial > Soil > Unclassified ... | reverse complement strand
GTGTACAGCGCATCCTGCAGGCGGATCGTCGGGACCTGGCCGAGTCCCATCACCTTGTCGGCCGTTACGGGCGGCTGCCAGTGGATCGGCAGCAGCTTGCCGTCGGCGATGCCACGCAGCAGGTCATACGCCAGCAGCGCGGCGATGATCGGCAGCCAATCCCTGATCAGGCGGCGCATCGTGCGCGGCCCTTCGCCGACGGACAGGGCGACCATCAGTCCGACGATCCAGACGAAGATCCAGTCCTGCGAGTAGGGGAGCCCGGCCCGGTCGATCGCCACCGCCGTGGCAAGCAGATAGAGGCCGGGCAGGCCGACGCGGACGGCCCAGTGCGACCGCCAGCCCCGGTTCAGCTTCCTCTCTCGCTCTCTCTCGGTCCCGCTGGACGCTTCGGCCCCGGCGACCGCCGTACGGCCCACGCCCGGAAGGGTAAGAGAAAGGGTTCATCCCTCGTTGACCAGCTCGGCGGTGGGAGCGCTCGCCCGGTCAGGCCGGGACGCCGAGCAGGGCGGCCTCGACCGCCCGCAGCCGGCCCACGTCGCCGCGGATCCCGACCACGGCGTCGTTGAAGAGGAAGGCCTGGGCGAGCTTGACGATCGCGAAGCCGAGGACCGAGGGCTCGAGCGGCGGCTCGTAGTTGCCCGCCTCGGCCTCCTCCGTGATCAGGCCCGTGATCAGCTCCACGATCCGCGGCTGCACGATGCCGGCGCCCGAGGCGATGATCCGCAGGGCGGCGTCGCGCTCCTGCTCGACGAACGAGCGCAGGGCGGGGGCGTCGGCGAGCGCGCGGTTGAAGCGGTCGAACGTGTCGAGAAGGCCGGGACCGCCCTTGCCGGCCAGGCCCGCGCGCGCCTCCGCCAAGACCGGCTCGGTGGCGTGGATGATCACCTCGCCGAGCAGCTTCTCGCGGGAGCCGAACCAGCGGTAGATCGTGGCCCGGCCCAGCCCGAGCTCGGACGCGATCGCCTGGACGTCCACCCGGCGGCCGCGCAGATAGCGGTGGAGCCCGGCGTCGATCACATCCTCGCGGCTCGCCGCCGCCGGCCTGCCCCTCGGTCTGGTGCCGGTTGGGTTTTGAGACATACCTAGAAGTGTGTAAAGATTCGGCGCCGCAGGATGGGACGCCGATTCTGGAGGAGAGCGACCGCCGCCGCGGTGCTATCGCTTGCAGCCGCGCTAGGCCCCGGGGCAGCCGCCGCCGGCGCCTTCGATCCCGTCTACGAGCTGAAGGACTACTCGAAGACGACCGAGCGGGCAAGGATCTACTCCACGCCCGAGTACCAGGCGAAGCTCCGGGTGATCAGCCTTCAGAACCGGATCGACGCCATGACCGCGGCGGCGAAGGACCCGGAGCGAAACTTCCTGCTCCATCTCTGCGCCACCGGCGAGGACGGCTGCGCCGGTGACGTCCGCCTCTACGACTGGGGCCCGAAGGGGTACGGGATCGTGAGGCCCGTGCTGTTCACGGCCCGGAACGGCGCCACGCTCTCGGGCCACATCTGGGCGACCAGGTCGGGGCCCGCGCGTCGCCCCGGAATCGTGATCACCAACGGGTCGGTGCAGGCGAACGAGCAGCTCTACTGGTTTGTCGCGCAGACGCTCGCCAAGGACGGCTACGTCGTGATGACCTTCGATCCCCAGGGCCAGGGCCAGTCCGACGACTTCGGCGAGGGTGCCGACCGCAACGAGGGCTTTCCCGCCCAGAGCGACGGGCGTCCCTTTTTCGACGGCACCGAGGATGCGATCAACTTCTTCCTCTCCGACGCCAAGCATCCCTACGAGCCCGTTCCGAGCTGCAGCACGGGCACAAGCCACGCCGCAAAGCAGAATCGGCGCGTGGCCGCCGGCCTCGACGCTCCCTACAACCCGCTCGGCGGAATGGTGAACAAGAACCGCCTCGGCCTCGCTGGCCATTCCTATGGCGCCGCGGGGGTCTCCTACATCGGCCAGTGGGATCCGCGGGTCGATGCGGTCGTCGCCTGGGACAACCTCGGCGGCACCGACCCCAACGCCGCCGGAGGGACCGCCGGCACCCCCCGCGAGCAGCCCTGTCCCGCCGATCCATCCCAGCGCACGGTAGTGCCGATCACGAAGCCCGCGCTCGGCATGTCGGCTGACTACTTCCTGCCCCCGACGCCGAACACCTCACAGCCGAACCCCGAGACGAAGACCTCCAGGTCCGTGGAGTACTCGGCCGCCGGGGTCGACTCGGGCGAGCTGATCATCCGCGGCGGCAGCCACCTCGACTTCAGCTGGATCCCGAATCCGGGCTTCGGCGCGACCCTGCGGGGCGCGGACATGATCGACTGGTACACCAGCGCCTGGTTCGACAAGTACGTCAAGGGCGACCCGAGCGCCGATGCCAGGCTGCTCTCTACCCGCTGGTTCGACGACCCGCAGGAGAAGGCCGTCGATCCGTTCGGCGACGGCAACATGTTCTCCCAGTACTACCGGTCGCGCCTCGACGTCACCCTGGCCGGCGGCAGCCGCTTCGACTGCGAGGACATCCGCCCCGACGCGATGCGGCCGAACCCGCCGAGCACCTGGCCTAACAACACCTGCTCCGGCTGGGTCCCGCAAGCGCAGGACGGCTGGCCGGGCACCTACGACTACGTGAAGATCGACACCTCGCCAGACTCGTAGCTACCAGCTGACCGGCAGCTTCTTCAGCTGATTGAGGAAGGCGCCCACGACCGGCTCGGGCTCGCCGGCGAGCTTCATCTCGGGGAAGCGCCGCAGGGTCTCCTCGAACAGGATCCGCAGCTCGAGCCGAGCGAGGGCCGCCCCGAGGCAGAAGTGGCGGCCGCCGGCGCCGAAGGCCTGGTGCTCCGGGTTGCGCAGGACGTCGAAGCGGTCGGCGTCCTCGTAGACCGACTCGTCGCGGTTGGAGCTCACATACCACATCAGCACCTTGTCGCCCTCGGCGATCGGCTGACCGGCGATCTCCGTGTCCTGCGTCGCGGTCCGGCGAAAGTGCGCGAAGGCCGGATACATCCGAAGCGCCTCCTCGACGGCGCCGGGGATCAGCGAGGGATCGTCGAGCAGCATCCTCATCTGGTCCGGGTGCTCGAGCAGCGCCCGCATCCCGCTGGTGTAGGTGGCCTTGGTGGAGTCGTTCCCGGCCGCGACCAGGAGGAAGAAGCCCATGACGATCTCGGTCTCGTTGAGCTTCTCGCCGTCGACCTCGGCGTGCACGAGCACGCTGGTCAGGTCGTCCGTCGGGTTCTCCCGGCGCTCGGCGATCATCGCGCGGCAGCGCTCGAAGATCTCGGGGATGTCCTGCTGGAGGACCTGGTCGAGCCCGCCGGGGGCGAGGTCCTCGTCGCCGAAGCCGAGGGAGGAGTTCATCAGGCGCGCCCAGCTCGCGTCGTCCTCCTCCGGGATCCCCATGAAGCTGCCGATCACCCGTGAGACCACTGGCTGCGCGACGTCGTTGACGAGCTCGCAGCCTCCCTGAGGCGCGACCCGGTCGAGGACCCGCTCGGTGATCGCGCGTATCCGCTCCTCGTGCTCGGCGATCCGCTTGGGCGTGAAGCCGCGCTGGAAGAGCATCTTCAGCCGATCGTGCTTCGGCGGGTCCATCCCGATGAACATCGACTGCTGGAGCTCGAGAGGCACCGCGTGGGTGAGCCCGGTGACGCCGCCGCGCTCCGACGAGTAGGTCTCCCAGTCGTGGCTGACGGTCTTCACGTCCGCGGCGCGGGTCAGCGACCAGAAGCCGTCCTCGTCGGGGTACTCCGAGATCCGCTCCGTCCGGTGGACGGGGCAGCGCGCGCGCATCTCCTTGAAGAGCTCGTGGGGAGGGCCGTGCTCCCAGTGCTCACGCTCGGCGAGCTCGATCGCGTCGAGGTCGCTCAGGTCCTGCGCGGCGAGCTGCTCCTCCGGGGACCGGGCCACCTGCGCAGCCTAATTGGCTGGCCAGCTAGATGCCTGGCGCGTCGGTAGATAGGGTCAGGTCGGTGAGCCGACGATCGAACCGCCCCGAGGAGACCGCAGGGTGAGCGACGGGTCGCCCGTCGAGGTTCCCGGGCCCGAGGGGCGGGGCGACGCCGGGGGTCTGGGCAGGCTCGAGGGCAGGCGGATCCTGGTGGTCGGCGCCGGTCAGGAGGACCATGGGATCGAGGACCCGCCGATCGGCAACGGCCGGGCGATGTCCATCCTCTTCGGCCGCGAGGGAGCATCCGTGGCCTGCGCCGACATCAACCAGCCGAGCGCCGAGGAGACGGTCGAGCTGGTCCGCGCCGAGGGCGCGACCGCCGTCGCCGTCCAGGCGGACGCCGCCGACCCGCAGGCCTCGGAGGCGATGTTCGAGTCCGCGGCCGAGGCTCTCGGCGGGCTCGACGGCGTGGTGATCAACGTCGGAGTCGGCGCGGGTCTGGGGATCGCCAAGACCACCCCGACGGACTGGGACCGCGTGATGGCCGTCAACGCGAGGTCCCACTTCCTGGGTTGCAAGCACGCGCTCGAGAGGATGGACGAGGGCGCCGTCGTTCTGGTCGGTTCGGTGGCGTCCAGGGAGGTGATGCCGTTCCCGGCCTACGCCGCGTCGAAGGCGGCGCTCGAGGCCCTCTGCCGCCAGGCCGCCGTCGAGGGAGCCCCACGGATCCGGACCAACCTGCTGATGCCGGGTCTGATCGACACCGGGCTCGGCCGGATCGCGTCGCAGCTCTATCCGAGGCGGGAGCGGGCCAGGATCCCGGCCGGCAGGCACGGCACCGCCTGGGAGGTCGCCTACGCGGGCCTCTACCTGATCTCGAATGAGTCCAGCTACGTCACCGGGCAGTGCCTGATCGTGGACGGCGGGCTCACGATCGGCCCGCGCGCTTGAGCCCCGAGCCCCGCATCCCGCCGCTGCCGCCCGATGAGTGGCAGGGCGACGTCAAGAAGGTCCTCGAGGCCGTGCCCGCCGGTGTCCAGGGCGAGCGGCTCGGCGACAACAACGTCTTCCCGACCCTCGCCCGGCATCCCGACCTGTTCCGGGCCTGGCTTCGTTTCGGGGGCTACCTCCTCACCTCCGGCAGGCTGCCCGGCCGAGACCGGGAGCTGCTCATCCTGCGCACCGCGGTGCGCTGCCGCTCCTCTTACGAGTGGGGACAGCACGTGCGGATCTCGCTCGCCGGCGGCATCGACCGCGAGACGATCGACCGGGTGCTCGAGGGCCCCGGCGCCGAGGGGTGGACCGATCACGAGGCCGCGCTGCTCCGCGCCGCCGACGAGCTCCACGAGGACTCGGCGATCTCCGATGAGACCTGGACGAGCCTCGCGGAGACCTACGACAGCGAGCAGCTGGTGGAGACGGCGATGGTGGTCGGCCACTACCAGATGCTGGCCGGCGCGCTGAACAGCTTCGGGGTCGAGCTCGACGACGGCTTGGAGCCGCTGCCCTGAGGAAGGGACCGTGAAGCCGGTCACCGTCTCGGTCGACGTCTCGAACCCGCCCGAGCAGGTCTACGAGTTCCTCGACGTGCTCGCCAACCACGAGCGCTTCACCGACCACTTCATGGTCGACTGGGAGCTCTCGGGACCGGAGCGGGGGGTGGGCGCCAAGGCCAGCTTCCGGGTCAAGGCGACAGCCGAGAAGGACTGGACCGAGCTGGAGGTGGTCGAGGCCGACCCGCCGCGGCGCAGCGTCGAGGAGGCTCGGGGCGGCGGAGGGGGCAAGCGCCACACGCGCGGCACCTATGTGCTCGAGCCGCTTCCGGGTGGCGGCACGCACGTCGAGTTCACGCTCGAGTTTCTCCAGCTGCCGTCGAGCGAGCGCCTGATGGGGCCGCTGAACCGCGCGTATGTGAGGCGGGTGAACCGCAAGGCCATGAAGCGCCTCGCGGAGGTGCTGGCTACCCTGCCCACTCCGTGAGGGCAGGGCGAACACTCTGTGCGCTCGGGATCGCGGCCGCGCTCGCGCTCGTCGCCGGCTGCGGCTCCGACAAGAGCGGCGAAACCACGGTGCCTCAGGTCTCCGTCCCGGAGCTGACCTCGCCGATCCCGACCACGACGACGGCGCAGCCGGCCACGACCAAGCGGGAGACCGCGCCGACGACGACCAGCGCCGGCGGCACCGCGGCCTGCACGATCCCGGACACCTATCAACACTTCACCTACAGCGGCCTCGACTGCGCGTCGGCCCTGGCGGTCGCGAGGGCCTGGGACGCCGACGGCAAGGACTGCAACACCGTGGACAACCCGAACGTCCAGGCCGGCTACCAGCGCACCTGCACGGTGAACGGCTACAGCTGCACCGCGAAGCGCGACGTCCACTCCGACGGCCGCTTCGTGACCTGCACGCAGGGCGGCCAGACGGTCCGCTTCACCTGGCTGCCGGCCTAGCCGCCGACCTGGGAAGGGCTTCCCCGGCTGCGGGGATGGCCGGTCTAGGCTTGCCGAGGAGGAGACATGGAAGAGGATCGCTCCCCGATAGAGCGCGTCGCGCGGGTGGGATGGCGCGGCGCGTCCGGTGCGGCTCGCAGGCTGCGGATCGACCGCGCCACCGAGCGCCTGCTCGAGACCGACACGGCCAAGCGTGTCTGGGACAAGGTGCTCGAGAGCGAGGAGGCGCAGAGGCTGGTCGAGCGGGTGGCGGAAGCGCCCGAGGTGCGGGCCGCGATCGCGAAGCAGGGCATCGGCCTTATCGAGGACCTGCGGCGGGGGATGCGCGACGCCGCGAGGCGGATCGACACGGCTGTCGAACGTGTTGCCCGCGGGATCCTGCGGCACCCCGCGCGCGAGTCCCGCCCGATCTACGCCGGTGCTTTCAGCCGCCTGCTGGCGCTTGGCATCGACGCGGGAATCGTCTACGGCTCGCTGCTGCTGATCTCCGCGGCGATCGCGGCGGTCGTCTCGGCGCTCTCGAAGGGCGATGCCGAGGGAGGCACCCTCGTGCTGGCGCTCGGTTTCGTTGCCTGGTCGCTGATCGCGATCATCTATCTGGCCGTGTTCTGGTCGGGTGCCGGGCGCACGCCGGGGATGTCGTTCGTCGCGATCCGGATGCTCTCGGAGGACGGCGAGCCAGTTCGAGCCGGCCAGGCCCTCCATCGCGCGCTCTGGCTGCCGATCTCGGCGCTGCCGCTCCTGCTCGGCTTCGCCGGCGTTCTCTACGACCACGAGCGTCGCGGCTGGCCGGACAAGCGCGCGCGGACGGTCGTCTGCTACGCCGACCCGCAGCTCGACAAGGACCTCGCCTAGCTGCCGGGGCCGCAGCCGGCGGCGGCTAGTCGGGCTCGTCGAGCAGCTCGTTCGCCTCGGACCAGCGGCCGGCCGGGACTCGCAGGGCGATCTCGCCGCGCCCCCACTCATCGAGGGGATGGTCGGAGGTGATCACGGCCTCCATGCCGGCGTCCGTGAGCTGCTGGCGCCAGGCGCGGGCCGTCTCGAGCTCCTCGAAGTCGCGGACGATCTCCCAGTCGTCGTAGCTCGGCTCGCCGACCTTGAGCTCCCCGATCCCATCCAGGTGCACCCGGGAAAGCCTAGGCCGCCGACGCGACGAGGCCGAGCATGAGCTCCACGGCCTGCGAGTTGCCGAGGCCCTGCTCGCGAACCAGCGACCGCCAGGTGGTGAAGGCGAGCGCGTGGCCGATGGCCGCCCGGACCCGATCCCGCGATGATCCCCGGGCGCGGCGGCCCTGCATCAGGACGTCGCGGGCCGCCGTCAGGTAGTCGTGGAACTTTCGGAAGTGGCGGCGAACGCTCCGGTTCACGGCCTCGTCGCGGATCAGGTTGCTCATCATCGCCTCGGTCCGGCGGAAGTAGGCATACAGCTCCTCGAGCGCGGTGCGGAGGCGCTCGTCCGGATCCTGGATCGCCGCCCAGGCGCTCATGTCGGGCGGCGGGTTCGCCGCGTTCCAGTGGGCGCTGCAGGCCTCGAACAGTGAGGCCTCGTCGGGGAAGTGCCGGTAGAGCGTCGAGCGTCTCACGCCGGCGTGCTCCGCGACCGCGCTCATCGAGGTACGGGCGGGCCCGACGGTCCCGTGCAGCTCGACGGCGCTCTCGGTGATCCGGCGGCGCGTCTCCTCCTCGAGCTCGGCCCGGCGCTTCTTCCGGTATGGACGCTTTTTGTCGGACATGTCTGTCCTATGAATCTTGACACACCGGGCAGATGTGTGTATAGGTTCCACGCAACAGTAGTGTCCAACGAAAAAGGAGAAGGAAACATGGAGGCAGCAGTGACGCAGGCAGTGGCTCAGGGTGCGCCGCCAAAGATCGTCGGCCCGGATGACGGGAAGGCCGGCTTTCTCGGCAGCATCGGCGTCCGCTTCATGATCGACGGGGCCGAGACCGATCAGGGCTTCTCCCTGGTCGAGCATCCGATGTCGCCGCGCGCGCTCGCCGCACCGTTGCACCTGCACACCCGCGAGGACGAGTACAGCTACGTGCTCGAGGGCAAGATGGGCGCGCTGCTCGGGGACGAGGTCGTGACGGCCGGGGTTGGCGACCTGGTCTTCAAGCCGCGGAACCAGTGGCACACCTTCTGGAACGCCGGGGACGAGCCCTGCCGGATCCTGGAGATCATCGCGCCGGCGGGCTTCGAGAAGTTCTTCGGGGAGCTCTCGGACATGGGCGGCGCGCTGAATGCCGACCCGGCGGAGCTGACCGCGCTGGGCGAGCGCTACGGCCATTACTTCAAGCTCGAGAGCGTTCCCGAGCTGATCGAGCGCTTCGGCCTGGTGGTCGGGGAGCGGCTCTAGCGCGCTCCGGCGGACGGCGTCTACGCCGGCGCCTGCACTCCGGTGAGCTCCGCCGAGAGCTCGCGCAGGCGCCGGCGGACCTCCGGATCCTCGGCCTGGGGGTGCGGCGCCGATTCCCGGACACCGTCGAAGTAGTGGCCGTTGATCCCCTCCACCTCCGGCGACGCGATCAGCCGCACGGTCGCCGCGACGCCCTCCTCGAGCGGGGTCACCGGGTCGATCCCGGCCTGATGGACCATGTTGGTCGGCATGTACGTCCCGGGGTGGAGGCAGTTGGCCGTCACGCCCGAGCCCTCCAGCTCCTCGGCGAGATCGAAGGTGAACATGACGAGCGCCAGCTTGCTCTGGGTGTAGGCCTGGGCGCCGTCGTAGGAGCGCTCGAGCATCAGGTCATCGAAGTCGATCGGCGCCTGACCGGCGGAGCTCACGTTGACGATCCGCGCGGGCGCCGACCGCTCGATCAGCGGCAGCAGCTGCCGCGTGAGCAGGAACGGGGCGAGGTAGTTGACCTGGAAGGTCAGCTCGTAGCCGTCGGCGCTCTCCTCGCGCGGGCCCGCCGTCCCGATCCCGGCGTTGTTGACCAGCACGTCGATGCGCTCCTCGTCGAGCAGCTCGTCGGCCAGGTCGCGGACCTCGTCCAGCGAGGCGAAGTCGGCCCGGCGCCAGATCAGCTCGCCCGTCGCCCTCGGCGCGAGCTCCTCGACCAGCGCCTGCCCCTTCTCCTCGTTGCGCCCATGCAGGATCAGGCGGCCTCCGCTCAGCGCCAGCTCGGCGGCGATCCCCTTCCCGAGGCCGTCCGTGGCACCGGTGATCACAATCGTCTTGGCGCCCGCCATGGGTGAAAGCTACCGGTGCCGGCCCGCGCGGTCCGGGAGCGCCGGACTAGTCCGAGAGCTCGACGCGCTCGATGACCTGCGGCTCGGTCGGGCGGTCGCCGGCGCCGGTGGCGGTTCCCTCGATCGCATCGACCGCCTCCATGCCGGAGGTCACCTCGCCGAACACGGTGTGCTTGCCGTCGAGCCAGGGCGCGGCGTCCGTGGTGACGATGAAGAACTGCGAGCCGTTCGTGTTCGGGCCTGCGTTCGCCATCGCGAGCGCGCCGCGGACGACCTTGTGGTCGTTGATCTCGTCCTCGAACGTGTAGCCCGGGCCGCCGGTGCCGGTGCCCTCCGGACAGCCGCCCTGGACCATGAAGTCCTTGATCACGCGGTGGAAGATCAGCCCGTCGTAGAAGCCCTCGCCGGCGAGCTTGCGGAAGTTGGCGACCGTCTTGGGCGCGTCGTCGTCGAAGAGGCTGACGGTGATCGGCCCGGCGTTCGTGTGGAGCGTTGCCTCGGACATGAGCCCGGACCCTAGCTAACCCGCGCCGACGGTCTCGAGCGGCCGCTCGGGCAGCCACGGTTTTCGCCAGCCGCCGTAGCCGTGCAGCAGGTTCGAGGCGCCCTCGGGCCCCCAGCCGCCCTTGGCGTAGGTCTCGAGCTGGCACGGCTTGTCGATCAGCGGCTGCACGATCCGCCAGGTCTCCATCACGTTGTCCTCCCGCGCGAAGCGCTGCTGGTCGCCCGCCAGGGCATCGCTGAGCAGCCGCTCGTACGGGCCCGGCTGGCCGCCGAACTGCTGCTGGAAGAGCAGGTCGAGGTGCACCTGGCGGAGAGCGTCCTCGCCCGGCTGCTTTGCCTCCATCAGTACCCGAGTGCCCGGATCGGGATCGATCCGGATGACGATCTCGTCGGTGTCGGGCGTCGGATCTCCGCCGATCCCGAGTGGCGGCGGGCTCTGGAAGATCACCCGGACCTCCGTGACCCTCTCGGCCAGCTCCTTGCCGGCGCGGAAGAAGAACGGCACTCCCGCCCAGCGCCAGTTCTGGATCTCGAGCCGCAGCGCGACGAAGGTCTCGGTGCCGGAGTCCGGAGCGACGCCCTCGATCTCCCGGTAGCCGTCGTACTGCCCGCGGACGTAGCGGCTCGGGTCGGCGTCGGGGATCGCCTTGAAGAGGTCGAGCTTGGCGTCGCGGATCGGGTCGGGGTCGGCGCCGGCCGAGGGCGGCTCCATCGCCACCAGCGCCAGTGTCTGGAGGATGTGGTTCTGGAAGACGTCCCGCAGCGCGCCGACCGGGTCGTAGAAGCCGCCGCGGTCCTCGACGCCGAAGTCCTCGGCCATCGTCACCTGCACGGATTCGACGTAGCGGCGGTTCCAGATCGGCTCCAGGATCGCGTTGGCGAATCGCAGGTAGGCGATGTCCATGACCGGTTCCTTGCCGAGGAAGTGATCGATCCGGTAGATCTGCTCCTCGTGCAGGACCTGGTGGATGTGGTCGTTGAGCTCCTCAGCCGAGGCGAGGTCATGCCCGAAGGGCTTCTCGATCACGACGCGCGCGCCCTCCGTCAGGCCGGCGCTGCCGAGCTGGTCGATCACCGGCGCGAACAGTGACGGCGGGATCTCCAGGTAGAAGACGGGGTGCTTGGCGCCGTCGAGCTTCCGCTTGATCCGCTCGTAGGTGTCCTTCTCGGTGTAGTCGCCCTGGACATAGGAGAGCTTCTGCGCGAACGCCCTGAAGGCGTCCTCGTCGACCTCCTCGCCCTTGGCCTGCGCGCGGGCCTCGATCGCCTCGCGTGCGTGCTGATCCACGTTCTCGTCGGACCACTCGCTGCGGCCGACTCCGATCACCGGGACGTCGAGTGTGCCGTTGGCGCAGAGGTCATAGAGCGCTTTCAGCGTCATCTTCTTCGCCAGGTCGCCGGTGATCCCGAAGATCACGAGCGCGTCGGCGGGGGGCCCGACCTGGCGGCCTGAGGATGCCTGCGCCACGGTCGCAACCTAGCGAACGGGGATAGGCTGCTCGCGATGGCGCAGCTCGGAATGGTGGGCCTGGGGCGGATGGGCGCGAACATCGTCCGCCGCCTGATGCGGGACGGCCACGAGTGCGTGGGCTACGACCACAGCTCGGCCAGTGTCGAGGCGCTCGCCAAGGAGGGGGCGACGCCAGCCGGCTCGCTCGAGGAGCTCGCCGAGAAGCTCGATCCGCCCCGGGCCGTCTGGCTGATGGTCCCCGCCGGCAAGATCACCGAGCAGGTGGTCCACGACGTCGCGGACGTGCTCTCTTCCGGCGACGTGATCATCGACGGCGGCAACACCTACTACCGCGACGACATTCGCCGGGCTGAGGAGCTCGCCCAGCGAGGCATCGACTACATCGACTGCGGGACGAGCGGCGGCGTCTTCGGGCTCGACCGCGGCTACTGCCTGATGATCGGCGGGCCGGATGCGGCGGTCGAGCGCCTCGACCCGATTTTCAGGACGATCGCCCCCGGCGTCGAGGCCGCCGAGCGCACCCCCGGCCGCAGCGGCGACCCCGACACGGCCGAGAACGGCTACCTGCACTGCGGTCCCAGCGGCGCGGGCCACTTCGTGAAGATGGTCCACAACGGGATCGAGTACGGGGTGATGGCCGCCTACGCCGAGGGGCTCAACATCCTCAAGAACGCCAACGCCGGGAAGATCGAGCGCGAGGCCGACGCCGAGACCGCCCCCCTCGAGCACCCCGAGTACTACCAGTACGACCTCGACATCCCTCAGATCGCCGAGCTCTGGCGGCGCGGCAGCGTGATCGGGTCCTGGCTCCTCGACCTGACGGCGAGCGCCCTGCAGGAGTCGCCCGACCTGGCCGACTTCGAGGGGCGCGTCTCCGACTCGGGCGAGGGCCGCTGGACCTCGATCGCCGCGATCGAGGAGGGGGTTCCCGCCGGCGTTCTCACCACCGCGCTCTATGAGCGCTTCGCCTCGCGGGACCTCGACGACTTCGCGGACAAGGTGCTCTCGGCGATGCGCAAGCAGTTCGGCGGGCACGCCGAGAAGCCCTCGGCGTGACTGCCCACACGGTCGAGGTCCTCGAGAACGCCGACGCTGTCCACCGGCGCGGCGCCGAGCTGATCGCCGCGGCGGCGAGGGAGGCGCTCGTCGAGCCGGGCGGGTGCGCCCTGGCCGTGAGCGGCGGGCGGGACCCCTGGCCGATGTTCTCCCGGCTCGAGGACCTGATCGACGACTGGACGAGCGTCGCCATCTACCAGGTGGACGAGCGTGTGGCGCCGCCCGGCTCCGACGAGCGCAACCTCACCCACCTGATCGAGAGCCTCTCGATCGGGGCCCAGGGCAGCATCCGGCCGATGCCCGTCGACGACGACGACCTCGAGGCCGCGGCCGATCGCTACGCGGGGTCACTCCCGGACGCCATCGACCTGGCCCACCTCGGGATCGGCCCGGACGGGCACACCGCGTCCCTCGTCCCCGGCGACCCCGTGCTCGAGGTCACCGACCGCCGGGTCGCGGTCACCGCCGGCGAGTACCAGGGCGTTCGCCGGATGACCCTCACCTATCCGGAGCTCGAGCGGACTCGCAGGCTGCTCTGGGTCGTGACCGGCGCGGAGAAGGTCGACGCGCTCCGCAAGCTGATCGCCCAGGATCCCTCGACGCCGTCCGGCCGCCTCCGGCCAGGCGGCGAGTCGTTGATCCTCGCGGACCGGGCCGCGGCGCCGGACGCCTAGGCGATAACCGCCGCTTCTCGGCTTCGCCTTCCCCTGCCGCGTCCCGGACCGATGATTTCGGGTGTAGATCGGGGTCTCAGTATCTGCGGCTGTCGTGGCTGCACCCTGACGACCGATCGGAGTGGAGATGGCCAAGCTGGTCCATGCGGTGATCGCCTCGCTTGACGGATACGTCGAGGACGAGGAGGGCAGGTCCGACTGGGCGATGCCGGATGAGGAGGTACATGCGTTCATCAACGATCTCGAGCGGCCGATCGGCACCTACCTGTACGGGCGCCGGATGTACGAGTCGATGGTGTTCTGGGAGACCGCGAGCGAGCACCGGGCCGATGAGCCGGCGGTGTTCTGGGACTACGCGCGGATCTGGCGGGCAGCCGAGAAGATCGTGTACTCCCGGACGCTGCGGACGCCATCCAGCGCGAGGACTCGGATCGAGCCCGAGTTCGAGCCGGACGCGGTCCGGCAGCTGAAGCTCTCCTCGACGGCCGACCTCGCGGTGGCGGGCGGCGAGCTCGCCGGCCAGGCGATCGCGGCGGGTCTGGTCGACGAGTGCCATCTCTTCCTGTGCCCGGTCCTGGTCGGTGGCGGCAAGCGCGCCCTGCCCGATCACGCCCGAGCTCGACTCGAGCTCCTCGATGAGCGCCGCTTCGGAAACGGCTTCGTTCACCTCCACTACCGCGTCAGCGCCTGACCCGACAAACGCGACGCCGTGGTCGGCGTTCCCTGCCGATCGGGGCCTTGCCTACCTGACCTGACGCGCGGCTCGTCGGGAACGCTAGGAGCCGTACTCGTCGTGGCGGCGCAGCCAGAGCGGCTGGTCGGGCGGCTCGTTCCGGCCGGCCGGCGTCCGGTCCAGCAGGCCGTAGTACGCCATCGAGACCTCGAGCCCGCGCGCCGTGGACTGGTAGGTGCGGTACACGGAGCCGTCCTCCAGCGCCCAGACGCTCAGGCCCGGCCCCTCGGCGACGTAGCCGGCCGCATCAGTTCCGCACATCGCGGCGTTCTGGGTCACCGTGGGCGGGATCTCGCCGCTCAGGAAGGGCTCGAGCTCCTCCTCGGTGTAGAAGAAGCCGAGGTCGCGGTGGAACTCGGTCTCGGCCGAGGCCCAGGGGAGGTCCCAACCCATGCGTGCCCTGTAGGAGAGGAGCTGCTCGACGGGCGCCCGTGAGGAGAGCATCAGCGTCGTGTCCCGCGCGTTCATGTGGGGCCTCTGCGGGGCGAACGTGTCGGCGATCGAGGAGCACACCGGGCAGCCGCCCGTCCAGCCGGGACCGAACATGAAGTGGTAGATCATCAGCTGCGAGCGCCCCGCGAAGAGGTCGGCGAGGGACTTGGTCCCGTCCTCGGTCTCGAAGCTGTAGTCCTTCTCGACCGGCACCCAGGGGAGCGCCTGCCGCTTCTTGGCCAGCTCATCGCCGCGCCGGGTGAGCTCCTTCTCCTCGGCGAGCAGCTCCTCGCGCGCCGCCTGCCACTCCTCCGCCGTTCCGGTCGGGTGCTCAGCCATCTCGATCCCTTCGTCGTCGTTGTTGGAGTTGGACTATATAGTTAGCAAAATGGCTAATGATGCTTTCGCCGCCCTCGCGCATCCGCTCAGACGCGAGATCGTCGAGCGCCTCAGTGAGGGGGCGGCGACGGTCGGCGAGACCACCCGGGACCTCGGCGTCTCGAAGCCGACCATATCCCGTCACCTCAGGCTGCTCGAGGAGGCCGGGGTTGTCAGCCGCGTGATCGACGGGCGCACCCACCGGCTGGCACTGCGGCCCGAGACCCTCGCCGAGACCTCGAATTGGATAGACACCCAGCGGGCGCGCTGGGAGCGCCTCTTCGACGTCGTCGGGGAGTACCTCGAAGAGAGAAAGGAGCGACGGTGACGGAGGAGGCCGCGAGGGTCGTGCGGATCGAGAGGACCTTCGATGCGCCGGCCGGGAAGGTGTTCGACGCTTGGACCAGCCCCGAGGTCATGCGCCGCTGGTACCACGCCGGCCCGGACTGGGAGACGCCCGAGGTGGAGGTGGACCTGCGGGTCGGCGGCAGGGTCAGCGTGGTGATGCGCAAGCCCGACGGCACGGAGGTCGAGCTCAGCGGCGAGTACATCGAGATCGACCGGCCTCACCGGCTCGCGATGACCTGCACCTTCAGCGACGATGGCTCCGGCACGGAGCAGCTGGTCGAGCTCACCTTCTCCGAGACCGAGGGCTCGACCACCGTGGTGCTGGTCAACACGCGCATCCCCACCGACGAGCGCCGCGACTCCCAGAACCGCGGCTGGGGGCTCTGTCTCGACAACCTCGAGCGGGTGGTGGCGGCCGCCGACTCCTAGGAGCGGGCCGGAGTTCTCGAGAACCAGCGGGCGAGGCGCTCCGCGCTCATCAGCCGGGAGGGGGCGACGCGGCGGCTGAAGGTGTCGCGGAGGTCCTGGCCGGCGTCGGGCTCCGTCGCCCAGGCGCGGAACAGGTTCTCGGACTCCGGCTGCGGGAAGCGGCCCCAGGCGAACGACCAGTCGTAGTGCTCGGCGGCGCGCTCGTCGATCCAGGACGCGTAGCCGTCGAGGCTCGGCCTGGAGCCGGAGAGGTGCTCTGCGAGGTAGATCGCCTGCTCGACCGCGTCGCAGATCCCCTGGGCGGTGCCGGGGTGCTTGAAATGGGCGGCGTCGCCGAGCAGGGCCCACCCCGGGCCGTTCGGCTTGCGGAAGTACCCTCGCATCAGCGACTCGGGAGCGACGACGAGCTCGCTCACCAGCTCGCCCCGGTCGAGCTCGTCGTGCGGCAATGTCTCCGGAAAGCGGCGGAGTCCGTCCAGGTAGCGCCGCAACCGTTCATCACCGCTGCCCCTGGTCAGCTCTGCGCCGCCGGCGAGCACGAGGAGGTGGAGGCCGTCCTCGACCGCCCAGCGGCTGAGCATGTGGTCGTGCCGGATGTCGATCGTGCCGAAGCCGTTGTCCGGGATCCCGGACCAGTAGCCGAAGAGGAAGGCGACCTCGCCCTGCTGCGGCCGTTGCTTTTCGATCCCGAGCTTGCCCGCCACGGTGGAGCCGCGTCCATCCGCGCCGAACACTCGCTTCGCCCGGATCTCCTCGCCGCTCTCGAGCACGATGCCGACGACCGGCTCGTCCTCGGTTCCGGCGCCGATCAGCCCGGCCGCCCGTTCCCCGAAGCGTCCCTCGGCTCCCGCGGCTAGGGCGGTCTCGACGAGGGCGTTGTCGAGCGCAATCCGGCGCGGCCCGATCGCGCGATCGAAACCGTCGATCGCCGTCCAGCGACCGACGACCTCGTGACCGAGTCCGACGATCCTGCTCTCCAGCAAGGAGATCTCGTGTCGTGCCCGCAACCTGTCGAGCACGCCGAGCTGCTCGAACCGGGCGACCGTGTTCGGGTAACAGAAGTGCGTGGAGATCGTGTCGCTCGGGAAGCGGTCGCGGTCGACGAGCGCCACGTCCCAGCCGCGCTGGGCGAGGGCGATCGCGAGCGTCGAGCCGGCGCAGCGCGCGCCGACGATGACCGCGTCCTTCTCCTCCACGCGACGAGCGTACTGGGGCTCAGCGAGCGGATGGCGTGAGCCGCATCACGCGCGCTCGACCGAGCCGCCGCGCCCGACCAGGACCTCGCTGACCATCCCGGCGGGGAAGAGACCGTGGTCGACGACCCCGGGGAGCATCGATAGGCGGGCCGCCAGCTCGCCCGGCTCGCGGACCGCCCCCCGATAGTCGGCGATCACCCCGCCGTCGGGAGACGGCGGGGTGTCGGGGCGCAGCTCGACCTCGCCGAGCTCCTCGGCGATCCGGGCGAGCGTCGAGGCGAGGCCGAACCTCGAGAGCTCCAGCGGGATCGGGGCGGTGATCCTCTCCACGCTCTTCGAGGAGTCGGCGATCACGACGAAGCGCTCGGCCGACGCGGCGACGATCTTCTCGCGCGTGTGGGCGCCGCCGCCTCCCTTGACCAGCCAGCGGTCGGGTGCGATCTGGTCGGCGCCGTCGATCGCGAGGTCGAGCCGCTCGAGGCTCTCGAACGGCCCGACCGGGATGCCGAGCTCGCGAGCCTGCTCCTCGGTCGCCACCGAGGTGGCGACGCAGCGCAGGTCCTTCAGATCGAGGGCCGCGATCGCGGGCAGCAGGTGGGCGACCGTGGACCCGGTGCCCAGACCCACGCACATGCCGTCCTCGACCAGCTCGGCCGCAGCCTCGGCGGCCGCCTTCTTCTCCGCGTCGAGGTTTGAACTGGGCACGGCCGGGCGCAGACTAGTCGTAGGATCGGAATGAGGATGGCGACAGAGACAGCCCCGAGCGGCACCAGCGACGCCGCCCCGAGCGCGGGCGACATCGAGCAGCTCTGCGTCAACACGATCCGGACGCTCTCGATCGACGCGATCCAGAAGGCGAACTCGGGGCATCCGGGCACGCCGATGGCCCTGGCACCGGTCGCCTACGTGCTCTGGCAGCGCTTCCTCCGCTTCGACCCGCAGGACCCGATCTGGCCGAACCGCGACCGCTTCGTGCTCTCCAACGGCCACGCCTCGATGCTGCTCTACTCGCTGCTTCACCTGACCGGCGTGCGGGCGGTCGATCCCGACTACGAGATCGTCGGCGAGCCCTCGGTCGGCCTCGATGACATCAAGCGCTTCCGCCAGCTCGACTCCAAGTGCCCCGGCCACCCGGAGTATCGCTGGACCTCGGGGGTCGAGACGACCACCGGCCCGCTCGGGCAGGGCGTGGCGACGAGCGTGGGAATGGCGCTCGCCTCGAAGTGGCTTGCGGCGCGCTACAACCGCGACGGCTTCCCGCTGTTCGACTTCGACGTCTACGTCTTCTGCGGCGACGGCGACTTCGAGGAGGGCGTCTCGAACGAGGCCGCATCGCTGGCGGGCCACCAGCGCCTCGACAACCTCTGCTGGGTCTACGACAACAACCACATCTCGATCGACGGCCGGACCGAGATCGCCTACGAGGACGACGTGGCAGCCCGCTTCGCGGGCTATGGCTGGAACGTCACGCGCGTCGGGGACGCCAACGACCTCGAGCTGCTGACGCGCGGCTTCCAGGCCTTCCGGAACGAGCGGGAGCGGCCGACGCTGATCATCGTCGACAGTCACATCGGCTGGGGCTCGCCGCACAAGGTGGACACGGCCGAGGTCCACGGCGAGCCGCTCGGCGAGGACGAGGTCCGCGCCACCAAGCGCGCCTACGGCTGGCCCGAGGACGCCGAGTTCCTGGTTCCGGATGGGGTGCGGGAGCACTTCGACGCCGGGATCGGCAAACGGGGCAGGGAGCTCCGCGAGGAGTGGGCGCGGTTGTTCGTCGGCTACCAGCGCGAGAAGGGCACGCTCGCGAGCGAGATCGAGCAGATGCAGCGCCGCGAGCTGCCCGAGGGCTGGGACCGCGACATCCCGAGCTTCGAGCCGGACGAGCAGGGGATGGCGACGCGCAAGGCATCGAACCAGGTCGAGAACGCCGTGGCGGCCAACGTCCCCTGGCTGCTCGCAGGCTCAGCCGACCTCACCGACTCGACCTCGGTCCGTCTCAACGACATCGACGGCGCGACGGACTTCGAGCCCGGCGACAGGACCGGCCGGCAGCTCCACTTCGGTATCCGCGAGCACGAGTCGGCGGCGGTCTCCAACGGCCTTTCGCTCTCCAAGCTCCGGCCTCTCTGGTCCACCTACCTGACGTTCTCCGATTACGCCAAGCCCGCGATCCGCCTCTCGGCGTTGATGGAGCTGCCGGTGATCCACGTCTTCACGCATGACTCGATCGGCCTCGGCGAGGACGGCCCCACTCACCAGCCCGTCGAGCACCTCGCCGGCCTGCGGGCGATTCCCGGCCTCGACGTGATCCGCCCGGCCGACGCGAACGAGGTCGCCGAGGCGTGGCGAGCGGCGCTCGACCGCACCCACCAGCCGGTCGCCCTGGTGCTGACGCGGCAGGACGTGCCGATCCTCGATCGGAGCCGCTACGCCTCGGCCGAGGGGCTGCGACGCGGGGGCTACGTGCTGGCCGACCCGGAGGACGGCGATCCGGAGGTGATCCTGATCGCGACCGGCAGCGAGGTCGCGCTGGCCGTCGCGGCTCACGAGAAGCTGATCGCCGACGGGGTGCGCTCGCGTGTCGTCAGCCTGCCCTGCTGGGAGCTGTTCGAGCGCCAGGAGCAGGCGTACCGGGACGAGGTGCTGCCGCCGGAGACCAAGGCGCGGGTCTCGGTCGAGGAGGCCTCGACGCTCGGCTGGGACCGTTTCGTGGGCCCCGAGGGCGCCACGATCGGGATGCACACCTTCGGTTCCTCGGCGCCCCTCAAGGACGTGCAGACCAAGTTCGGCTTTACTCCCGACCAAGTCGCGGAGACGGCCAAGGAGGTAATCGGACGATGAAGCCCACGCGAAAGCTCCACGAGCTCGGCCAGAGCCTCTGGGTCGACAACATCACGCGCACCATGCTTGACGACGGCACCGAGCAGCGCTACATCGACGAGCTCGACGTCACCGGGCAGACCTCCAACCCGACGATCTTCGACAACGCGATCTCGAGCGGCGACGCCTACGACGAGCAGATCGGCGAGCTTCGCGAGCGGGGCCTCGAGGCGGAGGACATCTTCTTCGAGCTGGCGCTCGCGGACGTCACGCGCGCGGCCAGGATGTTCCAATCGATCCATCGCGAGACGGACCGGATGGACGGCTGGGTCTCCATCGAGGTCTCGCCGCTGCTCGCCTACGACACCCAGGCCACGATCCAGCAGGCGGCCGACCTTCACGCCCGTGCCGAGGAGAACAACTTCATCAAGATCCCCGGCACGCCCGAGGGCCTGCCGGCGATCACGGAGTCGATCCACGCGGGGGTGCCGATCAACGTCACCCTGCTGATGTCGTGCGAGCAGACGATGGCGGCCGCCGATGCCTACATGACCGGAATCGAGCGCCGGATCGAGGACGGCCTCGATCCCGACGTGCCGTCGGTGCTCTCGCTGTTCATCAGCCGCTGGGACGTCGCGGTTCACGACCAGGTCCCGGACGAGCTCAAGAACAGGCTCGGGATCGCCGTCGGCAAGCAGACCTACGCCGAGTGGCGGCGCATGCTCGCGTCCGAGCGCTGGACGGGGCTCGCCGAGAAGGGCGCGCGCCTGCAGCGACTGCTCTTCGCGAGCACCGGCACCAAGGATCCGGATGCATCGGACACGCTCTACGTCGACGCCTTCGCGGCGCCGGACACGATCAACACGATGCCCGACAAGACGCTGCTCGCCTTCGCCGACCACGGCACGGTGGGCGAGCCGCTCCCCGAGGACGGCGGCGACTACGAGGAGACCTTCAAAGCCCACCGCGACGCCGGCATCGACGTCGACGCGCTCGGCCCGCAGCTCCAGAAGGCGGGGGCGGAGAAGTTCTCCAAGTCCTGGAAGGACCTGCTCGACACGATCAAGTCCGAGGCCGAGCGGCTCGCCGCTTAGTCAGGGGGATCGTAGTGGGCTATCATGCCCACTAATGGCGTACATCACCAAGAGGGCGTCAGGTGAGGGGTGGGAGATCCGTGAGTCGCGGTCCACGGGCAGGGGCCCGCGGAGCAAGACGCTGGCGACCTTCGGCGAGCTGACCGAGGACGCTCTCGAGCTCGCCGAGTCCCGGGCATCGCAGCCGATCGACAGGGAGGGGTTGCGGAAGAAGGCGCTGATGGTCGGGGCCCCCCTGGCTGAGCCTCGGTCGGACAGGGCCGCTCGCGAGCTGATTTCGGAGTTGAGGGCCGGCCGGCGTCCTCGCCGGGCGCTCGAGGGTCTGATCGCGGACGAAATCGCGTCGGGTCCCTCCCTGTCCTCGGACGCAGCCCGATCTGCGGCCGACTGGCTCGACGCCAGTCTCGAGGGCCGCGGGGCCGCGCTCATCGACCTCCTTCTGCTCGGCGACCGACTGCCGTCGAGGAGGGCGCCCGAGCTCGGCTTTCCAGGTCTCGTCCCGCGCTGATGGCGGCCACGCGCGGACCCGCGTCGGCTGGTGACCCCTCGCTTCCGGAGAAGATCCTCGCCATCGACGGAGCCCTCAAGCGCGCTCGGGTCCCGCATGCGTTCGGGGGGGCCCTGGCACTCGCCTACTACGCTGAACCCAGGGTCACGATCGACATCGACCTGAATCTGTTCGTACCTCCCACCAGGTACGGGCGGGTGTTCGCGGCACTCGAACCGCTCGGTGTCGGCGACGCGGTCGATCCGAAGCTCGTGGAGCGCGACGGGCAGTGTCGCCTCTGGTGGGGCCGCACCCCGGTGGACCTTTTTTTCGCCAACGATCAGATCCACGATGCGATGCGGAAGGCCGCGAGGCTGGTTCCCTTTGGCGATCACCGGCTGCGGGTGCTCTCCCCGGAGCATCTGCTCGTCTGCAAGGCGCTCTTCGATCGGCCGAAGGACTGGATCGACATCGAGCAGATGCTGGTCACCGTCGAGCCCCTTGACCTGAAGGAGATCGAGCGGTGGCTGTCTCGGTTCATCGCGGATGACGATCCCCGCAGGGAGCGGTTCGAGCAATTGGTCGCGCAACTCCGGGATGGTCAGGCAGATACCGCCGAATAGGCTGCAGCGGTGAGCGGGGAGCCGCAGCTTCGGACGCGACCGGCCTGGAAGGCCCTCGAGGAGCACTTCGCCCGGATCGGCGGGCGCCACCTGCGGGAGCTGTTCGAGGAGGACCCCGATCGCGGGGACCGGATGGT
>Ga0070741_10007809_pt1 | contig 21899 bp, 22 predicted proteins | sample Coa_R1_4_FD_66440 | JGI IMG/M metagenome (GOLD analysis project Ga0070741, IMG submission 66440) | Surface soil microbial communities from Centralia Pennsylvania, which are recovering from an underground coalmine fire - Coalmine... | ecosystem: Environmental > Terrestrial > Soil > Unclassified ... | reverse complement strand
ATGAAGCCGGTCATGCGCGTGGCCTACATCACCGGCTGGCGCACGCAGTCAGAGATCCTAACTCGCCTAAAGAGCCACGTCGATCTTCAGGCCGGCTGGCTGCGGCTTGACCCAAACGAGACGAAAAACAAGCAGGGCCGGATGTTCCCGATCATACCTGAACTGCGCGCCGTACTTGAGGAAGTCCTGGCCGCGACCCGTCGTCAGGAGATGCGCGACGGTGTAATCATCCCCTACCTGTTCCATCGCCACGGCCATCGCATCCGCTCCTACCGGCGCTGTTGGGCGACGGCCTGTGAGAAGGCAGGACTGCCTGGGCGCCTCGTCCATGACTTTCGCCGCACTGCCGTCAGAAACCTGGAGCGCTCAGGAATATCACGTTCAGCCGCCATGAAAATGACCGGACACCTGACCGAGAGTGTATATCGTCGTTACGCAATTGTGGACGAGGTTATGCTCCGTGAGGCTGGAGAAAAGCTGAGTGCATTTCACAGAAGATGATTTGAATAGATTCCTATCTTGGATCACTTTCACTGAGGGTGGGTGTTGGACGTGGAAAGGCTCTTTGTCTGATGGGTATGGTAAGTTCATGGCAGGTAAGTCCAGAAGGAAAGCACATCAGTGGTCGCATATCATCTGGATTGGACCTGTAAGAAATGGGTTTGAGATAGACCACCTATGTACGAACAGAGCCTGCGTAAATCCAGATCACCTTGAAGCTGTAACTAAAGAAGAAAACATCAAGAGAAGCAGCCTTTCTGTCTACCACAAAGCCCGCCGCAGTACAACAACCTGCCTCAATGGGCATCCATTATCTGGCGAAAACTTATACATAAGACCAGAAAGAAGAAGCCGAGAGTGTAAGATCTGCCGAAATAATGCTTCTCTCAGATCTAAACAACGGCGAGCGGGCTTGAAACTCACAGCACTTAATGGTCGTATGTAGCCGTATGCCAAAGGATGTAGATGATCCACAGAGTCAGAGATCCCAATCCTTACAGTCGCTTTACTCCCGCTCAAGTACGTCTGTCACGGCTATCTTAGTCCAAGCTACGGGCACAGTTCAGACACAGTAAGCAGCGCCTTTTCAAACTTGGCTCGATACTCTGGATCGTCCTCGACGTAACGATGGTAACCGTGGAGATGGTACGCGACCGCTACGTCAGCATCGGACTTGTCACCAGGACGATTGCTGTAAAAATGTAGAAGCGCCCACTCGAAACACTGGTCCCATGTCGGATTTGTGCCACGCGAGATAGGGATATGCCACTGCTCATAGAACGTCGGATGCTGCTGGAAGCGTCCTGCCGCGCGTCCGTGGTCGCCTAGTGGAGCGTTGGGGTTATCATTTGATTCTACTAAAGCAATAGCCTGAATGAATTTGTCTGCGGGCGTCTTAATCATTGTGTTGCCTCAACAATATGTCGCGAAGCTGGCGGATGTCCGCGCGCATATCGGCCGTGTTGTTGCTGATGTTCTGGAGGGCAGTGGACAGCTCCGCGCGGTCGGCCTTGTTGTGGAACAGGTAGACCAGCGCAGCCGACAGTCCGCTGATGATGGTGCCTGCTGCCCATATGAACCAGTTGCTTACTATCATCGCGCCGGACGGGTCTGGTGGCACAGGGTTGGACATGGCTAGTTGATCCACAGCGTGCCACTCAAGGCACTGCCCGCTGCCGTGCTGTTGGTCGGGCCGGTGGTGTACGCTGCCGAGAGGCCAGTGCTGAACTGAACCAGCGCTATCTGCTGTGAAATGAAAGGCTCCACGTTGCTGGTGTCCGTCACGATTGCGATCTTGGGTGCCGTGCTGCCAAGCGTCACATTGGCTGCCGCCGCGTCGAAAAGTTGAAGAAAACATCCTGTAGTCGCCCCAGTGAATTTGTAGCCATACAAGAAATGCGGGAACCCGCTTGTTATAATGTCGGTGACGGTCCCTTGAATCCCTGAAAATCCTTTCGAGCTGCCAAGTACGGTCGGCGTAGATGAGGTGTTGGTCGGCAGGGTTGTGGCAGAAGTGTACCAGGCCACAGTCGCTGTGCCGCTGCTCCATGCCGTCGCCACCACCTGCACCAATGGTATTGGCTGGTCTGAGATGGCATATACGCCGTTGCTGGTGGTCACTGAGGCTCGTCCGGTGAAGAGACCACTGGACACTACTTGGGCCAACTGCGTGTACCAGGTATTGCCCCCGTCAAGGCTGAACTGAAAAGCCAGCGTCCCTGACCACGTGCCAGTGATGCTGAACAGGGTAGTGCCCTGATCGGTATTTGCGAATTGTACGGACGCGCCGTTGGAGGCTATCGTCCCTGTTCCCCCTGAGATGCCCATTTTAGGTGGCGCTCATAATCAGCTTCGTGCCGTCGCTGCTGACCTTCAGGTAGTTGTTAGCCACAAGGTCAGGCATCCTGACCGGACCGCTGATCGTCGTGGCAGGGTAGAGCTGAATCGAGCGGTTGAGCTGTTCCTGGAGCTGCTGCACCAGCATGGTGAGCTTGTCGAGGGCGAGCTGGAATTGCGACGCTGAGAAGGGCTGGCCGTCCGTCCAGGTGCCGGCCTGGGTTAGGGCCTTGGTCCGGTAGATGGTGATGACCGTACCGCTCGCAGGCGCCGAATTAAAAATTACCGTGTTGGCCGGCGACCCGCTGGGGCCATTGACCGTATAGCTGGAGGTAGACTGGACAACCTCACTGCCGCTCGCGCCGAAGTAGACCACTACATCAGTCGGGTTGATTACGACGCGGGCGTTGGCGTCGGTCAGTAGATTAAACGGGAAGCTGAAGTTGGTTGTGCTGCCGTCGCCGGTGTACTGGACCTTGACTGATGTGCTGGTTACGCTCATAGCTTATATTCTAGCACGTCTGTCTTATGGAGTGTTGAAGGAAACGCCTTTCTGGGCAATCTGGGCGCGGCGGCTGAACATCTTATTGAGAGACGGAATGATGGAGGGGTCTTCGACCGCCAGTCTGTCCTGAGCGGCCTTGTTGTGCGCCAGGTTGATTGCTTCGAGCGCCGTGCGCTTCTCACCGTCGCCCATCTGCTTATACCACTTCGAGTTGATTGCCTGTTGCATCTCTTCGTATTTGCCTTCACCTGCGAGCACTTGCAGGCGGTCATACTGTTTGTCGTTCAGGGTCAGGCCGGTTTTGGTGCTGGGTGGAGCAAAGGGACTTCCAGACTGGGGCTGCCCAAACATGGCGCGGCTGGGCTTGGCGAGGTTGGCACCAACTCGGTTTAGTTCAGCATAGACCGGATCGTGGTCCTCAATATTCTTGCCGTCCTCGAAGGGCGAAAGCAGGTTTTCCATCCGCATCATAAACCCAGGAGCGTCCTCCGGCTTGTAGCCGCCAGTAATATAGTGCGGCTCCCCGAAGGCGTTGCGGTCGGGTGGCAGGGTGCTCGACAGCCCTGGGATCTTTTCGCGCCACTCATCAAGGCCCTTCCTCAGCTCCCGCTGCGTTGGGTCCACTTCACGGGTTAAGGCGGACACTCCGGCAGGAATAGCCAACCGCGACAGGAAATCGTTGGCGTTCTTTGAGAAGCTGGCCGTCTCGCCGTGGAGGGACTGGGTAACATAGTCCGCGAAGTCAGTTATTAACTGCATGAAAGGCATGTGGGTCACGTTGCGCGCGACCACGGTGGCTAACATTGAGGCCATACTTGCCGCATCGTGGCTTGGCATCCGTGAGTACATATCCCCAAAGTCCGCCGCCGCCGCGACCGTGCCGCGAAACAGTGGTACATTGTTATAGCTGACCCAGTGATTGCCCACCTTGAGTGAGTAAGGCTTATGGTTCAGCAACCAGGTCTTGCGCAGCTCAGGGTCGCCTGGGCCGTTGCCGGTCAATATACCGTGATGGTGCGCGTAGATAGCCAACGCTGTAATCATGCTACCTAATCCTGCTTTTGCGGTCTGGAGGCTGGCGCCACCCGCGTCACCTGCCATCGCACTCCGCACCGCTCCGATGAAGCCGAGCGGAGAATGAGCGATCTCCGCTTTCAACAGATTCAGGGGGGTGCGGTAGAACAACATCGCCAGCCGCCCTAAGGGTATCCCCATCGGGTTGAAAGATTTGATCGCGTCCTGGATATGTTGCCCCGTGATCCCAGGGTCTTGCAGGAAGCTGTTGATGGCCGTCTCGTCAAGGGCCTTCTGATGGAGGTTCTTCGGAATAGTCTTCATCAGGGTGGTGTAGAGCTTGTTGGTATAGTCAAGATGGTCGCCGGCCTTGTTAGGGTCCGTGCCGATCACGCTGTCCGCTTCCTGCGCCGCCTGCTTCCACGCCTGCGCGTGCAGCTCCATCCGGTAGCTGAGCGCTTTCTGAAACTCCCCCAGTGACATAATCAGTCGGCTGGGCGCCGACATGACGCCGGTGTAGTCGAGGGCATGGCCGACGTGCGTTCCTTCCAATGCCTCTGACCCATATACGCCGCGTGCGTCGTTAGCTATCGACCACTCTGGCCGGCCCGACTTGAGCGCCCCCCAGCCGGCTTTTAGCGCATCGGCAAAGCCTTCAGTGATTCCACGCACAGCGGCAATATCCATCCCGCGCGGAAGGTCTTTCGGGGTGATCATACTGCCGATTCGATAGGCCGCGATCTTGGAGGCGTTGCTGGCAAGGTCAGTGATGATCTTCTTGCCTGGCAGGGTGGGTTGGGTGAGTGCCGCGTTCATGGCATACTTCACCACCTTGTCACCCCAGGGTAGGTCTTGACCACCATTGGCGGTGGACTTGATCGCCACCTCTGCCGCCTGCTCCGGCGTCTTCATGCTGGCGATAGTGCGAACGTAGTCTTCCCACGACGACGGGTCTTCTGACATCTTGGCGATCTGATCAGCCAGCGCGACCCGCGCCGCCTTGGCCTCCTGAAGTTTCTGCATGATGTTCAGGGAGCGTCCAGTTTCCGCCTCACCGCCAGCTGCAAATGCGTGCCACTGGCCGAAGGCCAGGGTCTGCGGCTTCAACTCCGTCTCAAGCATCTGGATACGCTTGGCCTGATCCGGCTCGTCCAGGATTCGCTGCGCCGTCTCTTGCAGGAGCTTACCCTTAGAACTGGCGAAGTCCTGAAGCTTGGCAAGCTGCTCCGCATTGAGCGCCGTCCCTGGTGAATCAAGGATACGCGACAGGTAGGCAGGGTCTACGTTCTCAGACGCGGCCAGCGTGGTCAGTTGGGGCCGGACGCCGCGCCGCTGGGTTTCTACGTCCTCACCGAAAATCTTCTTGAGGCCAGCCAGGAAGTCATCGGCGTGCTGCGTGTCGTAGGGCATCGCCTGATGCTCATTGAACTGCTGCTCCGCCTGCTCCCTGGTCAAGGTCTGGCCGTCCGCCGTGGTGAAGGTGCCGTTCTCGCCAGGCTTCAGGCCCTCCACGAAGCGCTGGGCGTCGGGGGAGACTGGGGCAGTAGGCTGTTCCGTCGCTGGGGCTGCTTCAGTGGTTGGTGCGACCGGCGCTGGCTCCCCTTCCACCTCCGGCTTCACCGCGCCCTCTTCGCCGCCACCCATGACGCCAAGACCCAAGCCCGCAACCGTCTCTGCCACCTCTGCGGCGGTTGGACTGCCGGTGATTTTCTCGACCGGCGCTCCTATCACCTTGTCCAGCACCTTCGAGAAGAGTGGCTGCGTGGCGGCTGCAAGAGTGCGGCCCACTAAAGACCCGCCGCCAGTGAGCGCGGCAACCCCCATAGACACCGGATCAAATGCGGTATCCTCTACCTCAGAGCCACCACGTCCCTCGATCTGCGCCTGCTTCTCATCGGCCTGCTGCGGGTTGAGGCTGCGGTCAGGAAACTGCTGCGCCAGCGGATCAGCCGGCTTGAACATGCTGGGGTCAAGCCCGTATTTAGTGGCCTCTTCAGGATGCTGCGACAGGTAGGCCCACCCCTGCTGAGCCTTGGCCCGCAGTTGCACTTGAGTTTCGTAGTTGCTATCTGCTGGTGAGACGGTCGGCTCTGGTGCGGGCGTGGTCTGAATATCGTCAGGCATACTAAGCTCCTGGTTTGACTGCTGCGAGTTTCCTGGTCACGTCGTCAGGAAGGGTGGGGGGCATCGGGGCCACCGTCGCTGCTCCTGCGGCGCTCGCGGGCATGTACTTGGAAAAATCAAATGAGTTGACGAGGGCGCGAACCTTATCTTCCTTGTCCAGCCCGTAGAGTTGAGCATTAAAGGCCGCGCGGGCGTTGCGTTCGGCGGTCGCAATATCCTTCTTGTAGACTGCCGCGTAGCCAGCGGGGAAGGAGGACGACCAGTTACCCAGTCGCGCCTCGAAGTCAGAGCTGGCGTTCTTCTTCGCTATCTCCAGTGGGGTGTGCATGTCGTGGCGCCGCGAGGTCCACGCGACCATGAAGGCCGACTTCTCCGCGCCGCTCATGCCGCTGGCAGTGTCGCCCACGAGCTGCTGGCGCAGATTGTCCATCTTGTCAGTGCTCATGTTGGGGTCTTGCAACATGGTCATATACATTTGATAGGCTTCGGGGTTGCCCTCCTGCGGCGGCTTCCGGCCGGTGGCTAAGCGATAAAACTCCGGTGAGATCAGACTGTGATTATACTTCTCATCCAACCATGCAGATGTGAGAGTGCCATCCTTCATGCGCTGGAGAAGTTCATTCTCGGTGGCACCCTGCTGCTGCTTCATAAACTGCTCAGCGGCGTTGGTCTCCTGATTCAACGCGGCGTGGCCGCGCTGGATTCCGCCCATGCGCTGCTCCGGCGTCAGGGTCGGATAGGCTGTCTCCCAGGCGTCGCCGGTCAAGGTTTTGATCGCGCCCGCTGGATCGTGGACCAACTGATCATCCAGCGCTGCAAGGTCAACGTGGTTGTTGAACTGGGCCTTCTTGGCCTCACCTTCTTGAGGCGTGAGCGCGTGGTTATCGACGGCGTACTGGATATGGTCCATCGCCAGTTGCTTATACAGAGCGGCGTGCTGGAGGCCCTGCGCCGTGCCGGCCGCCTGCGCATAGCCATCGAGGATGGTGTCAGTGTCCGACCGCAGCTTGGTGTCAGCCAGTTTAAGGGCCTGCCCCTGTTGCTCCTTCAGGAAATCGTTCTGCATCAACGCGGCGTTGTGCTGAAGCGTCTTCTGGACATGCAGGCTGTAGCCGCTGAAGCCCTTGATCAACTGCGACGGGTCGGAGAGCTGCTGGGCCTGCTGCATGTAGGTCTGCGGGTCAGTGAACTGAGAAAGCGGTTGCTGGGCAAGCTGCTGGCGCACTGTATTCAGGTGGTTGGTGATCGCGAGCTGGCCCATGTTCAGGTCGTTGCCGTCCTGCATGTAGGACATCTGCTTGGCGACGGCAGAAAATTCCTTGGTGGACTGCTCGACAGTCTGTCCCACAAGCGCTTTAGGCTCTTCAGGTCCAATGCGGGTCGGTCGGACAGTGGCCTCCTGCCCGCCTCCGCCGTTGTCATCAAAGAGAGGTATATTAGCCATTACGCGAAGATTGAGGCGCCCGATAGCCCCGCCGTGCCGAAGTCCATAATCCCATTCATCATGCCGGCCGTTCGTGCCTGACTCGCGCTCCACCGCGCCAGCGACGCCTGATACAGATCGGCACTGCTGCGGATGTCGCCTAGCCAGCGGTCACGCACGTCCTGAGCGTTCGCGCGGTTGATCGTGTCGCGCACAGCCACCATCGGGGAGCCGGCAGAGGTGATACCGGAGCCGCCCGCTGCTGCGATTTGACTTGTCATCGTGCGGACTGCCAGATCCTGAGTATGCTGCACCTGGACGCCGGCGTTATATCTATCGAGCTGCGCCTGCTGGTCGTAGATGGTGGCGCGATTGTCCAGTTCCTGCCCCTCCTGCATACCCTGGGCAATACTGCCTACACCGCCCAGGATTCCACCCAGAATAGGAATGCCGCTCATGGCATTAGACTTGGTGAAAAGAGAAGAGCCACCCGCGCCGCCTGAAAACATCGTACTCATGGTTTGATCCACGCCATCAAGAAGGCGTCCTCTCCGTCTGGGAAATAGTGTTTCAGTTGGGCTTCGAGGCCCGCGTCAAAGAATCGCGCGGCCCAACTCACAGTGTAGTAACGCGCGTACACCTGCACCCGCGAGAGGCCCATTTCCTCGCGCAGGCGCCGGATATACTGCCGAATAGTCTTGGTCATCCAGATCGGACGTGCAGCGGCTTCCGGCCCGACGAAGGCCCAGGCTTCCCCGACGCCCTTCCAGAGCTTCGCAATTCCAGCGGCGCCAATAGGCTTCCCAGCCAACCACGCAGTCAGCGCGGGGCCGCGCCGCTCCAGCTCCATTGCGATAGAAAAACCAGGGTAAGGCTCGCGCGCCTTGATCAGGAGCAAGTCATCCGCCTTGAAAGGCAGAAGTTCGATCATTGATCACCTATGAAGAGCGTGCCGAACATGGCAAGCAGGGTCACAGGCAGTGGTTGTGGCTGCGTAATAGTCACACGTCCTAGTCTATCATATCCGAACTGAAGTACACGCACATCTGTCGAGAGCGGCGCTAGTTCATCCGACATTGTGTCAGAAACTCCGATTGAGGTTGTGCCACCCTGCTCCAATGACGCCGCAGGCGAGCCTGGCAACGTGCCAACCAGGTTGAAGAAGGGCACTGCGGAGCCGTTGACCGTCAGGCCCAGCGTCTCATAGACCCGTATCCAGAGGTCAGACCAGCGCTTGACCAGCCCCTGCACAGTCGGGGCGCCCTTGATCTCGACCCGCCGCGTGGTCAGGGTCGGCTGGAAGGGCAGCCCGTAGCAGGTCAGGGAGGTTAGTGCCACATCAGTGGATATGGTGATCTGGCCGGACGAGTTGGCTGTGCCCGATCCCAGCGGCGCGTCATACGGGAAGTAGGATTTTGACGAGTTCCCAGGCTGACCAGTAGCTACCACGAGGCGCCCGCCAAGCTGCGCTCCTGTGATCGTCGTCGTCAAGGCGCTGGAGCTGAACGAAGAACTGTTAAACTGACTGCAACAGTCCGCCATCCAGCCATCCGCCATCAATTCGACCGTGTAAACCGTGCTGCCGTTGCGCTTGCGCTTCACCGTCGTCCATACAAGGTCAGAGGAATAAGACGGATCGCCATTGCCGACGTAGGCCAGGCTGCCGTCCTTCGCGGAACTGAGCAACAGCGGCGCCGGATTTGGTATCGCTGCGACCGACAGAAAGCTGTCGCCAGTGCCCACCGCGCCGTAGCCGTTGTCTGCATAGCCAGTCCTGTGCTCATGCCAGGCGCATACATCCTGCGTGCGGTCGTAGGTCATGCCCAGCATCCGGCCGTCCTCAGTGACCATCCAGATTATCTTGTGCGGGTTGGGCTGGAAGGCCATCTCCTTAATTCCGGCGTGGGTCAGGTGCTCAGCGTACAAGCCAAGGTCTTTCGAGGCGAAACTGGACTGGTAAATGTTGTAGGCAAACTCATATACCTTGGTGCGGTAGCGCTGCACGTAAATTAAGACCGCATCCACAAGAATTGGAGGCAGGGTCGTGCCGCCTTGGGTCGAGTTCGGCTGCACGTTGATGCTGGTCGGGGTGATGGTGTCTCCATTCTGACCGCCAGCATACGCTATATATTCCGCTGCATCCGTCTCTATAGCAAGTCTTCCCTGCACTGGGGTGCCCGCCAGCCACTGAATAGTGTCCAGTTTGCCCCCTGAGATAGTAAAATCCAATGCATCGCTCGCGTTGGTGCCCTTTGCAAAGTTTTCATAGTCGCCCGTGCGTGAGGCCCAGACGGTTTTCGGGGCATACGGCGTGGCGGCAAGGAAAAGCCGGTCCTGGAAAAATGCGACCGCGCCAGGATAGCCGTGGCTGCCAGTCCAGATCGGATCTTCCATTGTCCATGCCCCAGGTACAGAGGGCGACACGCGGAGACCGCCTGCGCTGCCGGTGAAGGTTTGCTCCGGTACTGACAGGTATTGCGCCGTGACGTTATGTGCATTGTTAAATGCTGTGATTACTGCGATACAACCCGACACGTTGACATAGCGGCCCACGTCAGAGCTACGGAAGCAATCAGTCGTAGCCGGAGCAGTGGAGCCATTATCAGGGTACTTAGCATAGCTCAATATACTAACCGTCTGTCCGACGCCGAAGCCGTTATCAGAGAAGAAGTTGCCACCACTGACGCTGCCTACGCCGGCGAAGGTGTAGTAAGGACCACGCAGAAACCACGAGCCAGCCGCAATCGCAGACGTGCTGGTAAATGAGGTCAGGATATTGCACGTCACTACCGTGGTGCTGATGTAGGCAGTGATTAAGGCGATTTGTGTATCGGAGACGATAAAGCGCCCCACGTCGCCTGGCAGGAAGCAGGCCGACGAGGCAGTGAAGGTCACTCCCGTTCCGGTCTGCGCGGATGGCGTCACAGTGATCGTGCCGCCGCTCACGTCCTGATCGCTGGGGTCAGTCGGCGGGCAGTAGAAGTTAGGCTGCACCAGGCGCCAGTTCCTATCCGCGCTCGATGGCACGGAGCCGGAAGTGCCAAACCGCTCTATTTTGGTTACTGGGTAGAGCGGATGGACCAGGTACATGATGTCGCCCTGCTGGGCGTACTGAACATCCCAGAGGGACATCTGATAGGGGTCAAAGGGTGTTGGGATCTGGAAGGGAATTGGCGCTGAGCCACTGCCAGAGTTGCCGCCTCCACCAGCCGTCACCTGTTGAATTCCGTAGGCAGTGTAGACGAGGGCGTTGGTGGCAAATGTTGTCGTACTTGACCACGAAGGGACGCCGCGATTCGTCCATGTCACCGAGCCGTCTGTGGTGGTGCCGCCGAAGGCGGTATTCCACAGTGGACGGTTGCCATAGCTTGATGCCTGACTGGCAGTAGTTCCTGCGGTCGTAACTTCCTGAATGTTGCCGTTGCTGTCGATACAACAGGTGTGTAATGAAAGAGCCGTGGCTGCGCCGCCGCTGGTGAGCGTGGCATAGGACCGCTGACCGCGATTCGTCCAAGTCAGTGACCCGTCAGAAGTCGTGCCGCCAAGCGTCTGATTCCATGCCGGCACGTTGCCGGTCTGAATCTGGGCGCCGTAGGTAAACGGTGGCTGAGAATTATTTGGTGACTGGGCCGCGTCGTTGTAGGCGTAGTAAAACCGCGCCGCCATCGCCCCCAACTCGATTATATAGGCGACGGACGGGGAGAAGATAAACGGGATCAGGCGCGACGGCCCCATCGCGTCAGCAATGTAAGCCGTCCCAGGACGCCGCTTCAGGCCACCCTGCGGCAGGACGATCAGGTCGCGGATTACTTCAGCGCTGGAGTAGTATTTGTCGAGGTCAGTGCGCCCGATCACACGCGGTGAGATCACCCCGTTGGCCCAACTGGTCATTATCTCACGAGTGCGCTGGGCCATTATTCTGTACCTGTGCCGGAATAGGACGTTGCCGAGACTCCGGTGAGGGGTCCGTAGATCATCTGGAACTGCTTGTCAGCGTTGATCGCGTTGATGGCGTCAGCAGCCGACGCGGCAAAAATCACAGCGGTCCCTGGCTGGCCTTCACGACTGGTAAAACTCACTTGCCAGAAGGAATAGTTAGACCAACCTGAGTCACCGCCTATAGGATCTACCGGCCAGTTCACCAGCTCACCGATCCGTTCGGGGCGCCGATAGTCTGGCGCACGTCAGTAAGGACGTTATTATAGAGATCATCGTTCCACTGTTCCGCACCATCAGCATACCAAGCCTCAGTTAACTTCTCGGTAAATTCCTTCTCAAGGTCGGCCTTGAGTTGCAGCGAAGCGGTGAGCGGCCACGCCAGCTCCATCGCAATCTTCGCGGCGAAAGCATCCACAAACATTGAATCGTAGGTGCTCACGTCAGTGTCGCGCGAGATGTACTCAATCCCACAGGTGTTGGGATTCGACGAATTGGTGATCGGCGGTAGGCCAACACCAGGCTGTGAGCCGACATATAGGTTGGTGCTGATATTCTGCGGCGGGGCGTCAGTGTATAGCTGCGATCCGACGATGCGGAAGTTATAGTTGAACGGAGCCGCGCGGAACACGCGCACGCAGTCTGACGGCAGTTGATATGCGCCGGTGTAAAGAATCTCACTCTGGTAGTGCGGATCGGGTTTGATTGAAAGCTGAAGCGGCGTCGTGGACAGGAGTGCCAGATTCACCCAGACGCGGGCGAAGTTCCACGGATGGGACCGCAGGAGGGCGTCACGCGCTATTGGATATATAGCGTTGCAGGCAAGGCCCTGCGTTGACGTGTCGGAGAGACTTACTATTAGGGAGACACCGAGCTTGGTCAGGGCGGCGTTGCAGATGTCTACTGGTCCCAGGTTAGGATTACTCATTCACACACCTGCCGCCCCCTGAGGTCGAGTCAGGGGGCGCTCGTAAACGCAGGAATTAGTGGTTATCGACGATAAAGCTGCACTCAGTCACGCCGTTCGCGTTCGTGGTATTGGCGTTGACTACCTTGATCGAAATCAAGTCGCCAGCGGCAATCCCCGCCACATGTGTTAGATCCGAACAGAGCGTCGTGCTGCCACTGGTATTCGTGCTGCAAGTCAACGAGGTTGCATTGCCGCCGTCGTACAGGGTGTACGAGACACCAGTGGAGTTGTCCGCCGGCGTCGCATTGCGACACTCAAGGCTGTGCGCCGTGCCGCTGGACGGAGCAATGGTATAGGCCGTGGCTGCCGCGCCCTGCGCGGCGGTCGAGCCAAGGCTACCCGCTTCCAGGTAGGCCGTGGCGCCCTGCGCGTTGCCGGCCGAAGCCGAGATAAACGCCCACGACGAATACGGAGTATAGGCGGACTGGGCGAAGGCGGAACGGCCTCCGGCCAGCAACCCAAGAACTAGAATAGCGCTTAGTATCTTTTTCATGTTTGTTCCTTTAGAAACCAGGTACAACCAGAAGCCAGCCGCTGATCTGCGCCGCAGCCGCGAGGCCCGCGCCGACGACTTTCAACTGCACTGTGACCAACCCCGAACCGTAGTTCGGCGGTACGTTGCCGGTGGTTTGATCGCCCTGCGGGTCCGTGCCGATCTGAATCCCGCCAAGCAGGGTCAGCCGCTGGCTGCCGGCGTTGGCGATATTCTGCGCATTCATAAACTTGGTTGCGTTGTTGTTGGATGCGTTATTGGGGTCAACCACACCCATGTCCAACTGCACGCCGGCGCCGCCCGCCGTCCACACCACCAGCCCGTCATAGAGCTTGTAGGTCGGGGGCGCATACAGGATGTCAATGGTGTCGTTGACGTTGCCCTGGCTCGCACCCTGCGTGAAGTGGAAGTCAACAATCAGCGCCTTGCCAAAGTCGCTGGAGCGCTTCTTGTCAGGGGCGCCGCCCAGTCCACCAGTAAAGGTGCCAATCGCCGCCGCTATTTCCGTTGAGGTATATGCTACTGCCATCTACGTTTCCTTATGTCCTAGTACGTCTGTCCGGCTTACGACTCTGTGCAGTCGAGTTCGACTACTTTCACGTCTTCGATACGGGTCGCGCCCATCGTCATGCGCATATAGATCTGCATTGCGTAGCCCTTGTCGGACCGCTCAGTCATGCGCGTGGTGACATCTTCCGCGATACCCAGACCAAGGCCGTTCGTGGTATAGAACAGGCAGCGCCGGTCCCCGCTCGCAGAGGTTGTCGAACCCACGAACCCAGTCTGGCTGCTGCCCCAGGTTGCCAGGCGGTTCGACATAATGAACTTAAAACCCAGGTAGGAATCGATTGCGCCCTCAGACAAAGCCTTGACCACGTTGTAGTCAGCACTCGTCACCTGAGTGGTTTCCAAGAGGTCGGTGATCTGCTTAGGCGAGACGACTGCGTAACGCGGCTCGTCAGGGTCAACGTCCGCCAAATCAAAAATCTGCTTGACCTTCAAGAGTTTCGGAATCGACATATGCCCACCGTCGTTCGAGGTGTTGTAGCTCGATCCGATAACCTGAGTTGAAACGGGGAATGGAACCGCAGTCGCGCCGTCCTGACCGCTGTAGGCGTTGCCGGTCGCGGCGGCAATGATAATGTCGTCCATCGTGCGGCCAAAAGCATTGGTCGCTGCGATTACATACTGGCTATCAGGGTTGATAAGCAAACGCAGGCGGTCCTGGCTATCAACCAGGTCGGCCCACTCATAGTCCAGCATCGTGAGCTGGCGCCGTGAATGGGGCGTGCTGATCAGCGGTGTGTCGCCGTGACGGGTTGTACGAGCAATCGCCGCCGTTGCGCCGATACGCTCGAAATAGTAGTTCTGGCCTTTAATGTCCGGCTGAACGCGGACAGTCTGACGCAGGCGCGAACCTTTCTGCTGCGCCAAATGTATCACATTATCGCGATACTGTTGAACGAATCCTTGAGTAATCTCGAATGACATGACAACCTCACAAAGTTTGTTTTCTCTGCGGCGGGTTGTCTGCGCGGAGCAGGCCCAAAGCCTAGCCGTATCGTGGCTTATGCGGGGCTAATAACTAAAGGGCCGCGCCCTGCGGTTATCCTACCCCTATTGTATCACAAACGTACCAGGAAGTGTGTACAGAAATGTAGTGTTAAGCGTCTTTTGCGAGGATGCCAAGTGCGCCCAGAAGGGCGAAGATCGCGATCTGGCCGGACTGATGGTCGAGCCATCCCATCCAGCAAGACACGCCGATCATCACCGCCCCAAGACCAAGCGAGGTGGTCTTGGGGTTGTCGAGGGGATTAGTCATCCGCCGTTTCTGATTTACCAGTCGAACGGACGCATTACGACTTGGCCTGCGAAAGCAACTGCGCGACAATCGCCTGGTCAATCGGCAGACCGATCAACTGAAGCTGCTCGACCATCGCCATGATCGCGGCGCGGCTCGTCGGGACCACAACCCAACCGGCCGACTCGCCCATGCTCAACAGGGTCTTGAGCTGCGCATCGGTGAAGGTGATGCTGCCGGTGACGACACTGCCGGTGGGAGGCGCGACGGGCGCCGGAGTGCTCGAACCAAAAAGATTACCGAAAATGCTGGAAATACTCATGCCTGATGCTCCTTGACTGTTGATTAGACCGGCCACTGCCGCCATAGTTGCGGCACCCGCTGCCGCTGCGCCTATCGTTGATGCTGCCATACAATTCCCAGTTTAGCGCGTGCCAGTACGTCTGTCAAGCCTAATCAGGGTACGCCTGATCATAGAGCCGGCTCATTTCCGCGACTGCTTCCTTATGCCCCGCAGCATTGGAGTTGTGGTAAGGATGGCTCTTGTTGTTGCGGATCTCCGCAATCTTTTCCAACGCCGACTTCTGGCTGCTTGACTGACCGCCTTCCGCTGCAAGTCCACTACCCTCTTCGAGCTGTTTGCCCAGCCGCGCGAAGAGCTTGATCACCACTGGATGCTGATGCAGGCCCGACTGCTTGAAATACTCAATTTCTTGAGGGTCAGTGAGAAATTCCTTCGCCGCGCGCTGCGCCAGACTCAGGTTGGTCTGGTACTTGTCGCCCCAGTCGGCCTGGAGCTGTTGCTGCTGCTCCTGCATCTGCCTGGCCTGCATCCCGACGACGCCTTTAAGATCGCCGGCGAACCAGTCCATCAAGCCCTGCGCCTGCTTGGAGTTAAGGCCCAGCTTATGTGCCTGTTGCAGGAAGCTTTTCTCAGTCTGCTCCGGCCACTGGATACCTTCGCCCAGCTCCGGTCGCTTGACTTCGTACTTGTCCGGTGACTCTGGACGCCCCAGCTTATTGTAGAAGGCGTCCCAGTCTTCCGGCTTCGCGTCTTCACCAGGCAGGCGCAAAGCGCCGCCCTGATGCTTCTCCAGTTCGACGTAGGACTTGGCGAGCGATCCTACGTCCTTGAACTTGCCCAGCGACTGATTACTGCGCAGGTCTTCAGGAAGTGAGGCGTGCCAGCTATTCGGCTCCGGCGCCGTCTGTGTCGTCGGAGGCGGAGTCGTCTGCGTCGCTTGTGATTGTTGGTCGAGAATCCCGTCCGGCATAATTCCTCTCTAGTTTGGTTGCTTGTTCGATCAAGGCCAGAATGTCTAAATAAATTGCCCTTCGGCCTTCATTAAACGCTGTGTGATAGGGATCGCCCTTCACATAGGACTGGCGATCACCGTTGTTTAGTCGCAGGTCTTCCAATACCAACTTGCCGTTGGGACTGGTAAACACGTCTTTGTACGCTGCGAGAGTCTTTTTCTGCTCTTTCGTATAGGTCACTGTTGGCCTTGATTCTGTTGTTGCTGCATCTGGTCAGCGATAGACCCCTGCTCCGGCGCACTGTGCATAGCCTTCAACATTGGTGCCGCGTTGCCGGCTGCCGTCGCTGCGGTCAAGGTGGCCTGCTGGTTCTCCTGGGCCTGCTGCGCTTGCTGGCGCTGCTGCCGAATTTCACCAACCCCCTGGTCGTCGCGGACATACTTCTTGGGGATACCAAGCACAATCGCCGTGTGCCGCGTCAAGCCGTCAAGATCCAGCACGTCGGCAATCTCAGGGTGAGTCTGCATCAGCGGCTCCAGCACCTGCTCTAGCTGCTGCACAGCCGCCACGTCACTCGATTGCTGCGAGCGGGCCAATGGTCCCTCATATCTCACGTTCAGGCTCGTCTGTGCCTGCTGCAACTTGGCCGGTATCGGCGGCAACTTGTTGGCCCGCAGGAGGATCTTGAACGTGCGCGCAATCATCGGGTCGAGCAGTTCCGATTCGAGCCGTCCCAGAGTCGGACCGAGAATACGCTGCATTTGCTCGTAGCGTACGTTCACTTCGGTCGCGGTCATCTGCGGAGACTGATTGCTAAGCTGCAACTGATCGCTGTAGAACATCTGCCGGATCGTCTGCTTCAAATCCTGAATCTTCAGGTTGACAGGTTGATAGTCGAAGTTCGGGAAGAGCGGCGCCAGGCTTTCCATATCACGGACGGTCGAGACGCCACCCGCGTTCAGCTTCACCTGACCGATCACGTCACCGCCGCGCGCCTTGACAGGGGGATTCACAACTTTACCCAAGGCGCGTAGTTCCATTTCGACCATCTTGTTGCAGGTCTTGATGTCCGGCAGTGCAGTGTGGCCGCGCCCGCGCCCGTAGGTCTCGCCAGTCTCCTTCGACCAGCGCGGGACCATGAAGGGAAACTCATAATAGCCTTTAACTTCCAGACGGTACTTACTTTTGGATAGCAAGTACACTCCGGCGAACTTGAAACGCTTGTCAGACGCCGGCACGACCGCGTGGATAACCTCTTCCATCATGTCGGGGTCGGATTCGAGGTCTACGTCCTGCGCTTTCTTCGCATTCGGCCACTTCTCCAAGATTGCGCCGCGCGTCATCGGGATTGACCTAAAGACAGTATTAACTCGCCCGTCTGCATCTTCCGCGAGCGCCGCGTCCTGAAGCCGAATCGACTTAAAGATTAGTTGGCCGTTGCGCTCTTTCTTTTCTTCTTCCAGCAAATATCCAGTGCCGAAGGGCACGAGGTTGGAATACATCTCGTGTACTTCCTGGGCGAAGTTTGACTGGTTCAGGGCAAGGTACATACGCTGCGCGCAGGCGTCCAGCCACTCACCAATCTCCTGATCCTCGTTCAACTCCTCGTCGTCAAGTTGCAGGGAGAACCAGCGGATATACGACGAGGTAAGTGTGCCGTGAATCGCCGCCGCCAGCAGTTCCGCCGCGAAGATCGCCGTGCTGTCAAACAGTTTCTCTGTCCGGCGCTGGCCTGGTGACTTGCGCACGATCACGTCGTTGCGCTGCGGCAATACATAGTCGGAAATCTCCTGCCACGTCGGTTCCCACAGGCGCCGCGTCTCCAGCAGCTTGCGGAAGCGGTTCAGCAGTTTCTCCGGCTGGAGCGCTTCGTCCCGCTCCAGTTTATTTAAGGAGGCTGCCAAGACTATACGGGCTCGTAGGTCGCGGCGAAGATGTCCGGCTTGCAGGGATAAAATTCGCCCTTGACACCGCGAATGATCCAATCCTTGACCTCGGCCCTCATTTCGCCCTCAAGAGTGCGGATGAAAATGTCGGTCCCATTATGCCACCCGACACAGGTTGGGCTGCCCTGGTTCATCCAATTAACGAGTGCGTCCATGTTCGGACTGCCTGCTTCGTTGTTGGTCTCGAATTGTCGAGCCTCGATGACTATTGGTCTCTTGCGATATTTTGCCATTAGCGCTTATCATCCGAACGGTAGCGGTTGTGTGTCAGATTCGGGCCGTCGCCGCCACTATGACTCGTGGTAGAAATGTCGGCGTCCGGTCGCGTGGCTCCGACCCGCATATTCGCCGCGGCGCCGTTCGCATTGCCGACATAGGCGCGAGGGTCAATCTTTGAGCGCTGTCCACGGCTCTCGCCAGGTGCTCCGCGTCCACTATCACGATGCTGTCCGTCGTCCATAAATACTCCTTAGACGTACTGTACGTCTGGGGGATAAATTTCGTAATACGAAGCGCCTGCCGCGACCGCGAGGGCCAACGACTCATTGATTCCAGGCGAACCGAGTACGGTTGAAGACTGATAACCAAACGGCGCGGGCGGTGAGAAAGGCATCACCCAGTCACTATTCGCGCCCTCGTTGGAGTTGATGACATTGGGTAGTGCGGCGAAGTAGCCACGCAGGTACGAGGTCAGGGTGGCTCCGTTAGGATCAAACGAAAATCCGGCGTTGCCAGGCAGCCACGCCATCTGGACAAGCTGAGTGGGGAAAGCACCCCTGAGGGCAGTGAGGTTTGACATGAATGCGGTCTTGACGTTGTTCTGCGAGTAGCCAACCGCTTTCCAGGTCGCCAGTGAAATATCCGACTGGTCGAGATAGACTTCGTTGGTCTGCGTCGCGACGGCGTTCATGCACACGCGAACCAGGTTCTTGACGCCTGCGTACTTGGCTCCGAGCGCTGTTACCAAGGACTTGACGTTGCTCAGGTAGGTGGGATCCCACGGCACTGCATACGTTTCGGGGAGGCCACGGAACGAGCCTGCGACTTTCGAGCCGCCGTACCATGACGGCAGTGCAGGGCCATTCAGGCCCACTATCAAGGCGAGATTGCCGGCGCCGACTGCCGCGATCCCTGCGTCAATAGCCGTAGTGACGAGCGGGCCACCGGCAGTGGGCTGGATCACGCTCCACGAGGCCCTGATGGTGAGGTTGGGGACCGCTGCGGTCAACCCGAAGCTATTGCTTCCGATTCCGGATTGGTTCTCTCGTCCGAGGTAGTAGTTGTCCATGTTGGCTCCTAGTGGCGGGGCACCATCATGCCCTCAAAGGTTGACTCGAAGTTGCTAATCCAGGTTGAGTTCACGTCGCCGTCCTTGTCAGTCCACGGCTGTTCGCCGTTGCAGAGATTGTCATGGGCGTTGCTTACGGACTGCGGAATGCACTGAAAATCACTGACCAGACCCGCTGAGAGCTGACCGCCCTGTAGTACTCTGGACCAGTAGAACTGCCCCAAGCTTGATGTAATTATTCCGCAGAGGGTCGTCCCTATAGCGGTTTGTGGGTAGTAGACCTTGCCGATGTTGCCGGACAGGTCGTTAGCCAGAAATGCTGCCGCGTCCGGTGGGGAAAATGCCGCCGTGGCGCTGGTTCCTACGCCGCTCGCACAGGTGGAGGCATCCGAGACGGCATTGAAGTAGGATTGGGCAATCGAGCCGGACACGGAAATTTGTGTGGTAACACCTGAGCAAGTGGAGATGTCAGACGGGGACGACGGGACCGACCCGCCGCAGTTGACATAGCCTGGTGACGCGCCACAGCCCATCGCGTTCTTGGCTGCGGTGTTATCGAAGCAGCCTTCATAGATCCCTGCGAACGGCGGCCCTGTGATCGCGTAGACCGCATCCACATAGGTGTCCGCGCCGTAGAACATCAAAGGCAGAGTGACGAGTGCAGACCCTTCAGAGAAGCCTACCAATCCGAACGGAAGGCCGGTGTTGCCATTGTGATAGGTGTCATAGGCGTACCGGATGACCGTGGACGGGCGGCAGGATGCTGTGATGAGGTTGCCTACATAGTCAAATGGGGGCGACTGGCTACCCTGCGATGAGGTCTGTAAGGGATTGCCTGACACTGGAGGTCCAGGGCCAACGCTGTTAGGCCAATCGATCTGGACTGTCTGGTAGCCGGCATTGAAGAAATCCGTCGCGAAGGTCTGACCAGTGCCAGTCACGCCAAACATGGTGTTGTTAGGCGCGCCGCCGATCAGAACGATTGTGCCCTTACCACCGTTGGTCTGCGTCGCGACTGCGTAGTCAACTACTTCATTATCCGTGTTAGGGCAGACGACCGTGCCCTGATAGCAGGTGGCGCCTGACACCACGCCGCCTGGGCAGGTGGTGGTCGATACGCTGGTCATCGAGCCAAGCGGGTACGTGGTGAGCCGGCCATTAAGATATGGGATCGGAGTAGACGAGCCAGTGGGGGTCGCAGTTGGCGTCGCAGTTGGCGTCGCAGTTGGCGTCGCAGTTGGCGTCGCAGTTGGCGTCGCAGTTGGCGTCGCAGTTGGCGTCGCAGTGGGTGTGGGAGTTGCGCTGGACAACAAGGCTATCGCCGTGCCACCGCCGACTGTCGCTGTCGAGCTGGCAGTGACTGAAGTTGCACTTGACGAGGTGCTGGAAAGGGTCTGATTGATTAGGTCAGACGCCGGCGTTGCGATTGTGGTTCCAATGCTTGACCCCTGATTGGGCGAGCCTAGTGACGTTTCAGAGGCGCCCCAGAATAGCGTCGTCACCAGCATGTCATTCGAGCCACTGAGGCCAGAGAGCGCCGGCGCTGATTGCGTCGTGCTCGACCCGTTGTGCTGGCCGCTACCTAGATCAAGACCACGCGACCCGCTGTAGCAGGAGATAATTGACTTGCCGGAGCCGGAGCTGCCGCCAGGCGTTCCGACCGTCAAGACTTTCCCTGCGTCGGCTGAGTTGGTGATCGGGCCGATGATATAGCTGATAATCGACGGCACACTTGCATGTACATCTGTGCCGGAGATGGCGCTAAAAGAGGCCGATCCGGTATAGCTTGCACTGCCCCAGGTGCCGGTCACGGTCGCGACAAAACTGACTAGACAGTAATCATTATTGAGTGATCCAGACGGTACTGTCGCAGTCAGTGAGGTTACACCGCTCTGGGTCGTGCCCATCGTAAAGGTGTCAATCGCTACCTGACCAAAGGCTAGGGTCGGAATGAAGAACAGTGCTATGACAAGCAGCAGGAGTTTCCTCACTGCATCTGCTCCTGGCCGGTCAAGGAAATCGAAAAGTTGGCTTCCGAGTGCAGCGTCCCTGGGGCCACGATCTCAATCGCGCCACCCGCGACACAGGCCGTGCAAGTGCCACTCGCGCAAGCGTTCGCGCCGGTCAGTGTGGGTGCAGTCGAATTGGACGTGGGTAGTACAATCGTGCCGAGTGGGGCCATCGTGGTGCCGCTGGTGCCTGTTCCCTCGACTGTGTATGTGTCGGCAGTTCCTGGTGACGTGCCCGCAAAGGTGGAGGCACTGACATTCAGTGGGAACGTGCCAGGGCCGCCGCCAGTGAAGTTCTTCGGTAGGTCAATCTCGTGGGTGCAGGCATACATGCCGATAATCGCGTTGGCGCTGGGGGTGCCTGCTGAATAAAAGTCGTAGGTCCAGGGCTTTGCGGTGTAGACGTTCAGGCTGGTCGTACAGGAAGTGCTATTGCTGCTTGTGCAATAGACCGCGACGCCGGCTGCGTTGGTTGCAGGGGTGGAAATCGGAGTGGGTAGCGCTCCACCAGAACCCCCGCCGTTGACGGGGCCGAGAGCCAGCGCTGGACTGGCAAACAGACCCAGCAACGTTACAAACGTAAGGATGCGCTTCATTAGCGAATCAGTTCTTCCCAGGTATCAACGTTGCCAGCAGTCCCGCTGATCGAAATGCAGTCTATTTCCACTTTCGCCTCGTCGTTGCGGATAGCGTTCGGGCCTGCCGTGTAGACGCTGTTGAAAAGCTGGGTTTCCGGCACGAACACACCAGCCGGGATGTAGAAGCCGACTGAGGAAGTGGGAGTGATAGACGGGGC
>Ga0070741_10007808_pt1 | contig 21899 bp, 21 predicted proteins | sample Coa_R1_4_FD_66440 | JGI IMG/M metagenome (GOLD analysis project Ga0070741, IMG submission 66440) | Surface soil microbial communities from Centralia Pennsylvania, which are recovering from an underground coalmine fire - Coalmine... | ecosystem: Environmental > Terrestrial > Soil > Unclassified ... | reverse complement strand
AACGTCGGCGGCAACATGTTCCAGCGCATGGGCGTGATGGGCGACTACTTCGCCGATCGCGGCAACGTGACCGCGGTCGACTACGGCCGCTACAACGTCACGCACGACGAGGCCGACATGTTCGCCTTCAAGGTGCCGAGCCTGCGCAACGTCGAGCGCACCGCGCCGTACTTCCACGACGGCTCGGCGGCGACGCTCGAGGAAGCCGTGAAGGTGATGGCGCGCTATCAGCTCGGGCGCGAGCTGTCGCAGCAGGATCGCGATGAGCTGGTCCGCTTCCTCAAGACCTTGACCGGCGAATACGGCGGGAGGTCCCTGTGAAGCCGCTCATCGCGCTCGTTGTCGTCCTGTCGATCGCCGTCGTCGCCACGCTGGCGATGCGCACCTACACGGCCGGCGGCGAAGAGAGATTCCAGGCCTCGCTCTGGCAGGCCAAGCAGCTGGACGGCAACTTCAAGCAAGACCTCCTGCGCATGCGCTTCTCGCTGCTCAGCACCTACGACAACTTCGAAGCGAACAAGCAGGCGATGCACGAAGCGCTCGACGGCCTGCAAAGCCTGCCCGCGTTCGTCAGCGACGGCGGACGCAGCAGGATCCTGGCGGCGCTGCAGCGCGAGGCGTCGTTGATCGATCAGCGCTCGCAGCTCGTGGAGCGCTTCAAGTCGCAGAACGCCGTCGTGACCAATTCACGCCGCTACCTTCCGATCGCCGTCGGCGAGCTGCAGAGCCGGCTCGGCAAGTCCGCCGCCGACATCGAGCTGGGCCGCGCGACCGCCGAGCTCTCGCGCGTGATGCTGATCAGCTTGTCGAACAACGACGCCGATCTCGACGTGCTGGTGAACGACGCCACGATGCCGCTGCGCGCGTGGCTCGAGCGCCATCCGCAAGGCCGCGACGTGTCCGCGGTCCGGACCCTGCTCCGCCATGCGCGGACGCTGTTGACGGGAAAAGCGCGGCTCGAGTCGCTGACGGCGGAGCTGGTTTCTCTGCCGACCACCGAAGTGATCGAGCAGCTCTCGGGCCTGTACGAGCACGAGGTGAGCGCCTCGCTCGGCCGAGCGCGCAGTTATCGAACGGCGCTCTACGGTGTCGGCGGATTGCTGATGGTGCTCGTGCTCGGCACGTTGCTCGGATTGCGCGCAACCAATGCGCGGCTGGAGCAGCGGGTGCTCGAGCGCACCCACGCTTTGGCCGGCAGCGAGATGCGTTTCCGAACCCTCGCGACCGCCGCGCCGATCGGCATCTTCCAGACCGACGCGCAGGGCCAGGTCATCTACACCAATCCCCATTGGAGCGCGATCTCGGGAATGCCCGCGGAAGCTGCACTGGGCGAAGGGTGGCACATCGCGGTGCATCCGGCGGACGCGGCGAGCGTGCGCGAAACCTGGGCCGCGACCGCGCGGGAGGGCACCGGCGTGGATCGCGAATTCCGCTTCCTGCGGCCCGACGGCACGGAGCGCATCGTGCATGCGCGCTCCGCGGTGGTCCGCGACGAGCGCAGCGGCATTGCCGGCCATGTCGGCACGATCGAGGACATCACCGAGCGCCGCCGCTCCGAGCTGCGCCTCAAGGAAGCCCATCAGCGGCTGCTCGAGACGTCGCGCTTCGCCGGCATGGCCGAGATCGCCACCAATGTGCTGCACAACGTGGGCAACGTGCTGAACAGCGTGAACGTCTCGGCGAACCTGGTGCTCGATGCGCTCAAGAATTCCCGCACCGCGGGCTTCGCGCGCGTCGCGACGCTCTTGCGTGAGCAGCGCGCCGATCTCCCGGGATTCTTCGCGAGCGAGCGCGGCCGCCAGCTGCCGGATTACGTCGCACAGCTCGCCGACTACCAGGGCAAGGAGCAGGAAACCCTGATCGGCGAGGTCGGCCTGCTGCGCCAGAACATCGACCACATCAAGGAGATCGTGGCCATGCAGCAGACCTACGCCAAGGTCGCCGGCGTGATCGAGACCGTCGATCTCGGCGAGCTCGTCGAGGATTCGCTGCGCATGAACATCGGCGCGCTGGCGCGGCATCAGGTCGCGCTGGAGCGCGCGTTCGAGCCCGTGCCGCCGATCACGCTCGACAAGCACAAGGTCCTGCAGATCCTCGTCAACCTGGTGCGCAACGCGAAGTACGCCTGCGACGAGTCCAACCGCACCGACCGCAAGGTCACCCTGCGTGTATGGCGCGACGGTGCGAACGCTTGCGTCGCGGTGAGCGACAACGGCGTCGGCATCGCGCCCGAGAACATGGCGCGGCTGTTCCGGCATGGCTTCACCACCCGCAAGCTCGGTCACGGCTTCGGGCTGCACAGCGGCGCGCTCGCGGCCAAGGAAATGGGCGGCCGGCTGCACGCGCACAGCGACGGACCTGGCGCCGGCGCGACCTTCACGCTCGAGCTGCCGCTCAACAACTCCAACAACTCTTCTCCACATCCACCCACGCCCGCCGCGGCCGATGCGGGATCGGAGGCCGTGCATGCATAACAAGCCAACCACTGCGAATCGCCGGATCCTGGTCGTCGACGACAACCAGGCGATCCATCAGGATTTCCGCAAGATCTTCGGCGGCAACGCAGAGGCCGATACCGCGCTGTCGGCCGCGGAAGCAGCGTTGTTCGGCGAGCCGCAGGCGAAAGTCGCGCCGACGGTGTTCGACATCGACTCGGCCTACCAAGGCCAGGAGGCGCTCGAGATGGTGCACCGTGCGCGCGCCGCGGGCCGCCCGTACGCGATGGCCTTCATGGATGTGCGCATGCCTCCGGGATGGGACGGCGTCGAGACGACCGCTCACGTGTTCGCTGCCGATCCCGAGATCCAGATCGTCATCTGCACCGCCTATTCGGATTATTCCTGGGCCGAGATGCACGACAAGCTCGGCCACACCGACCGGCTGGTCATCCTGAAGAAGCCGTTCGACAACGTCGAAGTGCTGCAGCTCGCCAACGCGCTCACCGAGAAGTGGCGCCTCGCGCGAAGCGCCGCCGAGCACGTCGAGGATCTCGAGCAGCGCGTCGCCAGCCGCACCGCAGAGCTCGACGCCACCAACGCGCAGCTGCGTGCGTTGCTCGAATCGACCAGCGCGGTGCCGTGGGAAATGGACCGCGACACGCGCGCGTGCCGCTACATCGGCAGGCAGGTCGAGAGCCGCTGGGGCTGGCCCGCATCGCGCTTCGCCGAGCCGGGCTTCCTCGTCTCCTGCGTTCACGCCGACGACCGCGAGAAGTTCGACGCCGCGCTCGCGCGGCTGACCAACGCCGGCGAGGTCGAGGTCGAATGCCGGTTCCGCAAGTCCAACGGCGGCGAGGCCTACGTGCGCAGCCTGATGAGCCGCGGCGTCGACTTGCCGACCATCGTGCGCGGCGTCTCGATCGACCTCACCGCCCAGAAGAAGCTCGAAGAAGAGCTGCGCCAGGCGCAGAAGCTCGAGTCGGTCGGCCGGCTCGCCGCCGGCATCGCGCACGAGATCAACACGCCGGTGCAGTTCGTCAACGACAGCTGTCACTTCCTGCGCGACGGCATCGCCGATCTCGCCAGGCTGGTGAAGGCGTATCAGCAGATCGTCGCGGCGCAGGCCAAGGGCGAGCTCGGTGGCGACGCCGCGCTCGCACAGGCGCGCAGCGCCGAAGTCGCCGCGGATCTCGAATATCTCGCCGAGGGCCTGCCGTCGGCGGTGGATCGTTCGCTAGACGGCCTCCAGCGCGTCGCGACCATCGTGCGCTCGATGAAGGACTTCGCGCACGCCGACAATCCCGATCTCGCGGCGGCCGACCTCAATCGCGCTATCCAGAGCACGCTGGTGATCGCGCGCAGCGAATACAAGCAGGTCGCCGAGGTGAAGACCGATCTCGGCGAGCTGCCGCCCGTGATGTGCCATCTCGGCGAGCTCAACCAGGCCGTCCTCAACATCGTCGTCAACGCGGCGCACGCGATCGGCGATGCGAACAAGGGAACCGGTCGCGTCGGTCTCATCACGGTGAGCACGCGGCTCGACGGCGACCAGGTCGTGATCGACGTTGCCGACGACGGCCCCGGCATTCCCGAGGCGATCCGCGCAAAGGTGTTCGAGCCGTTCTTCACCACCAAGGAGATCGGCCGCGGGACCGGCCAGGGCCTCGCGATCGCCCGGTCGGTGATCGTGGCCAAGCACCACGGCGAGCTCAACTTCGATACGCAGGTCGGGAAGGGCACGACGTTCCACATCCGGCTTCCGCTCGATCCCCGGCAGGTCGCGCTCGCCGCATGAGCCCTGCCGCCGCCAGCGCAGTCGACACCCGCAACAGCGTGCTGTTCGTCGACGACGATCCGGGCATCCTGGCCGGATTGCGCGACGCGCTGCGCAAGTACCGCAGCCGCTGGCGCATGACGTTCGTCGACAGCAGCGAAGCGGCGCTGCGCGTGATGACGCAGCAGCGGTTCGACGTCATCGTCTCCGACATGCGCATGCCGCAACCCGACGGCGCCTCGCTGCTGACGCGCGTCAAGGCGCAGTACCCCGGCATGACGCGCATCGTGCTCTCGGGGCATGCCGACAAGGCATCGATCGTACGCACGCTGCCGGTCGCGCATCAGTTCCTGGCCAAGCCCTGCGATCCGGAGCAGGTCGGCCTGGTCATCGAGCGTGCGTTCGCGCTCAATCAGCTGCTCAACGACGAGCGCCTGCGCGGCCTCACCGGCGGGCTCGACAAGCTGCCATCGCTGCCGCAGTGCTATCGCGCACTCACCGAGGCGATGGAGCGCGAGGACGTTCGCGTCGACGAGATCGCCGCCATCGTCGAGCGCGACCCCGCGATGTCGCTCAAGGTGCTGCAGCTGGTGAACTCGGCGTACTTCGGGCTCGCACGGCGCGTCACGTCGCTCAAGGAAGCGGTCGTCTATCTCGGCGTGGAGCTGCTGCGCAGCCTCGCGCTCGGCTCGCAGGTGTTCGGCTCGCTCGACGCCGACGCGCTCGCTGCCTGCGGTCTCGATCGATTGCAGGAGCGCTCCCTGCTCACGGCGACGCTGGCGCGGCGGTTCCTGCGTGACACGCCGCTGCGCGACGAAGCGTTCACGGCTGGACTGGTCCACGACATCGGACGCCTCGTCATCGCCGTCTGCCTGCGCGCGCGCTGCGAGCAGGTCGTCGCGATCGTTCGCGCGAGCGGCCGCACGTTCGCCGCAGTGGAGCGCGAACTGCTCGGCGTATCGCATGCCGAGATCGGCGCGTACTTGCTCGGGGTCTGGGGCTTGCCGGCCTCGATCGCCGAAGCCGTCGCCTGCCATCACCATCCGAGCGGGGTTCCGCACGACGCCCTCGACCTGGCCGGCGCTGTGCACGTCGCCGCTGCGATCGCTTCCGAGCGGCTCGAGCGGGTGGGAAGCCTCGCCGCCGACGACGCGATCGACGCGGATTTCCGCGCGCGCCCCGGCATGGCCGCAAAGATCGATCAATGGCGGCGCATCGCCGCCGAAGAATTCTAGAGAAGGCGCACCCTCATGAATGCAATCGCCGATTTCAAGCCCGCCCTCGAGCAGACTCGCATCAAGGTCCTGTGCGTCGACGACGAGGCCAACGTGCTCGCGTCGATGGCGCCGCACCTGCGACGGCGCTGCGACATGCTCGGCGCGATCAGCGGCGACGCCGGCCTCGAGGTGCTGCGCGCCAATCGCGACGTCGTCGTGATCATCTCCGACATGCGCATGCCGGGCATGGACGGCGCGTCGTTCCTGGCCAAGGCGCGCGAGGTCGCGCCCGACGCCACGCGCCTGGTGCTCACCGGACAGACCGACCTGGCGAGCGCGATCCGGGCCGTCAACGAAGGACGCATCTTCCGATTCCTCACCAAGCCGTGCTCGCCGGTCGATCTCCTCGCGGCGATCGAAGCCGCTGCGGAGATGCACCGTCTGGTCACTGCCGAGCGCGTGCTGCTCGAGCAGACCCTGCACGGATCCATCAAGACGCTGAGCGACGTGCTCGCGCTCACCAACCCGCTCGCCTTCGGGCGCGCGGCGCGGCTCAAGCAGAACGTGAGCGAGATCGCCGACCGGCTCGCGTTGCGCGAGCGCTGGCAGGTCGAAGTGGCGTCGATGCTGTCGCAGCTGCCCGGCATCGCGCTCGACGAAGCCACTGCGGCGAAGATCTATCACGGCCAGCCGCTCGACGAAGCCGATCGGCGCGCCTATGCATCGGCATGCGCGATGGCCGAAGGCTTGCTCGCGAACATCCCGCGCCTCGAGCTGGTGCGCGAAATGCTGGCGCGGCTGTGGGGAACCGGGACTGGCGGCCCGATTCCGCTGATCGCGCAGCGTGCGCTGGTGGATCAAGGCGTGGCGATGCTGCAGGTCGCGCAGGATTTCGATCTGCTCGAGGCGCGCGGCGCGAGCGTGTCGGAAGCGCTGGCGACCCTGCGCGCGCAGCCGGGCCGCTATCGCGCCGAAGTCCTCGATGCGCTGTGCGCGATCCGCGGGGACGCGGGCGCAGCGGCGGAGATCCGCGAGTGTCCGCTCGGCTCGGTGCGCCCGGGAATGGTGTTCGTCGAGGACGTCAAGCTCTCGACCGGCGCATTGCTGGTTCCGCGCGGCTATGAGGTGACCCAGAGCCTGATCGAGCGCGTCCGCATGTTGCGTCCGGGTGCGGTGAAAGGCCTGGTGCGCGTGCGCGTGAAGGCGTGAGGCCGAGCCGGGCCATGAGCGAGAACCGACGCATCCTGGTGATCGACGACAATCGGTCGATCCACGAGGATTTCCAAAAGGTGTTCCGTACGCCGCGGGGCGCCGAGACTGCGCTGCTGGACGCCGAGGCGGCGCTCTTCGGCGAAGCCGTGCCGGCACCGGAGCCGATCGCGTTCGAGCTCGATTCCGCGTTCCAGGGTGAAGAGGGCATCGCGAAAGTGCGCACGGCGGTCGACGGCGGACGCCCGTACGCGATGGCTTTCATCGACGTCCGCATGCCGCCCGGTCTGGACGGCATCGAGACCGCGGCCCGCGTTTGGCAGATCGATCCGGACGTGCAGGTCGTGATCTGCACCGCCTATGCCGATTACTCCTGGAGCGAGATGCGGGCCAAGCTCGGCAACTCGGATCGCATGGTCATCCTCAAGAAGCCCTTCGACAACATCGAAGTGCTCCAGCTCGCCAACGCGCTGACCGAGAAATGGCGGCTGATCCAGGTGTCGCGGCGCCACACGCGCCATCTCGAAGAGACCGTCGCCGCGCGCACCTCGCAGCTCAGCAGCGCCAACGCGCAGCTGTCGAAGGCGAACCAGGACCTGGCGGCGGCGACGCAGCGCGCCACCGAGATGGCGACGCAGGCGATGATCGCGAGCACGGCGAAGAGCGACTTCCTCGCCAACATGAGCCACGAGATCCGCACGCCGATGAACGCGATCATCGGCATGACCGACCTGCTGTGCGAGACGGCGATGGACGAGCGCCAGCGCGACTATGCGCACACCATCCGCTCGAGTGGCGAGCACCTGCTGCAGATCATCAACGACATCCTGGATTTCTCGAAGATCGAGGCCGGCAAGTTCGGGCTGATCCGCGGACCCTTCGATCTGCGGCGCTGCGTCGAGGACTCGCTCGACCTCCTCGGACTCGCCGCCGGCGACAAGGGCATCGAGCTCGGCTACGTGATGGAGGGTGAGGTTCCCGAGGCGCTCATCGCCGATTGCGGGCGCTTGCGCCAGATCCTCACCAACTATCTCAGCAACGCCGTGAAGTTCACCCACCACGGCGAAGTGCAGCTGCGCGTCGAGGCCAGGCCCAGCGGTGACAAGCAGTACGAATACCATTTCGCGGTGCGCGACACCGGCATCGGCATCGCACCCGACAAGCTGGGCACGCTGTTCAAGAGCTTCAGCCAGGTCGATTCGAGCTCGACGCGCAACTACGGCGGGACCGGGCTCGGACTCGCGATCTCGCGCCGGCTCGCGGAGATGATGGGCGGCAAGGCATGGGCGGAGAGCGAGCCCGGCGTCGGCTCGACGTTCCATTTCACCATCGTCGCGGAAGTGCTCGAGCAGAAGGCGCCTCAGCCGGTCGACGTCGAGTCCCTGCGCGGCCGACGCGTGCTGATCGTCGACGACAACGAGCTGAGCCGCGTGATCCTGCGCCATGCGGCCGGCCGCTGCGGCATGCGCGTCGAGGAGGCCGACTCTGCAGCCCAGGCGCTGTCGCGCATCGAGGCCGGCGAGCGCTTCGACGTCATGCTGATCGATTACATGATGCCGGAGATGGACGGCGTCGCCCTCGCGAAGCGGCTGCGCGGCATGCTCGGAACGTCGACGCCGCCGCTGGTGATGGTGAGCGCGGCGATGCGCTCGGAACTTGCGAAGGCGGATTTCAACGCGTTCCTCGGCAAGCCGATCCGCCAGTCGAATCTCCCGAAGCTCCTGGTCGACTTGCTGAGCGGCGCGTCGCCGTCGATGCGCGAGCCTGCCGTGGCCGCGCGCGCGCCGGCGCAACCGGAGCGAGCGCTGGCCATCCTGCTGGTCGACGACAATCCGATCAACCTCAAGGTCGGGCTGCGCATGCTCGAGTCGATGGGCTATTCCGCCGACACCGCGGCCGACGGTCCCGAGGCGATCAAGCGCATCGAGCAGCGCCGCTACGACATCGTGCTCATGGACGTGCAGATGCCCGGCATGACCGGCCTCGACGCGACGCAGATCATCCGCTCGCGCTGGACGGCGGAGAAGCGTCCGAAGATCGTGGCGATGACCGCCGGCGCGCTGGCTGGCGATCGCGAGCGTTGTCTGGAGGCCGGCATGGATGACTACATCACCAAGCCGATCGAGCGCGCGCGCCTCGGCGAGATCCTGCGCGGCGTTCCGGCAGCGGAACCCGCGACGCCGGCTTCGCAGAGCAATGGCGCTGGCGGACCGCAGAAGGAGATCGATTCGGCTGCATTGGAGCATTACGCGGAGCAGGTGAGCCGCGACGGCGTGCCGGAGATCATCGACGCGCTGCTCGGCGATGCGCCGCGCGTTCTCGCCGGACTGCAAGGTGCCGGAGCGCAGCGCGATCTCAAGAAGCTCGGCTTCTACGTGCACACGATGGGATCGGCGCTCGCAACCGTCGGCGCGTCGTCGCTGTGCGCGCTGTGCCGCGACATCGAGCGCATGGTCGCTGCCGAGGCCGATCCCGACGCGATCCTCGCGAAGGCGCATTCGGTCGAGCGGCGCTACGCAAGCCTCTTGCCGGAACTCGCGCAGGAACGGCGGAAATACGTCGCCGCCTGACGTCACCCCTGACATCGGAGCAGTAGGGAAAAAATCGCACAGCGCGATCCAAGGGAGCGCCCGCCCGCAGAATGCCAGCGCCGCCCGGAAAACCACTGCAGCCGGGAGGGCAGGCTTGCATGCGTTCGTTGCGCGACGTTCCCATCCAGCGAAAGCTGACGATCATCATGATGCTGACCAGCGGCGTGGCGCTGCTGGTGGCGGCCGCCGCCTTCCTCGCGTACGAAGTGAAGGCCTTCCGCGAGACCGCCGTCGCGAACCTGTCGACGACCGCCGCGATGGTCGCCGATTCGAGCTCCGCCGCGCTCGCCTTCAGCGACAGCCGGAGCGCCGACCAGAACCTGAAATCGCTCAACCAGAACCCCGACGTCGTCGCCGCGGCGATCTACGACAAGGCCGGTCATGTGTTCGCGGAGTACCAGCGCGCGGGTCATCAGGCCGAGTGCTGCCCGTCGCTGCCGGAAGTCGACGGCACGCGCTTCGCTGAAGATCATCTGCAGCTGTTCCGCGGCGTGGACCTCGGCGGCGAGCGCATCGGCACGGTGTTCCTGCAAGGCAGCCTCGAGGGGATGCGCCGCCGGCTCGAAGGCCAGCTCGTCATCGCGCTGCTCGCCATGCTCGGCGCCACCGGGGTCGCCTTCCTGCTCGCGCGTAAGCTGCAGGCGACGATCTCGGAGCCGATCTCCACGCTGGCGAGCGTCGCGCGCACGGTGGCGCAGCAGAAGAACTACACGATCCGCGCGATCGGGCGCGGCGACGACGAGCTCGGCGAGCTGATCGACGGCTTCAACGAGATGCTCAACCAGATCCAGGCGCGCGACAGCGCGCTGCAGGACGCGCACGACACGCTCGAGCGGCGCGTGCAGGAGCGCACCTACGAGCTCGCCGCCGCGAGCCGGCGCGCGAACGACGCCGCCGAAGCCGCGCGCGTCGCCAGCCGCGCCAAGAGCGAGTTCGTCGCCAACATGAGCCACGAGATCCGCACGCCGATGAACGCGATCATCGGCATGACCGATCTGCTCGCCGAGACGCTGATGTCGGAGCGCCAGCGCGAGTGCGCCGACACCATCCGCGCGAGCGGGCAGCATCTGCTGTCGATCATCAACGACATCCTCGACTTCTCGAAGATCGAGGCGGGCAAGCTCACGCTGAGCATCTGCCGTTCGACTTGCGCAAGTGCGTCGAGGACGCCCTCGACCTGGTCGCGCTCCCTGCTGCCGACAAGCTCCTGGATCTGTCCTACGAGATCGCCGACGGCACGCCCGAGCGCGTGTTCGGCGACAGCGGGCGCGTGCGCCAGGTGCTCGCGAATTACCTCAACAACGCGGTGAAGTTCACGCGCCAGGGCGAGATCGCCGTGAAGGTGTCGGTGCGGCCGCTCGACGATCGCCACCGCCACGAATTCCATTTCGCCGTGCGCGACACCGGCATCGGCATTGCGGCCGACAAGGTCGCGCAGCTGTTCCAGAGCTTCAGCCAGGTCGACTCGAGCTCGACGCGCAACTACGGCGGCACCGGCCTGGGGCTCGCGATCTGCAAGCGCCTGTGCGAAATGATGGGCGGCCGCGTCTGGGTCCACAGCGAGCCCGGCCGCGGCTCGACGTTCCATTTCACGATCGTCTGCGAGGTCGCCGAGATGGCGGCCCGGCCAACGCTGCATCCGAGCCTGCGCGATCGGTGTCTGCTCGTCGTCGACGACAACGCTTCGACGCGTCGCGCGCTCTGCGCCGCGGCGACGCGCGCGGGCATGCAGGTCCGCGAGACGGCGTCCGCGCGCGAAGCGATGGCGTGGCTCAAGGACGGGCAGCGCTTCGACGTGGTCGCGATCGACTACGTGATGCCGGAGATGGACGGCGTCACCCTCGCCAAGCTGATCCGCAGCGAGCTTGGGCCCTCGGCGCCGCCGATGATCATGCTGAGCGCCGCCAGCACCGTGCAGCTGGCGCGCACCGAGTTCGCTGCGCTGCTGCCCAAGCCGGTGAAGCTCTCGGTCGTGCACGACGTCTTCGCTTGCGTGCTGGGCGACGCGAAGGCAGCGTCGTCGCGTGCGGCGCCGCTGGTCGCGAAGGCGGCAGCAAACGCCGAAGCCCTGCGTGTGCTCGTCGTCGAGGACAATCCGATCAACCAGAAGGTCGCGCTGCGCATGCTCGAGTCGCTCGGCTATCGCGCCGACATCGCGGGCGACGGCGCGCAGGCGATCGCGGCGCTGGAGAAGCGCCGCTACGACGTCGTCTTCATGGACATGCAGATGCCGGTGATGGACGGCCTGGAGGCCACCCGCGCGATCTGCCGGCGCTGGCCGGAGGATCGGCCGAAGATCATCGCGATGACGGCCAACGCGCTGCTCGGCGATCGCGAGCGCTGCATCGAGGCGGGCATGGACGATTACCTTGCCAAGCCGATCGAGCGCGCGCGCCTGACCGAGATCCTCGGCGCGATCGTCGAAGTGCGCAGCCCGCACAGCGTACGGGCGATGGAGCTCTTCTAGGCGGTCTCTGCTGCGGCCGAGCGGGATCGCTTCTTCGGCGCCGTCAGCAATCGCTCCAGCTCTTCGAGCGCTTCGCCGGTGTAGACCGCGAGACGCTGCATGTGCGGCAGCGTGTCGCGGCAGCCGGTGAAGCCGAAGTTGAGCGTTCCGCCGTACGACACGCAGGTGATGTTCAGCGCGCCGCCATGCGCGATCAGCGAGACCGGGTACATCGCCTCGAGCTGCGCGCCGTTGTAGTAGAGCTTGTTCTCCGGTCCCGGCACGTTGGAGATCGTCACGTTGAACACCGGCCGCATGCGGCCGCCCAGGCCCGTGAGCAGCTGCAGCATGTAAGGCGCCATCAGCACGATCGTGTACTGCGTGATCGCGCTGCGCGGCAGGCTCTGCAGGTGCTCCTTCGCGTTCTGCGTCGACTCGCGGATGACTTCGAGCCGGCGCAGCGGATCGGCGACGTCGGTCGCGAGGTTGGCGATGATGAAGCTGATCGCGTTGCCGGTGTCCTGATCGTCGGCGGGACGCACGTTGACCGGGATGCCGGCGGTGAGCGACTTGTCCGGCAGCGTGTTCGCTTCCTCCAGGAAGCGGCGCAGCGCGGTGCCGCAGAGGTACAGCACGATGTCGTTCAAGGTGCAGCTCGCGGACTTCGCCAGCGACTTCAGCTTCGCGAGGTCGTACTGCTGCGTCGCGAATCGGCGCTGTCCGGTGACGCGGCGATTGAGCACGGACTTCGGACCGCCGAACGGCGGTGTGAGCCCGCTCGCACGAGCACGCGTGAAGAGCCGGCCGATGGCGCTCGCCATCTGGCGCGCGGAGCGGAACTGCAGATTGAGCGATTGCTGCACCGAGCGCAGCGCGCCTTCCGGCGTGGGCGGCGCTTCCTCCGTGCTGCGGCGCGCGGGCTTCACGGTCCACGGCGGCGGCATGTCGGTGTCGTTGGGATCGGACGACAGCACGCGCTGGAGCAGACGCATGCCCGATACGCCGTCGATCAGCGAGTGGTGCATCTTCGTGTACATCGCCCAGCGATTGCCTTCGAGCCCTTCGATGACGTGGCATTCCCAGAGCGGGCGATTGAAGTCGAGCGGATGGCTGTGCAGCCGCGACACCAGCACGCCGAGCTCGCGCTCGCCGCCGGGACGGGGCAGGGCGGAGTGGCGCACGTGATAGTCGAGGTCGACGTCGTTGTCGGTCGACCAGTAGAGGAGGAACTTGCCGAGCACCGGCCCGGGCAGCTTGAGGTTCCAGGGCGGCGCGAAATCGCGCGCGGACTTCATCTTCGCCACCAGCTGGCCCAGGAAATCGTCCGGCGCGTTCTTCGGCAGCGAGAAGATCTGCAGGTTGCCGACGTGCATCGGCGTCTCGTGGCTTTCGACCGACAGCCATGAGGCGTCGAGCGGATTCATGCGTCGCATTGTTATGCTCCTGTCCCTTCTCCAGGGCGTCCATCCTAACCCTGATGCAATCCAGCACGCTCTTGTCGATCGGCGCGACCGGCTTCGCGGTGTCGTTCGTGCATTCGATCCTGCCGACCCATTGGCTGCCCTTCGTGCTCGCGGCCCGGGCGCAGAAGTGGAAGCCGGCCAAGACGCTGTCGATCGTGGCGGTGGCAGGCGGCGGCCACACGCTGTTCACGGTCGGCCTCGGTCTGATCGTGCTCGGACTCGGCGTGACGGTGGAGCATTGGACCGGTCAGGTCTTCCCCTGGGTCGTCGGATTCGCGCTGGCTTGCTTCGGGTCCTACTACATCTTGCGGCCGGCGGGCGGCCATCACCATCACGGCCATCACCATCATCATGGCCACGGTCACGGGCATGGTGATCACGCCGACGAGGATGCGCACGAGCATCCGCACGTGCTCTCGGCGTATCGCCCCAAGCCCGCGCAGAGCCGGACCGATCGCGCCGTGATCACCGGATTGATCGCGATGCTCGCGCTGTCGCCGTGCGAAGCGTTCCTGCCGGTGTACCTGAGCGGCGTGTCGCTCGGCTGGGGCGGGTTCATCGCGCTGTCGGCGGTGCTGCTCGTCGGCTGCATCGCGGGCATGCTCGCGTTCACGGCTTTGGGCCTGATCGGGATCCAGCGGCTGAAGCTCGAGGCGCTCGAGCATCACGAGGATCGCATCGTCGGCGGGCTGTTGCTGCTGCTTGCCGTGCTCGTGATCGCGCTGGAGCGATAAAAGCTTCAAGGGAGCGGGGCCGTCTGGTAAGATGCGCGCCCCTACGGTGGCCGTAGCTCAGTTGGTTAGAGTCCCAGATTGTGATTCTGGTTGTCGGGGGTTCGAGTCCCCTCGGCCACCCCAGATCGTTCGCGGTAAAATGCGTCAAAGGTTACGTACGGGCTGTTAGCTCAGTTGGTAGAGCAGTTGACTCTTAATCAATAGGTCGTAGGTTCGACTCCTACACAGCCCACCAAACGACGACGCCCCGTTCATCGGGGCGTTTTTTTCTGCCGACGAGGCATTGCGGACAACGAGGAGCTCCTTTTTCGATGCGCACCCTCCTCGCAGCTCTTCTCGTCACGCTCACCGGCTGCGCGAGCGACGCGATGCGTCACTGCAGCGATCTCGCCGGTGCCAAATGGTCGCGCCTGACCTCGCCGCCGCCGAATGCCGGCGAGCTGCTCGCGATGGAAGGCCTGCCCAACGAGTCCGACGCGCTCTGGTTCAAGAAAGGCGACGATCGGCTTCTCGCGTGCATCTATGCGGGCGGCCTCAACAGTCCCGCGTGCGGTGCCGCGATGGTGTACGAATACGCCAAGCTCGAGGATCACTGGAGCTTCCGGCACATGGCGATGGAAAGCTGCAATGAGCAATGAGCGGCCGCGCTCTTCGCTGACGCCGCTGTACTTCGTCCTGACGTTCATCGCCGGCGCAGCGGTCGGCAGCTGGGCGCTGTGGATTTACCTGATCGGCTTTCCGTCGTCGGAATCGTTGCCGGCTCCGGCCGCGGCGGTGCCTGCTGCTCCGGCTCCAGCCTCGGCTCCGGAGCCAGCGCCGGCGCCGCAGGCACAGGCGCAACCTGAACCGGAATCGCAACCACCCGCCACTCCGACCCCGACGCCGAAGGGTCACTGGAACACCGTCGACATCCCCGGCCGCTCGCACGAGGAATGCCTCGCGCTCACCAAGGAGCTGAACGACGCGTACAAGGACTGCCGCTTCGGCGTGCACAAGGAAGTCTGGGTCGAGGAGTAGGCGTCTCGCGGTTCTCTTCGGCCTCTGCGCTTTCGCGGACGCACACGCACAACACGCGGGCGACACGCTCGTCACCGCGGGCTGGGTGCACGTGCAGACGCTGGGCACGACCAACGCGATCCACACCGATCTGCAGCCGACCGTCGTCGGCCGGTTGCTCGGCGTTCCCGATTCGTTCGACTCGAACGGAACCTCGTCGTCGCTGACCAGCGTCGACACGCTCGGCCTGAACCTCACGCATTTCTTCGCCGATCACTGGACTGTCGATTTCGCAGGCGGCATTCCGGCGCGGATCAGCGTGTTCGGCCAGGGAACGGTCTCGCCCGGCGGCGCAGCGGGTCCGTTGCTCGCGGTGAATCTGCGGGATCCGTCGGTGAATCCGCTCGGCTCCGCACGACAGTGGAGCCCGGCGCTGATGCTCGCGTATCACTTCGAACTGAGCTCGCGCTGCGAGCCGTTCGTGAACGTCGGCTTCACCTACACCTGGTTCACGCAGGCGCGACTCAATCCGGCGTTCGAAAATCAGCTGAACGCGCGTGTCGGACGCGAGATGGCGCTCGCCGCAGGCAAGCCCGGTCCGACGTCGGTGTCGATCGATCCGCATCCGCTCTTCGCGCCGGTCGTCGGAGCCGGAATGCCTTGGCGATTCGCGAAGCACTGGCTCGTTGTCGGCTCCGCGGCATTCGCGCCATTCGCGACGCGCACGCGCGTGGACATCCACGCCTCCGATGGGTCTCTGCTGTCGACCAGCCAGGTGCGCATCCACGTCGACGCGCTCGTCACCGGCTTACTGCTGGGATACCTTTTTTAGTTGCGCGGACCGGGCGTATAGTCGAAGCGGGTGGCTGTAAAGGAGGCTCGCATGCGCCTGATTCCTGTTCTCGCGTTGCTCCTGCTGTCGGCTTGCGCCAGCACCAGCACATTCACCGCTCATGACAACTGTACTCGCATCGATTGCGCGAAGATGGCCGCGGTCGACTACGAGGCGCGCATGAGCGGCGTCGACGTCTACTGGGTGCATCCGCCGGAGCGCTTGCGTACGCAGACGCGCTAGACTGCAACGCATGAAGTACGTCCTCTACGGGCTCGGCATCAAGCTCGCGATCACCGGTGTCGTGCTGTTCGTGCTGTGGAAGCGCCGACAGCACCAGCTCGAAGAGATTGCGGCGAACGACGTCTACGCGCTCAATTACCTGAAGTAGTCCGGACGCCCCGCGGTCCACAGCTCGCCCCAGAGCTTGCCGCCACCGTCGACCGTCAGCACCTCGCCGGTGACGAAGCCGCCTGATGGCGCGCTGAGATACACGCAAGCCTCCGCGATCTCCATCGGCGTGCCCGGACGCCGCATCGGATTCGCGAGCGGAAATTCCTTCTGCGCCTCGGGCGGATAGACCTCGAGCCCTTCGGTCGCGGTGAGTCCCGGCGCGAGGCAATTCACCCGGATGTTCAGCGGTGCCCATTCGACCGCGACCGTGCGCGTCGCCCCGATGATTCCCGCGCGCGCCGCCATTGTGTGCGCGACGCCGGGCATGCCGCGCTCGGTCACCGCGATGATGTTGAGGATCGATCCGCCGCGCTTGCGATCGCGCCAGTGCTGCGCGGCGCGCTGCATCATCAGCCAGGTGCCGTTGAGATTGTTGTTGACCACCGCGCTCCATCCTTTCGGTGGGATGTCGATCGCCGGCGAGGGGAACTGTCCGCCCGCGTTGTTCACGACGAAATCGAGCCCGCCGAATTCGGCTTCGATCTGCTTGTAAAGCGCGTCGACCTGATCGGCTTCGCGGATGTTCGTCGTGATTGCGCGCATCGTCGCGCCTTTGCTCTTCGCGAAGTTTGCGACGACGTCGAGCTTCTCCGGCGTGCGTCCGCAGATGACCACGGTCGCGCCGAGTCGCGCGAAGAGGAGCGACGTCGCGCGCCCGATGCCGCTGCCGCCGCCGGAGACCAACGCAATTTTTCCCTTGAAGAGATCGGAGCGATAGACCGTCGGCGCGGTCCAGAGATGCTCCGGAGAATTCAGCGTCGCGACATCGGTCACGACTTGAGCAGCTCTTCGCTGATGATGATCTTGCGCACTTCCGTCGTGCCGGCGCCGATCTCGAGCAGCTTGATCGCACGATAGAGCCGATTCACTTCCGACTCCCAGATGTAGCCGGTGCCGCCGTGGATCTGCATCGCCTCGTTCAGCACCTTGTTCATCGTCTCGGCGGCGTACATCACCGACGCTGCGGTGAGCATGTGAATGTCGCCGCGGCCGCCACCGTGCTCGTCGAGCGTCGACGCCGCGCGCAGCGTCTGGTAGGTGAACACGCGCATCGCTTCGACCCACACGAACATGTCGGCGAGCTTGGCGCGGATCATCTGGAAGTTGGAGATGGGCTGGCCGAACTGCTTGCGCGTGCGCGCGTAGTCGATCGACAACCGCAGCGCCCGCTCGGCGATGCCCAGGCACAGCGGCGAGATCATCGCGCGCTCGAGGTCGAGCCCGCTCATCACGACCTTCACGCCCTTGTTCTCGTCGCCGACGAGATTCTCGGCCGGCACCTTGCAATCCTCGAACACGAGCTCGGCGGTCTGGCTGCCGCGGAAGCCCATCTTGGTGAGCTTCTGCGCGACGCGGAACCCCGGCGTGTCTTTCTCGACGATGAACGCCGAGATGCCCATCGACCCGCGCTCCTTGTCGGTCTTCGCGTAGACCAGCAGCACGTCGGCGACGGGACCATTGGTGATGAAGATCTTGCCGCCGTTCAGCACGTAGTGACCGCCTTCGCGCCGCGCCGTCGTGCGCATCGAGCCGAGCGCGTCGGAGCCGGCGCCCGGCTCGGTCAATCCGAGCGCGCCGACGAGCTTGCCCTTGAGCAAGCCAGGTACGTATTTCTTCTTCTGCGCTTCGTTCGCATTGCGAAGGATGTTGTGCAGGCAGAGGTTCTCGTGCGCGACCCAGGCGAGCGCGAGCGCATGGTTCCAGCGCGCGAACGCCTGCAGCACGAGGCCGCTCGCCATGAGATCGAGATTCGATCCGCCGTACGCTTCCGGCGCGGTGATGCCGAAGTAGCCGGTGTCGCCGATCTTCGGGAAGATCTCCTTGGGCCACCATTCTTCGTCGTCCATCTTCTGCGCGAGCGGATACAGCGCTTCGCGCGCGAAGCGATCGGCGGAGTCGAGGATGTTCTGCTCGTCGGCGGACAAGCCGCTGAACACCTGCATCACGCCGGCGCCGGTCTTGAGATCGTTCGGATTGTTCATGGCAGGCATTTTCGGGCAGCGGCGCGCCGGTCAAATCATCCGAGTTGGGTAGGAGCGCGCCTTGCGCGCGACCCGCGCTTACGCCCCGATCTCATCGATCAGGCCCCATTCCCGCGCGCGTCTCGCGTCGACGCGCTTGCCGGACAGGATCATCCACGCAGCGCGCGCGGCACCGATGCGGCGCGGAATGCTCACGCAGCCGCCGGCGCCGGGAATCAGTCCGAACTCGAGCTCCGGCAGCTGGAACCATGCATCGTCGTGCGCGATGACGCGACCGGCGAACGCGGGGAATTCCATCCCGGAGCCGACGCAGGCGCCGTGCACCCGCGTGCGAACGCGATCCGCGCAGCGGGCGAGCAGCCGGCCGGGCAGCGCGAGGCTGCGCACGATGTGCGCGGTCGCCGGATCGGGAAAGCTGCCGAACTCGGTGAGATCACCGCCGGTGGAGAAGCACTTGCCGCGGCCGCTGATCTCCACGTCGCGGATTGAATCGTCGTCGAGCACGAGCTGGAGGGCCTCCATCAGCGCGTCGCGCATCTCCACCGTCATCGCGTTGCGAAGCGACGGTCGATTCAACGCAATCCGCAACTGATCTCCGTCACGTTCCATCACGACCGCCGGCCCCTGATCCGAATGCTTCGCCGGTGCGAGCGATCGATTCGCCGCGAGCCAGTCGCGGAATTCGGGTCCGGCCTGCAGCGTCGAGTAGGCGAGCGATTCGGCGATCAATGCCGACGCGATCGGCAGACCCTCGGTCGCACGCAGCAGATGCATCAGCACGGTGGCCGCGATCGGCGTGCGCTCGATGCGTGCGATCAGCGGCTCGACTTTCTCTCCGGCCGCGGCCGCCGCCTGCGCGGCCCATTCGCGCAGCTCGGGCAGCGGCGCGATCGAGTCGCTAGCGCTCGCCGCGCTTGAGGAGCGAGAAGAAGCCATACGAAGGATCGACCGGACCCGGCTTGCCGATGTGCGCGCCCGAAAGGAAAGGGTGATCGAGCTTCACGTTGGTCGGATCGGCGGCGTAGCACCAGTCGGCGACGATCGATCGATGCGCGAATTTCCACACGCCGGCGCGCTTCTCGTACTTGTCGAAGTAGCGGCCGCCGATCAACACGTCGAATAGCCGGTCGTCCTGCTTCACCTGATGCATCGCGATCAGATACACCTCGCCCTCGGCCTTGTCGCCCGCGAGCTTCAGGTTCACCGTCGTGATGTTGTGATGAAGGATCGCCATCGGCTTCTGGATTTCCGGCAGCTTGTCGATGAACTCCATCGCCGGGCCTTTGGCGAAGTGCCCGTGCTCGTCGATCGCATCTTCGTGATACAGCGCCCGCATCTTCACGTGGTCGTGGCGATCGGCGGCGTTGGCGTAGGCGTTGATCAGCTCGTAGAGCGCTTGCTTGTCGAGCAATTCGCGCAAATCTCGTTCGAGCTTGGCGTCCATGTGTCAGCCCTCGATGAAAGCTTGCGGGGGACGGCCAAAATAGCCTTCCCTGGCCGCCTCGTCGCCCGCCATCCCTGGCGGTCGAACGCCCCCGCAATCTTCCATCGAGGGCTTCCTCCGCACGTCAGCTGAGCCCGACAACAGGAACAGCAGCGCCATGAATCGCACGAGCTGCATCGGAGGAGAGGAAGACAATCACGTTCGCGAGATCGGCGGGTGCGACCCATTTCTTCGGATCGGCTTGCGGCATGTCGGCGCGATTCGCGGGCGTGTCGATGATCGAGGGCAGCACGCAGTTCACGTTGATGTTCTTCTCGCGCAATTCCGCGGCCATCGATTCGGTGAGGCGGATCACCGCGGACTTCGCGGCGGAGTAGGCGCCCATGTTCGGGCGACCGGTCGTGCCGCCCATCGCGCCGACGTTGACGATCTTGCCACCGCCGTTCGCGAGCATCTTCGGCACGACGGCTTGGACCGTGTTGAGCATCGTGCCGGCGTTGATGTCGAGCATCGACTTCCAGAGATCGGCGGGCGTTTCGTGCACGGCCGGGCCCATGCGGAAGCCGCCGGCGATGTTGCAGAGGACGTCGATGCGCGGCAGATCGGCCAGCGCCGCCTTCACTGCCGTCGTGTCGAGCAGGTTCACCGCGATGAGCTTGCCGAGCGCGCCGGGATACGCGGACTTCAGCGCCGCTTCGGACACATCCACCAGCACCAGCGACGCGCCGGCGGAGGAGAACGTGGCCGCGACCACGCGGCCGAGCGCGCCGGCGGCGCCGGTGATCATCGCCACTTTGCCTTGCAGGTTCATGGGCAGACGCTATCATGGCAGAAAGTGAGTTAGACTCACCAACCTCGAATTCCCGGGAGTCCGTCGATGTCAGGGCTGGTGCTGGTCGAGCGCAAGGGCGCGGTGCAGTGGGTCACGATCAATCGCCCCGACAAGCGCAACGCGCTCAACGAAGAAGTCGTGCGTACGATCGACGACGCGATCGCCGCGGCCAATGACGATCGCGAGTGCCGCGCCATCGTGCTCACCGGCGCGGGCGAGCAGGCGTTCTGCGCCGGCGCCGATCTCGCGAAGAATGCGAAGGGCTTCGCCTTCGACGTCGACTTCTCGCGCCCGCAGCACTACATCGTGCGGCTGTTCAAGCGCATCCAGGATTCCCCGCTGCCGCTGATCGCGCGGGTGAACGGCCACGTGATGGCGGGGGGATTCGGCATCCTCTGCGCTTGCGACATGGCGATCGCCGCCGACGACATCCGCATCGGCACGCCGGAGCCGAAGATCGGCGTGACGCCGATGATGATCCTGCCGTTCATGCTGCGCGTGCTGCCGCCACGGCGCCTGCAGGAGATGTGCATGACCGCCGAGCAGTTCAGCGCGAAGGAAGCGCTGGAGTGGGGCGTCGTCAACTACGTCGTGCCGCGCGCCGAGCTCGACGCGAAAGTCGACTGGCTGCTCGGCCGCATCCTCGACAAGTCGCCGACCGCCGTGCGCCTGGGCAAGCAGGCGTTCAACGCGATGCGCGACATGTCGCTGCGCGATTCGCTCGACTACGCGCAGGCGATGGTGCCGGTGATGTCGTCCACGCAGGACGCAAAGGAAGGGATGGCGGCGTTCCAGGAAAAGCGCGCGCCCAAATGGACGGGTCAGTGAAGACCAAGCGTCTCGATCGCGAGCAGCGCGTGTCGCACATCCTCCAGGCGGCGCGCGAGATGTTCCGCGAGAAGGGCTATCGCGACACCGCGGTCGCCGACATCGCGGCGCGGACCGGCGTCGTCGAAGCCAACGTCTACAAATATTTCGGCGCCAAGCGCGAGCTGCTGCTCAAAGTGCTCGACGCGTGGTACGAGGAGATGTTCGGCGAATACGCGGCCGCGCTCGCGAACGTGCGCGGCACCCGCGCCCGCGTGCGCTTGCTGATCGCTCGGCATCTCAAGTCGATCAAGCAGGATCCGGCGCTCTGCCGGCTGATGTTCCGCGAAGTGCGCTCGGAAGAGGACTATCCGGGCTCGGGATTGCATGCGCAGAACCGTCGCTATACACAGCTCCTCGTCGACGTGCTGAAGCAAGGCGCCGATGCCGGCGAATTGCGATCGGAGCTGCCGCTGCCTTTGCTGCGCGACATGATCTACGGGGGCATCGAGCATCACGCCTGGAATTATCTCTGCGGCCGCGGCGGGCTCGACGCCGAGCGCATCGCCGATCAGATCGTCGCGGTCGTGTTCGAAGGTGCGGCCGCGCCGCGACGGAGAGCCGCATGACGATCAAGTGGCCGTTCGACACCGTGCTCGTCGCCAATCGCGGCGAGATCGC
>Ga0070741_10007807_pt1 | contig 21904 bp, 21 predicted proteins | sample Coa_R1_4_FD_66440 | JGI IMG/M metagenome (GOLD analysis project Ga0070741, IMG submission 66440) | Surface soil microbial communities from Centralia Pennsylvania, which are recovering from an underground coalmine fire - Coalmine... | ecosystem: Environmental > Terrestrial > Soil > Unclassified ... | reverse complement strand
TCGATGAAGGCGACATCCGGGGGTGAGCGCGCCGCGGCCGCGAATGCGGCGGACCCGTCAAAGAACGTGTCGACGCTGTGACCGCGATATTGCAGGAGTGTGCCGAGACTCGTCGCGGCATCGACGTTGTCATCGACGATCAGCACGTGGCGGCGCTCGTGAGGCAACGAAGCGAGTCTGGGCTGCACGGCGGATCTCGTCGGCGCCGCCACCAGCGGCAGTCGAATCCGAAACTCACTGCCTTTGCCGAGCCCGGCGCTGTGCGCCGTCAAATCACCGCCATGCAATCTGGTCAGCTCGCGCGCGAGCGCCAGCCCCAGTCCCAGGCCGGCGCCCGAGGGCAGCTTCTGCGCGTCGAGTTGTACGAACATCTCGAAGATTCTTTCCAGGTCGGCCGGGTCGATGCCGATCCCGTTGTCCCGCACGCGAATGACCACGTAGTCGGTCTTGGCGCGCATCGACAGCTCGATGCGCCCGCCGGGTGCGGTGAACTTGGCGGCGTTATTCAGAAGGTTGGCGATCGCCTGGGAGAGACGTGCCGGGTCCGCATCGACGTGCAGCTCGCGCGGTGGAGGATCTATGATCAACTTCAGCGACTTGGCCTCGATGTTAGGTCGTGCCGTCTCGACCGCTGCATCGATGAGCGTCGCTACGCTCGCCTTTTCCCGTTGCAGCTCGAGCCTGCCGCGCTCGATGCGGCTCGCATCGAGGAGGTCGTCGACCAATCTCGTGGCGAGTTGCACCTGGCGTTCCATCATCGCGTGGATGTCGTCGAGCTCCCCGGGCACCCGGGTCTTGAGAATCGCGATACCGTTGCGGATCGGCGCGAGCTGGTTGCGCAATTCGTGCGACAAGGTGGCGAGGAACAGGCTCTTGGTGGCATCGGCTCGCTGGAGGTCGGCCGCACGCTGCTTCAGGCTCAACGCCAGTTGTTTGCTCTGTGTGATGTCGGAGAAGGACATGGCGATGCCGTCCTCCACCTTGACGATCAGGTAGCGCAGCCAGCTCGCGAGCGCACGACTCGAATCCTCCAGCTCGATATCCGCGGGTGTGCCTGTCGTGACCACCTGCCGAAGCGCTTCCAGAAGCCCCGCCGCACAGGCGCCGGGCATGACCGCGGTGACGAGGGCGCCCACGATCCGCTCCGGTGTTGATTGGCTGATCGCCGCGCCCAGTGGATTGATGTATTCGAATGCGAAGTCGATGACCTCGCCATTCTCGCTCCGCACGGTCTGGAGTAGGCCATGACCCTGGATGGCGGCCTCTTGCGAGCGGAGGAACCGTTCCTGCGCACGGCGGTGCGCGTCGCGCGAGCGGCGCATCGCCTCACCAAGACCGATGATCACGGCGCTAGTGGCCGCATAGATCGTAATCCCGAGCAGGGCGTGGATGCGATCGACGGGCAGGAATCCGAGAGGCCTGCCGATGATCAGCGCGGTGCCGACCAAGCCGATGACAGCGGTGACGATCGCGGGGCCCCAGCCTACCAACCATACTGCAACCGCGGTCATCCCGAGCAGTGTTGCGTATGGAGTATCCGCTGAGAGCCAAGGAATGAGCGCCCAACGCAATCCCACGGCCACCGCCGCGAGGGCGATGGCGCTCGCGTATCGCGTCGCAAGCGGCATCATGCCCCGCGCGCGTCAGCGAAGAAGGCGGCCTCGGAATCCTCGAGCACGCGCGCTATGCGGGTCGCCCATTCCCGGTGGCCGGCCTCATCGGCCAACAGATCCTGCCGTATTTCAATCTCGACATGCGGTAAGCCGTTTCGCTCGCCGTGGCGGGGAATCGTGTAGTCCGTCTCGTCACTGACGAAGTAGGGCTGGTTGTCGCCGACGATGAGCCGCGGGTCGCGACGCAACCGATCCAATACGAGCCGGGCGAAGCGAGGATCGCGGTTGTACAACACCGCGGCGTGCATCTCGCGGCGAGTGCCTTTGAACACATCGGTCATACTATGTTGCGCGATGACGATGGTCCGTCGTCCGGCGGCGATCCGCTGCGCGAGCAGGGCACTGATGGTGTCATGGTAGGGATCGAATATCGACCGGCGCCGCGCCAATCTCTGCACGTCACTCAGGTCCCTGTTGCCCGGAATCTCCGTCAGCTCGCTCAGGGTCGGAATCGAGGTCGGGACCTTCGGGTCGCGGTTGCAGTCGATCACCAGTCGGGAGTAGTTCTGCGCGACCAGCGTCGCCTCCAGTGCCTCGGCCACCAGGCGCGCAACCGCCAATGCGCCAATATCCCAGGCGATGTGTCTGCGCAGTTCCGCCGGGGGCACGCCCAGGTCACCCAACCGACGCGGGATACGCGCGCTCGCGTGATCGACGAGGATAACGAAGCTCGAGCGGCCCTGGGGGCGCTCCACGGTAACAGGGGACGGCTCGTCAGGCGCGATCAGGCCTTCGGTAAGCCCGGACTCGGATTCCATGCGGCAAGAGTACCACCCACGGGGCTCGAGTCAGAATGCAACCAGGTTGCCTGCCGGCGGGTATCCGCCACGAGGGCCGCGAACCGGTCCGCCGGCAGTGGCTCACTGAAATAGTATCCTTGTGCTTCGTCGCACCCGTGCTCTCGCAGAAAGGCGAGCTGCCCCGGTGTTTCCACACCCTCAGCCACGGTCTCGAGCCCGAGACTGCCGGCGAGGTTGATGATCGCCCCGACAATGCCCTGATCCTCCGGGTCCTCGGTGAGCCCGCTCACAAAGGATTGATCGATTTTCAGCCGGGAGGCGCGGAAGCGCTTCAGGTAGTTCAGCGAGGAGTAGCCGGTGCCGAAGTCGTCGATGGAAATGCGAATGCCCAGGCGGTGGAGGTTGTTCATGACGGTGATCGCGGCGAGCGGATCCCCCATGGCCACCCGCTCTGTCAACTCGAGCTCCAGGGATTGGGGTGGGAGGTTCGCCTCCGCAAGGGCCCACGTGATCAGGTCGGGTAGGTTGGGATCCCGGAACTGCACCGACGACAGATTCACGGCCAGAGTCATCGGCTCGAGCCCGCGCTCGATCCACTCGCGCATTTGTGCAACCGCACTGCGCAAAACCCACGCCCCGATCTGGAGGATCTGGCTGCTATCCTCCGCGATCGGGATGAATTCCGTCGGCGGCACATTTCCGAGGTCGGGGTGGTGCCAACGCAGCAAGGCTTCCACACCACGGATGCGACCGTCCGCGAGCGAGACCTGCGGCTGGTAGTGAAGCTCGAATTCACCGCGCTCGGTCGCTCCCCGCAGCGCGTTCTCCAACAGCAGGTTACGCGCGGCGAGGATCTGCATCTCCGAGGTACAGAACACGTATTGATTGCGTCCCATTTCCTTGGCCCGATGCATTGCCGTGTCGGCGCACTTGAGCAAGGTGTCGAAATCCCGCCCGTCGCTGGGGAACACCGCAATCCCGATGGACAGCGTCACGACCAGCTCCAACTGCCCGATCCGGTAGGCGCGCGAGAGGGATGCCAGCAGTTGCTGCGCCGTATGGGCTACACGGTTTGCGTCAACCCCCGGCAGGGCCAGGATGAACTCGTCGCCCCCGACTCGCGCGATGGTGTCATCCTCGTGCGCAAGTGACTTCATCCGCTGCGCCACCTGCATGAGCAACTCATCACCGACTCGATGCCCGAACGTGTCGTTCACGCCCTTGAACTTGTCGATGTTGAGAATCAACATCGACAGGGGCTCGTGATTCCTGGCGGCCATCGCGATCGCGTAGGTCATCCGGTCATTGAGCAGCATGCGGTTCGGCAAGCCGGTGAGGGAATCGAAATGCGCCAGCCGCCGGATGCGCTCCTCGGCTTCCTTCTGTTCCGTGATATCGATTCGCACGCCGAGCATCCGCCGCGCCCGGCCATGGGTGTCCCACTTGACGACTTTGCCGCGAACGCTCGTCCACCGATAGCTACCGTCCGCATGGCGCAGACGCGCCTCGTACTCGTACAGACTGGAGCGGCCGGAGAGAACCGCATCGATTGCCTCGCTCACCTTGGGGCGATCCTCGGGGTGGACTCGCTCCAGCCACGCCGCGCTGTCGGGCTGACCGGTTTCGGGCTCGTAGCCGAGGTTGGTGAAATAAATGGGGGAAGCGCGCCAGCGGTTGTGTTTGATATCCCAGTCCCAGATGGCGATCCTCGCGGCATCCAGGGTCACGCTCAGACGGGTTTTGCTGCGCTTGGCGACGCGCTCGGCGCGCTTTCGCTCGGCGACGTCACGCGCCACGGCCGCGGTGCGTTGATTGACGAGCGCCTCCAGCTTGGCGCCCCGGGCTTTCAAGTCCCGCAACAGCCAGGTGAGGTACGCGACAGCCAAGCTGAATGCGAAGCCGAGGCCGATTTCGAGCGCAAATGCGGAGCCCCGCGTAAGTAACCCCCCCAACTCCCCGAGCCTCCACGGCGGATGGGTAGAATAGCGCTCGACGACCGGATTCCATAGAGCCGAGGTCCATTAGATGTCATTGTTGTCGCGCTTTTTTCGTAAAGCGCCGCCCCCCGTTTCAGTCCCCGAGAGAGCTGCCCAGAGCGCTGCGGTGCCGCAACCCGAGCCGACGGTTCCCGAGCGCGCATCCCGAGAGGCCAAAGACGAAGAGGAGCTCAAGGCGGCAATCGCCGCCCAGAATACCCAAGCCATTGCACGGCTCGTCCGGGAAGGAGCCACCACTGGCGTGCGGCAGCACGCTGCCGAGGCGATTGATGATCCCGCCCAGTTGCGGCAGCTCATCAAGGACGCGCGCGGCGGGAACGACAAGAGTGTCTACAAGATCCTCACCCGCAAGCGCGACGCTCACCTGGCGCAGACACGACAGCTCGAGCAGCTAAACGCTGAAATCGCCGCGGCCGCCACGGCATTGGAGCGCCATAGCCATCGGGCCTACGATCCCTTGTTCACGCCCACCCTGGAACAGCTCGAGAGTCGCTGGAACGCGGTCGCCCCGAAGGCGGAAGGCGCCGTCCGGGAGAAAACCCAGCTCGCGATCGATCGTGCGCGGGAGGTCATCGCGCAGCACTTGCGCCAGGTTGCGGCCGAGGCGGCACGAGAGCTCGCGGCCGCGAACGCGGCGGCAGAGGCCGAGCGCCAGCGTGAGATGCAGGAGAAGGCGGCAGCGATCGCGGCCGCCGAGCAAGCGCGCGCTCTGGAGGAGGAGCGTAAGGCTCGGGCCGAAAAACAGGAGGCGCAAGCCACTGCGCTACGCCAGATTGGAGGATTGATTCGCAAGGCGCACGGCGCGCTGAATGAGGGCAGTACCTCCAGGGCGGCGGGACTGCGGCGCGCGATCGAGGAAAAGCTCGCCACGGCGCCACCCCTGCCGGCCTACCTCGCCAATCAACTGCAGCAGTTGGACAAGAAGCTCGCCGAGCTCAAAGACTGGAAGAGCTTCTCGGTGACTCCGAAACGGGTCGAGCTGATGGAGGAAATGGAGTCCTTGGTCGGGGCCACTCTCGAGCCGCCGGTGTTGGCCGAGCGGATCAAGAGCCTGCAACAGGAGTGGCGCACCTTGAGCAAGGGCGCCGGCGAGAATCTGGAGGCCGATTGGCAGCGCTTCCACGATGCCGCGCAAAAGGCCTTTGAGCCGTGCCGAGAATACTTCGCGGCGCAAACGCGGCTCAGACAGGAAAACCTTGAGAAGCGTGCGGCTTTGCTCGAGCGACTGGCCGCGTTCGAGAGCGGACAGGACTGGGAGCGGCCGGACTGGCGCGCGGTGATGGCGGCGCTGCGCGAATCCAAGCAGCAGTGGCGCCAACACTCCCCCGTCGAGCGCGCGGCAAACAAGACCCTGCAGGAGCGGTTCGAGGCTCTCACGCAGAGCTTGCAGGGACGGCTGGATGCCGAATTCAACCGCAACATCAAGGCGAAGCGCACGCTCATCGAACGCGCCCAGCGGCTGACAGCCAGCGAGGACAGCCGCAAGGCGATCGAGGAGGTGAAGGCTCTGCAACAGCAGTGGCGCGGCGTTGGGATCGTGCCTCGCGAGCAGGATCAGAGGCTCTGGGAGGAGTTCCGCCAACAATGCGACGCGGTGTTTCAAAAGCGGCAGCACGAGTTCGCGGAATACAGCGCGGGACTCGAGGCCAACAAGTCGAAGGCACTCACCGTGTGCGAGGAGCTGGAAAAAATCGCGGCCCTGTCAGGGCCGGACTTGCTGGCGGGCGCCGCCGGGATCCCGGACTTGCGCGCGGCTTTCGAGACGATCGGCGAGTTTCCCAGGGCGGATGCCCGTGGGCTCAACAGTAGGTTCGAGCGCGCGTTACAGCGTTGCGAGACGGCTCTCGAGCGACAGCGCGCGAGCGATATGGAGCGCGGCTGGGACAACTTGTTTGCTGCTGCCGACCGGGTACGGGCGTACCGATGGGCGGTCGCACGGAATGCGCCGACCACGGAGCTGGAGTCGCTGCGCCAGCAAGCGGAGAGTTTCATCGCCGGCATTGGTCAGGGACCCGAGGGTGCCGTCGAAATTCTGCGCAAGCAGCTTGCGCGCCCGCCCGCCGCGGACGGCTCCACGGATCCCGCTGCACAAGAGCGCGCATTGAGAATGCTCTGCATCCGGGCCGAGATCCTCACGGATCTGCCGAGCCCGGCCGAGGACCAGCCGCTGCGTCGGGAGTACCAGGTCCAGCGCCTGATCAAGAATATGGGGCAGGGGGCGCGGGCCGACCGGGCGGAGTTGGATTCGATGGCGCTCGAATGGATTGGCGTGGGACCGACTGACGAGTCGACGTACCTGCCGCTGCTGGAGCGATTCAAGCGCTGCCGGCAGCAGCGTTAGTCGGCGCGGGGCGCGTGCGCCTTCAGGCCTTGATGTCCAGGAGGGATCCGAGCGTTTGATCGGTGATCGACAGAGCTTTTACGGACGCTTCCACGTCCAGCTTCTGCTGTTGCGCATCGATCAACGCTCCGGTGATCGCATCCCCACCAGAACGGTCGGCCTGGACAGGCCGCCCGGGGCCGCCCGCGCCTTGCGCGATGACTTCCTGGTCACGCGAGAGATTCGTCATGCCCCGGCTGATGCCGAGCAGGGCGTTCTGCAGAGCGCTCGATCCGTTACCGATGGGGGAAGAACCGTTCATCGTTCGGTCAAGGTAGAGCAGCAGGGCTGCCAAAACCAGCCTTCGGCTTCAGTATCGTGCGTCAGCTCACGCGGACACGCCTTTTTATGTCATGCCGGGAGGAATCGCCATGGTGCTACATACACTCTCACGTCTCGTGAGCGCTCGTGCGCCGACCAGACGTTGCTGGTTAGGCTTGCTGCTGGGGGTGACCTCGACCACCTTGTTCGCGGCCCCTCCCGAGCGTGGCCCGGGTGCGCACGCTACCGGAACACTGGCTTACATCCGCCTGTACACCGGGTCGGACGGCTTGACGCACTTCTCAGCGGAGCACTTGCGGCTCGAGCCGGTCGCCGGAGCGCAAGGAATGGAGGCGGCGCTGGCCGTCAATCGGCTGGGTGATGCGAAAGGAGTTCTGTTCGCGCAGCTCAAGGCGGGCGCCACGGAAGATTGGCACGTAGCCCCGCGACGCCAGCTCATGGTCTGTCTACGCGGAGTCGTTGAAATTACCGCTGGGGACGGGCAGAAGCGCAGTCTCGCGCCCGGTCAGTTCATGCTGTTGGAGGATACGACCGGCAAGGGTCACGTCACGCATGCTGCCGGGGCCGAGGACCATGTTGCTTTGGCGGTGCCTCTGCCGGACGGCGTGTTGATGCGGAAATAGACGCTCGCCGTTCTTTCGTCGCGACGAGCGTCTGATGAGCGCTACCGCAAAAAGCGCTACTTCAACACGGCTTCCTGCATGGTCTGCGAGCCGAGAACCGTACGGATCTTGGCCCGTTCGACTTCGCTTTGATTGGACTTCTCGATCGAGCCTTCGACGTCCGCGCTCACCGCGTCCAGCTTCGTACCCAACCCGTCCAGGGCAGCCCAGTTCTTGAACTGCGTGACCAGGTAGATGTCCGGATCGTGCGGCCCGCGCGCTTCGACCACGTAGACGGCGTAGCTGAGAATGAGTCCGGCTTTCTTGGCCGCTTCCTCCTGTTTCTTCCACGTTGTGTCGAGCCAGTGCATGTAGTCGTCGAAATGGCCGTCGACGGTACGGATGGATGCGACGTTGAGCACGGGTCCGTCGTTGAAATCGCGTCCGTTGGCGAAAACGACCGAAGTGGAGGCCAGCGTCAGGGCTGACAAGGAGGCGAGGACGGACAATCGCTGGAAAGTGCGTTTCATGTGGCGGCTCCCGGAGAGTTGTTGGTATAGGAGGGCTCTGGCGGCGGGCTCGCGAGGATTCTGCTCCGAGGCACGAGCCCGAGCGCGCCGACATGTTATGCAGCCGACGTTCGGGTAGCACGCTGCAACGCACCATAAGCGGTGCGTCGCGACAGGGCGGGCGAGATGATCTGCACGACCGCGCTGCAGAAGACCTCAGCCGTGCGCGCTGGATTCCGCCCAGATGTTGAGATTGCCCTCGATCGCGTGCCGGTCGATCGCGGCGAGCTCCGCGTCACTGAACCGCAGGTTGCCGAGCGCTCCGAGGCATTCCTCGATCTGTTGCCAGCGGCTCGCTCCAATCAACGCGCTGGTGATCGCAGGCTTACGCAACACCCAGGCGATGGCCATCTGCGCCAGGGTCTGCCCGCGCTCGCGCGCAATCCGGTCGAGCGCGCGCACGTTGGCGAGATTGCGCTCGTTGACCATGCTCTTGGCGAAGAAACCGTTCTGGGAGGCGCGCGAGGAATCGGGAATGCCGCCGAGATATTTTGCGGTGAGCAAGCCTTGGGCGAGGGGCGAGAAGGCGATGCAACCGAGCCCCTCCTGCTCCAACACGCCCAGCAGCTCTGGCTCGATCCAACGATTGAGCAAGGAGTAGGAGGGCTGGTGGATGATGAACGGGGTCTTCAGCTCGCGCAGTATGGCGGCGGCCTCGCGGGTTTTCTGCGGGCCATAGGAGGAAATTCCCACGTAGAGCGCTCGCCCGCTGCGCACGGCGGTATCCAGCGCGCCCAGGGTTTCCTCGAGCGGAGTGTCCGGATCGAAACGGTGCGAGTAGAAGATGTCGACGTACTCGAGACCCATTCGCTCGAGGCTTTGATCGAGGCTCGCGAGCAGGTACTTGCGCGAGCCCCATTCGCCATAGGGGCCGGGCCACATGTCGTAACCGGCCTTGGTGGAGATGACCAGCTCGTCCCGGTAAGCCGCCAGGTCGCTGGCGAGTATTCGCCCGAAGTTCGTCTCCGCTGACCCGGGGGGTGGCCCGTAGTTGTTGGCGAGATCGAAATGGGTGATGCCGCGATCGAAGGATCGCAAAATCATCTCGCGGGCATTCTCCAGCGAGCTCGTGCCGCCAAAGTTCTGCCACAATCCGAGCGAGATGCGTGGCAGGCGCAGACCGCTGCGGCCGCAGCGGGCATACGGCATGTCCTGGTATCGATTGGCATTTGGAACGGGCATGGATGCAGGCCTTTGCAAAACAGTAGTGTTCGGGGGCTCGGAAGTGCGCGTGACAGGCTCCCGAGACTTTGCTCCGCCGGGTGAGCTACGCTGTGTCCCGTGAACCCAAAAGGCTCATCCGGACACATCAGGCTCACCTCTCACGCAGGCGGCAAGGCACATTGTTTCCCTATCACCTGGGGAGCGCCTGACGCACGCGCGCGGGGGCCTGTCATCGGATCGATCACCGCGGCAGCCAATCGTAACGTCATTGGCGCGCACGGCGGGGCTTATTCCATCTATCGGGCGCTGGCCGTTTCCTCGGGGACGCTGGACCCCGTGGCCCGGCCAGATCTGAAGGACACTCACCCCGTCGTCGAGATGGGACCCCATCCTCAGTGGACCGACCCCTCCCGGATCGTCTCCCTGGACCCCTGGGGCCACCGGGTCGCGGAGGACTTTCGGGCCGAGATCGAAAGCGGTCTGGATATCCGGCCGACTATCGCCGTCACGCGGGCAAGACTCACCTTGCCTGAGCTTCGCGATGCGCTCCGCCTGGGGAGAATCCAGGAAGACGGGGTCATCGTGCGCGCCGGAGGGGAGGTCGGTGTCACCAAGGCGGCGATCGATCCTGTCTGGTACTTGCCGGGTGTCGCCGCCCGCTTCGGAGTGACCGAGGGTGTCCTGCGGCGCACTCTTTTCGAGCAGACCGGTGGGATGTATCCGGAGCTGGTGACCCGCCGCGACCTGCACGTTTTCCTGCCGCCCATCGGGGGCATGACGCTGTATATTTTTGGTGACCCCGCAGCCATCCACGATCCGGCGCGTCCACTGACGTGCCGGATCCATGATGAGTGCAACGGCTCGGATGTGTTCGGGTCCGACATCTGCACTTGTCGGCCATACCTCACCCACGGCATCGAGGAGTGTGTCCGACAGGCGCAGGCCGGCGGCGCCGGCCTCATCGTCTATAACCGCAAGGAGGGGCGGGCACTGGGGGAGGTGACCAAGTTCCTGGTCTACAACGCGCGCAAGCGCCAGCCAGGCGGGGACCAGGCCGCGACGTATTTCGCGCGCACCGAATGTGTGGCCGGGGTGCAGGATGCCCGTTTTCAACAGCTCATGCCCGACGTGTTGCATTGGCTCGGCGTGACCCGCATCGACAGGCTGGTCTCGATGTCGAATCTGAAGCATGAGGCCCTGATAGCAGCCGGAATCACTGTCGTGGAGCGCGTGCCGATACCGCCGGAGTTGGTTCCCCCGGATGCGCAAGTTGAGATCGAAGCCAAGAAGGCGGCCGGGTACTTCTCCCCGGAAGCGGCAGCGCTGGATCCCGCAGGCGTGGTTGGGCGTGATCTCGAGGATTACTGAGCGGCCGCCGGTGCTTGGCGCGCGCGCGTTGCTTTCCGCGGCAGCCGTGCGGAGTACCGCGCGGTACATGCTGACTTTGGCTGAGGACGGCGCGCTGGAGGATTGGTCTGTCGACAGGAGCAGACTGGCCGCGACGGCGGACTTTGTCGCCCACGTGGTGCGCGATCGTTACCCGGGATTGCATCCGCCACTGCATGCGCGCTGGCGGCACTTCGTATTCCAGGGACGCGACCTTTGGAAGGAGATCCGCGGCGCGCGAGCGTGGCCCGGCGCCGCCGCCGCTGCCCGTGCCGCGTTCGATCTCGTCATCACCTCCGTGCTGCTCGATGCCGGCGCGGGCTCGGACTGGGTCTATCGGGACCCGACCACTGGCATCACCGCCGCCCGATCCGAAGGGCTGGCTCTCGCGAGTCTGCGTTGGTTCGAGCGAGGTGGGTTTTCGGCCCAGGCGCAGGATCCCCTGCGAGCAGATGCCGCGGCGCTGGAGCGCATCGATGCCCGCTCCGTGGAGGACGCCTTCCAGTCGAGCACCGCCAATCCGTTGCAAGGAGCCGCGGGTCGCGCAGTGCTGTTGAATCGACTCGGCAGCGCTGTCCAGGCACGACCGGATCTGTTTGCGAGCGCCGATCTGCCACGACCGGGTGGCTTGTTCGACGCGCTCGTGGCGCGTTCCTCGGCGGGTGAGTTGCCCGCGGCGACCGTGCTCGAGGTATTGTTGGAGGGTCTCGGCTCGATCTGGCCCAACCGGCCCAATCTGGAGGGCGTGCCGCTGGGGGATTGCTGGCCGCATCCGGCTCTGCGGGGGCCGCGGAGCGCGGATCGGTTCGTGCCGTTGCATAAACTCTCACAATGGCTGGCGTACTCGCTCATCGAGCCGTTGGAGGGGGCGGGGTTGAGTGTTTGCAACGTGGATGCATTGACCGGACTTGCCGAGTATCGCAACGGTGGCTTGTTTGTCGACCTGGGTGTGCTCGTGCCGCGCGACGCGCTGGCGCTTTCGCGGGCGCACGAGGTGTCGGACCCGTTCGTCGTGGGATGGCGAGCCGCTACGGTGGCGTTGCTCGATGAAATCGCGCCGCTGGTCGCGACCCGCCTCGGACTCCCGAGGGAGGAGTTTCCACTCGCACGCGTATTGGAAGGGGGAACATGGGCCGCGGGCCGGCTGCTGGCGCGTCAAAAGCGCGCCGACGCGGGTCCGCCATTTCGGGTTTTGAGTGACGGGACGGTGTTTTGATGAACAACGTAACGGTAGTCGATCATCCGCTGGTGCAGCACAAGCTCACCCTGATGAGGGATAAAACGACCTCGACCAAGGGCTTTCGCCAGCTCTTGCGCGAGATCTCCACGCTGTTGTGTTACGAGGTCACGCGCGATCTGCCATTGGACCTCGTGGACATCGAGACGCCTCTGATGCCGATGCGATCGCGCATGCTGGCGGGCAAGAAGCTGGTGTTTGCACCGATTCTGCGCGCGGGCATGGGCTTGCTCGAGGGAATGCTCGACCTGGTGCCCTCGGCTCGGGTGGCGCACATTGGCCTGTACCGCGATCCGGACTCGCTGGTGGCCGTCGAATACTACTTCAAGGCGCCGACCATCCTGGCCGAGCGCCTCGTGATCGCCGTCGATCCCATGCTCGCCACGGGCAACACCGCCGTGGCCGCGATCGATCGGCTGAAAGAGCACGGCGCCAACGAGTTGCGGTTCGTTTGTCTGCTGGCCACCGAGACCGGCCTGGCCAACCTGCGGCGCCACCATCCCGAGGTGCGCGTCTGGACGGCCGCGATCGATGAACAGCTCAACGACCACGGTTACATTCTGCCCGGGCTCGGGGATGCGGGTGATCGGCTCTACGGCACTCGTTGACGGGTAGCCGCCTTCGGCAGTGCTCGCTCGAGCCGCTTGGCCTGCTTCAGGGCGGATTGCGCCGGGATGTTCGTGAATGCCAACACGAGGCCCTGGCCGTGGTCGTTTTCAACGGCGCAGGAGGACAGCGCGTTCAGCGTCAGCCCGTGCGCGCTCGCCGTCCGGATGAGTGCGTCGTCCGGCTCGCCACGGGCAAGATAAGCCAGCAAATGCATGCCGCCGGCCTGCAATTCGATGCGGAACCGATCGGCGAACACCTGGTTGAGCGCGGCCGCGAGCGCCGCGCGCCGCTCGGAGTAGAGTTGGCGCATTCTCTTGATGTGACGAGCGAAATGACCTTGCATCATGAAATCCGCGACCACGGAGCCCACGAATGGGGACCCGTCACGATAGAGGTTGTGGAGGACTCGGGCGAAGCCTTCGATTACCGCGGCCGGTAGCACGACATACCCGAGTCGTAACCCGGGAAACAACACCTTGCTGAAGGTCCCCACGTAGAGAACCCGGTCGCGCTCGTCGAGGCTCTTCAGAGCCGGCAAGGGCTTGCTGGCATAACGAAACTCGCCATCATAGTCGTCTTCGACGATCCAGCCGCCCGCCTGGCTTGCCCAGGCCAACAACGACAGTCGCCGCGACAGATCGAGCGCCACGCCCAGAGGGAATTGATGGGAGGGAGTCACGATGGCCAGCCGGGCGCGGGGAGCGCGGGCGATGCCCGCCGAGACGTCGATGCCTCGCTCGTCGACTGGCACCGGCACCAGCTTGGCTCCTGCCACCGTGAGAGCGCGGCGCGCGTGGACGTACCCGGGGTCTTCGACCCAGACTGCCTCGCCTGGATTCAACAGGGTGCGGGTGATCAGTCCCAACGCTCCCTGAAAGCCGGCGGTGATGACGATGGCTTCGGGGCTGCAGCGGATGCCCCGCGCGACCGCAAGATAACTGGCGATCGCCTCGCGCAGCGGTCGGTAGCCGAAAGGATCGGGCGCACGGAGCGCGCTCAGCGGTAAGTCGCGGGCGCGCTTCGTGGCCAGCCGCGCCCAGACTTTGCGCGGAAAGGCGTCCAGTGCCGGGAGTCCGAGTTGGAACGGCTGTGGAGCGCTCGAGTCGATAGCCGGCGCTTGCCGTCGGGAGGTGGCTTCGTCACCGTCGGGCGGCGATTGCTGTGGGGAGGGGGCCTCATGCGCGGGCGCGGGCGCGAGTCGCGTCTCGCGGAACACTCCGGCCAAGGTGGGCGAGACAAAGGTCCCACTCGCTCCCCGGGAGACGATATAGCCCTCACTCGCCAACAACTCGTACGCGCTGTCGATGGTCCCGCGCGCCATGGCAAGTTGGCTCGCCAAGCTCCGCGCCGACGGTAAGCGCTCCCCTGGTCGCAAGGTTCCGCCCGTGATGGCCTCGCGCAGGCGCTCGTAGATCTGCCGATAGAAAGGAGTGTCGGTGTGCTGATCGAGCCGGGTATCGAGGCTCATCCACCCGGGCGAGGGCATTCGGCGCGCTTGGCTCATGGCCTAGTGAATTTAGCAGAACTTGGCTCTGGCATATAGGCCATGCGAGCCGCACTCTTTGGCTTTTCACCTAGGCTCAGGGGGCAGTGAATATGACGAGCGAAAGGCGCTGGCGTAGAGTTGTTACGACGGCCGCGTGCGCGGTGGCTGCTTCGATGGCTCTGGCTGACGATGCCACGAGCACGCACGAACATACTCCAGGTCCGGGTACCCTTTTCTCCACTCCGTTGGCGGATGTTCCGGGCAAACATCTGGTGGTGGTCGCGCTGGAGTGGGATCCGAAATCCGGACAACATTCGACACCCCATCGTCATCCCGGCTCAGTGTATGTCTATGTGACCAAGGGAGCGGCGAGGTTGGGAATAGAGGGGCAGCCGGTTCGTGTCGTCCACGCGGGTGAGAGTTTCTTCGAGCCGATGGGCGCCGTGCATACGGTCGCGGAGAGCGCGAGCGCGACGGAGCCTGTCTCCGCCATCGCCGTGATGATCGTGCCGGATGGCGCGCCGCTGCTGACTCCGGTGTCGCTGAAGAAGTGACGGGGGGGCGTTATCGGCCGGGAGACTTGTCGAAATCGATGGATTGCACGACGCCGTCGGCGATTTTCAGGGTGGCTGGAAATTGTCGTGGACCGCGATCGTAGTGCCACAGCTCCCACTGTTCGCTCCCGCTCTGGTACGTGTTGCCGTCAACTCCCCGCACCCAGACCGGCTCGCTGATGGCTTGTCTGGAGGCTGGCGCACCGCACTTGCTCAGTACCGTGTCTTGGCTGTCGCCAACCTGGATCAGGGATGACCCACAGCGCAAGGTCTCGGCAGCGGCGGGTGGGGTGAGGAGCCAGGGGGCCAGGATCAGGGCGAGAGCAGGGGATAGCCGCGGCATACAGTCCCTTTGGTCACTGCGACGTTTCAGGTCCGGGTTCCAGCGTACCGCAAAGGCCACTGCGTGGCGAGACTGGCCGTGGCGACAAAAGTCTCGTCAGATGCGTCGGGCACGCGCGCCAAACCAGACGAGGCCGGCTAATCCGAGCGCGGCGGCGCCGATCATCACGGCGGTCGGGGTTTGGCGGTGGCGATAGCCGCCGTCGACGTCGTGATTTTGTGAAGGCTTGAACAGGTTGCCGTCGCTGTCGGATATGCGATTGGATCGCGTGAGAGCGACATCGAGGAATCGGCGCATCGCTTTGTTTCGCACCTCCGGAGCGAGTACCTGGCTGTAGCGTGCGGCCTGGGCGACCGTCCCGACGGGCACGGTCGGGCGCGGGCGATAGAGCAGAGACACGATCTTTGCCGCCACGGTGCGGGGATCCAGCAGCGGCGGCAGCGGCTTGAGCTCGCGTCCGGTGTAGTTCGCTCCATGCGCGACTCCCGGAGTGTCCACGAGCGCGGGATAGACGTCGCACACGTGAATATTCGGCATGTCGGTCAGCTCGGCGCGTAAGGATTGACCGAATCCGCGCAACCCAAACTTGCTGGCGGTATACGCGGCAGCGTACGGCGTGGCCCACCAGCCTCCGAGCGAGATCATGTTGATGAGGGTGCCGCGTCCACGCTGGCGAAAGTGCCGGAGCGCGGCGTGCGCACCGTTCATATGTCCGATCAGATTACTTTCGATGACCTGGCGGTGCGCCTCGATGGGTGCTACATCGAAGGGACCAACTACACCCACCCCGACGTTATTGATCCATACATCGATGTGGCCGAAGCGGTCGATAGCTGTCTGCGCGAGTGCGTTGACCGAGTCCGAATCGGCCACGTCGGTCGTGACGACTTCCGCGGGCGCTCCGGCGTGATGGCACTCGCTCGCAACAAGATCCAGAGCGTAGCGGTCTCTCGCGGCGAGAACCAGTCTCGCGCGCTCCGCGGCCAGAGCCCAGGCGGTCGCGCGCCCGATACCGCTGGAGGCGCCGGTGAGAACAACCACGGGAGCGGACGATTCGGCGGAGGCGGCCATAGTGGATTGCTCTGCAATGGAGAGGAATCCCATCAGCAGGAGATGTGCCACTCATGGCGGCCCGGTGAGTTACTGAACCGTCTTGCTGGCGAGGTTGGACAGTGCGCTCTCCAGCCCGGAGGTGCTGTAGGCCGTAACACCAAAGTACCAGGTCCCGCTCGTGAGGTTACTCACCGTGTAGCTGGCGGCGCCCACATTGGCGACCTGCACGCTCTGATTGAGACTGTTGGTCGCCGTGCCGTAATAGATCCGGTAGCCGGCGAGGTTGGTGAGTGCCGAGCCATCGACGTTATAAAGGGGCGGGGTCCAGGTGATGGTCGCGGTGCCGTTCGATACCTGGTTGACCGTGATCGAGAAGGCGGGCAGGGCGGCCTGTGCGGTGCCGTCGCTCGCGGAAATCACGATGTTCGAATAAGTCCCTGCGTAAGTTGCCGTCGGGCTGCCGGCGAGCTGCCCGGTCACGCTGTTGAAGCTCGCCCAGCTCGGCGGGTTCTGGATGCTGAATGTCAGAGGCTTGCCCGCTGAGTCGGTCGCCGTCGGTGTGAAAGAGTACGCGGCTCCGACATTGACCGAGGTCGAGGGCTGTCCGGAAATCGAGGCAACGTCGGGGCTCGTGACCGAGATCGAAAAGGGCGCCAGCGAGGCGGTCGATGGCCCATCGGTGACGCTGATGACGATGTTGGAATACGTTCCGACATTGGTGCTCGTGGGCGTGCCCGTGAGCCGACCGGTGCTGCTGTCGAAGCTCGCCCAGGCGGGCTTACCCGAGATCGCGAACGTAAGCGTGTAGCCGGTCGGTCCGGAGGCGGTCGGCTGGAAGCTGTAAGCTTGCCCGGTGACGTCGTTGGTGCTCGGTGAGCCGGAGATCGTGACCTGATACTGTCTCCAGCGATGGTATGCGCTCGCATCGAATGCAACAGCCAGAGCCATGAGACCGCAGAGAGCTGCCGCCGGACGCGAGCGAGGGCGAGCGAAAACGTCGAGAATGTGCATGTGCCTGACCACCCCAGTGAATATGTTGATTCCAAGGGCAGCGAAGCACGAAGGCAGCGACGGCGAGTCGCTCGATCGATTGACGGCAGGTGAGTCCGTATCGCCCTGAGCCGGCAACCCCGCTATCTCCTCACCGTCACGCGGCTCGAGGAGACCGGAGGCTTTGCGTCCCCGCCTTACGGCGGGTTTGCCCTTACTGAGTGAAAGTACACCCCAGGACTTCGGTCGGAGCAAATGTCTCGATCGGCAGACGTCCGCGGTCGGCGACACTGTGATCGGGTTTGCTTTGCTGCGCGCGCACAATCGCATTGCGATAACTGCCGCGGCGCTCGAGGTCGTGTTGGGGAACCGGAAGGCTGTGGCTTGCGTTCGCTTGCAGGGCGGACAGAACCGACGCTCGCAGATCCGAGGCACGATTGCGGACAACACTGAAAAAAGCGCGCCGCGGCCAACACGAGATACGGTCGTGGTTGGAGTTGGCGCAGTTGGCGGAGCGGCTGGCCGGTGAAGAATGGATCTTTCGCGGTGAGCATTCGGCTGAGCACGCACTGCGACCTGGAGCCGGCCGGCTGAGCGCCGAGATCGCGCGCTTGAGAAAGGCGCCGTTCACGCAAGAAGAAGAGCGGGCAGCGTTGGAACGGTTCAAGGACGATGCGCTCCCTTACCTGCGACATACGCCGCCACGTGAGCATGACCTGGAATGGTTGGGGATCGCCCAGCATCATGGCATGCAGACCCGGCTCCTGGATTGGACCGAAAGCCTGCTCATCGCAGCCTTCTTCGCCGTGGAGAGCGGTGGCGCGCTCGGAGCCGGTGTCATCTACGGGGTCCACGGTCTGCCCGTCGTCGGGGCGGACGCTGATCCTTTCAACATCGAGGAGGTGTCGGTTTATCGACCCTCGCATCTCACGCCGCGCATTGCTCCTCAATGGAGTGTCTTTACCGTTCACCCGCGCCCGGATGAGGATTTTCGGCGCAGCGGCCAGCTCACCCAGTGGCGGATTCCGGGCGAGGAGAACTGTTGGAGGATCAAATTGATCCTGGACTCCTGCGGCATCAATTACGCCTCGATCTATCCCGATCTGACCGGGCTCGCGCGCCACATCTACTGGCGCTACAAATGGGGGATGCGCCAAACCAAACTCCATCGGCATCCGGGCGCGAAAGCTCGTGGCCGCTCGAGGTAGTGTTCGCGGTGGAGCTCGATTGTGATGGAAGTGGGTCTGCATTTTGCTGAACAGAACACCTTCAGCCCCTCGTCCCGTGCGGAGAGCCATCATGAATCAGCGGACCGGAAGCTTGGATCCCGCCGATCGCGCCGCGTCAGCGCTGTTCGGGTTGTCTTTTTCGATTCTCGCGCTGCGCGGGGGGCATCCCCTGTGGCGGGTGCTGTGTGGTGTCGCGGGGACCGCGCTCCTGGTGCGATCGCTCTCCGGCGCCGCAGCTGAGGCGGGCGCCCCCGAGGGGATTGGCCTGGACGCCGTGGATGAGTCCGTCAATGACTCATTTCCAGCCAGTGATCCGCCAGCCTCGCGGCTGGCCGACGTACCGCCCGCGAACGCCGAGGCGAAGTGGGAAGCGGCCGGCGGGCGAAGCCGACTCGAGTCATAAAACGCCAAGTCCGCGCTTCCCACAGGGCCGGGGTGTGCCTTACGCTTGCTCAGTTCACGTCAGGAACTGTGCAGGTGACCGCGGTAATTCGCGCCTATCGATCCGGAGACGAAAGCTGCATCGTTGAGCTATCGAATCGCTGTCTTGCGCCCTATGCGGGCTGGATGCCGCGCACGGTCGACTACTGGCGTTGGAGCACGTTGGCCCGGCCTGGTGTCGAGGCAACAGATATTCTCCTGCTCGAGAAGGAGGGAAAGATCGTCGGCTATACGGCGATGCTGGGGCGGGAGGGCAGCGTCCTGGACTTTTGCGTGGATCCCGATCAGTCCTCCCGCCGCCGCCGGGCGCTCATCAAACAGCTCATCGGCGCGCTCGAGGATCATGCCCGGGCACGCCAGTGCGATCATCTGACTTTCTGGGAGCCTGCATCCGACACCCTGGTGGACGAGGCCTTGCGCGAGAGCGGGTACGTCGTGGAGCAGGGCCAATATTTCAGCCTCGGAATATTGAATCCCCACTACCTGTTGCAAGAGATACTGGCGGCGCGCCGCGATCAGCTATCCGCCATGAGCCTGACCACTTGCGTTTTCGAGCTGTCTCCCGGGGGCTATCCCTTCCTGCTCAACAGCCGTTTGCTCGTGCGACTCGAGCCGACCGTACAGGTCGAGGACATCAGCGACGCGTCCGAGTACCCAGAAGAGTGCGTGATCCGGATCGACCTGTGCGCGCTCACGGACTTGCTGTTCTGTGGGGCTGCGGTCGATACGTTGCTCCAACAATCACAACTCGAGATTCTGCCCGAGGCGAGCCTCGCGGAGGCGCGCAAGCTGCTCGAGACGATTGCCGTGCGGGCCCCTTGGCACGTTCCCAGGTCAGATGGGTTCTAAGGTGACTGGCTGATGGAAAAGCGGGGCGCGTCACCGGACTTGAGAATGCGGGACTATGCCGCCGAGCTCGAGCCGCACATTCTCGAGATCCTGCATGCGGGCTTCGGCCCGAAGTGGGGCGACCGCGAGTTCTGGCGCTGGAAGCATTCGACCCGGCCGGGCTTTTTACCGGAAGACGTCATCGTATGCACCACCGCGGACAAGCCGATCGCGTGCTTTCACCTGGCCGTGCGCAATATGCGGCTCGCGCCCGGGTTGGATATCCGCTGCAGCGTGGAAGGGGACTTTGCGATCCAACCGGATGCGCGCGGCGCCGGCATACCCCAGAAGACCTACCGGTCCGTTTCCCCGCGCCTCGTCGGCCGCTCGGTGTTGGTGCGCTCAGGATTCTCGTCGCGGGAACTCTACGAGCGCGTCTACAAGCCGCAATTCGGTCACGGCATGCTGCCGACCGTCACCGCGCGGTATCGAAAGATCCTCAGCGATCGCGCACTGCGCGCCAAGTTACAGGAATTTGGCGCGGCCTTCCGCGGACGCCCCTGGTCACAACGTTTCTTGAAGCGGCGTCCGTTCACCGTGCGAATGCAGATCGCGGGTTTCCAACCGTGCGATCTCGTGCTGACGCCTGATTCAGCGACCTGCGTCACCGCTGCCGACGGGCGGCCCGATTTGAAAATCACACTGCCCTACGTGCTCCTGACAGCGGCGCGGATGCCCAGGTTGCGCGCCACGCTCACCGTGGCGAAGGCAATTCTGTCGGGCCAAGTGTGGGCGGCGGGAATGACGCGGGTGCTCCTTCGCGCTCTTGCCTTGCCGCTGCAGCGCCGATCGCCGGCGGGCGAGTAGCTCGACTCATCGGGCCGCTGGCGGCCCCTCCGGGAATTGCGGTAGAGAGTCGGTAATCTCGAACCACGGCGCCTTGTAGTTGACGAAGATGTGGCGCTGTGGCCGCATCGGTGGGTCAGTATCGAGGCTCCCCGCCGGGATGATGGCCACGCCCCGTTCCGTCGCAACCTTCGGTACGGCACTCCCGCACTGCCGGCAGAACGAGACGGTGTAGAACCGCGCCTCGGGCAGCTTATATTCGCTGACCATCTCGGCGCCACGCGTCCACCGGAACTGATCCATCTTGTAGAAGAGGTTCGTCCCATGGGCCGCGCCTCGGGCTCGGCGGCAACGCTGGCAATGGCAGCTCTGCATGAACATGGGCTGGCCCGTAACCTCGTAGGCGACAGCTCCGCAAAGGCAGCTACCTTCAGTAATACCCGGGCGCGGCTCGACGGTGGGACGCGGCAGTCCCGAGCCGCCAAACTCCGGGGGATACGCTTCGTGTCGCGGAAGGTCGTCGGTGATGGTGTACCAAGGAGCCTTGGAGCCCACGAAAATATGCGCCTGGGGCGTGAGGCCCAGATCACCCTCGAGAGGACCGGCCGGCAGGAACGCGCGCGAGTAGGCGGGCACCGCCATCGGTACGGTGGATCCGCAGACCGAGCAGCTATTGCGCGTTCCGTGCTCCGACGATTGATACTTGATGAGCTTGTCCTCTCCGGAAAGCCAACTGAAGCGCTCGAGGGGCACGGAGACGTAGGTCGCGAACGCCGACCCGTGATGCTTGCGGCACATGGAGCAGTGGCAGCTCACCATGGACTCGAAGGGGCCACTGACTTCGTAGCGCACCGTTCCGCAGAAACAAGAGCCTGTCACCATGTTCGCACTCCCAGCTCATTTCTTGGTCGACCTGCCCGCCGCTCGTAGCGGGTTGTCACATTTTACACCGTACGCGGCCGCATGGCGGTCTCCCCATTGATAGACCGCTGTCAGCACGGTCCGCAACGATTCGCCGCGGTCGGTGAGCCGATAGCGCGAGGCGTGCGAGCCGGGCGCGCTGTTTTTCGCGATCAGACCTGCCGCTTCCAGCTCCTTCAATCGCTCGGTGAGCACCTTATCACTCAGTCGCGGCAGGAAGGCACGTAGCTGACCGTAGCGCAGTGCCCCCTCCTTCAGAAAGCAAAGAATCACCGTCTTCCACTTCCCACCCAACATCTGCAGGGTGAATTCCGCCGGGCAGCCGAAGTGCTTGGGCAAGGCGCGTACCACGGTGATCTCCTGTCGTTTGTGTTTGGTGGAAGTCTACTGTGCCGCCGGCTACTTACCAACTGGTGTGTTGAATGGCCGAGGAAAGCTGTTGTCTACTGCCTCGTGCACGTGGATCAGTGAGGAATCATGAGCGAACCTCGGGGGATGCTGGCCAGTCGCCGGGATGTCTTGCGCTATGGCGCGAGTGCGGGCGTATTGCTGCTGTCGGGGACGTGGTGTCGGG
>Ga0070741_10007806_pt1 | contig 21906 bp, 17 predicted proteins | sample Coa_R1_4_FD_66440 | JGI IMG/M metagenome (GOLD analysis project Ga0070741, IMG submission 66440) | Surface soil microbial communities from Centralia Pennsylvania, which are recovering from an underground coalmine fire - Coalmine... | ecosystem: Environmental > Terrestrial > Soil > Unclassified ... | reverse complement strand
TGACCAAAGAGATTGCCTATTGGGATCACCGCGCGGAAGAACTCAAAGCGCAGGAGCAGGCTGGGCGCAGGAATGCCCGTCTGAATTCCGAGCTGGCTCGTCGGCGGGCTGACGAATTGCAGGTGCGGTTGCAAAGACGCATGGAAGAATTGGAACAGGAACGTCACCTTGCCGCCCAGCCGCCCATCATCATCGGCGGAGCATTGGTGATCCCCGCAGGTTTGATTGCCAAACTTCAGGGACAAGCCATACAGCCAGAGGTTGCCTTGTTTGCCCATCAACGGAAAGCAGTGGAGGACGCGGCAATGGCGGCTGTTATGGCGAAAGAGCGGGAATTGGGAAACGACCCTGTGGACGTCAGCAAGCAGAATCTTGGCTGGGATATCGAATCGCGCCTGCCGAATGAGAAAGGCAGACTCCGATTCATTGAAGTCAAAGGTCGCGTCCAGAGCGCGACAACTGTGACCATTACAAAGAATGAAATTCTGGCGGCATTGAACAAGCCCGATGACTTTATTCTGGCAGTGGTTGAAGTTGCCTTTGAGCAGGATCAGGCAGTAGCGAAAGAAGTTCATTACATCCGAAAACCATTTCAGCGCGAACCTGATTTTGCGGCAACAAGCGTCAACTATGAGTGGCGTGAGTTAATCAAACGGACATAATCACTGTTCTATCATCCACAAGCTATGGAAAAACTGACTCTCGCTCATATTGAAAAACTCGTTGAACTTGAAAAGCAAGTTCGCTATGATGATTTTCCGCCTGTTGGACAATTACCCTTTGAGGTTATTAACTACGACTCGCCAGTTTTACTCTCAGCGCCGCATGGCGCTATCACTTTCAGAAACGATGGTAAACAGATCTGGCACGAAGAGGACGAGTACACTGCGGGAATGGCATTGTTGTTGTCGGAGATTTGTAACACCCCTGCGATCGTTATGAAGGCGAAATGTGGAGAATATGACCCCAATTATACAGAAAGGGAGGACATTCCATACAAAAGAGAAATTCAAAGATTAATTGAAGAGCGTGGCATCCGTTTTGTTATAGATCTTCATGGTGCAGCAATGTATAGCCCTACGCTGGATGCTGACCAGACTATTGATTTGGGTATCCGCCAGAAAAGCCCGGCAGACACATCGTCAATTGGATTAGAACACGTTGAGCAACTTGAACTCCTGTTTAGCACAATGGAACCGGGATGCAAATCATCCGATTTTGTTGTTCGACGAAACAGATTTTCAGCATCCAACCCAGGTACAATCACTACATTCGCATCTAAGCATAAATCCATTAATTCGGACATGAATGTGCAAGCAATTCAGATCGAGATGAAGCCGCAGTTGCGGGTTGTTAAACGCCTCCCCTCTGCGACGTTATACAAAAGTTGTGGCCCTTTTGAGGCTAATCCCCTCAGTGTTCTTCATACGCTTCAATCGCTGGTAAACTTTGTTGCATACTTGAAGAATCAAATATATTAACTGGCCACTGTACAGGTCAAAAGCGTTGAGGAGCGACGAATGGTTGACTTTAACAAGTTACGAAAACAGAAAGCCCACCCAATCCCAATTGACCCTATTGAAATATTCAGGAGATTACCTAAACCTGAACCTATCAATGATCTTTATGTTTCGCAGGCAGAAATATTGAAAAACTGGTTTGAAAGGCGAAACGAAGAAAGCTTGGTGATTAAGTTGCACACAGGCGGCGGCAAAACTCTCGTTGGCCTATTGATTGCCCAGTCGACTATCAATGAAACCCATCTTCCGGCATTGTATTTATGTTCCACGCGGCAATTGGTTGAACAGACATATTTGAAATCTCAGGAATACGGGATCCCTACTGTAACTTATGAAGCGGGCGGAGGTATTCCTTTGGCAGATGATTTTTTGGGTGCTAACAAAATCATGATTTGTACTTATGAAGCACTATTCAATGGCAAAAGTAAGTTTGGCATCGCTGGATCAGGTAAGCCGCCCGTGAAAGCAGGAGTGATCATATTTGATGATGCTCATGTTGCACATTCGCGCGTTAGAGACGCATTTACTATAAAAATTAGACGAGACGATTCAGAGGATGGCTTTTCTCATATCACCAACATCTTTAGGAAGGATTTTGATGATATTGGAAGATTAGGACAGTTTGAAGATACCATCAGTGGCAGGGAGCAATTCAGTGTTTTGGAAGTCCCGTATTGGAGTTGGCTCGACCATATTAACGAAGTTAGAGAGTATATCCGGAGAGATGCTGATGAAAAATTCCCCTTCGCTTGGCCCTATTTGAGAGATAATTTTCAGTACTCTCATGCCTTAATAAGCAGAGAGGCTTTTGTAATTACGGCTTATTTTCCGACTGTTGATTTGAGCCCTACATACTCAAATTGTCCGCGCAAGGTTTTCATGTCGGCGACAATAGCTGATGACAGCTCGATTATTCGAGCGTTTGATATTAACCCAGATTCTGCTGGGAAGCCACTAACTTCAACATCACTGGCAGGCGTCAGTGAGCGAATGATACTTATGCCCGAATGGACTGGAATTGATGATGACCATAAGCAATTATTGATGGATTTAGCCAATTGGTCCGCGAAGAAAAAAGATTTTGGCACAGTAATACTCACCCCATCGTACAACACAGCAGCAAGCTGGTCTGAAATTGGAGAGGTGGCCGAGCCTCGTGATCGCGTTTCAGAATTCATTTTGAATTTGCAGACAGGCAGAAATAAAGGTCCGTATATTTTTGCAAACAGATATGATGGAATTGATTTGCCCGGAGATGCTTGTAGGTTGTTGATTTTTGCAAATATGCCGAGAGGTGCCAATGATTACGAAAGCTATTTGGCCAATTTATTTGAAGGCTTAAGCCTTAACAATACACTTGCTCAGAAAATAGAACAAGGCATTGGAAGAGGGGCGCGAGGCTCTAGAGATTATTGTGTAGTCCTGATCTTTGGCAAGGATGTGCTTTCCTGGATTGCGAACAGATCAAATTCGAGATTCCTGACTCGAATCACGCGAGCCCAGATAGAAATTGGCAAAACGATAAGCGAGAACATTCACGACAAAAATGAGTTTCTTCAGACCTTGCTGACATGTTTGGACAGGAAGCAAGATTGGATACGGTTTCATGCTGAGACTTTAGCAGATTTGACAGAAACAGATCCGATTGCAATAGATCAATTGAACCACGCGGCAGTAGAACGTGAAGCGTTTAGGTTGTGGCGAGACGGCAATCACGAGAAAGCAATCGCCAAACTTATTAAGCACTGTGAACATCAGAAAGATATGGATAAGGAGACAAAAGGCTGGATGTTGCAATTTGCAGCTCGCATTGCCTATTCTTGGAATAACCGTGATTTGAGTATTGATTTGCAGAAACAAGCCTTTTCGCTCAGTAGAAATCTTTTTCGGCCAAAAATCATTGAATATACAAAGTTGAGCAATCCAGGGCAACAAGCTCAGGAGATTGCTTCTCAATTAACGTATTATAGGACTCGAAGAGGGCATTTGGCTAAATTCGATGAGATGACGTCCCACCTCGTCCCCGAATCTTCATCCAATCAATTCGAGCAGGCATTGGCTGATCTGGGACATTTCTTGGGCTTTGCGGCGGAACGCCCAGAAAAGTTATGTGGAGTCGGCCCTGACGTTTTATGGCTCTTGGACAGTAAACTGGCTTGGGTCATTGAAGTTAAGAGTAGGAAAGAAATAGATAGTCCGCTTACCAAAGCAGAACATGGTCAATTACTTAATGCAGAGCAATGGTTTCGGAAAGAATATCCTGCGATGAACCCTACAAGGCTGATCGTTTGTCCTAATCGACTTAAGACCCAAAGAACGGTTGCAGAAGAAACAAAAGCCCTGACACTGGATAAACTTAATTCCATGCTTCATTCGCTGAGAAGTTTGCTAGTGGAATTGTGTAATTCTGTCGAATCCGATGATCAATTGATTCACTTATGTGAACAACTACTAACAAAATACGAGCTAACTCCTGCTCATCTTGCGAAGAATTACTTACAGGACTTCGAGTAATAAATTTTGAATGAGGATTTCATGACTTACCGCAAAAAACTCATCGAAGTCTCCCTCCCCCTCGAAGCGATAAACCGCGAAGCCGCGCGTGAGAAGTCCATCCGCCACGGACATCCTTCCACGCTGCATTTGTGGTGGGCGCGCCGACCGCTTGCCGCCTGCCGCGCTGTTTTGTTTGCCTCTTTAGTGGATGACCCTTCCGAATACATGCCGGATGAAGAATCTGCCCGTATCGAGCGCGAGCGGCTTTTTGACATTATCGAAGAATTGGTCAAATGGGAGAACAGTAACAACGAAGAAGTGCTGGACAAAGCCCGTTTGGAAATCGCCCGCTCGGTCGCGCGGACATTGAACGTGGACCCGCCCATCGGCAAGGAGGCTGTCCGCGAATTCCTCGCCACCAAAGCCCCGCCTGTGCTGGACCCATTCGCTGGTGGTGGTTCCATCCCGCTGGAAGCCCAGCGGCTGGGACTGCGCGCCTACGCCAGTGACCTCAATCCCGTGGCAGTGCTGATCAACAAGGCGTTGATTGAAATTCCTCCCAAGTTTGCCAATATGCCTCCCGTGCATCCGCCCGAAGAATCCCCCTCTCCTTTAGGAGAGGGGTCAGGGGTGAGGTCCAAAAAGAAAAAAACCACACAGCCAGAACTCTGGCAGCGCGAATGGAAAGGCGCGCAGGGACTCGCCGAAGACGTGCGTTACTACGGCAAATGGATGCGCGATGAAGCCTTCAAGCGCATCGGGCATCTCTACCCGCCCGTGACGATTACAAAAGAAATGCTCGCCGAACACCCCGACCTGAAAAAACAGGGTCTCAAACCTGGCGAGCAATTGACTGTTCTCGCGTGGCTATGGGCGCGCACCATTAAATGTCCCAATCCTGCTTGTAGGGCACAAATGCCGTTGGCGCGATCGTTTGTGCTCTCGACTAAGAAAGACAAAGCAGCATGGTTTGAACCTATCTTTGAGAAAAATCGGAAATCTCCACAAATTAACTTTATCGTGAAATCAGGTAGAGGGGACATTCCTGAGGGTACAGTAAATAGAAATGGCGCACGTTGCATTTGCTGTGATACTCCCGTATCGCTCGATTATGTGCGCGACCAAGGAAAAGCAGGAAATATGAAACAGCAAATGACGGCGATAATTGCAGAGGGACCAAGCGGAAGGGTTTTCATTAATCCGTTACCCGAACATATCTCTGCGGCGGGTAATGCAAAGCCAAACTGGAGGCCTGATCAAGAGCTTCAAGGAAAAACCACGGTCAGTGTTCCTCTCTACGGAATGAACACTTTTGGTGATCTTTTTACTGACCGTCAGTTAGTTGCACTGAACGCTTTTTGTGAAATGATATCTTCAATGCGCGAAATAATTGTTAGTCACGCAAAAACAGCAGGAGTATTTAATCCCGTAGTGTATGCCAATTCAGTTATTACATATCTTGCGTTTGCAATAGATTATGGCGCAAATTATTGGTCCACAATGGCTACTCTCGGCGAAGGATTCATTCGGGGCACATTTGTTCGTCAAGCAGTTGCAATGGTTTGGGACTACGCCGAGGCAAATCCATTCAGTACAACCAGCGGTAATTGGAGCAATGGAGTAGACTGGATTGAGCGCGCTCTAAAGGAATTGCCTAAACAGGCTTATGAAGGCACGGTCAAAAACTCGGATGCAGCGAAGGGAATGTCAGGATTAGAAAACATACTTATCTCCACAGACCCTCCTTACTACGACAATATTGAGTACGCTGATCTGTCAGACTATTTTTACGTTTGGTTAAGATATTCATTAAATCAAATCTATCCAGACTTGTTTTCCACACTATTAACCCCAAAAAACGCAGAGCTCGTTGCATCACCTTGGCGCTTTAATGGCAATAAAGATAACGCTGAAGAGTTTTTTGAAAATGGATTAAGAGACGTTTTCAAGAATATACGCTCAGCGGCTGATCCAGATTTTCCGATTACTATTTATTATGCCTTCAGACAATCTGAGTCTGAGCAAGAAGACGATCGAAATAACACTCCCGAAAACATCAGGGCGTCGACTGGATGGGAGACCATGCTGGAGGGTGTAATTCAGAGCAGTCTTGAAATTGTTGGAACTTGGCCAATGCGCACAGAAAGACAAGGGCGCAGCGTAGGATTAGGTGCTAATGCGCTTGCCTCATCCATTGTGCTTGTCTGCCGCCCACGCCTTGAAAATGCAAGGTCATGTTCCCGCCGCGAATTTCTCTCCGCGCTCAAAAAAGAACTTGCCCCCGCCCTGCGCGAATTACAGCAAGGCAGTATCGCCCCCGTAGATTTGGCGCAAGCCGCCATTGGTCCCGGCATGGCGGTCTACTCGCGTTACAGCGCCGTGCTCGAAGCCGATGGCAAGCCCATGTCTGTAAGAACCGCGCTGGCGCTTATCAATCAGGCGCTCGATGAATATCTTGCCGAGCAGGAGGGCGAATACGATGCCGATACCCGTTGGGCATTGGCATGGTTCGAGCAATTCGGTCACAATGAAGCGCCTTTTGGCGTGGCGGAGACTTTGAGCAAAGCTAAAAACACATCCGTAAATGGGTTGGTGGAAGCAGGGTTTCTCGAAGCGCGCGGAGGAAAGGTCCGCCTGCTGAGGCGCGATGAACTGAACCCGGATTGGGATCCAGCGCAGGACAAACGACCCACGGCATGGGAGGCTGTCCAGCACTTGATTCGCGCGCTCGAAAGTCAAGGGGAGGCGTCTGCCGCGGAACTATTGACGAAACTCGGCGCAATTACCGACCCGGCGCGCGACCTGGCATATCGTCTTTACACGGTTTGCGAACGCAAGGGCTGGGCGCAGGATGCGCTTGGGTACAATATGCTGGTGGTCGCCTGGTCCCGCTTGAAGGAACTGGCGTCGCGGCAAAAGACCGAACAGGGAAAATTGTTGTAGGATTAGAATAGACCCTAAAGGTCTGTAAGACCTTTAGGGTCTGAAATCAAAAGCGCTCACCAAAACGGAAGGCGTATCATGGCAAAGAAACACAACGAACTCATTGGCTCAGGACTGGAACTCTTGCGCAAGGCGCTGTCGCCTTATATCAAGCGACAACTCAAAGCCGTTTACAAAGACAAATGGTGGAGCGTTGGCGTCGAGCCGCATGTAAGCCGCCTGCCCGAACTCAAAACCAAACTTGCAAAGGCAAAGGATGACGACTCCCGCTTCGAAGCGCTGGATATTGCAGCCTTGCTGACCGTCTTGAACAATTCATGGAATGAAGCCTTTCAAGCCGACCTCGGGAATGCGGGCAGAAGTTACGTCAATGAACTTCGGGATGTTCGCAATAAATGGGCGCATCAGACTCCCTTCTCGCTCGAAGATACGCACCGCGCCTTCGACACGATGACGCGCCTGCTCGAAATGGTCGCCGCTCCCGAACGGGTGGAAACCGCCGAAATCATGCGCCAGATCATGATGGAGATCAACGAACAAAGCAAGGCGTCCCAGCCTGCCTTGATGCAGACTGCCAGCGGCGCGCTCTCCACACTCAAGCCGTGGCGCGAGATTGCCACGCCGCATCCGGATGTCTCCGGCGGGCGGTACCAACAAGCGGAGTTTGCGGCGGATTTGTATCAGGTCATCACAGGGCGCGCTTCGTCGGAATATGCGAATCCAAAGGAATTTTTCCAACGCACCTACTTCACTGAGGGACTCTCTCAATTGCTCTCGCGCGCCTGGCTGCGACTAGGCGGCGCGGGCGGCGATCCCGTCGTCGAATTGCAGACCAACTTCGGCGGCGGAAAGACGCACTCCCTCCTGGCGTTGTATCACCTCTTTGGTGGCAAAATCCAAAAGGAGGATGTCGCGGGCATCGAAAATCTCAACCTGCATTCTAAAAATCTCCCGGAGAAATTACCCAGCGCCAACCGTGCAGTCCTTGCCTGTAATTATCTGTCGGTGGACACTCCGTGGAAAAAGCCCGATGGCACGACCATCCGTACCTTGTGGGGCGAATTGGCATGGCAATTGGGAGGAAAGGAAGGGTACAAACTGGTTGCAGAGTCTGATAAGAACTCCGTCAGCCCGGGCGGTGAAATACTTACGCAACTCTTCGAACGATTTGGACCCGCGTTGATCCTGATTGATGAATGGGTCGTGTACGCGCGCCAGTTGATCGGGAAAGACAATTTGCCCGCGGGCAGTTTCGATGTCAGTATGTCTTTTGTGCAGGCGCTCACCGAAGCCGCCAAAGCCGCGGGAAATACATTGCTCGTTGCCGCCATCCCTGCCTCCGATGCCGAAGTCGGCGGCGAGAATGGGCGCATCGCGCTCGAACGCATCCGCAACGTTTTCGGGCGCGTCGAAGCGATCTGGAAACCCGCCAGCGCCGAAGAGGCTTTTGAAATTGTCCGCCGACGCCTCTTCGAACCCTTGTCGAGTCAGGCTGTGAAAGATCGGGATGCAGTCTGCCGCGCCTTCGCTGAGATGTACCGAGACAATCGCGGCGACTTCCCGCCCGAATCGCGCGAAGCCGCTTACGAAGAGCGGATGCAAAAAGCGTATCCGATTCACCCGGAACTGTTCGACCGTCTCTATCAGGATTGGTCCACGCTCGAACGCTTCCAACTTACCCGCGGTGTCCTGCGATTAATGGCTTCGGTCATTTATGAACTTTGGGTGCGCGGCGACCAATCCCTGCTCATTCTCCCCGGCAATCTGCCTCTGGATAGTCAAGCAGTTCGCACCGAGTTTACCCGTCACCTGCCTGACGGCTGGTCGGCTGTGATTGACAAGGATATTGACGGCACGGCGAGCCATCCTTTCAGGCTGGATCGGGATAATCCCAATCTCGCCCGCTATTCCGCCTCCCGCCGCGTGGCTCGGACCGTATTCATCGGCAGCGCACCAACCTCTGCATCTCAAAAAGTGCGCGGCTTGGAAGAAGTGCGTGTCAAGATCGGATGTGCCCAACCGGGCGAAACAGTTGCAACCTTTGGCGACGCGCTTCGCCGCCTCTCCGAGCAATTGACCTACCTCTATTCGGATGGATCACGCTACTGGTTCGATACCCGTCCGACCATCACCCGCATCGCCGCTGACCGCGCCGCCACTTACGAACGCAAACCCGATATAGTGGAAGATGAAATCATCCGCCGTCTGCGTCAGATTGTTGCGCGAGACCGTGGAGAGTTTTCCGCGGTCCATACTGCGCCATCTGAAAGCAATGACGTGCCCGATGAGAAATCCTGCCGTTTGGTCATTCTCTCGCCGAAATATCCGCATCGCGCGCGGACAGGTGAGAGTGTAGCGTTGCAGACAGCGCAGGAAATCCTTGATCGGAGAGGAAACAGCCCGCGCTTGTACCGCAATATGCTGTTGTTCTTATCTGCGGACGTAGACCGATTGCCTGAATTACAGCAGGCAATTCGCTCATGGCTGGCATGGACTTCGATTGACGATGAAAAGGAACAACTTAACCTTGACCCTGCTACGCAACGCCAGGTCAAGAACCAACTCACGAATCTCGAGGAGACGATTACCGAACGCCTCCGTGAGACGTACTGCTACTTGCTCGTTCCCACTCAAGAAGGGACAGAGGCTGTCGTTTGGCAGAGTCATCGCCTTCAGGGAGAGAATCTGGTTGGGCGCGCCTCCAGGAAACTGATCAGCGATCAGCAAATGATCGTTAGCTGGTCGCCTGCTCTCCTCCGCATGGAGTTGGATAAGTGGCTGTGGAAAGAGCAGGAGCACCTGAGCATAAGGCAGATTTGGGAATATCTCACCCAATATCTGTACCTTTCCCGCCTGAAAGATGAACAGGTGTTGATTGAGGCTGTCCGCGCGGGTGTGGGTTCCTTGACTTGGAAAGATTTCTTTGCTTACGCCTCGGCTGTTCGCGACGACGGCAGATATGTTGGTCTGATCGCAGGCGCCAACCCTGCTGTAACTTTGGATGGCGCGAGCGTACTGGTCAAACCTGAAACCGCTCAACGACAGATTGACGAAGAAGCCGCATCACAATCAACTCTACAACCCGACTCGCATCAACCTGCTGGGACGGTTGGCGAGGCTGTGACCGGCGTAATTTCACCTGAGTTGACGGGCGAATCCGCGCCTCGTGTATTGCGTCGTTTTCACGGCTCGGTCGAACTCGATCCAACCCGCATGGGGCGGGACGCCGGGCGCATTGCCGACGAAGTGATTGCCCATCTCACCAGTCTGGTAGGCGCGAAAGCCAAAATCACACTCGAAATCAGCGTCGAAGTCCCCAATGGCATCCCCGAAGACCGCGTCCGGATTGTGTCCGAGAATTGCAACACTTTGAAGTTCAAGGGTCATGGGTTCGAGGAGGGGTAGAGTGGAAAGTAGGAATCCACGATGAATGACACTAAACAAATGGATAAGTTCGTTCTCGCGCAGCCGTTTCGAGGGGAGTTGGGGTAAGGTGGAATCGTATGCCTAAAATCGTTCGGAACTCGAAGTTTCAAGAATTGAAAGGGCTGGACCGTATACAATTCGCAGTGCATGAGATGAAATGTCTCTGGCGAGAGCTTAATAAGGACGATATCGGAATCGATGGCGAAATTGAAATTCTTCAACCCAAGCCCGATGGCAAGGGAGCAATTCCAACCAATAAAATTATCAAAGTTCAAGCCAAGTCGGGAAAAAGCTATGTCAAGTATGACACGGCTGATGGCTTTCAGGTGCCTGTTGATAAGGATGATCTTGAATATTGGGCAAAATCAAACTACCCTATTATCTTCATCATTTATCATCCTGATGATGATCAGCTATACTGGAAAGATATAAAGGGATATGTCAAAAATGTTCCCGATGTATTTCGACCGCCCATTAAATTTGTGTTCGATAAGAAAGCTGACCTATTTCCGCCCCAAAACCCTAGCCACATTTATGAAGTAGCACAAGTTTCCATTCCGCGCGTAAGAACTGATCAACAAGAAAAACTGTTTTCCAATCTCTTTCTAGTGCAGCGAGTTCCTAAAACTATTTGGGCAGCTCCTGCTCTCACCAACCTTGATCATGCATCGATTCAGGCGGTTTTAAGAAGCCGAAAAGTATTTGTCCCTCCCTTTGCTGTTGAACGCGGGAACATCTACACATTAAGCAAGTTGGAGAATCTTGATTGTGTATTGCGTGAATTCTGCAATACCACCAAGATTTCCTCCGAACCCGAATCAAATTGGCGAATAAATAAGGATTATCGAAGGTCATATGTTTCGATGCTCAATCGTTTATTGCGAGCCTATGCTTATCACTGCAACTTGAGATATACAAAAGAATTCAGGCGATTTTACTTCCCTAAAAATGAAAACTCGTTAGAGCCTGTCAAGATAAAATGGACAAGCCAAAGAACCAAGTTTAAAGATGAGAGAACCGTTGCTGAGTATTACCATTATGGTGTTGACTACTTTTGGAGACATCTTGCAGCGGGTCTTAATTTCAGGCTATTTGGCCCCAGTTGGTTCCTAGAAATTAATCCGAAATATTTTTTCACCACTGATGGCGAAACCGCCTGGGACTCAGAAAAAGTTGGACCTTATACAACAAGTAAAAAATCAAGCGAAAGAAATCCCCACGTTCTTAATCACGTGTTGTTTTGGGCACAATATTTATCTCAAGGCAAACACAACATACAGATTCGATTGGACGGTGAAGTGGTGTTAAAAATCGAAAAAATGCCTTTTGCAGGATTGGCAAATTTCGCTATAACTGATGACCCAGCAATTTATAAAGAACCGCCAGAAATCAGACAAATGGACTTTTTATCTCAGTTCTTTAGCGAAGACGAATTTGAATCGGAGATGAACGAAGATGACCACATTGAAGATTAACTACCTAGAAGAACCAAATTTGCAATTTGGCGGTTACTTTGAACATCCAGACTCAAAGACGGGTCTAAGAGAATTCGGACCATTTGGGAAAAATATTGCTGGCTTACATCCGAGTGAAATCCGAGTTGGTTTTGTCGGAACAAAAGAGACGCTTAACTGGGCGCAAGAGTGGATCAGCCGTTGTGGTGGTTACATAGAGAGTGAAAACCTAAAAGGATCCGCCAAGAAAGAAGAGCCTGCAGAAACATTGTTTGATTTGCAGACATATGAGAGCCCACAAATTTTAGCAAGACTCGAAAAGATATTAGCCCCAGATTTTGTTGGCTTTAATCAAGAAACAAATTTCAAGTCGGAATTTCAGACTAATGATCGTTGGGTACGGACGATTCGTTCCCAAGATATAAAATCAATACTAACATTGGACAACAAGGTTGACATTATCTGGAAACTAGTCAACTTGTTTGATGAGGCAATTGGAAGTATTGCAGGGGCTGACCCTACTCCAAACATCATTGTTGTTGCCCTTCCGCCTGAAGTGGAGAGCGAGGCTCACAGCGTTCGTCTCTCGGGAAATTATTTTCTGAATTTGCGTCGCGCGATCAAAGCACGCTCGATGCAATGGGATATTCCACTGCAATTGATGACCCGAAGTACTTCTACTGGAGAGGGAGATGTCCAAGACGTTGCAACTAGAGCATGGAACTTCTGTACTGCACAATATTACAAGGCGAATGGCGTACCTTGGCGAATCACGGCGCTTGGAGAAAACACTTGCTTTATTGGAGTAAGTTTCTTTGTAGACAGGGATATTACAGATTCCCTGACCATGCGTTCAAGTATTGCTCAGGCTTTTGACTATGAGGGGCAAGGACTTATCTTGCGAGGAGATAGATTTGATTGGGACGAAATCAAGAACGGCAGAACGCCTCATCTCACTAAGGAACTAGCAAGCAAATTGGCAAGCGAAACATTAAAAGAATATATTGCGTTGAGAGGAACCGCTCCTCAACGAGTGGTTATTCACAAGACTTCTGAGTACTGGGGCGAAGAACACAAAGGCTACAACGAAATTGAGGGATTCCAAGAAGGTGTTGAAAGCATTTTCAAATATTGCGACTTGGATCTGGTAGCTTTATCACAATCCCCGATAAAACTATTTAGAGAAGGTATGTATCCCCCATTACGCGGTACATATTTCAACATCGCTGAAGCGTATTTCCTTTACACAATGGGGTACATTCCATTTCTCGAAACTTATCCCAAGCCTTATGTTCCCATGCCTTGGGAAATCACGCAACATGTCGGCGATACACCAAAAGAAAACTTATTCAGAGAAATCCTTGCTCTTACCAAAATGAATGTAAATAATTGTTCCTTCGCTGATAGCTGGCCAATAACGCTGTCTTTCTCGAAGATGGTTGGAGAAATCATGAAGCACATTCCAGAGGGTGGTAAGGTTCAGTCCAAATATAGGTTTTACATGTAGATCAGGTCATTAAAACAAAAAGCCCCTGATTTTCACCATCAGGGGCTTGCTGTTTAGATGAACCGGTATCGCCTCAGATACTCCTGCAACCTCTCATGTGAAATTATCCTTCCGCTCGGATTTTCCATCCAGTTACCATCCTTCAGCGGAACGTACACCAAGGGCTTGCGCTGCGGCAACAGCAAGCCGCATTGGAACGCCTCACGCATTTCGAACATGCGCCTGCGCTCCTCCCGCCGCCGGCGAAATTGCTCTCGCTTGGTCAAAGGCTTCGCAGGCATTTCACCAGAGAAAAGCGGCACTTGCCGTCCACCTGTGCCGATGCTTTGATAAACCCTTCCCGAACTCCGCTTCATACTGACACGCACACTCTTGCCGCGCGCACCAGAAACTCCCGCGCATTTTGGCCCCATTCCCCTTGCAATACTCGCAGGAGACCTCAGAACCCGTCTACACTTTTTACATTTCGGTTTTCCTTCCATTGTGATCCTCCTGAATAGAATACACCAGCCCGGGCTTCCCAGCCGGGCTGGTGTCGTTTTAGAACAGCGAGATTTGATTTTGCGCCGCCTGTCTGGACCGTCCGCGACCACCTGACCGTACCGCCACACACCTTTGAGACATCCAGTCTGCCCAGGAAACAACTTGGGGCGTCTCTGGAACCGGTAACGGCGCGCTCGGAGCCGTCGGGCATCCCATCGGCGAGTTAGAGACAACCACTTCATCGGCGAATAGGGATTGGAGATCGGGCAGGTCGGCAGATTCAAGCGCTTCCCGTGCGAGTTTCATCAGGATGTCGCCATCTTCTTCGGGGACGATAGCGCCGCCGACTTCATCCCCATAGAGCAACTGCGCGGCTTTCATCTTCTGTCCCATCAACGCCAGGGCACGCGCCTCCATCGCGTCATTGTAGACCGAGAAGATTGCCTTCACAGGTTTGGTCTGACCCAATCTCCATACCCTGCGCACGGCTTGCCACAGGGTATACAACGAGTATTCGATCTCACCGAACACCACCGAAGAGAAGGCGATCAAATCCAACCCAGTCTCAACCAGACGTGGATTGACCACCAGCGCATCCAGCCCCACGACTCTTTTCGCGATCCACTCCTCGCGCTTGCGCGGGTTGACGCCGCTGTGTAAGACCTCGGCACGCACGCCTCCATCCCGCAGAATCTTCAGGATACGGTCTTGAATGTCACGGGTTCCCGTCTGGCGCAGATAGATCAGCACCTTGCGTCCCTGCTGGCGTTCGGAGCGGCAGAAATCCACCAGCCAGCCTTCCTTGGGCATCGTATTTCCATCCACCACGGCGGGAAGCGTCATCAGTTGCCGCTTGCGAACGATCTCACCCTTGCGATCCACTTCGTCAATCTCCACCACTTCATCGCGGAAGGCGGAGTTCGGACGGGCGAGAGTCCATTGCAGCCAGGTCGAGAGATAGCGGCGGTTGTTGAGCGCCAGGTCGCGCAGTTTTTTCTCCATCGAGCGATACTGTCTGCCCTGCTCGTCCATCATGTTTAGCGTCACGACTTCCTCAGCGTAATGAGGCAGAGCCAGTCCCAAATCCTTCAAGGACAGGAATACGGTCGTATCGAGGAGGCGGTTGACGATGGCTGGCGAGATACCCGGCTGTTCCTTCGCCTGGTTTTGATAGCGGCGATTGCCGGTAAAACCGTCTTCGTCGCCGTCATCGTCAGTGCGTTTACTTTTCCGAGTCGTCTCCAGCACGCCATACAAGCGCGCCCAGCGTTTCTCATCGTTGAAGGCGAAGTCTCTGCGCACGCCGGCGTTCAGACGGTGGAGCAGCCAGAAGATGGAAGTCGAGCGCCCGCCAAAGAACGTGCCCGTCAGCGTAAGCGCATATTTGGTTGCGCCGACAAGCTGGTGAAATGCAATGCCCCGATCCGATGCCTTCGCGGAAAACTGGTGGCACTCATCGGCAATGAGCAATTGAAATTTGCCTCTGGCGTGTTTGGCGATGTAATCTGCAATCGCCCATCTTCGTCCGGTGAACTGGAACAGCGGCGCGCCGCAAATCCTCTTTCCCCAAACCGAGTTGCCGTGCTCATCGCGCGCCAGCCGCCGGTTTTCATCCAGTTCACAACCTGTGATTTCAGCCCGGCAGAAACGACGCTTGTCGCCCAATTCTTCCATTGTGGCTGCTGTGGTTACCAATCCGCCGGGCAGATCAATCTGAATGGGTGATCCGCATTCGGAGCAAGCCAGGGCTTCAAACACGCGGCCATTCTCCTCCTCAACGAACTTCTTTCGCACAACGGCATGTTCCCAACCGGCGCCATATTTTGCGGAGGTATGGGCGATGACCGCCACAGGTTTCTGCCCCAACTTCCCTTCCTCACACAGTTGAAGGAATCTGCGCACGTCATTCACGTCGCCGGGGTCATCTGCATTGCGCCCGATGCGCGTGAGTTCCATTGCTCTTGCGCCGGGAATGGTTTCTTCGATCTCTCGAATCCATTTGGGAACAAGATGGGGCGGGCAAAGGACGATGGCGGGATAAGCATCCAAAAGTTCCATGACTGCCGCGCCCGTAATTGACTTCCCGGCTCCCATTTCCCCTTGCAAGTTTCCAACGCCATGTTTCTTGATCGCTCTTGCAACTCCAGCCGCGATGTGACGTTGTGTTGGAAGCAGACCTGGCTTTTCTTGTCCGGGTAACGGCTTGCGCTTCGCGCCCAACGTGTCCAGAATGGCTGTCTCTTCCGGCGTGGGATCGAAGTTGTACAGTGGGCGATACGTGGACAGGATGTGCGCGCCGATCTGGTCTCCATACTTGTGCATGAACTTCGAGAGCGGCTCGACCTTGTCAATGATCTCGATCCCGCTCTGTCGCAGGATGGCAACCGTTGAGACAAAGCGATCTCGATAGACCTCCGATGTTGTGTTGCCCTTTTTGTCTGTGGTTTCTTCAATCTTCTCCGTGACCTTCACCACGCGCCCCTTAACAAGCATGGGCTTGCCATCGTCGTCGTTCAGGCGCAGAGTCCCCATCATTCCGGAGGCCATCAGCATGGCGATGTGTCCCTTCTTCAACGGCATGACCGGCTGTTTGAATTCCCCCAACCCGCGTGAGGGGTTGAGCAAGTCAAGCCATTCCTTGGAGAAGTGAATGCCGCGTCTTTGCGTGGCGTCCACGATTTCCTCCGGCTGCCAGTCCAGGCGGGAGAAGCGAACCGGTTGCCCGCTGGCGCTTTTGTCGGGAGCCGGTAGGAGTCCATACATCGGTTCTTTGGCTTCTGTCAACAAAGGCGGCTCGACCTCCGCCCAGACCTGCACCTGTTGCACATCCTCATTGGATGGCATCTTGAATTTCAATCGCTTCACCGCCAGCAGGATCACCTGGTTGAATTCGGTTTCAGGGTAGCGAAAGACCGTGATGTTCTCGTAGTAACCCGCCAGATGAGAAGCCACGTCCAAATCGCGCAGGAGCGGATGCGGCACGATGTAGATCAACGCGCCGCCGCGCATCAATTTCGGCGTTGCGGATTTTAGGAACTCCAATTCCAGGCGTTTTTGGTCGCCGAGGCGATCATGACTGTAGGGCGGGTTGAGGAATAACAGGGTGATGGACTCGTTGGTCAGATGACAGGACTGCCAGGGCGCGTTGAACAGGCGGTCCATCTTCTCCGCAGCGAGCGCGGCGCGCGAGGGCGATAACTCCGCGCCCCAACTCTGGCAGTTCAAGGCTTTCGCCAGGATGGACGCCGCCGTGCCTTCGCCGGCGCAGGGATCGAGCAACCTGCCAGACTCGGCAGGTTTGAAATAGGTTTTGAGTAAGTCAGCGACGAGAGTTGATGTTGGGTAATAACCTAATTTTTCCAAAGCGGGAGGACGCATATCAATCTCCTTTTTGAAAACAAAATCCCCCACGCCGAATGGCATGGGGGATCGAGTTTGAATTGTTTCCTTACTTCACCTTACAGAACAATCGTCCGGCGATGTTCACAAAACCGAGCGGTTCATTTTTGTCCAGGTCAACGAACTCCGGCAAACCACGTGACCAATCCGACTCGGAATGCCGGAACTGGATGACCAGTGCGCGATGTTCCTTGCGCGTCGCGGTCCACAACTGCCAAACCTCGCCGCGGCCATCGCAATGCATGAACTCAAAGTGCTGAAGTGCGGCTTCTGCCAATGCCTGTTTCTTCGTTTTCATGGGCATCTTCACGTTCACAAAATTCAAGAGGCGATGCCAGTCGGCTTTGCGCAATTGGGCGAGCCAGTAGGCGGGGTTGTCCTCGGAGACCTGCCAAAAACGCGGGTCGAAGAGCTCCCTCGGTTCCACAATTTGAAACATGACATCCTCCTATACTTTCAGAGCTTCCTGCTCGAGCAGGTTCTGCACCAGTTCCTGCCAGGGCTTGGTCAAATCAATTCGTGCTCCGCCGCGACAGTCGCCGCCGGTTTCCAGCCGCTGGATGTATTCCGCCTCCAGCGCATGTTCCCAGAGAGTCTTCGCCCACGTGTCCGGGATGGGAAACGCCAGCGCTTCCTGCAATCGTTTCAGCGCCAGCAATTGCAACTCTGACTCAACGTCGTTGCCTTGCTCAAAGACCAGCGCGTAGACCGCGTCGTCCTTTGCTTCCCACTTTCCAGGCAAAGCCTTGCGGCAGATGATTCCCGCGTGGAGGACGTTGAATTCCGCCAGAGGCTGGGTCACCATCTTCACTTCGCCATCCGCCAGAACAGACGCGCCGCGCAGGGAACACCCGCCGCGCCCGCGGATCAACGATGCCCATAGACTCTCCACGCTGGTCTTGTGTGCCGCAATCCCAACGTAAACGAGCGTGCGCTGGTAGGGACGATCCGCCAGGAGGGCGAAACCAGTCACGTCAGCGCGCGTGTGCGCGTTGCTTAGGGCAGGGATGCGTCCATCGGAATACAGATGGCGCACAGGGGATGCTTCATCCAGCGGCTCGATCCTCCACACATACACGCCCGCGTCCGCGCCCACCAGTTCGCGGTTGATCTCCCTCAGCAGTTCGTGCGCGTTCAGGCTGACGTCGATGCCGGTGAAGGTGATCTCGATTTCCTCAACCTGAATCTTCACCGTGCGGGCGTTTATGTCCACCACCGCGCCAGCGGGCATCCATTCTTTGATGTTTTTCAACGCAGTAGGAAGTTCAGCGCCGGGTGTGGGGGCGAACCACAACGCGCCGTGAAAAGGCATATCGGCCGCAGGCTCGAAGGTCCCATACGGCGCGCGGTGCGTTTGCCTGCCGAGGTATTCAACGTCCGGCATGTCGTTCAGGACCGGAAGCCAGAATTGCTCGTAGGGGGCGACCAGGATTTTTCCGTTTCGCGCGGCGTTCTTCTGCGCCTGTCTCAATTCCTCGATCCGTTCCTTGATGTAGTCGTCTTCGTAGGGTTGGGTCCATTCGTACATCCTTCACTCCTTTACGTGGATGGTCAGGTTGAAGTCCAGGAGATCGAAGACCTCGCCTTCTTCGGGATCGCCGCTTGCAGTGACGACCGGCTGGTATTCCGTGAGATAACGCCAGTCCAGGATGTGGCTGGCATCCGAACAGATGCCGTTTTCAGACAGCAGTTCGGAGATTTCGTCGGCGACCGAGTTGGGATCGGCGTCGTCCGCAACTGCAATTTGAAGGGTCAGGATGCGGATGCGTTGTCTTGGCTGTACAGCGTGCATGGTTCCTCGCTCTCTTCGATGATCGGTTCGGTATTCCCATCGGGCAGGCTGATAGTCAGCCAGGGCACAGCATCTTCGTCTGGATAATTCGCGAGCCCGATAAAAACGGACTCGCCCGGGATTTCCTTTGCCATGGTCTTCGCCAGCCCCAGCGCATCGGGCAAGTTTCCATCTAGCTTGTTTGGATATGTGCCGAATTGGTGAGCGATGGGATTTCCTTTTCGCCAGACCTTGAAGATGCCGTGTACTTCGATGTATTTTTCCTCGGGCCAGGTCTTCAGATCGAAGTGATAGTCCTCGAGGGCAACATCCAGGCTGGTCCAGCTGATCCCTAGGCTGGAGTCGTGATGATCAAAGACGTTGTACAGGAGTCCTGCCGCGTCCGTGCGCGTGATCGGTTTCCCTGCGCGGCGCGCCGCCTCCAGCATGTCATCCACCTGCCACACGTGTGCGATCTTGTCCTGCCAGTAGCGGCTGAGGACGCTGAGCGTTTCGTTGCTGTCAACATGCAACTCCTTCGCGATGGCGTCCGCCATTTCTTCCAGAATGTAGTCGTACATGGTCTCTCCTTTAGAGGTGAAAATGGGAATAGGTCATGCCATCATCGTCGCCCGCGAGCGAGTAGCGAATGGCATAGGCTTTGCGGATGTACGCCCTCGCGCCGCGCTCGAAGCGGAAGAGCGGCTCGTTTTCATACAGATATTTGGTGGGCATGCGGCGGAAGATCGTCCAACCAATGGAGTTTGGCGCGCCGGGGTAACTGCGTTCGATCTGCACCTGCGTTCCATTTCTCAACATCTTGATGGCTTGATCGAAAGTGAGATGGATGGACGTTCCGCGGATCACAGCCGTGAACGGCAGGATCACGAGATCGGGTTTGGGTTTGTCCATATCGCTCCTGGGAAATGAAAACTGCGGGACCGGTCGTCACCGGTCCCGCAGTATGTTGGGGTTTGAAGTACTGTCAGAAGTTAGAGTATCGTGGGGTCGTCCTTGAATTTCTGGATGAGATCGCCAGGCGTCCCAATTTCAAATGGCAGGTTGAATTTGCCGCGGCTTTTCAGGAAGTGCTCCTTGTCGTGCGTCACAAACCAGTCCGGCTTGGCATGGATCGCCTCGGCCAGTACGCGCGCGTCGGGCGCGTAGCGGACAAGCGCTTCCGCAATTTTGATCTGGTTTCTGGTCGGCGAAGCGGATGTCTCCACCTGCGCCGCCGCGAGTAGCTGCGCCAAGCGCGGAAGGGAATGGGGCGCTTTCCGCCTGACAACTTCATCGCATTCCGCAAGAACCGTCGGACCAACCACCAGATTGAGCACGCCTGCCTCTGCCAGAAGAAATAATTTGCGCGCGCCGCCGCCCGGGGAGAGCACAGCGGCAAACACCACACTTGTGTCAAGAAAGACTTTAGGATTTTTTGGTGTCATATTCCGCCCGGACCTCGCGCAGTGTGGTCAGCATGGATTCAAGAGACTCTCCTGAATCCTGCCATTCCCTGGCAAGTTTGTTCGCAACTTCATCCACGCGCGAGCGCCGCGGGCTCAAGACGACCACGCCATCGCCCAGGTCAATGAGGGTCAGCATGTCGCCCTCCTCGATGTTGTTGTGTTCCCTCACTTCCTTGGGGAGGGTGATGATCCCGCGCCGGACGACTTGTACTTGAAAAGTGTTGTTCATGGGTTCCTCCGATCCGTCAATCCGCATATCAGTATAGCGGATAATCCGCAGATGTCAAGACGGTCACAGCAGTTCGGCCATGAGGCGTTCATTCCAGTACATCCTCCCCTGCCTCGAAGGCGCGCTTCAATTCATCCTTCTGCCGTGCCAGCAGCCGGGCGACATCCCCGCGCACCTGCTTCTCATCCCAGCCTGCGTGGTGCGCCTTCCCCAATTCTGCGATGAACTCCGTAATATCGCGTTTGCATTTGTGCTCATTCCAGTATTCAGGATCGAAGGCGGGCTCTGTCGTGGCTTCCACCCAGCTGAACTCGTGCCAGGGATGGTCGTCCTCATACAAGGCGTCGAAGAATCGTTCCTCGACCTTCACCTGCCGGGCGATGAAGTATTCGCCGTCCTTCAGAAAGGCGCGGATTTGCATCTCGATTTCCCCGACAGACAGGCGGCTGTGATTGGTGAAGACCGCCTCGCCGTGTTGTTTATAGTTGCTGGCATCGCGGTACAGGTAGCAAAAGCGGATGTTGGGTTCAGCCGCGTTCGTCATGGCGCGCCTGTCCTTTCTCCGCCCAGCCCTGCGCCTTGATATTCCTCGCCCACATAGTTAGGAAGGATGAGACTTCCTTGTGGAAATGCGTGTCCACAAATGTCTGGCCGTCGCGCTCGATGAACTTCGTGCGATACCCCAAATATGCCTGCGTGATGGCGGTCGGCGCCCAGGAGGGGTAATGCAATTCCACATCGGGGTCAGGAACCAGGTCGCCGTTCTGCTCGAAGTAGTGCGCGACGCTGATCAGTTTGCCATGCCGCTCGATCACGAGGGGTTGGTATGGGGGCATGTCGAAGCGGACGTGAAGTTCTTCCTGGGTCCGAAAGGCGTCAAGCAGATGGTGGGATTTCAACAGATGTTCAATGGTTTCTTGAAAGAGTGTGGTCATGGTGTGTCTCCTAAAGATTGGAGGGCGACTTGGGTCGCCCTCCAATGGGATTTTGATCTATTCGCTCCAGCCGCTGATACTGTCTTCGAACGCGGCTTCGAGCCACCCGTCGTCGCCGAGGCGGGAGGCGTTCTCATACTGTTCGACCAGCGGACCTTCGTCGGGTTCGGTATCCGCCTCCTGGTATTCGTAATCTGGACGCAGAGGCACATCGGCGGGGAATTCGCCTGCCCGCCAGATCTCCAGCGTGCGCGCGACCTCATAGCCGGGCTTGCAG
>Ga0070741_10007805_pt1 | contig 21907 bp, 24 predicted proteins | sample Coa_R1_4_FD_66440 | JGI IMG/M metagenome (GOLD analysis project Ga0070741, IMG submission 66440) | Surface soil microbial communities from Centralia Pennsylvania, which are recovering from an underground coalmine fire - Coalmine... | ecosystem: Environmental > Terrestrial > Soil > Unclassified ... | reverse complement strand
TAGCTCAGCGGATTAGAGCATCAGACTACGGATCTGAGGGTCGGGGGTTCAAATCCCTCACGGCGCGCCACTTACCGTCATCCGCGGGCGTCGCGCGAACGGCGATCGCGTCATCCAAGTATTGCGGCACCGCGCCCGCTTCTCCCGCATCGCTGACTCCCCGGACCCGTCGCCCACCCCTGCCCGCGATCCCTCGTCCTTGCATTTTGGCGGCTTCCGGGCGACCCGTCCGCTCGATACGATTATCCGAGGAGGTTCATTTTTGTGAGAACCCTTCCGGATTTTCGCACGATCCTGCCCGACGTCGAGCGCGGGCGCGCGCTGCTCGCCCGTCTCGTCCGCACCCGCGACGTCGCCGAACCGGTTGCCGCCTGGCGCGCGGTTCCCGAAGACGCCCTCAACACCCTTTCCGAGCCCGACCGAATCGCCTTCATTGAAGCCCTGATGCCGCTGATGCGCCACGGCCGCCGCATCGAGCGCGCGGCGCTCCGCCGCCTCTATCAGCTCTTTGCCTTCATGCAGATGCCCGCGGCGGCCCGCCTCGCCCTCCTGCGCGCGCTGCAGACCCGGCTGCGGCTCGCGCCGGCGCGCCTTCCTCAATTCACGGATTCCGCCGTGCGCCGCGCGCTGCTTATCGAAGCGGCGGCCCTGGCCGGCCGCCGGCCGTCACGCGAGTCGCAGGCCTATATCGACCGGCTGGCCGATCACCTGCGTATCCAGCCCGACGAAGAGCGCCGTTGGACCATGTTCTTCGAGCGCCTGACCGACGCCGAAAATCGAGTCGCCGCGATCCTCGGCAAGAAGGGCCATATCGTGCGCCTCGATGACCGTAAGCTCGAGATCTTCAAAAAGGCCGTCGCCGCCGTCGGCGTCCCCGCCGCCGTCCTCTTCCCGCTCGGCACGGTCGGGCTCTCGGCCGAAGGCATCACCACCGGCCTCATCGCGCTTGGTGGCGGCTTCATGCTGCCCGCGAGCGTCGCCATCGTTACCGGCCTCGGCATCGCGGTCGCGCTCGGTGTCTCCACCAAGAAGATCCTCGACCTCGTGATGCCGACGACGGACGCCGATCGCTTCTCCATTGACGCCGAGCGGCTGAATCGCAGTTCGATCGATATCGAACGCATCCTCGACGAGGCCGCCCGCCACCACGCGGATCAGAAAAAGCTCGAAGAGGCGCGCGCCAAAATCGCCGAGATCATTCACAAAATCGTGCCGATAAGCGACGCCGATCGCGCCAAAATCGCCGCCGCCCTCGACCATGCCAACCTGCTCGGCGCGCGCTACCTCGAATACCTCGAGCACGATCGCGAAGAACTCGAGTCGCGCAACGAAATCGGCGCCGACGAACTGCGCGCGCTCTGCGACTCGGATCGTCCGGCGCTGCTCGCCGCCGGCTGAACCGCTCGCCCCTGACCGTGGTAAACGCGCTTGATGGCCGAGGTTTCTAAACCACGATTTATCGAGGCACGCGCGTTTTTGTAGTCCCAGTAAGGGGCGCGAAGGTTCGCGGAGATGGTCGCGGCGGCCCTCCGCCAGGCTAGAAAGCCGAAGATCATTGATACGTGGTTCGCCGCGACCGCGGTGACGCACGATCTGGCCGGCTTCCCCAATCCCAAGCCGAAGCGTAGACCAGGCACGCTGCCGGGCGCGGCCTTATCCTGAAACATAAACCAAAAAAAACTTGCGCGGCGGCGCTTATTTGTCCTATGGGTCTGCTGAACGAGAACTCCGCTTGAGACCAGATCAAAAATCTTGCCCAGGGGATTGACCGAGCGTAGCCTGAAAACGCTCCAAATGGAGGTCCGAGCAAGTGTCAGCTAGAAAAGATGTCCTTAAGCAACAGGATATCATCGGCTCGTTGCAGCCTGCGATTCATGTGCCTCAAAACTGGAATTACGAGGTCGAACCGGACCTCTACAAGGCTTACATGCATCCGCCCCATGACGTCGGCGGCCAATTCGACGTTCCTGTCAGGTATGAAGAGAAGGAAGAGGAGCAATGGGAGCTCGACACCTATGTGACCTGCGAAGTTCTCGGCTGGAGAGGCCTATGGAACTCCGAGGAAAGACGACGTCGCGCCGATAACGATCTAGGCTACACGCTCTATCTCGGCATCCCCTACTATGGGCGCTGGATCCTCGCTGCCGCCCGCATGCTGGTAGACAAAGGCCATATTTCGCTGGTCGAGTTGATCGAGAAGATCGCGGAGGTAAAAGCTCGCCATGGCAAGAAGTAGGTCGCCGAAAAACCCTCAGCGGCCCGCCGGCAAGGCTCGTTTCAAGGTGGGGGACCGGGTTCGGGTGAAGGATCTTCCCAATCTCTTCTACAGTCGCACTCAAATGTATGTCCGCGGGGTGGTGGGAACCATTGCCGCCTGCACCTACCAGGACGTCATCCCCGAGGATGAAGCTTTCAACCGGGATGGTCAGCTCGAGCAGTATTATATAGTGCGCTTCCGCCAAAAGGATCTCTGGCCCGAATATCCATTCGACAACGACACCGTTCAGACAGAGTCTCCGGAGCGCTGGCTGGAACCGGCCTGACCAATCTCATCGCAGGAGGACGACCATGAGTAATGCGCACTCGCACGGCGATGGCAGCGAGCATCCCGCGGCGCCGATGGTGGAAGAAATCACCGACTTCGAAGTTCTTGAGATCGCGGTCCGCGAGCTCGCTATCGAGCACGGCCTTTTTACCGCCGACGACCATCGACGATTCACCGAGTGGGCCGAATCGATCGGTCCGGCGGCAGGCTCGCGCTTGGTAGCCAAAGCCTGGACCGACCCGGCCTTCAAAGCGCGTGTACTGGAGGATGCGGTCGCGGCCTGCAAGGAGATCGGCATCGATTGGGCGGAGCCCACCGGCTTCGGCACCCCCAGCGACTACATGAATCTTCGCGTCCTCGAAGATACGCCGACCCTCCATCATGTAATCGTCTGCACGCTCTGCTCCTGCTATCCGCGCCCGTTGCTCGGCATGTCGCCCGAATGGTACCGCACGACGAACTATCGGCGCCGGCTCGTTCGCTGGCCGCGTCAGGTGCTCGCCGAGTTTGGTCTGATACTGCCTCCGGAGGTCGAGGTACGTGTTGAGGACTCCAACCAGAAATGTCGCTTCATGGTCCTGCCGATGCGACCCGCGGGCACCGAAAACTGGACCGAAGAACAGCTAGCCGAAATTGTTACACGCGACTGTATGATTGGCGTCGCCCTGCCGCGCCCAGGCAGGACGGCCGATATTCATCCGGTTCAGAAGGCACGCCGGCCTGTCAAGCGCACGAGCCATCCCCCGGAGACCGCGCATGAACGCAAAAAGTGATGCCGCCACGGAGCGTATCGCGCTGCTCGAAGCCCTGCGCAACGACCAGAAAACGTGGAATGTACTCGCGCCGCGCTACGGCGTGACTAACCCCAATCCACCGTGGAAAACCAGTCTCATCGCGATGTGTGATTGTCTGGCTGCGAGCGGAGCGCTGCCCGTGCTGGAGCGGCGCCAAGCCGAAGACGAGCTGTCAAATTCCATCTACAGCAACGTGCCTGCGCCTGAGCGCCAACTGCTCGCGCTGGTTCACATCATGCTCAAACGGGGCCTGGTGACCGAAAGCGAACTCGTCAGCCGCATCAGCGCCGTTCGAGCTCGGCTCGAATCCGCGTAGCGTGAGGGGGACGAAGAAAACCGGCGGATCACTGCTCGCTTGCGCCGACTAATCGGGGCTCGTCATCGAGAGCGGACGACTAGGCTTCAGCGTCGTTTCGTTTTAAGTTCAACTCCACCCTCAAGGAGAGCGGATATGGCCGCGAAACCGGGTTCAGACCTTGCGGGAAACGAACTGTATGACTTGATCGAGTCATACCGCACTACGGTGATTATCTACGTCGCTGCCCGGCTCGGCATCGCCGACATCCTGGCCCACGGGGCGAAAGGCGCGGGCGAACTGGCGCAGGCCACCGGTGCGCACGAGTCGTCGCTGCGGCGCCTGATGCGGGGGCTGATCGCGATCGGAATCTGCACGCAGACCGCCGACGGCCGATTCGAGCTCACCCCAACCGGGCGTCCAATGGCGGCGAGTGCCGATCGATCGATGAAGGCGTGGGCGCTGTTCGAAGGGGGAATGCTCTACCGCGGGTGGGAGGCCATGCTCGATTCCATCCGCGCCGGAAAAACCGCGGCCGAGCTGGCCGGGGTCGACAATTACTTCGAGCTGATGGCGCGGAATCCGGAGGCCGTCGAGGTTTTCAACGCGGCGATGTTATCGCTGACCAACCGGATACTGCCCGCCGTGCTCGAGGCCTTCGATTTCTCCGGCATCACGCGCCTGATGGACGTGGGCGGAGGCTACGGCCAGCTCCTGTGCGCCATCCTCAAGCAGCATCAATCGCTGCGCGGCGTCGTCTTCGACCTGCCCCGCTGCGCGGAAGGGGCGAAGAAGCAAATCGCCGAGGCCGGCGTGGGCACTCGCGCCGAGTTTAGCGCGGGAAATTTCTTCGAATCGGTCCCGGGCGGCGCCGACGCTATCGTCATGAAAAGCATCATCCACGACTGGAACGACGAACGGAGCATCAAGATCCTTCGAAATTGCAGGCAGGCGTTGCCTGCGCGCGGCAAGTTGCTGCTGGTCGAACGCCTCATGCCCGAGCGGCTCGAGGCAAACGCCGACCATCGCGCGGTCGTCACCGGCGATCTGAACATGCTGCGCGGTCCGGGCGGATGCGAACGCACGGAAAGCGAGTATCGGGAGCTTCTGGGCAAAGGCGGCTTCCGTTTGACCCGCGTGGCGGAGGCTGGACGGGTCAATGTAATCGAGTCGGCGCCGGCATAGAGGACGCTGATTGCCGGCGAGACCATGCCGAATTGGAAGACAAAGTCGGCCCGCGAGGGCCGCTCAACAGTCGCCCCGGCAAGACCAAGCTTGAGAACTGGTCTAGTTTATTCCCGTTCGCGGCCAGGGCTTCGGGGCAACGCTTCTTGATTCCGCTCGCATCCAGTTCCTTACAATCCACGCGCCGAGCCCGATTCCGCAGCCAAGGCCAAGCAGGAATCTGAAAATTAGGCCAGGCAACAAGGCGAAGACCCCGAACGCCTTGGAGATCGCGCCGATTACGAAAAGGCCGACTATTGCAGGCACTGAAAGAATGTCGCTTTAATGGTCGAGGTTTCTAAACCACGATCCATCGCGGCACGCGCTTTTTGTAGTCCAGGTAAGCTCGACCAAAGACGGATTCGAGATAACGCTCCTCCGGCCTGATCACGCCGAAATTCAGCAGAAGGAAAACCGGAATCAAAAGCACAAACGCCCACGGGAGCTGAAATGCCAATGCTCCACCGATATAAAGCGGGATAAGGCTGAGGTACATCGGATTCCGCGTGAACGCGAAGGGTCCGCTAGTCACCAGTTGATTGACGTCGCCGCGCGGATTGACGGTCGTATGATGCCGGCGAAAAGTCGAATGCGCCCAGATGCCCATCCCGTGTGGAACCGTAAATAAGACCCAGCCCAGCCAGCGGCTCCACTCCGGCCAGTTTGTCTGAATTTCCCACAATCGCCCCAGCCCCCAACTGGCCACCAATGCCAAAATTGGGATTAAAGGCGGAAACGGAAATCTCCTCGGGTCGCTCAGGCTGGACACCACCCGCCCTCGCCATCCCTTTTTGCCACCTGCTCCGAACACTTCATCTGGGATTTCCGTTCTGATTTTCCCACTTCAACTCGTTGAATAGATCGAAGGCCTTCCCTGTGCAAGGTTTCAGCGGACGTCGCGCCACGATGGGCTCAGCGGTGCCGGAAGATGCCAGTTTCTCCGGCGACCAGGCGACGCCCCAAACGACCCCTTTCCTGGGCGCATCCCCAGACACCGCTCCGGCCAAGCCCTCGCCGTCATCGAGTTTTGCTTCGGTTTGCAGGCGTTATCCCACCGATGACGGCAGCCTCGCGATCTTCGCGCGCATGCCGCGAACAACCGACGCGTCAGATGACTCTCTCCGCCAGCAGCTAATCAATACTGGCGCGCATTCTGCTAACGCACCGCCGGCTGTGGCTCGGCCTTCCCACCGGCCGCTTCAGCGGCTCGGTGGTGGGATTCATGACGACTCAGAACAGCGCGAGCGGATTGACCGGTGACGCCGTCCCGCGCACCAGGATAAGCGGCGCCATCACGAACTGGAACTCATACCGCCCCAGACGCGCGCAGGTCTCCGCCACCGCATCGAGATCGGCATTGTCAATCAGATGGACCCCCATCATGACCAGCGTGCAGCTATGGATCGGGAGCGCCAGCTTCTGATAACCGCTCGGCACTACGTCGCTCACCCCGTCGGAACCGAGCACCGCAACCCGACGCTCGTGCAGCCACGGCAGACAGGTCGCGTCGAGCCCCGCCATTCCGACGTGCAGGGCGTCCCACGCCCCCTTGGCCTTGCGCAGCTTGGCCCGGCCCGTCCGGATAAACAGGACGTCGCCCTCGCTGACCGTCACGCGATGGTCCTTCTCGGCCGCATCGAGGTCGGCGGCGCTGATCGGCGTGCCGTTTTCGAGCCAGTCCACCCGCTTGATCTTCGGAATATCCAACAGCACGCCGCGGCTGATCACGCCGTTGCGTGCGACGTCGATTCCGCATTTCTTCGCGCCCTGCGAGCCCACCTCGGAGGCGTCAAAGCCGTTGTACATCTTGCCTTCGTGAAACACGTGGCAGAGCGCATCCAGATGGGTATTCGCGATCCCGTGCGGAGCGATCGCGAAATAGTCGGCCGCATAAGGCAGCGGCAGCATGTCCTTGGCGTCGTGACCCGCCTGCTGCACCAGATGCATCACCGGGGTCGGATTGTCGGCCGCCGGAATCGTCGCCAGCGGCAGCGCGAGCGACACGACTTCGCCCGTCTGCACCAGTTTCGCCGCCTCGGCGCGTTTTTTCGCCGTGATAAAATTGAGCGCGCCGCTCTGGTCGTCCTTGCCCCAGCGGCCCCAGTTCTTGCACTTCTCAAAGATGCCCAGCAGTTCCTGCTCGGTCGGCTTCGCCATGTTCGTCTCCTCCTGGATGCCCACTCGTAAAGCAAATTAGGCGGCGTGGCGTCAATGCGCAGCCGGCCCGCGACGAGGCGCCATCGCGCCCGGATGTCAAGCCTCGCCCATCGGTGTTGGTGCCGCTGCGCCTTCGCGGCCCGCCCCGGAGGGCGATCGCGGAACCCGGATAAGCGCGCTCACGGCGGACGGTCCACCGCGCCGCGCCCCGCTCGTTCGACCTCACTCCCGGGTCGGCTTGCGCGCCTCGGCCGCCACTCCCGCGCGCAGCTTCTGCATCACCTGGCTGAGCGCACGGCTGTAGCGCTGCTTCGTCCAGCTCTCCTTCGTGCGCATCTTGAGCCAGCCGAGCTTGACCGCATCCGGCTTGTTGCCCATCTCACCGGTCGAGACCTCGACCACCGCGCGTTCCTCGGGCGTCAGCGTCGCCAGCACCTCGCGCTTGAGACTTTGCAGGAAGCCCGCCTTGAGATCGATCTCGATCTTCATCGCGTGTCTCGAGACGGGCCTAGAGTTCGAAGTCGGCCTCTTCCAGCAGACGCGCCGTGCGATAAAGGAAGCGATTGCCGAGCACGCCGTCAATCACCCGATGGTCGTACGACAGGGCAAGATACATCATGGTGCGAATCGCCAGCGCCTCGGCCCCATCGACCTCGATCACCACCGGCCGGCGTTTGACCTCGCCCATGCGCAGGATTCCGACCTGCGGCTGATTGATAATCGCGAAGCCGTAGAGATTACCTTCCCGTCCGGGATTCGATAGCGTGAAACTGCCGCCCGCCAGATCGTCGGCGCTCAGCGAGCCGTCCTGCACCTTGCGCCGCAGCCGTTCGATCTCGCGCGCCAGGCCGGTTACGGTAAAGGTGTCGGCGCCCTTGATTACCGGCACCACCAGGCCCTCGGCCGCGTCCATCGCCACCCCGAGATTGATTTCGCGCCGGATAATCATCGCATCTCCCGCGACCGCGGCGTTCATTCGCGGAAATTCCTTGAGCGCGCGCACCGTCGCCATCACGGCGAACGGCAGCAGCGTGAGCGCGAAACCTTCGCGAGCCTGAAAGGCCGCCTTGTGTCGGTCGCGCAGCGCGCTGAGCCGCGTCAGATCGACTTCGGCGACCGTCCCGACATGCGGCGCGTGGGTCTTGGAAAAGACCATGTGCTCGGCGATAAGCTTGCGCCGCCGCGTGAAGGGTTCGACGGTATCGCCCTCACGCGGCTGATAGACCGGCGGCCGGAAAATCGCGCCCGTCGCGGGCGGCACGCTCGCAACCGGGGGCGCCGCGCTGGCGGCCGCTCCCGCCGCACCATTGACCGCGGATGCCGGCGCGGTCTGGCCCGCGCGACCCGCCTGCCCGCCCGCGCGCAGCGTCTCGAGGTAACGCTCGACATCGCGCTTGCTCACGCGTCCGCCGATACCCGTTCCTGGGACGGCGCTCAGGTCGATTCCATGCTCCTCGGCCATCCGCAGCACGACCGGCGAGTAACGTCGCGGAGCGCCATTCGTCGCCCGCGCCGCCGCTCCCATCGAGGGACGAACCGGCGCTGCGACCGGCGCCGCCGGCCCGGCGTCAACGGCCGGTGGAGGTTCCGCGGCCGCCGTCTGCGGCGGAGTCGCCGTCGTGCGGCGCGGCGGCGGCGCCGGAGCCGGCGCGGCGGCGCGCACGTCGGCGGTCGCCGCGGCGGCGGTTTCGATTACCGCGATCTTGCTGCCTATAGGCAGCGTCTGCCCTTCGGCGGCGAGCAGTTCGGCGATCACGCCGCTCGCCGGCGACGGAATCTCGGTATCCACCTTATCGGTCGAAATTTCGCAGAGCGGCTGGTCTTCCGTGACGCGATCGCCGACCTTCACCAGCCACCGGGTGACCGTTCCCTCAACGACGCTTTCGCCCATCTGGGGCATGGTTACTTCGAGGCTCATGAGGCTTCAGTAGGCGGCGAGCGACCGCAGCGCCTCGACGATTTTGTTGGTATTCGGCAGGATATACTCCTCGAGCGGCGGGCTGAAGGCGGTATGGGTATCGAGCGCCGCGAGCCGCCGTACCGGAGCGTCGAGCGCGTCGAAGGCGTGCTCGGCGATAAGCGCCGCAATCTCACCGCCGATCCCGCCGGTCAGGCGGTCCTCGTGCACCACCAGCACCTTGCCGGTTTTGCGCGCGGTCGCGAGGATCGCCTCGCGGTCGAGCGGCAGGAGCGTGCGCAGATCCAACACTTCAACTGATACTTTATCTTCTTTGTCGAGAATCCGCGCCGCGTCGAGCACCTGATGGACCGTGCCGCCATAGGTGATTACCGACAGGTCGCGACCCTCCTGACGCAGCTCGGCGACGCCGATCGGCACCACGAACTCACCCTCCGGCAGATCTTCCCTGACACTCCGATAAAGCCGCTTGTGCTCGAAGTACACCACCGGATTGTTGTCGCGAATCGCCGCCTTGAGCAGGCCCTTGGCGTCGTAGGCGGTCGCGGGGGCGACCACCTTTAATCCCGGCACCCGCGTGAACCACGCCTCGGGATTCTGCGAATGGAACAGGGCGCCGTGGATCCCCGCGCCCGATGGCGCGCGGATTACCAGCGGACACGCCGCCCGCCCACCGTGGCGATAGCGCAGCGTGGCGGCCGAGTTGACGATTTGATCGAAGGCGCACGAGATGAAGTCGCTGAACTGCATCTCGACCACCGGGCGCATGCCGAGCACCGCGGCGCCGACGCCCGCGCCGACAATCAGGGCTTCCGAAATCGGCGTATCGATCACCCGATCCTCGCCAAAGGCTTCGAGCAGACCCTCGGTAACCTTGAAGGCGCCGCCGAGCTCGGCGACGTCCTCGCCCATCACGAAGACGTTTTCGTCGCGGCGCATCTCCTCGTGGAGAGCCTGGTTGATTGCCGCAAGATAGGTGACTTCCATCGCGAGCTACGACCGTCCGTTGAGGTTGGCCGGCCCGGCGGGCGGCGCGTAAAGATCCTCAAGCGCTTCTTGAGGTTCCGGAAAAGCGTCGTTCTCGGCGAAGTCCACCGCGGCCTGCACCACCTGGCGCGTGCGCTCGTCGATCTGCTCGCGCACGTGGCGCACGTCATGGCCCCGTTTCTCGAGATAGAACTCGTAGCGCGGAATCGGATCGCGGCTCTGCCATTCGAGCAGTTCCTCCTTGTCGCGATAGAGCGCCGGATCGTGCTCGCTGTGGCCCCGATAGCGATAGGTCTTGCATTCGATAAGCGCCGGGCCGCCGCCGTCGCGGGTGCGGCCAATCACCCGTTCGGCGATCTGCACGACGGCCAGCAGATCATTGCCGGAAACGACGTGGCCCTTGAACCCGTAGGCTTCGGCGCGCGCCGCCACGTCCTCGATCGCCATCTGCTTTTCGAGCGGCGTGGAATAGGCGAAGCGATTGTTTTCGCAGACGAAAATGACCGGCAGGCGGCGCACCCCGGCGAAATTCATCGCTTCGTGAACGTCGCCGCGCGACGCCGCGCCTTCGCCGAAGAAGGCGACCGCGACCTGCTTCTCTCGTTTGATCTGGAACTTGAGCGCCGCGCCGACCGCGATCGGCAGCGACGACCCGAGCATCGAGGTCGAACCGAAGATCCCGTGTTCGAGATCCCCGCCGTGCAGAAACGAGTCCTTGCCGCGCGAAAGCCCGTTCTCCTTGCCCATGAGCTGCGCCATCAGCCGGCCCGGGTCCACGCCCATCATCAGAAACACCCCGAGGTCGCGATGTAGCGGGGCGACGAAGTCGCCCGGCCGGAGAGCGGAACAGATCCCGGTGACGATCGCTTCCTGTCCCGCGCCGGAATACACCCCGCCCAGAATCTTGTTCTGCCGATGGAGCCGCGAGACGCGATCCTCGAAGGCGCGGATGAGCTTCATCTGGTAGTAGAGATTGAGCTCGAACTCGAGCCGCGCATTGAGCTCCGGGCCGGCCGGGGTCGGCGCGCCGTTAACATCGTCCATCAACTTCAAGCTCCGCCGGGGTTGCTGCTGTCCCGCGATCAAATCTACACGCCGATCGTTGTCCTTTTCCAGCCGCCGCCGCCGCGCAGGACCGGCGGTGCGCGATCGGCTCAGCCCTTCCACGCCGTCAAATCGCGCCCGATCAGGCGTTCGAGCGCCTCCACCTCGGGGCGAAACCGCGCGCGCAGGGCCTTTTCGGTCGCCGGATCGATCCGCCCGAAGGGCTCGCCGCCACTGAAGCAGAACTCGAAGAGCGGCTCGCATAACTCGACCAGGCGATACATCCCGCGCCGCTGCATCTTCTGGCGCAGGCGGCGCACGCGGCGCGCCAGATGGGGACTGCGCGGCGCATGGGTCATCTTGTTGACCGCCGCGCCTCCTACCGGCGACCGCTCGAGGTCGATCCGCGCGAGCCCGATAAAGTCGCAGATATGGTCGAGAAACTGCTGCGGATCGGCCTCCAGATCGTCGAAAATGGTCACCATCACGCGCTGCTCGCCGAAATACCGCTGCCATTCACCAAGATGGTAGGCGTAGCGGTTCAAACCGATCAGATTGCCGGCGGTGTCGATCCACTTTTCGTGCGCGGCCAGCGCTTCGGCCAGCGTCCGCCGGCCAATCCATCCTTCGTGCCGAAGCTGACAGTAGTGCGACCAGATCCGCTTAACCGGATCGCGCAGCGTGCAGATAATCCGGCACTCCGGAATATGGGCGTGAATCCGTTCGCGAACTTCCTGATGATCGAAGTAGGTCGTGACCTCGCCGAGGGGCAGCCCCGGCGGGTAACCGGCAAAATGCGCGCGATACCAGTCGATTCCGCGATGGTAATTGGTGGTAAAAAACCGGGTCTCCTTGATCCGGCGGGGCAGGCCGGCATGGCCGCGCAGCACCTGATCGAGCCACGTCGAACCGCTGCGCGGCGGCCCGGCATAGATAAAATCCGGCAGTTGGGTGACGGCGCTCATCGGTCGGCTATGATCATGATGCGCCGCGCGCGGTCAAGGCCGCGGCGGGTGGCGCCGCCGTACCTTTCCAGGCGGTAAAATCGCGGCCCGTCAGCTCCTCGAGCATCTCGACTTCCGGCCGGAAGCGCTCGCGCAGCATCGCGATAGTTTCCGGGGACGGCGGCTCGAAATCGCCCGCGCGTCCGGCAATGAAGCGCACCACGGGCCACAGCGGTTTCAGAGTACGATACATCTGCCGCCGATTCAGCCAGCGTTCGAGCCGGCGCGCGCGGCGCAGCAGATGCGGCTTGCCGAGCGCATGGTCCGCCGCGTTGATCCGATCCACGCCGCTCACCTTCGAGGACGCGAGGTCGATCCGCGCGGCGCCGATAAAATCCGTTACCGTATTCAGGTAGGTCTGCGGATCGGCGACGAGGTCTTCGTAGACCACCGCCAGCACCCGCTCGCGGCCGAAGAGCTCGAGCCATCGCCGGAAGTGCGTGCCGTAGCGCGTATAGTTCAGGATATTGCCGGGCTGATCGGCCCACTGCTCCTGCGCCGCCATCGCCTGCTCGAAGGTGCGCTTACCGATAAAGCCGGCGCGCCGCAGGTAGCGATAATGCGAATACATGCGGTCAATCGGATCGCGGAAGGAGCAGACGATGCGACAGTGCGGAATATCGCGACGGATCCGCTCGGCGGCCTCGCTCGAATCGAAATAGATGGGCGCCACCTCGACGACCGGCCGATCCGGCGGGCAGTCGGCAAAATGCCGCCTGTACCAATCCAGGCCGAGATCGTAGTTGACCGTGAAGAAGTGCGTTTCCTTGATCCCGTAGGGCAGACCGACGTGCCCCTGCAGAACCTCGTGCAGCCAGGTGGTGCCGCTGCGCGGCACGCCGGCAACGATCACATCGGGCAATTGATGGGCGGCACTCATCGCGCGACCATCCCTGCCGCGCGTGGCGACGCCGCGCGTCCCTCGAGACAGCTTTCATAAACGCGCAGATACTGCGCGGCGATTGCCCGCCAGCCGAAGGCCCGCGCCACGGTTTCCTGACCCGCCCGTCCCATCCGTGCCCGCAGCTCGGCATCGGTAAGCAATTGTTCGAGCCGCGCTGCCAGCTCCTCCGGATCGTTCCGCCGCAGCAGAAAGCCGGTGACGCCGTCGGCGATCACCTCCGGGGTGCCGCCGCTGCCAGTACCGATAGCGGGCGTGCCGCAGGCGAGCGCTTCGAGGAACACCATGCCCAGTCCTTCGGGCTCGCGACTCGGCATCGCGAAGACCCTTGCACCCTTGTAAAGCTGCCACAGCCGATCGCGCGGCACGACGCCGCAGAAGCGAACCCGCTGGCCAATCCCGCGCCGCTCCGCCTGCTGTTCGAGGCGCGCGCGGTCAACGCCGTCGCCGGCCAGCACGAGATCAACGTCGCCGAGCCGCTGCGCCAACAGCGCAAAGCCGTCGATCAGGATATCGACCGCCTTGAAGCGCAGATTCAGTTGCGCGGTGCAGAAGATATAGGGCCGCGCGAAGCTCGCCGGCGCGGCCGCCCCCGCCGCTTCGAGGTCAACGCCGTTGCGGATCACCACCGTAGAACGAGCGGCCGGGCTCTGGCGGCAGAAGAACTCGCGCGTCGCCGCCGATACCGCAGTCAGCGCGTCCGCATTGCCGAGCATCGTGAGGGCCTTGTTGCCCAGGGTGCCGCGGCCCCACGAATCGTGCAGGGTTTGCACGAAGGGGATACCGCTGCGCCGGACCTCTCGCGCCACTGTGAGCAGTTTGTCCCAGGTCCAGACGTGGCTGTTGACGATCGCCGGGCGCCATCGCGCCAGATACTCGGCCAATGCGGGCACGCGCGGTTGCCGCCACAGCCGCTCCGGATGACGCAGCGTCAGGGCCTTCTGTCCCGGCAGTTCGACGAGAAACCGCTCGGCCGTCGAGCGCGGTTCGCGCGCGCATCCGGCGGTCACGTGCGGCGTCGAGATGATCGTCGTGGTATGGCCGGCGCGGGCGAACTCGACGGCGAGATTATCCACCACCTCCTGAATCCCGCCAATCGCGCCGAAGTCCTCAAGGATCAAGGCGATTCGCATGGTCACGTACCCCCGACCGAGGCGCCCCCGCGGGCCGCCCCCGCCGTCCGACCACCGAGCGCGCGCGCGACCGCCGACGGCAGATAGGTGCGGGCCAGGCGCAGATAGTTTTTGACACGCCACGGATCATGCCAGAGCGCGCGGCGGAAAGCCGCTCGCGCCGCGTCGCGATTGCCGTCGCGCAGTTCGCGGAGCCCGATATACGCGAGAATACTGCGCGAAGCCCGCGCCCGCGCCCTCAGCAACGGCGTCGCATCCCGGCCCCAGCGCTCGCGCAGCAGCCGCGCGAAGGTCCGCGCGGCCTCCGGATGGGCCCCGAACTTCTTGAGCGGCTGCGGATAGGGCGAGAAGCGCCAGCGCACCAGCGGCGCCGCGATATAGTGGAACGGACCGAGCTCCCGCAGCCGCATCCAGCAGTACGCGTCTTCGTAACCGAGCCCGCGAAACTCCTCGCAGAAGCCCCCGACCGTCTCGAGCGCGCGGCGTCGCGCCACCACCGCGCTCGGCATAATCGGCCACAGCCGCCCGAGCATCTCGTCGAGACTCGGCGCGTGCGCCGTTTCAGGGCCGATCAAGGCAGAGGCCAGCGGACGGCCGGTGCTGTCGGTCACGGCAACGTTCGTATAGGCGAGCACGGCGTGCGGATCGGCATCGAGCGCGCGCACCGTTTCCTCCAGCATCGCCGGCTCCCAGGCGTCGTCGCAATCGAGCAGCCCGACGTATTCGCCCTGCGCGACGCGCAGGCCGGCATTGCGCGCCTTCGCGATCCCGCCGTTGGCCTGCCTGATAACACGGATATGGTCGGCGTAGCGTTCGAGCTCGCGCGCGGAATCGTCGGTCGATCCATCGTCCACGGCGATCAGCTCGAAGTCGCGAAACGACTGCGCGAGCACGCTTGCGATCGCGGCGGCGACCGTGGCGCGGCCGTTATAGACAGGGATCACGACGGAGACGCGCGGCATGTCGCCTCGCTCAGCCGACCGCCGCCCGCGCGCCGGCGGACTTCGCCGCCACGCCCTTCCACGCGCCAAGGTCGTATCCCGTCAGCCGTTCGAGCATTTCGACCTGCGGTCGGAACTTGACGCGCAGCTCGGCTTCGAGCGCCGGATCGAGCGGCGGAAACGCGGGACCCCCGTCGAAGCATAGCCGCCAGAAACCGGCGCGGGTCAACAGATTGATGAGGCCGTAATGCTCGCGCGACTGCAGGCGATCGCGCAGCTTGCGCCCCTTGCGCGCGAGGTAGGCGCTGCGCGGCTGGCGGCTGAAGCCGTTCACCCTGACGCGCAGCAGCGCCGGATCGGCAAGCTGAATCCGCGCGACGCCGAGAAAATCGCAGACCCGATCGAGATAGCGCTGCGGATCCTGCGTGAGTTCATCGTAGATCAAGGTGAGCACGCGGTCGCGGCCGAAAGTCGCAATCCAGCCAGCGAGTCCCTCGCCGCGCGTCTCCCATCCTTTACGCGCATAGGCGGCGAAGTCGAGTTGCGTCCAGGCATTGCGCCGCGCCAGCTTCCAGAACGAAAACAGCACCTGGATCGGATCGCGAAAGGTGCAGATGATCCGGCAGCGCGGGATATGTTCGGCGATCCGCGCGCGTGCCGCGTCGGACCCGTAGTAGCTCGGGCAAATCTCGCCGGCCGGCAACCCGGGATCGCAGTCGGCGAAATAACGCCGATACCAATCGATACCGCGGGCGTAGTGCTTGACGAAAAAATCCACTTCCTTGACCGCGCGCGGCAGCCCGACATGGCCGCGCAGCACCATGTCGAGCCAGGTCGTCCCCGTGCGCGGCGGTCCCACACCAAGAAAATCGGGCAGCCGCCCGCTCGCCTGATACGCTCTCTCGGCCATCGCTAGGAATGGCGCTGATCGTGGCGAAGATCGCCGGCCGTGACAAGCATCGCGGCATCCGCCGGCGGCGCGCCGTCGCCGCGCTTCGCGGCCCGCGTCACGGCGGCTCCGCTCAGCCGCTGCGCGAGACGCAGCGGCAGAAAGGTGCGCAAGAGCCGCGCGCCGTAGCGGAGGCGCGTCGGACGCGCGCGCCAGGCCGCGACGAACCATCTGCGGGCCGCCGCGCGATCACCGCGCCCGAGCGCGATCAGACCTTCATGACTGAGCGCCGCTGGATAGGCCTCGCGCGTGGTGCGGTCAAGCCGGCGCGCCGCGTCGCCATACCGTTCACGCACGAGGGTGAGGAATCGCTGCTGATGCTCGAGATATCTGCCCATCCGGGCGGCCGCGGGCTCTGCCCGGTAAGCAACCAGGCGCTCGGCGACATAGGCGAACGCGCCCTGCTCGCGCAGCTTCAGCCATAAGAGCGAATCCTCGTAGGTCCGCAGCTCTTCGGCAAAACCGCCACAGCGCGCGAAGGCCGCGCCGCGCACGACGGCCGCGCTCGGCAGAATCGGCCAGTAGCGGGATAACAGATCGGCCATCGCGGGCGCATAACCGAGCCGGCCGACGTAACTCTCGGCCCGCGGCTTGCCGCATTCGTCCACCGGCTGCGCGTCGGTGAAAACCAGCACCGTCGCCGGCTCGCGGTCGAGGATCGGCACCGTCGCTGCGAGCATCCGGCGCTCCCATCGGTCATCGGCGTCGAGGAAGGCGAGATAGCGCCCCTGGGCGATTCGCGCGCCGGCGTTGCGCGCGGCGGACGGCCCCCGATTCGCCTGCGTCAGCAGCCGCAGTCGGTCACCGAAGGCGGCGACGGCGGCGCGCGTGTCATCGGTCGAACCATCGTCAACGACGATAACTTCGAAGTCGCGATAGGTCTGGGCGAAGACGCTTTCGAGCGCGCCCCCGACCACCGTCGCGCCGTTGAAGACCGGAATAATTACCGATACCGCAACCATCAGCGGCGCGATCCGGTCCCGGTTTTGCCGGCGGTCAAGCTCAGTCTTCGATTGAGATCGCCTGCTTGGGACACACCCGCACCGCCTTCAAGACCCGCTCGCGGGCGGATTCGGGCGGATTCTCATTGAGGATCTCGAGCTTGTCATCGTCGCCCACGTGAAAGATGTCCGGCGCCACTTCGGCGCATCGCGCATTGCTCTCGCATCTGTCCCAATCAACTACGACTTTCGTAAGCGTGGCTCCTGCGGAAATTTGCTCGATTCTAGGCCATCCCCGGCAGATCGTCGAGTCGCCGCGGGCGCCGCCGCAGCGCTCAACGCGCCTTCATGCGCGAGCAGCCGGCGCTTGATCTCGATCCCCCACCGGTAACCGGTCAAGCCGCCATTGTTGCCGATCACGCGATGGCACGGGATCGCGATCGCGAGCGGATTGGCGCCGTTGGCGCGGCCCACGGCGCGGACCGCCGCGGGGCGACCCAGCCGCGACGCGATTTCACCGTAGGAGCGCGTCCGCCCGCGCGGTATCGCGCAGAGCTCGCGCCAGACGGCGAGTTGAAAGGGCGTTGCGCGCAGCGCGATCGGCAACCGCAAGCCGCGTCGCGAATTTTCCAGATAAGCCACCAGTTCGGCCAGAAACCCCTCCGCCACGGGATCCTGCGGTCGCAAAGACGCGTGCCGGTAATCGCTGCGGAGCTCGCTTTCAAGATATTCGACCGATTCATGAACGCCGATCCAGGCAACGCCCTCCGCCGTCGCCGCAAGCAGAATACGGCCGCAGCGCGATGCGGCGTCGGCGTATGCCAACGCCGCCGATGGAACGCCGCCGCAACCGGCCCGACCCGCCGCCATCTCCGCTCTCCCGTCAGCCGCGATACTGAGTCGCCCGGTAAAAATCGAAGCCTCGCTATGCATCAGATGGTCCTCGCTGTCATCGTAAAACCCCGTCCGAGCCGACTGGTGAAGCGCGCCTGCGCGTTCGTTTACCAAGCCGTAACCAAATCACCACAGAAGCTTAATCGCGCTCCCGTTTCGAGCGGCCGCGCCGTCAGTTAACTATAAAACGCTTTTCTGTGGCGGCCGCGCCGCCTGATCCGACACGAAAGGAGCTCGTGAAATATCATTTATGAGACGGCGACTTAGGCAGTGTGCGATGTGGATGGGAGTTGCAGCGCTAGTCGCGGGCTGCGGCTCGATAACCCCGGAGCAGGAGAAATCGTGCCTCGTCGGCGCCGGGGTGGGCGCCGTCTCGGGTGCCGGCGTCGGTGCGATCGCGGCAGCGAGCGCCGGACATAATACGGGCAAAGCCTATGAGATCGGCGTACCGGCCGGTTTTGTCGGCGGGGCGCTGATTGGCGGCGTGCTGGGATGCCTCTACGGGGCGCCGAAGCCGGCCGCGCCCGCCCCTCCGCCGCCTCCACCGCCTCCTCCCCCGCCGCCCGCCCCCGCCCCGGCGCCGCAGAAGATCGTCCTGCGCGGCGTCCACTTTGACTTCGACAAGTACTTTATCCGCGAGGTCGATAAGCCGGTGCTCGACGAAGCGGCCGAGACGTTGAAGCAGAATCCCAACCTCAAGATCGACGTCAACGGCTACTGCGACGCGGTCGGCAGCGTAGCCTATAACCTGAAGCTCTCGCAGCGACGGGCGGAAGCGGTTGCGAACTATCTCGAAGAACAGGGAGTGGCGGCGGATCGGCTGATGCCGCAAGGGTTCGGCAAGACGGATTTTGTCGCGACCAATGCGACGGCGGAAGGACGCGCGCAGAACCGGCGGGTCGAGTTGGTGCCGGTCGATACGCAGTAAGCTGGTTTAGCGCCGCACGCGCCGCGCGGGGGCGCGAGCGCGACTTTCGTCGCGCACGCGCCCCCGCCCTTGCGCCCCCCGCCCTGGCCGCAGCCCTCCGCGGATGGCGGGTGGCGGCGCGCGGATCGCGCGCAGCCACCCGCCATCCGCCCCGCCCCCTCAATGGCTCGCGCCAGGCAGGCGCAAGCCGCCCACCGCATAGACCACCGCTGCCGCCTCGCTCAAGAGCTCGGCGCGCGCCTGGATCACCGTGTACCGCGCATCCGCCAGATCGCGCTGAGCCGTCAACAGTTCCACGATCGTACTGAGACCGCGGCGATAGGTCAGCGCGTTGTCCGCGTAGGACGCGCGCGCCGCCGCCAGCAGCGCCTGCGCGTAACCATTGCGCTTGAGCCCGTCCTGGAAATCGTAGTAGCTGCTCCACACCTGCGCTATCGTCGCCAATTCCAACGCCCGCACGGCTTCGCCCTGCGCCGCGCGCTCGGCCGCCGCGCGCCGATCGTCGTTCAGCCGATAAAATCCCGTGAAGATATCCCACCGGAGCGTCACCAGGGCCGCCGCGTCAGGAGCGCCGCTGGTAATCGTCGGCGATCCATTGAAGTTGTACTGCCAGTAGTCTTCGCCCCAGCGGCTATCGATCCCGACGGTCGGATACCATTCGGCGTGGGAGCGTTGTTCAGCGGCCTCGGCTTCGTGCAGCCGTGCGGCGGCCGCCGCCAGATCGGGGCGCTGACCGAGCGCCTGCCGGATCAGATCGTCAACCTCGGCGCCGAGCGTGGTCGGCAGCGCTTCGTGCGATAAATCGGCGATTTCAAACGGCCGGTCGGCGGCGATACCGGCGGCCGTCGCGAGCGCCGCGCGCGCATCGTTGACCATGGTTCGCGCATTCTCGAGTTCGTACTCGGCCTGCGCCCGGCGTTCGCGCGCCAGCAGCAGCGCCGGGCGCGTGGCGAGACCGAGATTGACGCGCTTGTCGACGGATTCCAGATCGGACGCCGCCAGTGCAACGTTCTGCTGCGCGGCGGCGACCGCGGCTTCGGCGGCGGCAAGCCCGTAGTAACCGCGTTGCACCGCGAAGACCACCGTCTGAATCGTGCGATTCATCGCGAAATTCGCCGCCGCCGACTCCTCCTCCGCGATCGTCGAGTCGGCGGCGCGGCGGCCGAAATCAATCAGCGTATAGGTTGCCTCGAACGTCGGCAGCGTTTGCCATTGCCGTACGATGCTCGGACCGGGGTCGGTCTGGAAGGGAAAGCGCGTATAGCCGGCCGTGTTCGCAAAAGCGACCTTGGGGTAATATGCCGCCTGGGCCTGGCCATAAGCCGCCGCGGCCGCCCGTGCTGCCTCCCACGAACGCCGCGTATCGGGATTGTTGCGGAGCGCGATATCGATAAGTTCCGCCAGTGACGTCCGTCCGCTGACCGTCGCCGTCGAACGGTAATCGGCAACCAGCGCGGCGTCGCGCGCCGCCTCCGGCGAGGGCGCCTCCCAGTAGCGATCGGGTCCGGCGGCGGCCGCGCGGGACGGCGCAATCTCGGGACGGTCGGCGAACTCGCCGCATCCGGCACCGGCAAATCCGCCGACCGCGAGCGCGACGAACACGAGTGAAATCCTCACCGCACGGCCCCCACCCTGCCGCAGCCCCGACCAATGATGCATTGTTTCCTCCCAGCGATTAGACTCCGGAATTTGCGCGGCCAGGCTGCTCAGGGCTGGTAAAATGAAAGGTGGCAACCCGTGAGGCACAATCTAACCGTTTTTTGCCCGGGCCAGCGAGTCGCCGCGACGGGCCGTCGCGCGGCCCTGGTGCTCGCGGCGACGGTCGCGCTACCCGGATGCGATCCGGTGATAAATGTCGCTGGGGCGCATTTTCCCGCGTGGCTCCTCTGCGCCATCGCCGGCGTTTTCCTGACGCTCGCCCTGCGCCAGCTTTTTGTCGTCGTCGATCTCGAGCCTTATTTCATTTTCCTGCCGCTGGTTTATGCGAGCCTGGCCGTGCTCCTCGGATGCGTCGTGTATCTAATCTTTTTCAACCGCATCTAGGTCCGCCCGATGGCAACCGCCGCCGCTAACCCTCCACGCGTGCGCCGCCTCATCGCACGGCTCCTCAGCGCGATCATCATCGTCGCGGCGGGCGGCGCGGCCGTCGCGGTCACGCGCGAGTACTATCATTATCCGCGCACCGACGACGCTTACGTGAGGGCCAACCTGGTCGGTATCGCGCCCCATGTCAGCGGACCTATCGTCACACTGCCGATTGTCGATAATCAGCACGTGCGGCGCGGCGAGATGCTGTTCGTGGTTGACCCGCGTCCCTACCAGGCCGCGCTCGAGCGAGCGACGGCCAATCTCGATCTGACCAATCTCCAGATCAAGGCGCTGGAAAATGCGATCGCCGCCGCGCACGCCGAACGCAGCCGTCGCGCCGCCGACCTCGCCTACAATCGCCAGTATCTCGAGCGCATCAAGCCGCTGCTCGATCAGCGCTTCGTCACGGCCAACGACGTTTTCGACGCGCGCGCCAGGGTGAGCGCGGCCGAAGCGGCGGTGGATAATGCCGAATCGGAAGCTGAGCGGGCGCAGAACGAGCTCGGGCAACTCGGCGATATCAATGCGCGACGCAAGGCCGCCGAGGCCGCCCTCGAAGATGCGCGGCTCAACGTTAACTACTGCTACGTGCGCGCTCCGTTCGACGGTTACGTGACCAACCTCAATATCGCCGTCGGCCAGTACGCCAACGAGGGTCATCAGGTGGTCGCGCTGGTGGACAATCGCGCCTGGTACGTGCTCGCCAACTTCCGCGAGGATTTTATCGGCTCGATCAAACCCGGGATGACTGCCGAGGTCTTCCTGCTCGCCTACCCCGGCCATCGTTTTCGCGGACGCGTCCAGGGTGTGGGCTGGGCGCTTTATCAGCCCAACGGCGCCACGGTGGAGGGGCTGCCGCAGGTCGAGCCGACGCTCAACTGGGTGCGGCTGTCGCAACGTTTTCCGGTGCGGATCATGCTCGACGATCGCGACCCCGAGCGGCCCTTCCGGATGGGTGCGACGGCGGTCGTGACCATCCAGGGTTTCCGTTCCCGGGATGATCGTTAGGGCGCCGCGGGCGAGCGCCCGCGACTCCGTCGCGGGCGCTCGCCCGCGCTCGCCGCAGGACCGGCGGGCAAGCGACGCTTGCCCGCCGGTCCTGCGGCCCTGGTCGGCCCGCGGCCTCCCGCTCACGGCCGTAATCCTTGGTTGGCGGGGCGCGGC